>Ga0207711_10001198_pt1 | contig 24535 bp, 20 predicted proteins | sample KBSS34metaG_FD_184401 | JGI IMG/M metagenome (GOLD analysis project Ga0207711, IMG submission 184401) | Switchgrass rhizosphere microbial communities from Kellogg Biological Station, Michigan, USA - KBS S3-4 metaG (SPAdes) (version 2) | ecosystem: Host-associated > Plants > Roots > Rhizosphere...
GTGTGTGGGTGATGTCATCCGCCAGCAGGATGTTGGTGAACACCGGACCCTCACGGAAGTCGAAGGCGCCGCTCTTCGGGTCGTACACCACCGAGCCGGTGATGTCGCCCGGCATCAGGTCGGGGGTGAACTGGATCCGCCGGGTCTCGAGACTCAGGGCGCGACTGAGCGCGCGAACCAGCAGGGTCTTGGCGACACCCGGCACGCCCTCGAGCAGCACGTGCCCATTCGCCAGGAGCGCGATGAGCATTCCGGTGACAGCACCGTCCTGCCCGACGACGGCTTTGCCGACCTCGGTGCGGACCTGGGTCAAGGAGGCGCGGAGTGCGGAACTGTCAGGCATGTCGTCCATTCTCTGGGGATTCGCCGGCGTTCGACGACCCGGGCCGGGTCGCGGCGACGTCGGCCTCGAGGGTGAGCAGCTCGTCAGACAGCTGAACGAGCTCGGCGTCGTTCGCCGGGACGGCATCGAGCAGCAAGGCGGAGACGGCCGTTCGATCGCGTCGGGTCAACGCCGCCACCGCGTTGACCACCTCGGCGACCGCCGCCGTACGCGGCAGGCCGACCGCCCGGGCCAGGCGCTCGACGGTGCCGATCCGCAGCGCGTCGAGCGCACGCAGCCTGGCCCGGGCGCGGGAGTACAGCCGGGCGCGGCCCTCCATCGTCTCGCTGGCACGCACCACGACCGGCAGGTTCTCGACAACGATCGGGCCGAAGCGGCGCCCGCGCCAGATCGCCGCGGCGATCCCGGCCAGAGCCAGCATCGTCAGCAGCGGGGTGACCCAGCCCGGAGTCAGATCGGCGAGTGTCGGTGTCTGCCCCTGCTGCAGGTCGGCGTAGGTCGAGATGTACCAGACCAACGTCCGGTGAGCGCCGAGCAGGTTGAGCGCGAGTCCCGCATCGCCCTTCGTGGCGATCGTGCCGTTCTGCAGCGCTGAGCCAAGGCCGAGGATCGAGAGTTCGGTGCCGCCCCGTGGCAACTCGACGAGGCCCGAGGCACCCTTCTTCGTGAGGCAGGTGGTGGCGTCCCGAGCCGCGCCCTCGTCGGCGCTGACGCCGTCTTTGCTCGCGGTGATGCGGTACCCGACTCCGCTCGCCGAGACCGACCCTGCTCTCTGCACGGCGTCGACGGGGCAGTCGGCCGAGAACGATCCGGCCAATTTGCCGGTCAGCCCGACACCCGGCGCGAGATCGGGCAGGGCGAAGAGATCGGGCTCGACGGCCACCACGTCGGTACCGAGGCTCAGCACCGCTCCACGCTGTACAGGAGTCATGAACGACTGCGGGTCGTAGACCAGCACGGTCGCGTCGCTGGTGTCGACACCGGCCAGGGCGGTGCGGGTCGCCTCGAGGGAATCAGCGGGGATGACGCGCACCCCGTGCTGCTCGAGCACCTGCACGACGGCCATCGAGCCCTCGGGCGCCGGATTCGTGGCCGACAGCGGGTCGTGGGACGCGCTGCCCGAGCTGCGCGCGATCAGGATGACGACCGCTCCGATGACAACGACGGCGAGCACGACGATCAGCACCGCGTACCGCCGCAGTGCCGCGCGCGGCGACGCGGTGAGGATCTCGTCGGTCGCGACGCTCACCGGCCGGCCCCGGTGAGTTGCTCATCAAGCATTTCGCGGGGCGGTTTGGCGGTGCGCAACTCGCGCTCGAGCGCAACGAGGTGCTCCCACTCCGATTCGGTTCCTCTCGCGCCGAGGTAGCGCACGCCGTTGAACGAGGCGGCGGCGACGGCCAAGCGGGACGCGGCATCTGGGAACACCTCTCCGGCCTCGGTGGCGAGCTCGGTCGCCGTGCTGCCCGGGAACGTCGAAACCAGCGTGCGTTCGTCGAGCCCTCGCGCCAGGGCGCGGAACAGTTCGGCGATCGCCAGGGTGTAGTCACCGGATGCCGCGGCCCGTTCGGCGTCGCGGCGCAGCTCGGCGGCGTTCCGGGCGTCCTCCTCGGCGAACAGCGAGCCGCCGGCCGTGCTGCGCCTGCTGATCCGCGGCAGCCCGAAGACCAGGAACGCGATGACCAGCAGCGCGATGGCGATCGCGACGGCGACCAGACCGAGCAGGCTGCCGATACCCGGGACCTGCACCGATCCGAGTCCGTTGATGAGCGAGTTGATCCAGTCTTCGATCTGCCGGACGGCCTGATCGAACCAGCTCGGCCGGGCCGCCTGGTACGCCGGTTTCGAGAGCTCCTCGAGCAGCCAGCGACGCGCCTCCGGGCCGTCGGGGTCGACAGGGACGTCGAGGGGCAGCGCCGGGATCACGCGGCCGGCTTGGGCAGGTACGGATCGGCGAGCCCCTGCTCTCCGGCCGCGCGGCGCTCCACGAAGCGCGCCAGATCGAGGTCGAGCCCTTCCTGGCGCATTCGCTGGTCGAGATAGAGCAACGCGGTCGTCGAGGTGGAGAGCACCAGCCCGACGGCCGAGACGATCGCCGTCAGACCCTGCGTCACGATTGTGCTCACCAGCAGAGTGCCTGTGAGAGCCGACTCGGGGCTGCCATTCGGCTGCAGCACCATGCCGCCCAGTGAGAACAGCAGGCTCACCGGGGTGGTGATGATCGACGCGGCGACCCCCACCATGACGATCACCAGCAGCCGGATGCCGAAGGTGCGCCAGAACGCACCGTTCGTCAGGCGCCACGAGCGCCGCATGCTGGCCAGGATGCTGGTTCGCTCGAGCACGATCGCCGCGGGTACGAACCCGAGCTTGACCCAGAGCCAGATGAACACAACGAAGAATCCGGCTGCGAGCAGCACGCCGAGCAGGACCGCGATCGCGACACCCGCGCTGCCGGTCAGGCCGATCCCGACCAGTCCAAGCGTCACGATGCCGACCGAGAGCACCCCGACCGCGGCATTCAGGGCGGCCCATCCGATCACCGCGCCGCGCCGGCCGCGCAGACGGCGCCATAGGCCGCCCAGCCGCAGGCGGGCGCCGAGCGTGCTGCTGGCCACCTGCACCGTGACGATCGCCTCGACGATCGCGGTGACGAACAAGGTGAGCAGGCCGGTCAGGAGCGAGGTGAGCACGATTCCCAAGAAGTCGGAACCGAGCCCCACCAGGTCACTCGACGACGGAGCGTCGGTACTCGTACTCAGGTTGGCGACCGCCCCGAGGTAACTGGACAGGAATCCCGCCGACGCCAGCGTCTGGATCACGGCGACCGCGATTGTGAGAATCAGCGCGGGCGCCAGCGTCGCCGACGGATTGCGCCGAAGGGTCTGGAACGCGGCGCCGAGGATGGTGCCGAGGGTCATCGGCCGCAGCGGGATCAACCCGGGTTTCGGCGGCGGCGTCCAGCCGGGCGGCGCGGCAGGCGGCGCGATGAAGGCAGGAGGCGTCGTCGCCGCCGCGGGCGGGGGAGGAACCGCGGGCTGCCCCGGTGCCTGCCACTGCTTGTCGTCGGTCACGGCCGTCCTCTCCCGTCAGGGGCAGCCCCTGTTCCGGGCAACTCTCAGTTATGTTTCCACACTCGACTACTCTGGGGCGAGAACATCCGCGCCCCCGACCCGAGGGGCGCCCTGGGACTGACGAGGACGATGAACGCGCGAATTCTGGTGGTCGATGACGACCCCGCCATCGCCGAGATGATCGGAATCGTGCTGCGTGCCGAAGGCTTCGAGCCGCAGTTCGCCGGCGAGGGGCAAGCCGCCCTCGATCTGTTCCGCTCCGGCAAGGCCGACCTCGTGCTGCTCGACCTGATGCTGCCCGGCATGGACGGCATCGAGGTCTGCGCGCACATCCGGGCCGAGAGCGGCGTGCCGATCATCATGCTCACCGCGAAGGGCGATGCCTCGGATGTCGTGCGCGGCCTCGAAAGCGGTGCCGACGACTACGTGGTCAAGCCCTTCAATCCCAAAGAGCTGGTGGCACGGATTCGCGCTCGGCTGCGCCCGACCCTTCCCACCACCAGCGATGCGATCGGCATCGGCGATCTCGTCATCGATGTGGCCGGCCACGAGGTGCGCCGCGGCGACGGCCGCATCAACCTGACCCCGCTCGAGTTCGAGTTGCTGCTGGCGCTCGCGGCCAAGCCGCAGCAGGTGTTCACCCGCGAGATGCTGCTCGAGCAGGTCTGGGGCTATCACTACAAGGCAGACACGCGTCTGGTCAACGTGCACGTGCAGCGGTTGCGGGCCAAGGTCGAGCACGATCCCGACAACCCGCGCATCGTCACGACAGTGCGCGGTGTCGGCTATCGCGCAGGGGCCGTGACGTAGGTTCCTGTCATGCGCGTGGATTGGCGGAACTGGCGCGAGTGGCTACGCCGCCTGTGGCGGCTCTGGCGGGGTTCGCTGCGCATCCGAACGGTGGCCATCACCGTGCTGCTCTCGGCGATCGCGATCACGGCGATCGGGGCATACATCTCGACGAGCGTCAGCTCCAACTTGTTCGATCAGCGCAGGCAGTCGGTGACCGCGGAGGCCGGGAAGGCGACCACGAGCGCGCAGAACGTCTTCACGCAGGTGCAGGACTTGAGCGACTCCACCGACCTCGAGTCGGTGGAGGACAGCGCGACCAACGCCATCCAGACGGCTGCCCCCTCCGCGCCGCTGATCGCGATTCTGCGCGCTCCCGGCCAGGGCGGGCCGTCGCGCATGGAGAACCGAGCCAGCGAGGGCTTCGAGGCTCTCGATCTCAGCCAAGCCCTGTCGAAGTCGGTGCTGAGCGGGGGCTCGCGGCAACTCTCCTGGCAGTCGATCGCGGTGCCGAACAAGGCAGGCGGCACCGATCCCGGGATCATCGTGGGCTCCCTGCTGGACGTGCCGACCGCGGGCCAGTACCAGCTCTACCTGGTCTACAACCTCAGCGACGTGCAGCAGACCCTCGGCTTCGTGCAGCGCACCCTCGTTCTCGGCGGTCTCGCGCTCGTCCTCCTGATCGGCGCCGTCGCCTACCTGATCGTGCGGTTGATCGTCGGCCCGGTGCGGCTGGCGGCCGAGACCAGTGAGAAGCTGGCAGCCGGCCACCTCGAGGAACGCCTGCGCGAGCGGGGTGACGACGAGTTGGCGGTGCTCGCGCGATCGTTCAATCGCATGGCCGACAGCATGCAGCGGCAGATCCGGCAGTTGGCCGACCTGTCGCGGCTGCAGCAGCGATTCGTCTCCGATGTCTCTCACGAGCTGAGAACCCCGCTCACCACCATCCGGCTGGCCGGCGACGTGCTGTACGACCAGCGCGACACCTTCCCTCCGGCCACCGCCCGCACCGCCGAGCTCCTGCACACCCAGACGCAGCGGTTCGAGTCGCTGCTCGCTGATCTCCTGGAGATGAGCCGCTACGACGCGGGCGCCGTGCAGCTCGAGACCGATCCGACCAACCTGGTGCGACTCGTCGAGGATGCGATCGAAGCCGTCGCACCGCTGGCCGAGGAGAAGCACACCGAGATCCGGTTGGTGGCGCCGGGCGGCTATTTCGAGGCCGACGTGGACGCCCGCCGCATCCGCCGCATCTTGCAGAACCTGCTCGGCAACGCCATCGATCACGGCGAGGGGCTGCCGATCGACGTCTACGTCGACAGCGACGCGGATGCCGTGGCCATCGCCGTGCGCGACCACGGCATCGGGCTCACCCAGGTCGAGCTCGCCCGGGTCTTCGACCGGTTCTGGCGGGCCGATCCCTCGCGTCAGCGCACGACCGGGGGCACCGGCCTCGGACTGGCCATCGCCCTCGAAGACGCCGCCGTGCACGGCGGCCTGCTCGACGTCTGGTCAGAGAAGGGGCAGGGCAGCTGCTTCCGCCTGACCCTGCCGCGGCAGTTCGGGGCACTCGTCATGGGATCGCCGATCCCGATGCCGCCCGACGAGGATGCCGCATGAGACGCCGCGCCGCGCTCGCGGCCTGCGCGCTGGTGGCCGCCCTGATCCTGGCGGGCTGCGCCAACATCCCGTCGAGTGGCAGTGTCTCGAAATTGACCATCCCGCAGGGCGGCGCCGGGTCCGAGCCGATCTCGCTGCCCGACCACCCGGTCAAGGGTGCGAGTCAGCAGGAGATCCTCGAGGGCTTCATCAAGGCGGGTCGCGGGCCCGCCCTCAACTACTCGGTGGCCCGCGAGTTCCTGACCGATGACTTCCGCAACAAATGGAATCCGAATGCGGGCGCCCTGATCAGTTCGAGCCCGATCGTGTCGGCCACCATCGGTGACAACGAGCTGCAGATCGCCGTGTCGGTCTCGGCGGAGGTCGATGCCGACGGTCTCTACACCGCCTATGTCGACGCGCCGAGCAAGCCGCTGCAGTTCCACTTCAAGAAGGATTCGAAGGGGCAGTGGCGTATCTCGAGCGCGCCTGATGGGACCGTGCTGACCCCGAACCGCTTCGCGTCGATCTTCCGTTTCTATGATTTGTATTTCTTCGATCCCGCCTTCCAATACCTGGTGCCGGACCGGCGCTGGTTCGCCACATCGACACAGGTGCCGAGCCGCATCGTGAAGGAGCTGCTCGCCGGCCCGCCCGACTGGCTCAAGGGGGCTGTGGTCTCGGCGTTTCCGAGTGGCACGGAGCTGACCAGCGCTCCCGAGATCGACTCCAGCCGTGCCACCGTCGACCTCACCTCCGGTGTGTCATCGGAGTCGGCGGCAGGCAGGCGGCGGATGACCCAGCAGCTCACGCAGAGCATGAGCACCGTCGCCCCGGCGAGCGCGTCGATCACCGTCGGCGGATTCCCGTTGACCGTCACCGACGGGCCGGAGCCCGATCATCTCGAGACCGTGCTGCAGGATCCGATCGGGTTCCAGAAGGGCCAGTTCGGCACGCTGGTCGGCAGCGCGGTGCGGCCGTTGCCCGGGATCGGCTCGGCGATCGACAAGCTGGCCATGCTGGGGGCGGCAGTCGGCCACCAGGGTGATCAGGTGGCCGCCCTCACGGCCGCCGGGGTGTCGATCGTGCGCGGCAGCACCGCAGCGGTCGTTCTCGACTCCCGCCGGGGGCTCGCGGTGCCCTCGCTCGATCCCGAGAACTTCGTCTGGAGTGTGCCCGTCAATCAGCCGGGGGCGATCATCGCCTACGACGCCGGGGGCAAGCCGCATGCTGTGGCCTTCAGCTTCGACGGCCAGGTGATCTCGATGGCCGTCTCGCGCGATGGCACCCGGCTGCTGATGGCGGTTCGCACCTCGTCGGGGCCGAAGCTGTTCGTCGCGGGGATCATCAGGGACAGAGACCTCGTGCCGACCTCGCTCGGCCCGCCCAACTACCTCCCGACGGGGAGCAGCCCGATTATCGGTGCATCCTGGGCAGGCAGCGGCAGTGTGGTCGTCCTCTCGCAGGAAGGCGACAGCACCGCGGTCGACACCTACGACCTGGGCGGTCAGAAGCAGCGGCTCGGCGCCCTCGACGCGGGCATCGCGGTCGTCGGCGGCAATGGGAACGGCGGTATCCGCGTGCTCGACTCCTCCGGCTCCGTGTTCAGCCTGAGCGGCAGCCTGGGCTGGCAGGACACCGGTCTCAACGCCTCCTTCCTGGCCTCGCAGCAGTAGGGGTTATCCCCGGATGCCGCGGGCGCCGCAACGCGGTACCCGCCCCCACCGCACGGTGGAGGCATGCCCTGGCGACTCGACGCTCTCCGTGAAGCCGCTCTCGACGCGCTCGCCCTGCTGCTGCCCGTGGAGTGCGCGGGCTGCGGCCTGCCCGACCGGGCGGTGTGCGCAGACTGCCGGGCCGCGCTCCGGCCTGAGCCGAGCGGGCGGCGGCTGCCCGATGGCACGCCGGTGTTCTCGGGGCTGGAGTACGAGGGCAGGGTGCGGGCGGTCATCCTGGCCTTCAAAGAGCAGGGCCGGGCCGAGCTGGCCCGGGTGCTCGCGCCGGCGCTCGCGGCGGCGGTGATCGAAGCGGGCACCGCCGTCGACCTCGACGGCGCCGAGGTGGTGGCGGTTCCCGGGTCGCGGCACGCTCGGCGCCGGCGCGGGTTCGATCCGGTGGTGGCGCTGCTGTCGCGAGCCGGTCTCGACCGGGCCCGGGTGTTCGCACCCGCTCGGCCGCACACGGCGCAGAAGACCCTCTCGATCGACGAGCGCGCCCGTAACCTCGAGGGGGTGTTCGACGTCATCGCACCGGTCACCGGGCACCGCTTCCTGCTTGTCGATGACGTGGTGACCACCGGTGCGACCCTGTCGGCGGCGGCCGCCGCACTGCGTTCCTCGGGTGCTGAGGTCGTCGCGGCCGCCGTGATCGCGTCGACGCCGAAGCTCTTCGGACCTTCTGTGGCAGCTCCGCACGAACGCCCAGCCTCCTTTCCGTGACATCCCGGGGTTGCGGGGCTACGGTGGGCAAAAGTGCGGACGAGAAACCGCCTGACCCCGACGGTTTCCCCCGCAAGGAGCAGGAGGAGGCTGCCATGGACATCACGGTCACCGGTCGCGGAGTGGGGATTCCGGATCGATTCGAGGATTACGCCATCGAGAAGTCCGAACGTGTCGAGCACCTCGCCGAGAAGTCTCTCGCCCTCGAGATCAAGGTGCTCCGCCACCACGAGACCCACGGAACCAGCGGCGATGATCGTGTCGAACTCACCCTGATCGGCCCCGGTCCGATCGTGCGGGCCGAATCCGGCGGAGCCGACAAGTACGCCGCGTTCGACATGGCTCTCGACAAGCTCGTCGAGCGCATCCGGCAGGCCAAGGACCGCAAGAAGGTCCATCGCGGCCAGCACCGTCCGACCTCGTTGCGCGAGGCATCGGCCGGCGGCTTCGCCGGGACCGACCTGACCCCCGCCAGCCCCGAGGTGATCGAGGCGGTGACCACCGGATCCATCCCCGTGGTGTCCGCCGAAGAGGCCGAGAAGGAGTGGAGCCCGGTCGTCATCCGCGACAAGGTGTTCCCGGCCGAGCGGATGACCAAAGAGGAGGCTGTCGACCGCATGGAGCTGGTCGGGCACGATTTCTTCCTGTTCATCGACTCGGTCAGCGATCGGCCGAGCGTCGTCTACCGCCGCACCGGCTGGGACTACGGCGTCATCGGCCTCGAAGAACCGGCCGACGAGCTGATCGGCGCGCGCCGCTGACTGGGGGCGCTCGGCTCCGGCACTGTCAGGAGCCCACTCGGTAGGCTTGCTAGCATTACGCGCCGGTAACGGTGGGCGTAAGACTGTGCCCGCACCAGCAGGCCCCGAAGCGAGTGGAGTCAACCCGTGGCGAATGTCCTCGAAAGAGTGCTGCGTGTCGGCGAGGGTCGCACCCTGCGCCGGCTCAAGAACTACGCAGAGGCGGTCAACCACCTCGAAGACGCGTTCTCAGAACTGACCGATGACGAGTTGCGCAACGAGACCGTGCAGCTGCGCGAGCGGTACGCCGCGGGGGAGTCGCTCGACGACCTGCTGCCGGAGGCCTTCGCCGCGGTGCGTGAGGCGGCGAAGCGCACGCTCGGCATGCGCCCGTTCGACGTGCAGCTCATGGGCGGCGCCGCGCTGCACTTGGGCAACATCGCCGAGATGAAGACCGGTGAGGGCAAGACCCTGACCGCGACCTCGGCGGCGTACCTCAACGCCCTGACCTCGCGCGGAGTCCACGTGGTCACGGTCAACGACTACCTCGCGAGCTACCAGTCCGAGCTGATGGGGCGGGTGTTCCGCGCGCTCGGCATGACCACCGGCGTCATCCTGAACGGCCAGACGCCCGAGCAGCGGCGCGAGCAGTACGCGGCAGACATCACCTACGGCACGAACAACGAGTTCGGCTTCGACTACCTGCGCGACAACATGGCGTGGACCGCGAGCGACATGGTCCAGCGCGGTCACCACTTCGCGATCGTGGACGAGGTCGACTCGATCCTCATCGACGAGGCGCGCACCCCGCTGATCATCTCGGGACCGGCATCCGGTGAAGCCAACCGCTGGTTCGCGGAGTTCGCGGGCATCGCGAACCGGCTCATCGAGGGCGAGGACTACGAGGTCGACGAGAAGAAGCGGACCGTCGGCGTGCTCGAGCCGGGCATCGAGAAGGTCGAAGATTATCTGGGCATCGACAACCTCTACGAGTCGGCCAACACCCCGCTGATCTCGTTCCTCAACAACTCCATCAAGGCGAGCGCCCTGTTCAAGCGCGACAAGGACTATGTCGTGATGAACGGTGAGGTGCTGATCGTCGACGAGCACACCGGCCGCATCCTGGTGGGGCGTCGCTACAACGAGGGCATCCACCAGGCGATCGAGGCCAAAGAGGGCGTTCAGGTCAAGGCCGAGAACCAGACCCTGGCCACCGTCACGCTGCAGAACTACTTCCGTCTGTACTCCAAGCTCTCGGGCATGACCGGAACGGCCGAGACCGAAGCCTCGGAGTTCATGAGCACCTACAAGCTCGGCGTGATCGTGATCCCGACCAACAAGCCGATGATCCGCAAAGACCAGTCGGACTTGGTCTACAAGAACGAGACCGGCAAGTTCGATCAGGTCGTCGAAGACATCGTCGAGCGCCACCGCGCGGGCCAGCCGGTGCTGGTCGGAACCACCAGCGTCGAGAAGAGCGAGTACCTCTCGCGCCTGCTCGCCAAGCGCGGCGTCAAGCACGAGGTGCTCAACGCCAAGAACCACGCTCGAGAGGCAGCGATCATCGCTCAGGCCGGTCGCATCGGCGCGGTCACGGTGGCCACCAATATGGCCGGCCGAGGCACCGACATCATGCTCGGCGGCAACGCCGAGTTCCTTGCGGTCGCGCAGATGCACGACAAGGGGCTGAGCCCCATCGACACGCCCGACGAGTACGAGGCGGCATGGGATGCCGTCTACGAGTCGACCAAGCGGGCCGTCGAGATCGAGGCCGAGAAAGTGGTCGCGGCCGGCGGGCTCTACGTGCTCGGCACGGAGCGCCACGAGTCGCGCCGCATCGACAACCAGCTGCGCGGTCGCTCCGGCCGTCAGGGCGACCCCGGCGAGAGCCGCTTCTACCTGTCGTTGCAGGACGACCTGATGCGACTGTTCAACTCGGGTGCGGCCGAGGCCCTCATGGGGCGCTCGTCGATGCCCGACGACATGGCCATCGAGTCGAAGGTCGTGAGCCGCGCGATCCGCTCGGCGCAGTCGCAGGTCGAGGCGCGAAACGCCGAGATCCGCAAGAACGTGCTCAAGTACGACGACGTGCTGAACCGCCAGCGCGAGGCGATCTACAGCGACCGCCGGCACATCCTCGAGGGTGATGATCTGCAGGATCGCGTGCAGAAATTCCTGGCAGACGTGGTCGCCGAGGTCGTCGAGCAGCACACCAGCGAGGGCTCGAGCGATGACTGGGATCTCGACGCCCTGTGGACCGAACTGAAGACGCTCTACCCGGTGTCCATCACGGTCGACGAGGTGCTGAGCGAGGTCGGCAAGGGCCGGCTGACCCCGAAGGTGCTCACCGACGAGATCCTGTCGGACGCGCGCATCGCCTACGGCACACGCGAGCAGCAGCTCGGCGAGGCCGCCATGCGCGAGCTCGAACGCCGCGTCGTGCTCTCGGTGATCGATCGGCGCTGGCGCGACCACCTCTATGAGATGGACTACCTGAAAGACGGGATCGGCCTGCGCGCGATGGCGCAGCGCGACCCGCTGGTCGAGTATCAGCGCGAAGGCTTCTCGCTGTACCAGAACATGATGGGCGCCATCCGCGAGGAGTCGGTCGGCTTCCTCTACAACCTCGAGGTCGAGGTCACCGGCGCTGACGGCGAGGCACGGGTCGCGGCACGCGGTCTCGGCGAATCGGGCAACCCCGAAGCGGGATTCAGCTACTCGGCGCCGAGCGCGGACGCGCAGGGCGAGGTCGAGGTGCGCAACCAGCGCGGCCAGCTCGAACGGGCTGCGACAGATCTGGCCCAGCAGGCGCAGCAGCGTCAGGCCAACGCCACGCTCAACCCGGCCTTCGGCCAGGGCCAGGGCGGTGGTCAACAGGGTCAACCGGGTGCGGGCGCGGCCGCTCAGGGCGGCGCGCGCGGGGCATTCGGCCAGCGCACCGACGGCCAGCCTGCTCCCGCCAACCGTGCCGAGCGCCGGGCGCAGGAGAAGCGCCGCTAGGCATCAGGTGAGTCGGCGGCGGGTCGGGGCAACCCTCGCTAGACCAGCTGCTCGTCGAGGGTGCCGGTCATGCGCTCGACCAGCGACCGCAGCCGGGTCGCGAGTGGTACGTCCGTGTCGACCGGCTCGTGCATCAGGCGGCCGAACGCGGCCATGACGAGCGTGACGGCGAGGTCTGCCTGCTCGGGACTGCTCGCCCGCTCCGAGGCGAGCGCGACGTACTGGCTGCGGGTTTCGGTCATCATCGACATGACGATGCTGAGCAGCTCGGGATGCCGCGCCACCAGCTTCTTCAGGCGGCCCCGGTCGGGCCCGGCCTCCGAACTGCTGCCCACCACATCGCATAACGCGAGCACCAAGCCGCCGCGCGCCGCAAGAAAGCGCTCCCGCACCTCGGGGCTGATCGTCGCATCCGGTAGCTGCAGAACGGCTGCGGCCTTCGACGGGAAGTAGTTGAAGAAGGTGCGACTCGACACGTCGGCGGCGCTGCAGATCTGATCGATCGTGGTGGCCTCGAGCCCCTGCTCATCGATCAGCTGCAGCGCGGCCTCGTGGATCGCGTGCCGAGTCTGCAACTTCTTCCGCTCGCGGAGCCCGGGCTCGAGCCCGGACTCCGCGCTGCGGTCGTCGGCGACGGTGGTCATTCCGCTTCCGAGAGCGCGACCTCGGCCTCTTGGAACGCCGTCCGGATGCTTCCGGTCTCCGTCATGCCCGCCTTGTCGGCCTGCTCCTGCAGGGCCGACGTCTTGCGCAGCGGCGGAACCTTGAAGAACCAGCTCAAGACGAAGGCGAGCAGGATCACCAGCAAGCCGATCCAGTAGACCGTCACCACCGAGCTGTTGAAGCCCACGAGGAACGGCTTGGCCAGGCGCGGGTCGGCGCCCTTGAGGAACGACGTGTCGCTGGTCGTACTGTTGGATGCCTTCGAGGCGGAGCCGTTGGCGTCGGCCAGCTTCTTCTGGATCGACGGGACCAGCTGGTCGACCCAGTAGCTGCGTTGAGCGGAGTTGCCCCAGTCGACCGACACGGTCTGCCCGGTCACCGTGGTGTGGGTCTTGTCGGCGACCGCCGCGAGGGCGGCCTGTTCGGCACCCGGCTTCGCCGCGTCGACCTGGCTTGCGATGATCCCAGGGGCGGCGGCTGCCGGGATCGCGCCGGCGGCGACCTGCGCGTTGACTGCGGCGGTCACCTTGTCGGCGACGGCCTTGTCGGCGGCCGCGAGCGCCTGTGCGACGCCCGCGTCGAGCTTCTTCTGAACTCCCGACTCGAGCGGCGCGGTGATCGGCGTCCACAGCTGCTTCATGATCGCCGTGTTCTCGCTGGCGCCCGCGACCTTCGGATTGACGGCCGCGCTGAGCGCGGAGGTGAGAGTCGCCTTGTCCGACTGGAGAGTTCCGGTGATGTTGCCCGGCAGCGCCGAGAACAGGACGGACAGCAGGATGGCCACGCCCAGCGTTCCACCGATCTGCCGGAAGAAGGTCGACGCACTGGTGGCGACGCCCATCTGGTGGGCTTCCACCGAGTTCTGGCTGGCGATGGTCAGGGTCTGCATGAGCTGGCCGAGGCCGAGGCCGATCAGGAACATCGCGATCATCAGGAACCACAGCGGCTTGTCGACCGTGAGGAAGGTCAGCACGAGGTAGCCGCCGGCGACGGTGAACGTCCCTGTCACCGGGAAGATCCGGTAGTGGCCCGTCTTCGACAGGATCTGGCCGGAGCCGATCGAGGCCAGCATCAGGCCGAGGATCATCGGGATCAGGGCGAAGCCCGACTCGGTGGGGTTCAGGCCGGTGACGATCTGCAGGTAGAGCGGCAGGGTCAACATGGCCCCGAACATCCCGAAGCCGACCAGCACGCCGAGCACGGTGGACATCGAGAAGACGCGCGAGCTGAACAGACGCAGCGGAATGATCGCATCGTCGCCCATCGCGCGCTCGATCAGGATGAAGGCGACCAGGCCGACGGCGCCGATGATGTAGCACGCGAACGCGGCGGGCGAGGCCCAGCCCCAGGTGCGGCCCTGCTCGGCGATCAGCAGGAGCGGGACCAGCGCGACGATCACCGAGGTGGCGCCCCACCAGTCGATCCGCGGCTTGACGCTGCGGTGGAACTTGGGCAGGTGCAGGAACGAGATGACCATCAAGAGGGCGCCGACCCCGATGGGCACGTTGACCAGGAAGACCCAGCGCCATCCGGAGATGAAGAGGATCTCGTTCGCGCCGGCGAACAGCCCGCCGATCAGCGGCCCCACGACCGACGAGATGCCGAAGACGGCGAAGAAGTAGCCCTGGTACTTGGCCCGCTCACGCGGCGCCAGGATGTCGCCCATGATCGCGAGCGGGATGGACATCAGCGCGCCCGCGCCGAGGCCCTGAACGGCGCGGAAGCCGGCGAGCATGAGCATCGAGGTCGAGAACGAGGCCAGCAGCGATCCGGCGAGGAACACGCCGATGCCGAAGATGAAGAGCGGGCGGCGACCGAAGAGATCAGAGAGCTTGCCGTAGATGGGAACCGAGATCGTCGACACGATCAGATAGGCGGTGGTCACCCACGCCTGCTGGTCGAGGCCGTGCAGGTCATCGCCGATGGTGCGGATCGCCGTGCCCACGACCGTCTGGTCGAGCGACGACAGGAACATACCGGCCATCAGGCCGTAGATGACGAGCATGATCTGCCGGTGCGTCATGATCGGCTTGGAGGCTTGCGGGCTCTCGCTCGCGGGCGCCTCAGCGGGCGCAGTAGCTGTAGACAAGACAGTCCTTCGGTGCTGGATCGATGCCCGCTATTTTGCAGGCGTTGCAATATTACACGAACGCATCTCTGCGTCAAGTGCAATATCCATGCGGGACGAGAGCACAGGGCGTAGCCGCGGAGTACCAGGGCAGTGACGGTTTCCGTTGCACATCCACGGATTGCATGTCAGATCCGGCGCCATCCACGCAAAATCCCGCTGATTCCGTCGCGCGGCTATTGTTGCGACTCCCCGCGAACTGCTACGTTCGCGCTACCCGCAACGAAGCGTCAGGAGATTCCCGCTATGACCAAGGTCGCCCCGGCTCGCGAAGAGCACCACGAACTGCGAGCCGACGGGATCACCGCGGCCGGTTCGATCGTGATGGCGGTCGCGGGCAGCGCTCCCGCGTACTCGATCGCCGCCACCACTGCGGTGCTGATCGGTGCGGCCGGGCTCGCCGGCCCCGCCGCCCTGCTCTGGTGCGGCATCCCGATGCTCGGCATCGCGTGGGCGTTCTCGTACCTCGGTCGCGCCGACGTCAATGCGGGCGCCGCGTACTCCTGGGTCGGCCGGGCACTGCACCCCATCCTCGGCTTCTTCGCGGGATGGGCTCTCGTCGTCTCGGCCACCATCTTCATGGTGGCTGGTGCGCTACCCGCCGGCGCGGCGACGGTTTCGCTGTTCGACCCGAAGGCCGCCGACAACACCCTCCTGGTCACCGTCATCGGTGCCGTCTGGTTCCTCATCATGGCGGGCGCGGTGCTCGTCGGCGTTCGTGTCACGGCCCGAGCACAGTGGATCATGTCGACGATCGAGGTCGCCATTCTGGTGCTGTTCGCCGTTCTCGCGATCGTGCACGCGGCATCCGGCAGCCACAAGGGACCGTCATTCGACTGGAGCTGGTTGGGCTTCAGTCACTTCAACGGTGTCGGCGGCTTCGTCGCCGCTGCCCTGATCGCGGCCTTCTACTACTGGGGCTGGGATGTCTCGTCGAACCTCAACGAAGAGACCAAGAACGGCCGCAAGGCCGCGGGCCGTGGCGGCATCATCGGCGTGATCATCGTCTTCCTGCTGTTCGAGGTCTTCACCATCGCCGTCGAGGTCATCCTTCCGGCCAAGACCATCGCCGGCAGCAACGGCAACCTGTTGAGCATCCTGGGTGAAGAGATCTGGCCAGGCATCGGCGGAAAGATCTTGATCGTCGCGGTCGCGCTGTCGACCATCGCCACTCTCGAGACCACACTCATCCAGGTGACCCGCACGCTGTTCGCCATGGGCCGAGATCACACCATCCCGCTGGCCTTCGGTCGCGCGAACCCGCGCTGGCGCACCCCGGCCTTCGCGACGATCGTCGTGACCTGCGTGTCGCTCATCCTGTTCGTCGGGTCGAACTTCCTGGGAAGCGTCGGCCAGATCCTCTCGGACGCCGTCTCGTCGATCGGCCTGCAGATCGCGTTCTACTACGCGCTGGCGGCGATCGCCGTCGTGGTGGCCTACCGACGGATCGTGTTCAAGTCGGTGAAGAACTTCATCTTCATCGCGCTGTGGCCGGGCCTCGGGGCGATCTTCATGGTGTGGATCTTCATTGCGGCGATCCCCTCGTCGACCCCTGTCGTGATCGCGATCGGCATCGGCGCCCTGGTGATCGGCGTGATCCCGGTCATCGTGTTCTGGCGCAAGGGCAAGGCGTACTACGGCCGTCGTCCGCTCGAGTTGCCCGAAGAGCTGGTCACCAGCCAGATCAAGATCGTCTCGAACGACCCGCGCGTCGAATAGGAGTGGATTGCCTCTAGCCGGGGCTCGCTGATCCGGTCAGACTGTGCCGCATGCCTACATCGAAGCCTGCCCTGGTTACCGACGCCTTCCCCTACGGAGTCGCCAGCGGTGACCTGACTCCCGACTCCGTCGTGCTCTGGACGAAGGTGGTCGACCTGGGGCGCGAGGTCGCGTGGTGGTGCGAACCTGTTGGCGGTGGGGAGCGGCGCCACGGCATCGCGGCCGCCGATCCGACCAGCGGCAGTGTGCACGTGCTGGTCGAGGGGATCGGCGGCGTTGCGCAGTACCGCTACGGCTTCACGGCGGGCGCCGCGGCATCCCCCGAAGGACTGTTCAAGACCCTGCCGACCGATCGGCCAGCGCGGTTCGCGGTGGTGTGCTGCGCCAAGTTCAACTCGGGTTTCTTCAACGCCTACCGCGCATTGGCCGAGATGGACGACATCGACTTCGTCCTGCACCTGGGCGACTACATCTACGAGGCCGCTGAGGTGCCGGTCGGCAAGCAGACCCCGGGCGCGAACATCGGGCGGCCGATGGATCCGCTGGGCACCTGCGTGACCCCCGCCGACTACGACACGCGGTACCGCCAGTACCGCGGCGACCAGGATCTGCTGCTGCTGCACTCCCGGCACGCGATGATCGCGACCATCGACGACCACGAGCTCTCGGACAACGCGTGGTCGGGCGGCGCCGACGAGCACGACCCGGCACGCGACGGCAGCTGGAGCGACCGCAAGCAGGCTGCGATGGATGCCTGGCAGAGCTGGATGCCGACGCTGCGCCACCCTCTGAACGGCACCGATCACGTCTGGCAGGAGATCCCGCTGGGGGATGCCGGCCGCATCCTGCTCTGCGAGACGCGCCTGGCGCGCACCGACCCGACCGCCGCCGACGGGCCGGACAAGACCGAGCTCGGCGCCGAGCAGCGCGACTGGCTGATGTCGGCGCTCACGACGCCGGCCCCGGGCTGGACCTTCTTGGCGATGCCCTCGATGCTGGCCAGTGTCGAGGCGGCAGCATCCGACCCTGATGCCCTGTTCGCGCTGCGCAAGCTGAAACTCACCGATGCGGATGCCGTGGAAACCTTCCACGACCTCTGGGGCGTCTTCGGCAACGAGAAGGCCGAACTGCTGCAAACCGTGCACGCCGCGGAGCGCACCATCGTTCTCAGCGGCGACGTGCACTTCTCGGCAGAGCACATCACCACCCCCGACGGGTCGGGCTTCGTCGAATGGACCTCGACCTCGATCACCTCGCCGAACCTCGACGACAAGATGGGCTGGCCGCGCGGAGCGGAGTCGCGCGACTACGAGGCCGCGCTGCTGAAGATGCTGCCCGACCTGCAGTGGTGCGACCTCGACAGCCACGGGTTCTTGGTCGTGGATGCCGGGGTGCAGTCCGTCTCGTGCCAGTGGTGGTTCGTCGACACGGTGCGCGAGGTGAGCGACGTGTCGGTGATGGGGCACCAGGTCGTCATCCCGGCGCATCCGGTGGGCCGCGATCAGGACGACCTGGCGCAATCGGTCTGAGCGCCAGGGCGGGACTTTGGGCTCTGCCTTCGACTCCCGGATGGGGTCAAGGTGAGCCTATGAAAATCCGGCATGGTTCCCTTCTCGGGTCGCTGGTCCTGATCGGCCTCGCGCTCACCGCGTGCACGGGCCACTCGAACCCGCAGGGCCATCCCAGTTCGAGCGCCGCGACGACGACACCGACGCCGACCAGTTCGACGCCGGCGCCCTCGCCATCTTCGACATCGCCCGCTCCGACGAGCACGCCGACCTCACCGTCGAATCCCGCTCCGCGGCAGGTCGTCGGGCTGGCCGCCCAGACCGGCGGCGGCAGCGGCGAGGTGCTTCTGACCTGGACGCAGAACTCCGAGTCGGATGTCGTGTCGTACATCGTGTACCGTGCGCTCACTCCGGGTGGGTCGCCGACCAGGATCGGAACAGCGTCGCGGCACGATGTGACTCTGTTCCCGGTGGCCCCATTCGTCGATAAGAACTCCACGGTGGGGTACTACCGGGTGCGCGCGGTCGACTCGGCCGGCCAGCGGGGTCCGCTGTCGGCCGAGGTGTGCGGCGCGTCTATGGGTCATAGCTGCTGATTGCTCGGGGCGGCGCTCCGGTGCCGTCCGGCAACGGTCGTCTCACCCGAACAGCTCGGCGACCAGGTCGGCCAGCAACTCGTCGGCGTACCGCTCGAGCCCGCGGCGGGTGAACCAGTCGCAGATGTTCGTGCAGTCGCGCTCCAAGAACGCCATGCCGCCGGGATTGGCGACGACATCGACCAGCTGCGGCAGATCGATCACCACGACCCGCCCGTGATGCACGAGCAGGTTGTACGGCGAGAGGTCGCCGTGTGCTGCGCCGATGCGCGCGAACCCGCGCATGATCGTGACCACCTGGTCGAACTGGTCGCGGAGCTCGTCGCCGGTCGCCCGGGTCTGGGCGAGCCGCGGGGCGGCCTCGCGGCCGTCTCCGATGAACTCCATCAGCAGTTCGGTGTCGTGCACCTGCACCGGGTACGGCACCGCGACTCCGGCCTCCGCCAGTCGGTGTAGCGCGTCGAACTCGGCCCGTGCCCAGCGGCCGGCGGCCACCGTCCGGCCGTAGGACGAGCCGCGTGCGATGGCCCGCATGTCACGGGTGTTGCGCAGTCGCCGCCCCTCCTGGTAGCGCTCGGCGCGGTGGAAGTCGCTGACCTCGGCGCCGCGGCAGCGCTTGGCCGCGAGGATGCAGCTCGCCGACGCATCGCCGGGCACGGCGCGTTCGAGCAGGAAGACATCCGCCTCTTTGCCCGACTTGACGATGCCGAGCTCGGTGTCGAAGGCGCCGGCGCTCGTCACCAGCCAGTCGGGATGGGGAAGCGGACCGCGTTCGGTCGGGGTCGTGGCCGGCCAGGTGGTCCAGCGTTGGCCTGCACCGGGCTCGATGCCGGCGAAGGTGGGGATGGCGAAGGAAGTACCGGGAAAGAAGTCGTCAGACAACACGAGGGTCGCTCCAAAGGATGCGGGGCGACCCGGCGATCGGTGGACGATCAGTTGCGAGCGGCCCCTGAGGGGTGATGAGGTGCGAAAACGGGCACAAGAACTGTCGTCATGGCACGCTCCTCTCGCTCGGCGATGCTCCCCGCTTCTGCAGGGGCTCGGTCATTCAATCAGGATGCGGGCGGCAACGGAAGAGCGCCGGGTCCTGAGCACCCGAAGCTCAGGACCCGGCGCGCCCATCCGAGGGCCGCAACTAAAGAACGTGGATCGCGGTCGCCCGCCAGCGGTGGTCGAGGCCTTCGAGCCGGATCGCCACCGCCCGAGCTCGCGCCCTGCCGCGGACGACGACGACCGCTTCGACAACCCCGTCGCGCGGTTCGCACACCGTTGTCGAGCCGAGCGAGAACGACGGCCGCACCGGAGCCTGGCCCTTGGCCTGGCGCGCGCGGGTCGAGATGACCACCCGTTTGAGCAGGTGCCGGTAGACGTCGTCGTTGACCCATCGGGCAATCTGCTCGAGCTCGCGGGCGCCGGCCAGGATCTCGATGACGCACCGCGTCAGGTTCTCGAGCAGCGGCGCCGGATCGGGAAGGGCGAGCGTCGAGGTCGGCTGCTGGCCGAAGAAGTCTTCCGAGTCGAAGCGGGGTCGAAGCGCGCGGACCGCCGTGCCGTCGAATGCGGCCTCGTCTGCGGTGGCGGTGTCGAGTGTCTCGGCATCGGGCGGCGCGGTGTCGAACACGGTGCTCATGGAGCCCTCCGAATCGTGCTGAGGATTCGCCCCCCATCCGGGGGTGGGAACACCCAACCATGCGATCCGAGATCTTGTCGATGGGCAGAACTACCCTGTGGATAACGTCGGATGAGGTCGCCATCGGTGAATAGCGTCGCGGCATGCGCTGGGACAACCTCTTCGATGATCTGGAGAGCCAGCTCGAGCAGGAACTCGGTGCCGAAGAGGGCGATCTGCTCGCCGAGGAGGAGCGGCTGCGGCTCGGCCGCCTGGCCCTGCGGGACCGGATGATCGCGATGACCCGGCAAGGCGATGGTCCGCCTGAGCAGCTGAGGCTCGCCCTGCGAGACGGTTCTGCCGTTTCGGTAGCGGTCGGATCGATCGGCCGCGACTGGCTGGTCGGCGAGTTGATCGGCGCGCGGCGAGGGTCGTGCGTCGTGCCGATGGGGGCTGTCGCCGCGCTCCTGCCGACAGCCGAGCAACTCGCGCGCAGTGTTGCGGCCGAGCCGGCAGTCGAACCGTCGGCTTCGCTCTCGGCTCGGCTCGGGCTGGCCTTCGTGCTGCGCGATCTGTGCCGAAGGCGGGCGGGGGTCGATCTGAGCACGGCGTCCGGGGAGCGCGTGCACGGCACGATCGACCGAGTGGGGCGCGATCATCTCGACCTGGCCGAGCACGAGCCCGGGCTGCCGCGGCGTGCTGCCTCGGTCGGCCGCATCCGGATCCTGCCATTCAGTGAACTGCTGCTCGTGCGGTTCTAGCGCGCGCGGCTGCCGCGCCGAGAGCTAGCGGTCGCGCTCGACGAACAGCTCGGGGATGTCGGCGAACTCGGCCTGGTTCCAGAGGTTGCGCCGGCGGTTCTCTTCGTACTTGCCGGCGATGTAGCCCTCGAGCACGTCGCGTTCGACCCGCCAGTGCCCGCCGACGCCCTGCCCGCTGCTGCCGATCTTGATCGCGGGCAGTTCGCCTGACCGCACCAGAGCATAGGCCTGGCTCGCCGAGATGTTGAGCACCTCGGCGGTGTCGGCCAGGGTCAGAAAACGACCGAGAGCCGATGGGTCAGGCGGCGGCGCGAGGGGTGCCATGGCTCGATTATGAACCGCGGCGTCCGGACGGAACCGCCGTGTGGATAACTCGCCGCGCCGGCGAGCAGCGCGGGCGACCATGGTGCCGTTCCTCACCGTCCGCGGTGAATCGTCCCGTTCTCGGAGGTGCCCATGCCCGACCCGGATGCGGCTTCCCGCCGCCGACTCTCGAAAGCGGGCCGCAGCACGCCCGACCTGCGCCTCGTGCTCGGCGTGCTGCTCGTCGTCGGTTCGGTCGCCGGCGTGTACGGGATCGTGGCCGCCGCCGACCGACGGGTCACCGTGTATGCAGCGGCATCCGCGCTCACGCCGGGGGAGCGGATCGACGCAGGCGACCTGGTGCAGCGCAGCGTCGCGCTCGACGGCGCCGAGACCATGTACCTCGCGGCAGGCCGCATGCCGAGCGGGGGCCTCGTCGTGACTCACCCGGTCGCCAAGGGCGAGCTGCTGCCGTCCTCGTCGGTAGGCAGCAGCTCGGGCGTGCGCTCGACGTCGCTCGTGCTGCAGTTGGCGACGCGGGTGAGCGGCGCGGTCGTGCCGGGGGCGACGATCGATATCTGGGCGACGGCCGATCCGGATGAGGCGGCAGCGCGCTCGGCTGCCTCCGGAGGCGCGTCGACCGACCTCGCAGACGCCGCGGCAGCCGGTGACCCGACCGCGCCGACCGTCATCGTCCCGGGAGCGATCGTGGTGAGGGTGCTCGATGACTCCGGGGGATTCTCGGTCGCGAGTTCGGGCAGCTCGATCGAGGTTCTGGTTCCGCGAACCCGGGTGGCGCGACTGCTGCAGGCGATCGCGGCGAAGGCGGCGCTCGCGGTGGTGCCGGCCGGCATCCCGATCTCCGAGTCCACGGCGGCGGGCGGCGGCTCGTGACCTCGGTCGCCCTGGCGCTTCCGCTGGCCGACGAGCAGCGGCTGGTCGCCGAGGCAGGCCGGCACGGCCATCGGGTGGTGGCCCGCTGCTCGGGCGCCGACGACCTCGCGGCGCAACTCGAGACGGCTCGTCCCGAGTTGGCTGTGGCGGCCGCCGCCCCGCAATACCTGAGCTCGCGGGTCGTGGCGGCGTGCGACGCCATCGGGGTTCGCCTGCTGGTGGTCGCGGCCTCGGTGCAGGAACGGCGCTTCGCCGCGACGCTGGGCGTCGTCGACCCCGTCGATGCCCCGTTCGAGTGGGCGGCTCGACGAACGGCCCCTGTTGCGCCGATGGACGCAACCGTCGACGAAGACACCCGAGTGCGTCCGGAGCGGGTGGCCGTTCCGGTCGCGGCGTCCCCGGTACCGGACTCCGTGCGCGCCGTCTCGTCACCGGGCACATCGTTGCCAAACGCCGTGCATCCGCCTCGCCGTGGCATGGTCATCGCCGTCTGGGGTCCGGATGGCGCGCCCGGCCGCACGAGCATCGCCATCGCCCTGGCGGCCGAACTGGCCGACGCACGGGCGAGCCGCTCGCCGAGCGCCGGCCCGGCGATCGCGCTGGCCGACGCCGACACGCATGCTGCCGCGATCGCGCCGGCGCTGGGGCTGCTCGACGAGGCGCCCGGATTCGCCGCCGCCTGCCGCCTGGCCGGTTCGGGCGCGCTCGACAGTGCCCAGTTCGAGCGGATCGCGCAACCGCACCGGGCGGGGCGTGGCGACATCCAGGTGCTCACCGGCCTGGGGCGCGCCAGCCGCTGGCCCGAGCTCACCGCGGATCGCGTCGCCGGGGTGCTGACTGCTGCCCGCGACTGGGCCGACGTCACAGTTGTCGATGTCGCGGCCAGCTTCGAGCACGACGAGGAGCTGATGACCGACCTCAACGCGCCGCGCCGCAACGCCGCGACGATCGAGGTGCTGCGCTCGGCCGATCTGGTGGTGGCGGTCGGTGCCGCAGATCCGGTCGGGCTCTCGCGATTCCTTCGTGCCCACGCCGAACTGGCAGAGCTCGTGGAGCCCGACCGCGTGCTCACCGTGATCAACAAGCTGCGTTCGAGCGCGATCGGCCTCAACCCCGCCGCGCAAGTGAGGCAGACGCTTGCACGGTTCGGCGGAATCGAGGCGCCGGTGCTCGTGCCCTGGGATCCCGCCGGCTTCGATGCGGCACTGCTGAGCGGGCGGACGCTGCTCGACGCCGCTCCTCGTTCGAGCGCACGCGTCGCCATCCGGGAGCTGAGCGACTTGGTGCGCACCAGGCGGCTATCCGCAGAGCGTTGACGTCTCGGCGGCCCGCCGTGAGCCCGACCCCGTAGCCTAGGCAGGTGTCGACGCTCTCGGACTTGATGGCGGCCCAAGGCCGCACGACCGACCCTGACACCGCGGCCGCCGACGTCGAGTGGTTGCACCTGCTGGTCGCCGACGGCCAGCTGCTCGCCGACCTGGCGTTCGCCGACATCGTGCTCTGGGTGCCGACCGCATCCGACAGTTTCATCGCGGTCGCGCACTCGCGCCCGAGCTCGGCGGCGACCCTGTTCTACCGCGACTTCGTCGGGCAAGAGATCAAGCCCGAGTGGCGGCAGCAGGTCACCCAGGCCTTCGAGACCGGCCAGATCGTCGACATGGCGGCCCCCGACTGGTACGAAGAGACCCCGACCCGGGTGCGAGCGGTGCCGGTGGTGCGCAGGCTCACCGCGAGCGGTGCTGCTACCACCGAGCATCCGATCGCCGTGATCACCCGACACAGCAACCTGAGCGAGGCTCGCACCCCGAGCCGCCAGGAGCTCACCTTCAATCAGTGCGCCAACGACCTGTTCGCGATGATCGCCTCGGGTGACTTTCCCGACCTCGCAGCGCCGAGCGGGCCGCGCCGGGGAGCGCCGCGCGCATCGGACGGCCTCATCCGGCTGGACGTCGACGGCGTCGTCACCTTCGCCAGCCCGAACGGCCTGTCGGCGTTCACCCGCATGGGTTTCGTCGGCGAGCTCGAGGGGGAGTCGTTGGCCGAGGTCACCACGGCCCTGCTCAGCGGCAAGCTGATCGTCGACGAGTCGCTTCCGCTCGTGGTCACCGGCCGGGCGCCGTGGCGCACCGACATCGAGGCGAAGGGCGTCACGCTGACCCTGCGCACCATCCCGATCCGTCATCGGGGCGAGCGCGTCGGAGCCATCGTGCTGGTGCGCGACACGACCGAGGTGCGGCATCAGGAGCAGGAGCTCATCACCAAAGACGCGACGATCCGTGAGATCCACCACCGGGTCAAGAACAACTTGCAGACCGTGGCGTCGCTGCTGCGCATCCAGGGCAGGCGAACTCACAACGAGGTGGCACGGGAT
>Ga0207711_10001206_pt1 | contig 24477 bp, 20 predicted proteins | sample KBSS34metaG_FD_184401 | JGI IMG/M metagenome (GOLD analysis project Ga0207711, IMG submission 184401) | Switchgrass rhizosphere microbial communities from Kellogg Biological Station, Michigan, USA - KBS S3-4 metaG (SPAdes) (version 2) | ecosystem: Host-associated > Plants > Roots > Rhizosphere...
AGGAATATCAGGATCGTGGCGATCACGTACCCGAAAAAGATCTTGGCTAGAGCCAGGTACGCCAGACATATCGAAGCGGCCAACAAGTGCAACCGGAATCGGCGGGTTGACTGAAAGAGTGCGCAGAAGTGAAACATAAAGCCGCACACCAGCAGGACCGTGAGGCTCTCAGGATTCAGGGACGGCAACGATCGCATCATCGGTGGGTACAACCCCATGCTCAGCATCACCACCGACCCTGAGGTGTACCGGTAGACAACGGCGCCCGCATAAGCCATCGCGCCCGCGAGAAAGAGGGCGTTGAGAAGTTTTGCCGCCAGCCAGGGCCAACCGAAAAACGCGAAAGGCGCCAGAATCAGCGGATACCCCGGTCCCCACCAATACCGCAGGTCCTCTGCTCCCCACCAAAGCCGCAGATCCTGAGATGTTTCATGAACACCCGCGATGCGCATCGCATAGGCCACGTAACCGCCTTCGTCTCCGCCGTCGAAGACCGGGGAAGAAGCCAGCACCACGATACTTGCATAGACCACTAGCAGCGCCAGTAGAAACACATATTGGCGAGGCACAGATCCTAGAACCGCCTGGCTGCCAGGTGAAGTTCGACTGTAGGTGGTGGCGGGAAGCATGACAAACGTCTTTCGATGGAGTTCGCCGGCTGGTCTCGTCAGAGTGCGCGTGGGCGGTAATAGTGCCGGTAATGTTGGCCGTAGGCGCAGTGCTCGCTCTTGTTGATTCTCCAGTCATTGAGAATTGTCCCGAGGACTGGGATACCATCCTGCACGAAACGCAAGCAGGTCCGCTTCAGATCGTTCCGGTTGACCCGGTTTGCGCGCACGACGATCACCACACCGTCTGAGATCCTGCCCAGCACGCGACTTTCCGGATACAGCTCCACCGGCGGAGTATCGATCAGGATCAGATCGAAATCCGACCGCACGCGCCGCAGAAGTCGCGTTAGGTTCCCCGAATAGAGCAACTTCGGGATTCCTCCCAGCAGGGATCCGCTGGGCAAGACCCAAAGGTTCGGCACTCTGGTTTCCCGGGCGATCGTCTGAAGACCGGGCGTATCGATCAAATCGGGGGTTTGCACCAGGTCTGAAAGCCCCCCCTCGGCGGGAATGTCGAAGTATTCGTGGAGGGTTGGCCGGCGCAGATCCGCGTCGATGAGCAGCACGCGGCGATCGGTCTCCGCCAGAGCAATGCCGAGGTTGGTCAGAACCGTGGTTTTCCCCTCGCCGGGCTCGCGGCTGGTGATCACCAGGACGCGCCCTCGTGGCTGCCGGTGCGGCCCCGCCGGGAAACCGAACAGGATCGATGCCAGCGTCGTTCGGAAAGACTCGCTGAGCAGCGATCCCTCCTGCTGCCAGGTCACCAGCGCGAGATTGTTATTGAGACTGCTGCGGCCGATTTGGGCGGGCCAGATACGGGCCAATCCGCGATCGTCCCGGGCGGATGGGATCACTCCCAGTTCAGGAACATTCCACAGTCCTGTTTCGCCAGGGCTCATAACGCGATCCGACCTGCCACGGACGAGCACCAGTCCGACGCACCCCAAGCCACCGAAAGCGAAGCCCAGCGCCGCGTTGAGCGGGAGGTTCGGGGAGTACGGCCGCGCGGGCGGCCGCGCTGGATCGAGCACCCGAACATTGGTGGCGCGCAGTGCGGAGGCCACACCGGCCTCCTTCACTTTTTGCAGCATCGATTCGTACAACTGCTGCGTGGACTCCACTTCGCGCTTCAGCAGATTGTAGCGGTTTTGTTTTTCGTTCAGCTCCTGAGCTTGTTTTAGATCCAGTGTGTTCTTCTCGCCCAGAGAGCGTTCCAGCCGGGTGGATGCCTCGTATTCGGTTCGCAGCCTGTCCAGGAGCGCCCGGCGCTCTTTCGTGATGGCCGATTCGAGGCTGGCGATTTGTGCCTCCACACGGACAACCTTGTAGTGCGCTGGCGTGTAGATCGCCTTCAGATCCGCCAGCTCGCGCCGCAACCCTTGAAGATCGGTCTGGTATTGGCGCAAGGGTCCGGTCACCAGGAGGTCCGGCAGACCCTCGATATCCGTCGATTGGGCCGCCTCATAGCGCGCCAGATTGGTGGCCCGGTCGGTCTCGGCTTTGGTCAGGGCGTCCTGCAGTTGCCGCAGCCGGTCTTGCAGGAGCGTACTCTGGCTCCCCGCAAAAATCAAACCAGACGATCGCGCGAAATCCTGAAGCTCGCGGCTGCCGCTCTCCAGTTTGATCTTCAAGTCCGCGGTTTGCTTGCTCAGCCACTCAGCCGTATCCTGCACCAGCTGCCAACGGGTCTCCTGGTTTAGAGCTACGAACTCGGCCGCGACCGTGTTCGCGCCCGCCGCCGCATGTTCTGGATCCGGCGCGTCGTACTGCAGTTCAATGACCTGAGATTGGGGCGTGGTTCGGACCTTCACTACATTCCGGATCGCGGCGATGCGCTGCTGCTCCGCCGACAGACGGTTGGGTCCCAGAAGGCCCCATCGCCGGGCTGCCGCTTCTACGACTCCTTGTGGGCTGGCATCGGGTCGAATTCCCAGGCGGTCGGCGACGCGTAAAGCCAGCGTCTCGCTCTGCAGCAGTTTTACCTGGTTACGGACGTAGCTCTCCGGCGGAGCGTTGGCGAACATTGGCGGAAGCGGGCGCAGGTCGCGAAAGAACGCGTCGTCGAAACCCTCGAGTTGCATCGACGTGCCGGCGCGATAGACGGGCGTGCTGGTCACGGCGACCGCGATACCGGCCAGGGCGCCCAAGACCGCAGCGCCGAGGATCAGGAGCCAGCGGCGTCGCAGCATCCGCATCCGTTGGCTCTGCGGCTCTCGCTCGTCACCGTAATCTGCCGATTCCGGCATTGCATAGACTGGCATGATCGGCGAGGACGCCCCCGCCGGCCGAACGCGCGCGGGCAGTTTGCTGCCGTTTGCAGGTTCTATCCCGTAGGGCCATCCGGAATTTCCGCTGGCTTTCATATCGGCTTTCCTCCGCTGGCTCGCGCTGATCGCGGTCGAGCCGCAGTATCAATAGCGCCCGTAAATCAAGATTCCGCTGGTGATCGAGATCGCCGCATCGACGGTCTTCAAGCCCACGCTCCTAGCTTTGTTGTTGGGCACAAAGAGAATGTCGCCCGGCAGCATCGGGACGTCCTGCGCCTTGCCGGAAAGGACCTTCGCGAGATTCACCGGGATTTCCGTGCGATTGGCTGCGCCGTCCTGTCGAAGAATTCGGGCCTTGCTCGCCGTGGCCGTCGGCTGCAGGCCTTCCGCCAATGACAGAGCGTGCAGAACCGACAGCGATTCCCGTTGGGCGAGGGTGAAGCCGCCGGGACGGTGGACGTCCCCCACCACGTAGACCAGCTCGGCGCGCGGCACGGAAATAACATCATACGGGCGGATCACGATGTTCTCGGCGGGGGCCTTCGCTTCGATGAGCTGCTTCAGTTCGATTTCCGCGACGCTGAATGTCTTGGTCTCGTCCGCGGTCGCTCCCGCCAACGGGATGGGCCCCCATTCACTGCGTCGGGTCAGTTTGACGGTGTGGCCCGCGTCTTGATGCAGACCGCCGGCGAGCGAGAGAAGTTCGAGCAACGTCTTGGTTCCTTCTAATTGGTGCACTCCCGGATTGTTTACCGCGCCAATCACCGAGACCGGCTGGCTGCGAGGCTCGGCCAGGCGGACCACCACCACTGGATCCAGGACGTAAGCCGCCAAGCGCTTCTTTAGTTCCTCTTCCAGTTGCTTGATCGTCAGCCCCGCCGCTTGAATCCGCCCGATCAGTGGCAGGCTGATCTGCCCATCCGTGTCGATGCGGACGGGAGTCGTGCCGAATTCATCCACATTGATGCACTGCACCTGAATCGAATCGCTTACCCCCAGCCGATAAGAATCGGGAGCGATCTCCGCCGGGATGGCTGCAGCCTGGGGCTGCCCCGATAAAGGCTGGGCCGTGGCTCGTTGCTGAGCCGCCATCGTTCCGCCCAAGCCGAGGAACACAACCAGGCCGCTGATCATCGCGATTCTACGACGCATTTCGATTACCTCTCTGACGATTACGACAATCCCGCTGGCCAGTTGCCCGCCACAGCGGATGTTGCACTTCCGGATAGCTCTCGCAGGTCCGTCACACGCAAGGGGTGCAGGTGGAGGTAGCGCGTGGCCGCACGTTTGGAGTCGATCATCCACAGAGCCCGGGTCGCCTGCTCCTCTGTCAATCCGAGGGTCACCAGCGCCGAGGGCGGCATGTCGTGATTTCGCGCCCACAGGCACAGGTCCATGGTTTCGTGGGGCAGGGAGAAGAAAAACTCCTGCTGGGATTGCTCCATCGAATAGGTGTCGGTGCTGGGAGGCCGGCGGCGAATCTCCTCGGGCACGCCCAGGTACTCGGCCAGCTGATATATCTGCGTCTTATAAAGGTGCGCGATGGGCTTCAGGTCTGCTGCGCCGTCCCCGCACTTTACGAAGAAGCCCTGATCGTACTCCAGCAGGTTGGGCGTGCCTGCCACGGCGGAATGCAGGAGATCCGCGTAATAGTACTCCATCATCTTCCGCGTACGCTGCTTGAAGTTCATCGCCGCCACGATTCCCAGGTACGCTTCCGCCGTCAGCCGAAGGCTTCGAACCGTGCCATCGGGCGCCTCCACCACCAGCGAGAAAAGGGGATAGGCCGCGCCGCCTACCACGTTGGAGAGAACCAGCTTGCATTTATAGGAAGGGTTGTATTCCGGCAGCAGGTCCCGAATGGTCGTGTCGCGCCGCCGGTAGCACCCCGCGGCCTCCAGGGTAGCCGTGATGTCTTCCGTTTTCGCTTCGATGCCGCAGGCGGCGGCTGCCAAGCGTCCCAGACGGAGGCAGTCCGGCGAACATTCCGCTTCAGGCATGAACAAGCCGAGCACGCGGTTCGGCCCCAGGGCCCGTGCGCACAGCGCCGCCACCGTGCTGCTGTCCACGCCGCCCGAGAGTCCGAGTACCACACCGCGCCGCCGAAGCCGGTGAAAAACGATCTCCCGAATCGCGTCTTCAATCTCCGCGGCAGTCCGCGCCGGATCGATGCGGAGGGCATCTCGCGAGAGAGTACTCTGGAACGCGCGTTCCGCAAAACTTGTAGCAGATCGATCTTCCGGCATAGTCCTCACTGCTTTCACCCCACAGACTTTAGGTTTCGTTCACCGCTCCGGCGAGTTCTCGTTTCGCGATCTTGCCGCTGCCGGTCTTGGGCATGGATTCGGTGAATTCCACCTGCTTTGGAACCATGAAATCCTCCAGGCGTCGCGCGCAATACTGCTTCACTTGCTGAACCGAGAGGTCACATCCAGGGCGCAATGTAATCACTGCCTTAATGGCCTGCCCGAGCACGGCGTCCGGAACCCCTACCACTGCGGCCTCAGAAACCTGGTCCATGCCGTGCAGGACTTCCTCGATCTCTCTCGGGCTCACCTTTTCGCCGCGCGTCTTAATCATGTCGTCCTTGCGTCCGACCATATATAGGTAGCCTTCTTCGTCCATCTTGAAGAGGTCACCTGTATAGAGAACGGAGTCCCCCGCGCGCTCACCCGGGCGCAGCACTTTCCGCGTTTCCTCCGGCATCTCCCAATATCCCTGCATCACATGCGATCCCCGTACCACCAGTTCCCCAATAACCCCGGGCCCGACCCGCCTTCCCGACTCGTCGACGATATACAGTTCCTGGTTGGGCATTCCCCGGCCCACCGAATTCGGACGTTTTTCGATCTGCTCCGGCGCGAGATAGGAAACCCGCTTGCATTCCGTCAAACCGTACATCGAATAAAGAGCCACGTTTGGAAAACACTTCCGCAACCGCTGGATGTGGTGCGTCGGCAGCGCTGCGGCGGCATTCGTGATGTAGCGCAGGTCCGGGAACGGATACTTCGTCAGGTCGAGCTGCAACAGGATCGCCGCAATGGTGGGAACAATCGGAAAGCCCGTGACCTTTTCCCGGATCAGGGTCATCAGCATTTCATGCGGGTAGCTGAAACCGCGTTCCAGGACGATCGTCCCCCCGATCAGAAACGCCGTCAGCGCCTGATAGACCCCGTAACTTGAGGACAGGGGCAGGACGCTCATGATGACGTCGTGCTCGGTGTTTTTCAGATAAGTGGTGACGGACGTCGCCGCCGAAATCATATTCAAATGCGTGAGCATGACGCCCTTCGGCCTGCCCGTGGAGCCCGACGTGTAGATCAATGCCGCCAGGTCTGCGTCGATGCATCGATTCCCCGGAGCATCGTCAAATCCGGGCCGTTCCGTGGCCTCCTCAAAGCACAGTGCCGTTGACGCCACCCGCTGGCTCGCGCCCGTGTTCCATACTTTTCGCAAGTGGGGCAGGAAAGCCCTGCGCGTCTCCAGGGCTTCTCCTCGCCCCTGGTCGGTGATCAAACCCGCTGCCCGGCAGTTGTTGAGAGTCAACTCCAGTTTGTCCGCCCTGGTGGTGGGATTGGCGACGACAAAAACCGCGCCGGCCTTGAGGATGGCGAATAGAGAAATGACCGCCTCCACCGAATTTTCCAAATAGATGACCACCCGCTCGCCGCGCTTCACGCCTTCGGCAAGAAGGCGATGGGCCAGACGGTTCGCACGCCGGTCGAGCTCGCGATACGTCAGCCGGCGGCTGCCGCACACCAGAGCGGTCTTGTGCGGGAAACGCCGCGCGCTGGATTCGAGGAAGTGTTCTACCTGCACCCGGTGGCTCCCTATTCCTGTCCCACGAATGCGCGTTCCGTCAGCTTTCGCGTGACAAACTGCGTCAGGCTGGCGATGGAATCCAGATTTTCGGGAATGAGGTCCTCGTGGGAACAGGTGATCTCATAACGGCGTTCCAGGAACCCGATGAGTTCCAGAACTCCCGTGGAGTCAATGATGCCGCTCTCCATGAACGACACATCATCGCTGAAGCCTCCGTTGAGCTGTCCAAATAGGAAATTGTCAAGGACAAATTTCCGCAAGTCGTCCCGGATGTCGGCCATGGAACTCCTCCTGTTCCTCTCCCGCGGAAAAACCCGTTAGGAACCTCCGCATGAGCACTGTCGTCGAAATGATCCCTACCAACGCCATGTTGTCGCGAATCCCGATGATGTCCCCGTTCCGGGTTTTCTCGACGAGCTTTTGCACCGCGTCCGGATCGAAGATCCCGTCTTGCCGGATCTGGCGAGGAGCTAGAAGCTCTTCGACATAGGGAAGCGGCCGGCCATCCGGGAAGAAACTTTGCGCCTCGGGAGCCCGGTAGGGTTGTTTGTGGCGGCCGATCACAGCCGGCGGCACCAACCCGCGCGCGCATCGCTTCAACAAATATTTCTCCTGGAGCGCCTTCATCTTGAGCGTCGGTGGAAGTCCGGCAGCGAACTCGACCACCCGATAATCGAGAAACGGAAAGCGGCCTTCCACGGCATGCGCCATGGCGACCCGATCCCCTTGGGACGACAGGATGTAGCCGGGCAGCAGATGGCGGGCTTCCAGATACTCCGCGCGGCTGAAACCGTCCCATGCGGCGAAAGCTGGCGGCAGCAGTTGTTCCAGTTCCCGGAACGCCTCCCGCGAGTCTAGTTCGGCTCGCATGCCGCGGGAATAAAATATCTTCAACCCCGCTGCCAGCCTCCAGCGCGGAGCGTGAGAAAAAAACGGGTCTCCCGCGTTTGCCGAGTGGACCTGAAAAAAGCTGTTCAGGTACGCGGCCGGCTGGGATCCGAGATTCTTGAGATAGGGATACAGCCTCTTCAGTAGTAGCGGACGCCAGGTAGAGTCCGCGTGGGCCGCCCAAAACCGCCGGATCTTGAATTCCTTGAAGATGTCGTAGCCTCCCAACATCTCGTCCGCGCCCTCGCCGGTCAGGACGACCTTGTACCCGCGCTCACGTACTAGCTTTGCCAGCAGGTATAAGGGCGCGGGTCCGGTCCGCAGAATGGGCGTCTCCGTGTGCCAGATGACCTCGGGAAAGGCCTCCCCGATTTCGCGCTCGGAACAGCGCAGTCCTGCGTGATCGGTTCCCAGATACTGCACTGCCTGACGCTGGAAGGAGCTCTCGTCAAGCTCTGGATCGCTGAAACGGACCGAAAACGTTTTGAGGCGTGAGCCGGCGAACTGGTTCGCTAGCGCGGCAATGAGCGTGGAATCCAACCCTCCGCTCAGATAGGCTCCCACGGGCACATCCGCCCGCAGCCGGATCCTGGCCGCGTCTTTCAATAGGTCGAGCAGCTGTTCCGCATACGCCTGCTCGTCGTGCGCAGGAGGTCCGGAGGGCGCCGCGGGGTAGTTCAGTTCCCAATACGGCCGGATCGTAAGTCTTCCGTCCTGCAGGATGGCGGAATGTCCAGGGGGCAGCTCGAATACATCCTCAAATACAGTTCGCGGCGAAATGGTGTGCCAGAACGTGAACACCTGATCCAGCGAGCGGAGATCGAGCTTGCGGCTCACGCCCGGACAAGCGAAGAGCCCCTTGATTTCAGACGCGAAAATAAAACGCTTGCCCGAGAAGGTGTAAAAGAGGGGACGCACACCCATCCGGTCCCGGGACAGAAAGAGCCGCCTCTCCCTGCGGTTCCAGATGGCCAAGGCCCACTGCCCGTTGAGTCGCGTGACCGCGCTCTCGCCCATTTCTTCAAATAGATGCAGGATGACTTCCGTGTCAGAACGCGTGGCGAAGCGGTGGCCTTTCGCCGCCAATTCGTCGCGGAGCTCCAGGTAGTTGAAAATCTCACCGTTGAAAACGATGAGCAGCGAGCCATCCGCATTCGACATGGGCTGCCGTCCATTGGCGATATCGATGATGCTGAGCCTGGCGTGCGCCAAACCAGCCTGACCGTCGGTGTAGCTCCCCGCGTCATCCGGGCCGCGATGGCCGATCATCAAAATCATCCGCTGGAGGTTCCCGTAACTGCAATCTCTGGCATCCGGACTCACGATCCCGGCGATCCCACACATGAGCGAATCTCTCTCCCCGGTTTTTCGGCTTTCCGGCTTTCGATACGATTACGTACTGCGCCGGGCAGCGCCTTCCCGACGCCGCTGGGGATCCACGTTGCAGTCGGAGGATCTGCGAACGTAGAGTTGGTGGGCCCCAGCGGCGTGGGGAACACGTCGCCCCGCGCGCCGAAGCCCCCCCCACGACTCACGACGTCGCGGCGACCTTGGATTTTTCTTGCACCACCCTGGCGATGGCTTCGGCTGGCCCTTTCTCTGGAACCAGCCAATTGGAATCCACTTCCACGAGAACCGACCGCTGCAGCAGCGTCACCGACACGACGATCCGCAGCGTACCGCGGACCAGTACGACCACGCCCTCCACTCCCTGCAAGGGGCCTCCACAAATTCGAACATGGTGGCCGGCCCGAAAAAACGGAATGGTTTTCGCCGACAGAGCCTTTTTGAGGACGGTCCGCAAAGATGCAATCTCACTCGGATCCACTGGCGTAGGATTGGGCCCGAAGCCCAAGATGCGGTTCACCCCGGGTGTAACCACTACGGGTAGGCGCTTGTGCAAATCGAAGCGTGAGAAAACATAGCCTGGGAAAAGCGGCAGATCGAAGTCTCTCACTCCCGCCACGCGTCGATGCCGGTGCTTATATAAGGGCACGAATGTCTCGTAGCCTTTGGTATCGAGGACGTACGCCACCTTCTTTTCGTGTCGAGGCTTTACCGCGAGCGCAAACCAGTCCAGCTCCCCGGAACCGCTGCATGCGCTGGGACCGCTATCACTGGGCGCCAGTTGAAGTCTACCGAGGAAGGAAGGTGCCGATAATGCGGATCTGTCAAAGTCGATGTTGCTGTTGGAGTCCATATAGGCAGTGCTACCGCAAGCTGACGTACGGTCCGTGAATTACCCCGTCTGCTTTGTAAGGGCAAGTGGTCTGCCACTCTGTGTTTTTTCTCCATCGAGACGCGATGCCTCTCTCTTGCACGGACTTGTCCGAGAAATCGAGATCCGATCCGCTCGCAGAAATCCAAGTGAAGGGAAGCCGATGCCACTATTGTGAAATAAACTTCATGTTTGTGGTCATCCAAGACCGTTGTGAGACAAGCATCGAGCTCGCCTCCAGCGCACACGATGGATTGGAGCGCGTCTCAGCCGCGCTAAGTGGAGTGATAGCAAGGATCACCTCCATCTCCGTTCTGCACAAATTCCTGAAAACGTTGTTCGGTCTCGCGATTGCACCATCGCTTCCGTGATCGAACGACGAGAGCCTCATTCTGCGCCGACATCGGCAAGAGTCTTCTCGCAGGCGAAGAAGGCTTCCCTCGAGGCGCTCCGCCTCCGCTTTCCGGAGCCGCTTTCGAAACATCTGGTGCGGCACTGGGGCGAATTACTCCGGGATCTGGGACTTCCCAAGCGGGAACGAGCGAGACTTGCCGTGCCTGATCTCGCATCGCTCTCAAAGAACCTGCAAACCATGGACTTCCGGTCGTTTCAGAAGGAGCTCCTCAACCTTGGTGAGAACCTCGCCCGCCAAAAGGTCGACATCGACGACGGCATCGCCCTGATCGAGTCCTTATCGGAAGATTACTTATCATCCTTACGCGCGAGCGGCCCACGCAAACGCCTCGAGAGTCAGCCTCATCGAACGGAGCTGGCGTTGGCGGTGGCGCGGCTATGTTTCCTCGCCGCGCGCATCTTGGCGGCCGGTTATTCGCGCCAACTCGAAGAGGAGCGGCGGTTATTGGCTTCCCGTCGCCAGGGAGCCGACGAGAGTCTGCACCGCACCTCTTCTCTTCTGGCCCGAGTCTATGAGCGGGAACGCTACCAGATTTCCCGGCAACTGCACGAAAAGCTTGGTCACTATCTGGTGGGCTTGAAGCTGCGGCTGGATGCACTCAAGCGGGCGCTCAAGGAAGGTAGAACGGCGGACGGTTCCAGTGAACTGGAGGAGTCGGTTGCACTGGTAGACGAAGCCGTTCGCTCTGTCCGCCGAATGGTTTTGGATCTGGGCCCGGCAGTAGTGAAGGAAGTTGGCCTTATCCCGGCAGTGCGAATGTATGCCCGCCAGTTTTCGGGCCGCTCTTGGATCGACGTCACGCTGGAAGCCGAGGACTTACCCGACGGGCTTCCCCTCCTGGTTCAAGTGGCTCTCTATCGGCTGTCGCAACAGGTCCTCGACTTCTGTCAGCGCAGCCGGGCGCAAAATGTACGGATATCGTTCAAGGGCCGGAAGGACGTGATCGTACTGGTTGCCGAAGAGGATGACGCGCCCGCGGAAACGGTACGGAAATTGGCGGAGGAGTCCTGGGCTGTCCTGCACGAACGCGCGGAGCTTCTTGGCGCGGTTCTCCATCGCACCTCCCGCGATGTCGGCACCAGAATCGAACTCTTGGTCCCTCTGCGAGGTCTGGGGAGGACCGTTTCGGGTCCGTTCGGAAAAGCCAGAATGCCGCCCAAGGCTGCGGCGGCCCCTCGGTCGACATCGAGTGCCTATCCAAAGGTGAACTAAGAATTGAGATGAACTAAAGATCCGGTAGGCGAGGCGCCACAAGGAGGATCGACTTTGCACGGGTCGCGCCCGCTAATCCGTTTGATCGCGTCGAGGGCCGTTTGGTGCTTCACTTGCGAACACCTCCGCCCATGGCGCTACGATGTTGCTAACACTGGCTCTAGGCGCGTGGAAGTGAAAGAAATTCCCAACCAAGGCCGGAAAACTTTTCCGACTCCAGTAGAGTCCTGTTTGCGCGGACGGTTTGCCGCACAAAGTGCGGGACTTATTGGTGCGATGCACCAATCGTTTCGCGGTTCGCGTTACTCGGTACGTGTCCACTCGGGACCAAGCGTTTTCTTTCTGAACGCGATGCTCCCGAACGATCCCTGGGCCAGACACGCGCGTCCCGAATCGCGGGCATTTCACAAGAACGATTCGGACTCGGGGTCGGTGGATCGGATTTCCGTCCTGATCTGCGAGGACCACTCGATATACCGCGAGGGCGTGAAAAGCATCCTGAGTAGGGAACCCGATCTCAAGGTTGTCGGCGAAGCCAGCGATGGTACAGAAGCGGCGAATCTGGTAACCCTACTGAGACCGGATGTGATGTTGTTGAATCTTTCCCTTCCGGGCATGCGGGGCTTGGATGCGGCCCGCCACATCCAGACCAAAGACGGAAACGTCCGCATCCTGGTCTTCGGTATGTACGATGATGAGGACACTGCGCTTCGGTGTCGCGAAGCCGGGGTCTCGGGTTATTTGCTGAAGGACGCCTCTGCGCCACAGCTGCTGCTGGCGGTCCGGCACGTCAGGAATTCGGAGCAATTCCTCACCCCCGCCTCGCTCAAAAAACTGGACTATCTTCCGCTCAACTCCAACGTTTCCAAGGAGGAGGAACTGGCGTGGAATGTTCTCAGCCCGCGGCAGCGAGAGATTCTTCTCTTTCTGGCGGAGGGCTTCAGCTACAAAGAGATCGGCGCACGTCTCAACCTTAGCGTCAAGACCGTCGACACCCATAAATACAACCTGATGCGAAAACTCAATATCCAGAGTCGGGCCGGGCTCATCCGCTTTGCGATCCGCCAGCGGCTAATCGAGGCGTAGTCTTAAAGGCAGGCTGAAATTTGGTGGCAGCTGGAAGCACTGCCCATGAGTACACACAGGATTCCTGACACTCTGCCCTTATGATCATCCCAGCGATGGAGCTTGGTCAGGAGCGTCTTGTAGGAGATTCCCAGCTCGCGCGCGACCTGTTTTCGATTCCATTGCTTCTCGTTCAAGGTCCGGAGGACGATTTCCATCTCCGCCCGTTCGGCGGCCAGTATGGCAATGTCTTTCAACGAATGCATCTCCGCCGTCACCGAATGGACTTCTTCCCTGGAAGCCCGAGGCGACTCCGACAACGGCTCGCGGTCGGACATCATCGCGGACTCCAGCAGGCTGCGCAGCACTAACTCCTCTTCCTGCAAGATCAAGAACTGTCGGATGGCGTTCTCCAGTTGGCGAACGTTGCCCGGCCAGGGATAGGAACAAAACGCATCCCGCAGGCGCGTCGAAAGTGTTTTCTCGCTCGCGCCATACCGGCTCGCGTATTTGCCCATGAAGTAGCTGCACAATGCGGGCACGTCCTGTATGTGCTCGCGCAGAGGCGGCACCTCCAGACGAACCACATTCAGCCGGTAAAAGAGATCCTCGCGGAATTCGCCCCGTGAAACGGCGATCTCCAGCCGCTTGTTGGTTGTGGCCAAGATCCGCGAATTGACTCGAGTGGCATGGGTCGCTCCCAGCCGCGAGAATTCTTGATCTTGCAACACGTGGAGGAGCTTCGCTTGCAAGGGCGGAGCGATCTCTCCAATCTCGTCCAGCAGAATCGAGCCTCCGTTGGCCAGTTCAAACTTTCCCGGCTTTCTATCCATCGCGCCGGTGAAGGCCCCACGTTCGTAACCGAACAGCTCGGACTCCAGTAGATCCAACGGGAGCGCAGCACAATTCACTTTCACGAACGACTGATCTCGCCGCGACGAGGCGTTGTGGATAAATTGTGCGAGGACCCCTTTCCCCGCGCCCGATTCACCTGAAATCAGCACGGGCACGTCGGCGTCGGCTACACGCGCGGCTATCTCAGCAATGTGCATCAGCCGGGGATCCGATGAGTAACCGAAGCAGGCGCCCGTTGTTCGCGGGGGAGTGTCCGAGTTCTGGTGGTTTGCGACTTCATCGCGAAGCACTGGACTACCGCGCTCCATCCCGGGTAAGCCCAGGAGTACCTCCTCCAAATCCTCGTCCTTCAAAGGTTTGACCAGGAAGTCTACTGCTCCCAGCCGCGTGGCCCGGATAATCGTTCGAGCATGGGCCGCCACCGAAACGGCAACCAATCGCACCTCGGGGGTCGTCACACGCATCTGCTCAAGCGCCGAGATGCCGGGCAGCATCACATCTGCGATCACCAGCGTGGCCGCAGCAGCCGCCAGCCGCTCAAGCGCCTTTGGGACGGTGTCTACGCACTCTACCGTACAGCCTTTGCGATCGAAGAAGCGCCGTAATTGGTTCCGGCTGGCTTCCTCGCCGTCAACTACCAATACCCGATACCGACGCATTTCCCTGCTCCCGCTTTAGGACCGACCCAGTACGGTTCTCAAAGGCCTCCGCGACAGGGGCTTCGAGCTTCTCTGCTAGACGGCTGAATACTATCACATTTACCGTCGTATGCCTAGTACCTAATACCCTGGCCAGGGCAATTTCTAGCCGGATTCCGTAATCCTGGACGTTGTGCCAAATTTGCGAAGTCCGTGAATCCAGAAGGGCTGCCGGTACGCCCCCAAAAAAAGCAGGAGCGCTGAATTGCGTCGTCAGAATCTTAAGTCAAGGAACGGGCGCACCGCTGAAGGTGGCATTTGTCACGATCGGCATGGTCATCGACTCTGCTCGCGGGCTCCAGTTCGTGACCGTTGGGCGGTGCCGTATCGGATATAGCGCACTTCACACCGATGCGATACAACGTGCGTGTTGAACCTATCGCGGGCAGCGATGTAGGCAATCCGAGCGGTCTCGGCCAGCTTGTGGGCTTTCTCGAAGTGTTTGGGTATCGCCCCCGGCGCCAGCTCTTCGAGGATATTAACCGCGTCCCGATAAACGCGCAGGTCGGCGCGCATTCGCGCCTTCAGCATCTCGTGAGTCTTGCATTCGAGAGCTTCCCTTGGCTGCATAGAAGCATGGCGATACTCGGCCGTCATTTTCGTTTCTTGGTACGCCTCACTCGTTTTTATCGGAGGACGCCGGATACGACTACAGGTGATAGGGTAGAAACGCGGTTAGCGGTATGCCCAGGCCTCCGCCGTCAGCTCGCGCCCTAGCTCCGAAGGTTTTCGTCCTGGAATCAACCCGCACATATCTGCCGCCAGCGCGATGAACCAAAGCAGCAGCAGAACCGGCGTGATCCGTCCTACCGGACCGTCCGCCATCAACAAAAAATAGGGAAAGGGCGTCAGCAGTATGATGCTGAGTTGTCGCACGAAGCTCGACTCGGGCTGCACGAACAGCGGTATCAATAGCAACAAGGCGTAGTCCTGAATATAGGAGTGCCGCGCCACCAGGAGACTGGCGAAGATGCACAGTGTGAACGCTGCCGGAAAGCTCTTCGCGCGCCGGCACAGGTATACCGTGCACGCTCCCACCGCCAGCGTCAGAGCGATTTCAACAGAAACTAGATTTCCTGCGATGCCTGCTATGTTCGGCGGAACGTAAGGTGTCGGATGCAGCGCCGGATTGCTCAGGAATCTCGCGTACTCGAGAGGCCAGCGCCACCCCGCGACGGCGAAGCCCGCGACCAGTTCCAGCGCTACGCACAAGGTGGCGGATGCCGCGAATCGCCATTTGCGATGCATCAGCAAGGCCAGTGGAGTGAATACGAACAGATGAAATTTGATGGTGCACAGCGCCAGGCACAAGCCACCCAGCCACGGACGCTTGGCTTCATCCAGACAGACCGCGGCCGCGCTCAGAGCCAGCGCCATCATCACGTCCTGGCCATTGGCAAAGCTGGTCAGCACGGGAATCGAGATAAGAAGATACCAGGGAACGCTTCGCGATCTCTTCCGGCTCACGAACGCGAACGCCAAGGTTGCGGCCAGGCACACGCTCTGAAAAATCAGGTAGGCAGCGTGATACGGCAACTTCGCCAGCGGGGCGAGCAAGGCGGCGTAATACGGCGGGCGCACGAACTGTACCGAAGGCATCCAGAAGGCGAGTTGCTCGCCGATGGTGCGATTCGCCGCGGAAGAATACAACTCGGATCCGCCCGCGAGCTTGCCGCCGGCGTAAAGCTGCATGAAGTCGTTGTGGCCGGCCCACACCCGCTGCCAGGGGAGCGCGGCGGCCCATAACCCCATCGCGGCTAGGCAAAGGACGAAGGCTGCGCGACGGGCATACATGGGTATCCTTTGATCGGCTGAATCCGCCTGAACCTCAAGCCCGGCCGGGATTTCACGGGGATTCCCAAGTAACCTAACTATCTGGCAGCATGCGCGAACTCGGTTGGTCGGAAATCCATCTTTGGCAGTACCCCATAGGCGACCCGCCGGACGCTCGACACCTGGCTCACGCCCTAACCCTTTTGAACGACGGGGAGAAGCTCCGGGCCGCTGCCTTTCACTTCGAAAAACATCGAGCGGCATACACCCTCAGTCACGCGATGCTGCGTCTGGCGCTTTCCCAATACGCGCCGGTGCGGCCCGAGGAGTGGCAGTTCCTCACAGGCCCGTGGGGAAAGCCGGAGATCGCGGGACCCGCACTCGATACTCCCCTATGGTTCAACCTTTCGCACGCCGACGGGTTCGCTGTTTGCGTGGCCGGACGTGTTCCCCAACTTGGCGTCGATGTGGAGAACATGAACCGGAAAACCTCTCACGATGAATTGGCCCGGCGCTTCTTTGCCCCGGCGGAATATGACTACCTCCGGAACCTGCCTCCCCACCTGCAGCGTGAGGCGTTTTTTCGAATCTGGACTTTGAAAGAGGCCTATATCAAGGCCGAAGGAAAAGGCCTCTCGATTCCGCTGGCCTCGTTCAGCTTCCGCTTCTCAGCCGATAATCCCGCGCAAGTTACGTTCGAGTCGAATGAATCAAATCCGGACCAATGGAGCTTTTTCGAGTTCCAGCCCGGGCCGGATCATCGGATCGCCGTGGGCGCACGGCACACCGGATATGCCGCTTTCGATATAGAGCCCCTGGACGCGTTTCCTCTTCTCCAAAGCTAGTGTCGGAAATTCGCTTGTCTCGTCGGAAATCCGCCCTCTGCCGAACGGCATTTAGTCCCATCGTTTCAATCGATTGCGATGTGGAAAAGCGGCAGCAAAATTGCCCCAAAGGAAGCATGGGTTCTATCAATAATCTTTCCAGCAACTATCTACAATCCATTCTTAACAACGCCGTACAGAACTCCGGTCTGAATCCCAACAGCGCCAGCGCCGTTGGATCGTCTCCGGCCGCACTGCCCACGGACAACCAGCAACTCTCACCCTTCGCCCAGCTGGTCAGCCAGCTGCAACAGCTGCAGCAATCGGATCCGACCAAGTACCAGCAGGTCACACAGCAGATCGCGACCAACCTCCAGAGCGCCGCTCAAACCGCGCAGGCGGACGGCAACACGATAGCCGCCAACCAGCTCAATCAGCTGTCGACTGACTTCTCCAACGCCTCGACCAGCGGTCAACTCCCCAACCTCCAGGATCTGGCGCAAGCGACCACGGGTCATCACATCACGGTGGGTGGTCATCATCACGCTCATGCAGCGTCGTCGGATCCCGACAGCAGTTCCACTGACCCTACCAGCGCCAGCAGCCTGGGTCAGACGCTGAGCCAATTCCTTTCGGGCTTGCAAACAAATGGCACCGCGGACGGCTCGCTGGATCCGATGGCGATTATTCTCAACACGCTGTCCAACGCCGGGCTGACCAGCTCCAGCAGCTAGCCCCAGACCTTACGCGCGGTGTTGGCGACCAGCTCGAGCTTGCGCCATTGCTCGTCCATCGATAGAAGATTCCCTGCGGCTACCGACGCGAATCCGCATTGCGGGCTCAGAGCGAGCCGCTCCAGAGGTACATAGCGGGCGGCCGCATCGAGGCGCCGGCGCAGGCCGTCCTGCGATTCGAGCTTGGCGCCCTTGGTCGTGACCAGCCCCAGCACTACACTCTTGCCGGCCGGCACCCAGCGCAAAGGCTCAAAGCCGCCGGAACGCTCATCATCGAACTCGAGTAGGAAGCGGTCCACTTTCAGCGATCCGAACAAACGTTCGGCGATCAGGTCATAGCCGCCCTCGGTGAACCAGCGGCTGCGGCTGTTTCCGCGGCAGACGTGCGTGGCCACGGTGACCCGATCGCGGGGAACCTCCGCGAGCGCGGCATTGTCTCCGGCGATTCCCTCCGCCAGTTCCCGATCCGGATCGCGGCCCTCTTCCTGCATCCGCGCGCGATGCTGCGGGTCGAGATAGTGCGTATAGTACGGCGCATCGAATTGAATGTAAGTCACGCCCTGCGAAACCAGCCACCGCACCTCATCGCGAATGATCGCGGTGAGATCGCGCAACAGCTCGGCGCGAGTGGAGTAGAACTGTTCGCTGAGGCCCGGCCGATAGCTGCACACCACGAAGTTCGAGGGCGCAGGCAGCGTGACCTTGAATGAACGTTCTGAGGATCCCAGGAGAAAAGGAACCTCGTGCGCCGTCAGATGCCGGGTCTTACGGAGCTTCGCGCCCACCGCATTCGCACTGCTGACTTCCGGACCCCCGCCCGGCCCTTTCCAGTCCAGCACCACCCGGTCGCGAACGAATCCCTCCACCGCGTCGGCCATGTCGGTCAGCCAGGATCCGCGCCGGAACTCCCCATCCGTGATCCGGTCGAGCCCCGCCGCAGTCTGCTTGGCCAGCGCGTCAAGGATGGCCCGATCCTCGGCTTCCTTAAGCTGTTCCTGATTCAGCCGCTTTTCTGCGAAGGCCGCACGCGCCTGCAGAAGTTCGGGAGGACGGAGTAAACTGCCGACGTGCTCGGCGCGATCGGCTGACTTCATTCCAAGTCAGTATATTCTGAAACGTCCCTAGCGATAGAGCGCTCCTGCCGTGGTCCACTCCGTGGCGAAGCGCTCAAACAGCAAGCCCTGGTCCAGCGGAAAGCCCTCGAATTCAAGCGGCGGGATCTCCCGCCCAAGGGAAGTTCCCGGCAACAAGGACATGCCGGCGGCGTTCACCACCGCATCCACCTTCGAAACCGCCATGGCCAGCGAGATCTTGCCCAACGCGGGAGGTGCTTTCTCAGGCTGGTGATGATGTTCGGCGGCCATACGGATCGGCTCACCCAGGCCCCAGTAATCCACCGCCAGGGCCGACAATTCCGCGTGGTCGATCTGAAGCATGCGGCGTTCGCTTTCGAGCAGCGACTCACCAGTCACAGCGGAGGCGGTGACTATGCTTTCGTACTGCTCCGGCATAGTGACCGCGATCACTAACTTGCCCACATCGTGAAACAAGCCCGCCAGAAACGCCTCTTCCGGGTCCTCCAGCGGCACAACCTCCGCCAAGAGTTCCAGGAACATGCCTGTGGCCACCGAGTGCAGGTTGAAACGGGTGATGGAGAAGCTGGGCGCGATTTTACGCTTCGCGAACAGGTTGGATATCGATCGCGCCAGCGCAAACTTTCGCACGGCGCCGATGCCGACCATCGAAATCGCATGCTGTACCGAGCTGATCGGCTGGGCTCTGCCGAACGCCGCGGAGTTGGCGATTCCCAGAATCTGAGCCGATAGCAGCGGATCGCGCTCGATCAACACAGCCAGTTCGTGGACTTCGCAATTGCGCCGTGCCAGGCGGCCCAGGAGATGGGCGGCCGTGGGCGACAAGGCAGGCAGCTTGGCTAAGCCCAGGAAGGCCTGCTTCCTGGCATTGCTGCGCCGATCTTGCTTGTTCAAAGTGGCCGAGGACATTTCCTCCTCTTCATATCGCAGCGGGATTTGTATATTCGAGTATATCCGAGAGTAATTTCCAGAGATTCTGCCAGACTTGGCGGCACTATTCTGTTACCGTTACGGGCCAAGCATGGGTAAGCTTCTGATCGGACTCACTTTGGGCGGGCTGACGCTGGGCGCAATCACTTTGGACGAGGCTTATGCGGCCCTGCGCGCCAGGAATTATCAGGAGGCGATCCGGGGGTTCGAGCAGGCCGCCAAGCTCGATCCTGCCAGGTCTTCCATCCGCAAGGATCTGGCCTATACGTTGTTGAAGATCGGCGAAACTGAAGCCGCACGCGATCAGTTCGCGGAAGCGATGAAGCTCGACCCGGCTGACGATCAGGTGGCGCTCGAATACGCTTTCCTGTGTTACGAGACCAAACAGCAGGTGACCGCGCGCCGCGTGTTCGACCGGCTGCGCAAATCGGGGAACGCGACCGCGTCCGAGGCATTTGAAAATGTCGACCGGCCTCTGCGCGAAGGGATCGCCCGGTGGAGACAGGCGCTGCAGCTCTCGCCCGATAATTTCAGCGCGCACGAAGAGCTCGCCAAGCTGGCCGAACAGCGTGACGATCTGGATCTGGCCGCTGAGCAATATCAGGCGGCTTGGAAATCGCGCCCCGCGCGTCGTGACTTGCTGGTGGACTTGGGCCGCGTATGGATCGAGCAGGGCCGGACCACGTCTTCAAAAATCGAGGATGCCCATGCCGCTCTGCTCGCAGCTTCCCGTGGGGCCGAGCCGCGTATCGCGGAACAAGCCCGCGAGCTTTTGCCGTCACGCTATCCCTATGTCTACGAATTCGAAAACGCGCTGGCTCTCGATCCTTCCAATGACGCACTCCGCCGCGAGCTGGCGTACTTGCATCTCGAAATGGGCAACAAGTCCGTCGCCGAGCAGCAATTGCAGTCCCTGCCTCCCGCGTCTCAACCGGTTCCACCGCCGGCAGAAAACAAAGCGCCACAAGATAACAAACTGCTCGGCGAACAGAGTCTCGATAAAGGCTTTCTGAACGACGCGCTCAAGTACCTGCACGCGGCCCACGAAAACGATCCCATGGATTTTGAGGTGATGCTGAAACTGGGCTGGGCCTACAACCTTCTCAAAGACGATCGCGCCGCGGTGCGCTGGTTCAGTCTTGCCCGCTACAGTCCGGATACGACGACAGCATCGGAGGCATCCAAAGCCTACGGAAATCTGAATCCCTCGCTGCGACTCCTGCGCACCACGGTATGGATGTTCCCGACCATCTCGACGCGCTGGCGGGATACCTTCGTCTATGCGCAAGCCAAGACCGAACTGCGGCTCGACTTTCCCGTTCACCCGTACCTGAGCCTGCGCTTCATCGGCGACGCCCGGGGCGCGGTGCGCTTGGGCGCCAACATCTCGCCCCAGAATCTTTCCGAAAGCAGCGTGATCGTCGGTGCGGGTCTGGCGAGCACCCCCTGGCGCAGCCTGATGGCATGGTTCGAGGCCGGCGAAGCGCTGCGTTACCGGATCCCCCACGGCGAGACTGGCCGTGCTCTGCCGGATTATCGGGGAGGCATTTCCTACGCGAAATCCCTGCGCGGGCCTCAGCGGCTTTTCGCGGAAACCAACGACGACGGCGTCTTCATCAGCCGCTTCGGCAACGATAGCTTGTTGTATTCGCAGAACCGCACCGGCCGGACCTTCGGCGAAAACGTCCAGGTCTACTGGAACTGGAACGCGACGGTAGATGCCAAGGGCGAGTATTGGGCCAACACCGTGGAGACTGGACCCGGCGTACGCTTCCGGCTGAACCCGCTGCAATTCACGGTCAATTTTCTGCGCGGTGCGTATCTGGTAAACGAGTCTAATCCGTACCGTCCTAACTTTAACGATGTGCGCATCGGAGTCTGGTATGCGTTCACCCGCTAATGTGTGGCACAGGCCTTCAGCTTGTGCTTTTTGGGTTCTGACAGCTCTTCCCTGCGCCGCCGCGACGCTCACCTTCCACATCGCCGGCGACAATCCAGGCGGATGGCCCGTGATTCTTTCCTCGATTGGCTTACAAAGCGCGGCAGCGCGTGCGGATGTCGAGGTAATCCCCGCCGGGGCCTCGATAACCGAGTCGGACTGGAACCAGCGCGTCGAGCGCGGCACGATCCTAATCCTGGAAGGCGCCTCTCCTCTAGCGGCTTCCTTCGGCTTCCGCGCCACGACCCAACATGTCTCCGTCCAAAGCGTCGAGGATTTACGTGCGCCTCAGTTGCGCATCATATGGGAACAAGCGGCGGACGTATTTGTCTTTGAAACACCAAAAGAAGCTGGCATCTTCGCCCGTGAGCGGCATGACAAAGTCCCCCTGGTGGCCGGATTCCGCCGCGGCGCGGGCGCAGTCCTGTGGGTCGCCGCGGCGCCCGGCTCGAAAGGCTACGATCGTTTCCCGTATCTGCCGCAGGCGCTCGCCGATCTTGGCCTGGCCGCCCCTTTTCGATCCGCGCACCTCTGGGCGTTCTTCGATTCCTCCTACCGTTCGCGCGTCGATTTGGATTACTTCGCGCCCCGCTGGCGGCAGGCCGGAATCGCCGCGCTGCACGTTGCCGCCTGGCACTACTGGGAGTCCGACCCGCAAGCCGACGAATACCTGCGCCGTCTGATCGACGCCTGCCATCGCAACGGCATCCAGGTCTACGCGTGGATCGAGCTGCCGCACGTCAGCGAACGTTTCTGGGACCAGCATCCGGAGTGGCGCGAGAAAACCGCGTTGCTCCAGGATGCCCAGCTCGATTGGCGTAAGCTAATGAACCTGACCAATCGCGCGGCCTTCGGCGAAGTCGCGGGCGGTCTTCGCGGACTTACGGACCGCTTCGATTGGGACGGCGTCAATCTGGCCGAGCTGTATTTCGAATCTCTCGAAGGCCACGACAATCCGGCCCGTTTCACGCCCATGAATAGCGACGTGCGCGCGGAATTCCAGGCGGCCTCTGGCATCGATCCTCTGGAGCTGTTCAATCCGAAATCGCCCCAGTATTACAACACCAGCGCCGATGGGATGGCCCGCTTTCTCGCGTTCCGCGCCGACTTAGCCCGCCGCCAGCAGGCTGAATGGATTGCCCAGGTGGAAGATATTCGCAAAACCAAATCCTGGCTCGATCTGACGCTGACCCATGTCGACGACCGTTTCGATACCAGCATGCGCGAGAAGATCGGTGCTGACACCTCGAAGACGCTGCCGCTTCTCGCCCAGCACGATTTCACGTTTCTGATCGAGGATCCGGCCACCGTCTGGCACTTGGGCCCCCAGCGCTATCCTCAGATTGCCGCTCGCTATCAGGCGCTTACGCCGCGTACCGAAAAGCTCGCGATCGATATCAACATCGTCGACCGGTATCAGGACGTTTATCCCACCAAGCAGCAAACCGGATCTGAGCTGTTCGCCCTGCTGCACGTCGCCGCGGCGGCCTTCCCGCGAGTCGCCGTATATTTCGAAAACTCGATCCTGCCGCCGGACTTGCCGCTTCTCCCCTCAGCCGCTGCTGCCGTCCAGCGTGCCGAAAGAACCGGAGGAAAGCTTCCAGGCGACAAACTGATCGTCGAATCGCGCCAAGGCGTAGGCGCACAGTGGTCCGGTCCAGCGCTGGTCGATGGCCGGCCCTGGCCTGTGGCATCGGATACTGTCGTCTGGCTTCCGCCCGGTTCCCATTCGATCCAGCCGGCCCCGGTGAAACCCATCCTCCGATTGGTGGACCTGAACGCAGACCTGCATTCCGCGGCGGCGATCGCCGGAGGCATCGAGTTTACCTACCGCAGCAGCGCCCGCGCTCTGGCGACTTTCGAAGTGCCGCCCGCGGGTCTTCAGATTGACGGTGTCGAAGCGCATCCCGTAATGCTCGGCAACGTGGTGATGCTGCCGCGCGGCCAGCACGTCGTAACTGCGTATAAATAGTCAGCCGGCGAGTTCTCTCGCGTGTTCGAACACCTCCCGCAGCATCGCAGCTGTCAACTTTCCCGTCGACGTATTCTGTTGGCTTGGATGATACGACGCGATCAGCGCGGGCAGCTCATCAGCAAGGTGGTACACCCGATTGTGCCCGAATGGAAATGCCGCCAGGCTCCTGATGACGCCGCGATCGCGCAGAATGCTCAGATAGGTCCGCAGCGCTACGCCGCCCAGAGCCACGACCACCCGCACTTCTTTCAGCAGATCCAGTTCGCGCTCGAGATAGGGACGGCAACGGGCCAGTTCCTCCGGCAGCGGTTTGTTGTCCGGAGGCGCGCAGCGCCCGGCGGCCGTGATGTAGGCTCCGCGCAACTCCAGCCCGTCCTCGCGCGAGCGGCTCTCGGCCTGCGACGCGAATCCGGTCTCATACAGCGCACGATACAGAAAATCGCCCGAACTATCACCGGTAAACATCCGTCCAGTACGATTTGACCCGTGAGCCCCCGGCGCCAGGCCGATCAAGAGCACCCGCGCGCGCGGATCGCCAAAACCCGGCACCGGCCGCCCCCAATATTTCCAATCGAGATAAGCGCGCCGTTTCACGCGGGCGACTTCGCGGCCATAGGTTCGCAGCCGTGGGCATAGCTCGCAGCCCACGATCTGCCGGCTCAGAATTTTGAATGCGTTACTCAACCTGCCTTTGTACCGCATAATAAAAACGAATGTCAGGCAAAGGGTTTCGATCGCCCGAAGTTATCTTGATGGTGGTGGCCGGAGTAGCCGTCGCGATCCTCGGGCCCTATGCGCTCTACCAACTATCGCCGCACGCACCTCGGGTGTCCACGGCGGAAACTAAATCGGGGCCGCCCGGAATCGATCTGGACGTCACCGAGCTCGACTCGCTCCCGGATGCACTCCGTAACGGCGCCATGTTGCTGATGACCACCGAAACGCCCGAGCCTCCCGAGGCAATCGCGAATCTCGCCATCGCCAGCGGCGAGAATGTCCTCCGTCCCGTGTCGGAGGCGGTGGAAGAGACGCAGCCGGTCCTATACTGGTCGGCCGCGTTTGGCGTACCGCCTTATGCGGTATCCATAACCGAAGAGCACGGCCAAGTGATCGCTCGGGCCCAGGGGATTCAGAATACCTCCTGGATGGTGCTCACT
>Ga0207711_10001208_pt1 | contig 24465 bp, 27 predicted proteins | sample KBSS34metaG_FD_184401 | JGI IMG/M metagenome (GOLD analysis project Ga0207711, IMG submission 184401) | Switchgrass rhizosphere microbial communities from Kellogg Biological Station, Michigan, USA - KBS S3-4 metaG (SPAdes) (version 2) | ecosystem: Host-associated > Plants > Roots > Rhizosphere...
CGATCCCCGCCTCGCGCGCCTCGTCGACCGCGTACTGGATCAACGGCCGGTCGACGATCGTGATCATCTCCTTGGGGATGCTCTTGGTCGCCGGGAGGAGGCGGGTGCCGAGGCCGGCAACGGGGAAGACCGCCTTGCGGACGCGGGCCGGCATTCAGGCGCCCGGATTCGCGCTGTTGTTGGGCGTAGCGGGCACCGTCGAGGGCGGCGTGCCCGCCGGAAGCGAAGGCGCGTCCCCACCGCTCGGCGGCGGAAGGTCGAACGGGTCGGAGGCGCGCGGCTGGGAGCGCTTGACCAGTTCGTCGACGCGGTCGGGGCGGGCATAGGTCGGCGGAGTCAGCAGTTGCTCGACCGTCGGGGTGGTGTGCGCCATCATCGGCCGGACCGGCATAGCGTGCCCCGGCGCGGGCTGGAGCTCGGCCACGCGGCCGCAGCCGGCGAGGGCCAGGGTTGCGGGCAGGAGGAGGCGCAAGCGCTTCATGGGCTCCGACTAGCCGACCGACGCGGCTTCCGCTAGCGGCGCGCCATGCGTTTCACCGGCATTTCCATCGCATTGCTCGCCCTCGCGGCCTGCCAGAAGTCGGCGGAGCAGCCGGCCGAAAACGGGACCGTCGCCCAAGGCAATATCCCGAACCCCGCCAACGAGCCGCACAAGGGCGTCGATCGCAGCCACAAGGGGACCGCTGGACCCGAGGCCAGCTTCAACACACCGGACGGCAAGCCGATCAGCCTCGCCAAGTTCCGGGGCGTCCCGGTGGTGCTGAACTTGTGGGCGACCTGGTGCGCGCCCTGCGTCAAGGAGCTGCCGACGCTCGACAAGCTTGCAGCGGCGCATCGGGTCGACGGACAGCTCGGCGTCGTCGCGGTCAGCCAGGACGACGGTCCGCAGGCCTCGGTCGATGCATTCCTGAAGAAGCTCAAGATCGCCGATCTCGGCGCGTATCACGATCCCAAGATGGCCCTATCGGGCGCGCTCGGGCCCGACACGGTTTTGCCGACGACCATCCTCTACGATGCGAACGGCAAGGAGGTCTGGCGCTACGTCGGCGACCTCGACTGGACGGGCCCGGAGGCCGCTAAGCTGCTTTCGGAAGCCCGCGCGGCCTCGAAAAAAGGCTGAGCACGCGTCCGTCGATCGCCGCCAGACCGAGTGCGATCAGCCCAAGGCCCGCGAAGTCCTGCGGTGCGAGACGCTCGCCGAGGAACATCCCCCCGAGTAGGATCGCGACCGGCGGCACGAGCAATGTGACGAGCAGAGCGTTGGTCGCGCCGGCGCTGTCGATCAGCCTGAAATAAAGGACGTAGGCGAAGGCGCTGCACAGGACGCCGAGCGCGATGATCGCGCCCCAGGCAGTGGCGGGCGGAAAGGCGTGGGTCCAGGGCTTGTCGACCAGCATCGCCAGCGGCAGCATCATTAGCGCACCCGCGGTCAGCTGGCCGGTGGTGACGCTGAGCGGCGACAAGCCCTGCTTGCGAAAGCGGCGCGCCCAGACGGCGGCCAGCGCGTAGCTGAGGGCGGCGCTGACGCAGGCGAGCTGGGCCAAAGCGCTCGAACCGAGGCTGGAAAGCAGCGACGGGCCGATCATCGTCGCGACGCCGCCGAAACCCAGCAGCACGCCGGCGATCTTGCGCGGGCTCATACGCTCGTCGTGGGTGAGGAAATGGGCGACGACCACGCCCCAGATGGGGGTCGTGGCATTAAGGATCGACGCAAGCCCGCTCGCGATATGCGTCTGGCCCCAGCCGAACAGGGTGAAGGGCAAGGCATTGTTGAGGAAGGCAAGCACCAGCATCGACCCCCAGGCCGAGCGAGGCAGGCCGAGGCTCTGCCCCTTGACCCTCAGGAAAAGCCACATGGCGATCGCGGCGATGCTGAGCCGAAGCCAGACATAGGTCAGCGGCGGCACGTGGCGCACGGCGACGCCGATGAAGAAGAAGGCGCCGCCCCAGATCAGGGCAAGCGAGACGAGGATCAGCCAGTCGCGACCGTTCATCTGCGTGCGGATCATCGGCGTGCCGTAGACGTCGGGCGTGCCGGAGGCGTCCGCGCAATTGCGCTCGAACTCGGAAGGCTGGACCGGTTTCATAGCGACGGAAGATACGGAGTCGGACCGACAGGCGCCAACAAATGGCCGCGCGCTGCCAATAAGCTGGGCTTATCTAATCCCTCAGCAGCTCATTAATCGACGTTTTGGACCGCGTCTGCTCGTCGACCCGCTTGACGATCACCGCGCAGGCGAGGTTGGGGCCGCCGTCCTTCCCCGGCATCGTGCCGGGCACGACGACGGAATAAGCGGGCACGCGGCCATAATGGATCTCGCCGGTCGAGCGGTCGACGATCTTGGTCGAGGCCCCGACGAACACGCCCATCGACAGCACCGCGCCCTTCTCGACCACCACGCCTTCCGCAACTTCGGAGCGGGCGCCGATGAAGCAATCGTCCTCGATGATCACCGGCCCGGCCTGAAGCGGCTCGAGCACCCCGCCGATCCCCGCTCCACCTGAGATGTGCACGTTGCGCCCGATCTGCGCGCAACTGCCGACCGTCGCCCAGGTGTCGATCATGCTGTCCTCGCCGACATAGGCGCCGATGTTGACGAAGCTCGGCATCAGGACCGCGCCGGGGGCGATGAAGGCGCCGCGGCGGACAATCGCGCCTGGCACCGCGCGAAATCCGGTCTCGCTGAACTGCCGGTCGCTCCAGCCGACGAACTTGGATGGCACCTTGTCCCACCAGAAGCCGCCGCCGGGCCCGCCGGGGATCATCTTCATCGAATTGAGGCGGAACGAGAGAAGCACCGCCTTCTTCAGCCATTGGTTGACGCGCCACTCGCCGTCGACCGGCTCGGCGACGCGGGCGACGCCGGCGTCGAGCATGGCAATCGCCCGCTCGACCGTGAGGCGCGCATCGCCACCGGTTTCCGGGCTGAGCTCGGCTCGCCGTTCCCACAACCGGTCGATCAGCGGCTCGAGCTCGTTCATTCATCCGTCTCCAGGATCGTCTTCAACCAGTCAGCGACGTCGGTGATTCGATGGTCGATCATCGCCGCGTCATAACCATCGTCGCCGCGCTCCGACCCGTTGTCGACCCAGATCGTGGTCATCCCCAGCTGTTTCGCTGGGATGAGATTGCGGGCCATGTCGTCGGCCAGCAGCGCATGCGCGGGATCGATGCCGAACCGCTCGCACAGCAGCTCATAGCCGTGCGGGTCGGGCTTGGCGCGATAGCTGCTGGCATGGATGTCGTGGAGATCGTCGAAATGCTCGTTCACGCCGATCGCCTCGAGCACCCGGCGCGCATAGGTCGCATCGCCATTGGTGAAGACGAAGCGCCGGCCGGGCAGGCGCGGAAGCAGCGCTGCCAGCCGATCGTCCCCCGCCACGCGGTCGAGCGGTACATCGTGGACGTCGTGGAGGAAATCGTGGGGGTCGACCTCATGCTCCTTCATCAGCCCGGCGAGCGTTGTCCCGTGGGTGTGAAAATGATGCTTCTGCACGCGCCGCGCCTCATCGTAATCGCAGTCCAGCAGGCGCTCGATGTAGGCGGTCATCCGCTCATCGATCAGCGCGAAGAGATTGGTGGACGCCGGGTACAAGCAATTGTCGAGATCGAAGATCCAATCGCGTATATGGTGAAATCGCGGGTCCATGCGCAGCAGCGCGCCGTAGCGGTTTGAAACCTTTAAGCAAATTGAAAGGAATTATAAACCATAAGGACCGTTGGGAAGCCGTGATTTTTCAACGGCTTGAGCGGAGGAAACGATGAAGCAGCGGCTACTGGGAACGAGCGCGTGCATGCTCGCCATGGCGTTCGGCCTGAGCGCCTGCGGTGCGGGCGGCGGCGGCGTGCTGCCGATCTCGGCGCCTCCCCCGACTCCGACTCCAACGCCGACTCCGACCCCGACGCCCACTCCGACTCCAACCCCGACGCCCACTCCGACTCCGACGCCGAGCTCGACGAACTACAACACGGCCGAGTACCAGAACTCGCAATATTCCGTCGTCGCGAATGCCATCGCCGCCTACAACGCCGGAGCGACCGGCAAGGGTATCAAGCTCGGCATCATCGACAGCGGCATCAATCCGACGCTTGACGAGTTCACTGGCCGGATCGACCCGGCGAGCGGCGACGTCGCGGGCAACCGCGGCCTGGGCGACGAGGGCGGTCACGGCACCGCGGTGACCGCGGTCGCGGCCGCCGCGCGCAACGGCGTCGGCACCATGGGCGTCGCCTTCGACGCCACGATCATCGCCGAGCGGGCCGATTCGCCCGGCACGTGCACCGGCACCGACGGCTGCAAGTTCTTCGACAACGCGATTGCCGCCGGCCTCGACGATGCGCGTCTCGCCGGCGCCAAGGTCATCAACATGTCGCTCGGCGGATCGTCGCCGGGCAGCCAGTTGCTGTCAGCCATGCAGCGCGCGGTGAACGCAGGGATCGTGCTGGTCATCTCGGCCGGCAACGACGGCGAGGATCCGACCAAGGGCGGCGAGCCTGATCCGTTCGCGCTGATTCCGGCGGAGACTTTCCCGGGCTCGGTGATCATCGCCGGCTCGATCGGCGGACCGAGCGGCAACGACGTCATCTCCAGCTTCTCCAACCGGGCGGGTTCCGGCGCGACCTGGTACCTGACGGCTCTCGGCTATCGCGACCGCGCGCCCGACGAGACCGGCGCCCAGTTCTTGTGGTCGGGTACGAGCTTCTCGGCGCCGACCATCACCGGGGCGGTTGCGTTGATGGCGCAGGCCTTTCCCACCCTCACCGGTAAGCAGATCGTCTCGATCCTGTTCCAGACCGCCGACGACCTCGGCGCGGTCGGCACCGACGCGACCTACGGACGCGGACGGCTGAACATCCAGCGCGCCTTCCAGCCGGTCGGGACGACCAGCCTCGCGGACAGCAAGGTTCCGGTCACCGGCACCACCGGCGATACGCCCGGCGCCGCGGGCGATGCCGTCACCGGCCAGTCGTTCGGTGCGATCATCCTCGACGGATACGACCGCGCCTATGTGCTGAACCTCGCCAAGACTCTGCGCCGCGCCGATGTCGACCATCCGCTGTCGCGTGCATTGCAGAACGACGTGAAGGTCGCCGGCGGCCAGGCAGGCCCGGTGAGCATCGCGATGACGGTGGCGCAGCGCCACGACCTCGCCCGCGGCTACACCGTCGACCTCATGGGCATCGGCCCCGAGGACCTGCGCAAGTCGCGGCTGATCGCCGGCTCGGCGATCGCGCGGGTCGACAACAAGACCGCCGTTGCACTCGGCTTCGCCGAAGGCGCCAAGTCGATGGAGCGCCGCCTTGCCGGCGTAAATGCGGGCTCGTTCCTGATCGCCAGCGACATCGCCGGCAACCCGGGCTTCGCCGCGAAGCGCAACGGCAGCGTCGCCGTACGCCGCCAGTTCGGCAGCGTCGGCGTGACGCTCGCCGGCGAGACCGGCAACGTCTGGCAGGAAGTGAAGACCAGCGCGACCGGATCGCCCTATCGCTATACGAGCATCGCGGCGGATCGCCGCTTCGGCTCCAACTGGCTCTCGCTTGGGATGAGCCGGCTCGAGGAGAAGCAGTCGCTGCTCGGCGGGCGGATGTCGGACGTGCTCGGCGGCGGCGGCGCGACCAGCCTGTTCCTCGACGCCGAGGCGCGCCACGACTTCGGCGGCGGCTGGGCGACAGCGCTGACCGCGCGTCGCGGCTGGACCGACTTCGCCGCGGGCAAGTTCCAGACCGGCGCCTACGCGTTCGATCTCGCCAAGAGCGGCGTGCTGTCGAACCGCGATTCGCTCGGCTTCCGGCTGGCGCAGCCGCTGCGGGTCGAGCATGGCGGTTTCGCCATGATGCTTCCGACGTCGTACGATTATGCGACGTTGAGCGCGACCGACACGCTGAGCCGGATGTCGCTGCGGCCGACGGGGCGCGAAGTCGATGCCGAGCTTAGCTACGGAACGTCGCTGCTAAGCGACAATGCCTGGCTCGGCGCCAACCTCTTCTACCGGCGGCAGCCCGGGCACATCTCCAGCCTGCCCGACGACAAGGGCGCGGCAATCCGCTTCTCGCTTAGCTTCTAACGGCGGAAACGGGGCACTAGCCCGCCAACGCTTGCGCGGTAGCGACGATAATCCTCACCAAACAAATCGGTGAGGTCGCGCTCCTCGTAACGGATAGCGATCAGCATGTAGATCGACACACCGCCTGCGAGCAGCAGGTGACCGACGGTCATGCGGGGCGTCGACCAGAAGCCGAGGAAAAAGCCGGCATAGAGCGGGTGGGCTACCCAGCGATAGAACATCGGCTGGCGAAGCTCAGGAGCGGCAGCTTGGCGGCCACTCATGTTGAGCCAGGCCTGCTGCAGTCCGAACAGCTCGAAATGATTGATCAGGAAGGTGCTGATCAGCACGATCCCGAACCCGCCCCAGAACATCGCCATAAGGATCATGCTGAGCCAACGCATGTCGGGCCCGACTTCCCAAACCGTCCGCCCGAAAGGCTGCCAAAAGAGGAATAGGATGATCAGGGCGGCGCTTGCGAAAAGGACATAGACGCTTCGTTCGACCACAGGAGGAACGACGCGAGTCCAGGCGCGCTTGAACGACGGCCTCGCCATGACGCTGTGCTGCAGCCCGAACAGCGCGATCAACGCGACATCGATGACGAGCTTGGTCGCACGCGGCAGCGTTGAAGTCGGCGCGTCCACGGTCTTCGGGACCGGGAAATCACCGACAAATGCGATGAGGTACAGGAAGGTCGCGAAGAAGATCGCATAGCAGACGATCGAGAACAGCAACGCAAGCGTTCGTGACATGGCAATTCCCCCCGAATTGGTGGGGCGACGGGCTTAGCGGCCGCCGACCCCGAATTTCACGATGATCGGCGCCTCGCACTTGCCGATGCGGCGATAGACGGCGCTGTAGAGGTCCGCATCCGGAAGCTCGTTCAGCCGCTGGGCCTTGGGTGTCTTGCCGCGCCGGCTGGCCTCATAGCGCGAGGTGGCCGGGCAGGCGGCCGGCTGGTCGGCCTTCGGATTGATGACGGGCATGTCGCCGATCGGTTGAGCTGATGCGGCGGCCGCGAGTAATGGAATGAACAGGAGCATTAAATAGTCTCCCTTCGCCCGCGGCCTTACCAAAAACCAATCAGACGGTGAAGCTTTCCCCGCAGCCGCAAGCGCCCTTGGCGTTCGGATTGTCGAAGACGAAGCCGGCGGCGAAATCGTCCTCGCGCCAGTCCATGACCGAGCCGACGAGGTAGAGGACGCTCGCGCCGTCGACGTAGAAGGCGCCGCCCGGCGTCTCGATCTTCTCGTCGAACGGCTGTTCTTCGGTCACGTAATCGACCGAGTAGGCGAGGCCCGAGCAGCCGCGGCGTGGGGTCGACAGCTTGACGCCGATCGCTCCTTCGGGGGCTTTCGCCATCAGCTCCGTAATGCGCGCCTCGGCCGCCGGGGTCAGCGTGATCGCGGCCGGGCGGGCGCGCAACTTCGTTTCCTTGTTCATTACAGCATTCCCAATTCGAGCCGGGCCTCGTCGCTCATCTTCGATGGGTCCCAGGGCGGGTCCCAGACGAGGTTGACGACCGCGTCACGGATGCCCGGCACCGACATGGCGCGAAGCTCGACCTCAGCCGGCAACGACTCCGCGACCGGGCAGTGCGGCGTGGTCAGCGTCATGCTGATCGTCGCGTCGCCGTCTTCGGAGATGTCGACGCCGTAAATGAGCCCGAGCTCATAGATGTCGACCGGAATCTCGGGGTCGTAGATCGACTTTAGAACCTCGACAACGGCAGCCTGGAGGTCGCTCCCCGCGCCGCCTGTCGGCTGATGCTCTTTCTCCCCGGCAAGGAAGCCCGCCAGATAATCCTTCTTCCGCTCGAACTCAGGGGTCACGCGGGCGCGCGGCGGCGGGGTCACCGCATCGACCTTCTCGGTCTCGATCTTCTTTTCGCGGTTCATGCCGAAAAGATCCGCTTCACCTGTTCGATCCCGCGCACCAGGGCCTCGATGTCCGAGCTGTCGCTGTGCGCCGCGAAGCTCGCACGCGCAGTCGCGTCGACGCCGAGCACACGCATCAAGGGCTGCGCGCAATGGTGGCCGGCGCGGACCGCGACGCCCGCATCGTCCAATATGGTGGCGGTGTCGTGCGGATGCACCCCGTCGACGTTGAAGCTGACGATCCCGGCGCTTTCGTCGGGGCCGTAAAGCGTCACGCCGTCGATTGCGCGGAGCGCGTCGCGGCATTGTGCGACGAGCGCGCATTCGTGGGCGTGGATCGCGTCGAGCGAGAGATTCTCGACCCAGTTCACGGCTGCGTGCAGCCCGACCGCGCCGACGATGTGCGGCGTCCCCGCCTCGAACCGAGCCGGCGGGTCGAGGTAGGTTGTCTCTTCGAACGTCACTTTCTCGATCATCGCGCCGCCGCCCTGCCACGGCGGAAGGTCCGCGAGCAGCTCGGCGCGGCCCCACAAGCAGCCGATTCCGGTCGGGCCGTACAACTTGTGCGCCGAATAAGCGTAGAAGTCGGCGCCCAGCGCGGCGACGTCGACCGGCATCCGCGGCACCGCCTGGCAACCGTCCAGCAGCAGCAGCGCACCCTTCGAATGCGCGATGTCAGCCGCGCGCTTCGCGTCGAGGATCGAGCCCAGCACGTTCGAAACGTGCGCGAACGCGACGACGCGATGCCCGTCGGTCAGCATCGCCTCGGCGGCGTCGAGGTCGATCCGGCCGTCGGCGGTCAATGGCACGGCGTCGAGCTCGTAACCGGCGAGCTGCCACGGCACGATGTTGCTGTGATGCTCGAGGCTCGAAACGAGGACGCGGTTGCGGCCATCCTTCGGCAGCGTGCGTGCGACGAGGTTGATCGCCTCGGTCGCGCCGCGCGTGAAAATGAGCTCGCCCGGCTGTCCGCCAATCAGGTCGGATGCCGCAGCGCGGGCGCCTTCGTAGCTCGCTGTCATGCTCGCCGAGCGTTCGTAGACGCCGCGATGCACGGTCGCGTAATCGCGCGAATAGGCCTGGGTGATGGCGTCGATCACCGCCTGCGGTTTCTGCGCGGTCGCGGCGCTGTCGAGATAATGCCAGTTCTCAATCGCCGGGAACTGGTCGCGGACGCTGAGCGCCGAATTGATGCGCGTCGGGGCGTTCACACGACCCTCCTCAACGCGCTTTTTGCTGCGTCACAGATGGCGTCATGCTGCGCAGCATTTTCGATGCCGTCCCACAGCCCCATGACGAAGCCTTCAAGCAGCAACGCGCGCGCGCTTGGCGGGTCGAGTCCGCGGCTCTCGGCGTAGAACAATTGCATCGCATCCAGCTCGCCGACACTAGCGCCGTGCGCACACTTCACGTCATCGGCAAAAATCTCGAGCTCGGGCTTGCAGTTGGCGGTCGCGCCGCGGTCGAGCAGCATCGCCTTCACCGACTGCTCGGCGTCGGTCTGCTGCGCCCCGCGCGCCACCTCGACCTTTCCCAAATACGAGCCGACTGCCTTGCCGTTGAGCACCGAGCGGACCGTCTGGCGCGAGCGGCCGCCGACGCCGATGTGGCGGACGTTGGTCACGATCTCGTTGGTCGACAGGCCGGTGCCAGTATTGGCGGCGAAGAGCTCGAACTCCGCACCTTCGGCGAGTGACACTTCAAGCTCGATGCGGCCGTAAACGGGGGCGGTGTTGAGCGCGTAAATGCTCGCCTTCGCGCCTTCACCGAGCGCCATCCGCACGCGCCGCAACTGAACGTCGTCCGCGACGGGAAGCCACACTTCTTCCAACTGTTCGCCCGCGCCGACGGTGAGCGTCACCGGGTCGGCGAAGCGCTCCCAGACGGGCTTCAGCGCGTCGAGGTCGGCATAGCGCCATTCCTCCTGGCGGTGGGTGGGGAAAGGGGCGGTCATGCGCGCCTCTTCATCAGCCGCCTGAGCATCTTGTCGCGCTGCTTCTGCCGCTCCGGGGCCATCAGGCCGTAGAGCGCGTCGAGGGCAAGCGCGGCAGCGCAGGCGACCGCAACGACGCTGCCGGCAATGCCAGTGTCGATGAACTGCTCAAGCACCAGGTCGACGATGGCGATGATGCCGATCAGCATGACCAGCAGCGCCGTGTCGGCGACCGCGCGTCCCGGATTTCCGCGCAGCGCGTAAATCGCGAACATCGCCGCAATGCAGCCGAGGATGAGGATCATCGCGGTCATGCAGCCGCCTCCGCATAGCCGGTGCTCTCAAGCTCCCGGGCGAGCTCGATGTCGCCCGAGCGCGTGATTCGTCCGGCCTGCAGCACATGCACCTGGTCGGGCCGCACATGCTCGAGCAGCCGCTCGTAATGGGTGATCAGCAGCACCCCCTTGTCGGGTGCGCGCATGATCCGGTTGATGCCTTCGCCGACGATGCGCAGCGCGTCGATGTCGAGCCCGCTGTCGGTTTCGTCGAGCACCGCGAAGCGCGGGTTGAGGATGCCCATCTGGACCATCTCGGCGCGCTTCTTCTCGCCGCCCGAGAAGCCGACGTTGACCGGGCGCTTCAGCATCTCGGCGTCCATGTCTAGCAGCCTCGCCTGCTCGCGCGCGAGCTTGATGAACTCGCCGGCGCTGAGCTCGGCCTCCCCGCGCGCCCGGCGCTGCGAATTGAGGCTTTCGCGCAGGAATTGCAGATAGGAGATTCCGGGGATCTCGACCGGGTACTGGAAGCCGAGGAACAGCCCTGCCGCGGCGCGCTCGTGCGGCTCCATGGCCAGCAGGTCGCGGCCGTCGAAGGTGGCTCCGCCCTCGCTGACTTGATAGCCGGGGCGGCCGGCGAGCACGTAGGCGAGCGTCGACTTGCCCGAGCCGTTCGGGCCCATGATCGCGTGCACCTCGCCGGCTGGCACGTGCAGCGACACGCCGTTCAGGATCGGCTTGTCGGCGACGGTCGCGTGGAGGTTGGAAATTTTCAGCATTGTGCACCGGGGACCCTGCAAGATGACAAGGGATCGAGTGTATCGATGATATCGATTGCCTCGGCTCGCGCTGCAGCTTCTGACCGATCCGACGTTCGGTTCCGCACGGCCGCATCAATGGCCTCCTGGCGCTCACCCTGACAGCGGGCGGCCGCCTTGCGATAGACGCCGGCTCGCGTTTGAAGATCGCGCTTACTCAGATCTGAAGGAAGGCCTGCCGAGACGCACGCGATGTAGCGATTCATGCTTGCGCCGAATTCTCCGTGACCCGAAACAACAGCTGCAAAAGCGATCCAGATCATCCCACGCTCCCCTCGAGGCTGATCCCCAGCAGCTTCTGCGCCTCGACGGCGAACTCCATCGGCAGCTGCTTCAGCACCTCGCGGGCGAAGCCGTTGACGATCAGCGCAACCGCCGCTTCCTGATCCAATCCGCGCGACATCGCGTAGAACAATTGGTCCTCGCTGATCTTCGACGTGGTCGCTTCATGCTCGATCGTCGCGGTCGGGTTCTTCACCTCGATATAGGGCACGGTGTGGGCGCCGCAGTCGCTGCCCAGCAGCAGGGAATCGCACTGGGTGAAGTTGCGCACATTCTCGGCGCGGGGGAGCACGCGCACCAGCCCGCGATAGGTGTTGTTGCTGCGGCCCGCGCTGATGCCCTTCGACACGATGGTCGAGCGCGTATTCGCGCCGATGTGAATCATCTTGGTGCCGGTGTCGGCCTGCTGGCGGTTGTTGGTCAGCGCGACCGAATAGAATTCGCCGACGCTGCAATCGCCCTTCAATATGCAGCTCGGATATTTCCAGGTGATCGCGCTGCCGGTCTCGACCTGCGTCCAGCTGACCTTTGAGCGGTCGCCCGAGCAGAGCGCGCGCTTGGTGACGAAATTGAAGATGCCGCCGCGGCCTTCCTTGTCGCCCGGATACCAGTTCTGGACGGTCGAGTATTTCACCTCCGCTTCCTCGTGCGCGAAGATCTCGACCACCGCGGCGTGCAGCTGGTTCTCGTCGCGCATCGGCGCGGTGCAGCCTTCGAGGTAGGAGACGTAACTGCCCTTGTCGGCGACGATCAAAGTGCGCTCGAACTGCCCGGTGTTCTCGGCATTGATGCGGAAATAGGTCGACAGCTCCATCGGGCAGCGGACGCCCTCGGGAACGTAGACGAAGGTGCCGTCGGAGAAGACCGCGCTGTTGAGGCACGCGAAGTAATTGTCGCGCTGCGGGACCACGCTGCCAAGATACTGCTTCACGAGCTCCGGATGCTCGCGGATCGCCTCGGAGATGGAGAGGAAGACGACCCCCGCGGCGGCCAGCTCCTTGCGGAATGTGGTTGCGACCGAAACGCTGTCGAACACCGCGTCGACCGCGACCCTGGCCGCGCCTTCGACCCCGGCGAGCACCTTTTGCTCCTCGATCGGAATCCCCAGCTTCTCATAGGTGCGCCGGATTTCGGGATCGAGCTCGTCCAATGAGGCGAGCTTGGGCTTCGCCTTGGGTGCGGCGTAATAATAAGCGTCCTGGTAATCGATCGTGGGGATGTCGAGCTTGGCCCAGCTGACCTCCTCCATCTCGAGCCAGGCGCGATAGGCCTTCAAACGCCAATCGAGCATCCATTCGGGCTCGTTCTTCTTGGCCGAGATGAAGCGGACCGTGTCTTCCGAAAGGCCCTTGGGCGCGAACTCCTGCTCGACGTCCGAGACGAAGCCCCATTCGTAATCGCGGTCGGCGAGCTCCTGGACCTCGCGGTTGCGGATGTCCTCGGTCATCGCGCGAGCCCTCCGGCGGACGCCGGACCACAAAGAGTCGTGAGGCTCACCGCCCCGAGCGCGCCGCGGACGGCGTGGCCGACGATCCCCATGTGCGGCTTGACCCGGCAATGGGCGTCGAGCGCGCAGTCGAACTTGCCGTTGGAGCAGGCCGACATGGCGATCGGCCCCTCGACCGCTTCGACGATGTCGGCGAGGGTTATGTCATGCGCGGGCTTTGCAAGGGCGAAGCCGCCCCCCGCGCCGCGCATGCTGGTCAGCAGGCCGCAGGACGCAAGCTGGCCCATCAATTTCTGGGTGGTCGGAAGCGGCAGCCTGGTCTCCGCCGAAAGCTCCGTCGCGCTGAGGCGCGCACCGGCGGGCCGGCGGGCGGCGGCGGCCATCAGCACGACCGCATAATCGGCGAGGTGGCTCAGGCGCATGTCTAATTCGGACCTATCCAGTCCGATTTAGTTTGACAATGAATGCGTTGCAAGGCGGTACGACCCCCGTGTCCCTCTACAGGATCATCCGGCCGCTGGCGTTCGCCCTCGATGCGGAGACCGCGCATCGGATGACGATCGGTGCGCTGAAGCTGGTCCCGCCGCGGCGGCCGCCCGACTTTCCCGCTTCGCTGAGGACCTGTGTCGCGGGTCTCGACTTCCCGACGCCGGTCGGGCTCGCCGCGGGCTTCGACAAGGATGCCGAGGTGCCCGAGCAGATGTTGTCGATGGGTTTTGGCTTCGTGGAGGTCGGCACGCTCACTCCCAAGCCGCAGGAGGGCAATCCGCGTCCCCGCCTGTTCCGGCTCAGCGAGGATCGCGCGGTGATCAACCGCATGGGGTTCAACAATCGCGGACAGGCGGAGGCCTTCCAGCGGCTGATGGGCTGTACCCACATGCACGGCGTGATCGGCGTCAATATTGGCGCCAATAAGGACAGCGCCGACCGGATCGCGGATTATGCCGAGGGCGTCCGGGCGATGGCTGCGGTGGCGCGTTACCTCACGATCAACATCAGCTCGCCCAACACGCCGGGGCTTCGCCAACTGCAGGACGAGGGCGCGCTGAAGGCATTGCTCGAAGCGGTGAACGAGGCGCGGCCGAAAGACGGCCCGCCGATCTTCTTGAAAGTCGCGCCCGACCTCGGTGAAGGCGAGCCGGACCAGATCGTGCGAGTCGCCATCCACCATGGGGTGGATGCGCTGATCGTCGCCAACACGACTGTGTCGCGGCCGGCGCTTAAGTCGCGCCATGCTGGCGAGCCGGGCGGCCTGTCGGGCGCGCCGCTGAAGGCGCTGGCGCTCAGGGCCCTGCGCGATTTCCGTTCGGCGTCGGGCGGGCAGATCCCGCTGATCGGCGTCGGCGGGATTGGAAACGCCGACGACGCGTGGGAACGGATCCGCGCCGGCGCGAGCCTGGTCCAGCTCTACAGCGCGATGGTCTATCAGGGCCCGGGCATCGCGCGGCGGATCGCGCTCGGCCTCGCCGAGCGAGTGAAGCGTGCCGGCTTGGCCAACATTGCCGAGGCGGTCGGGACCGAGTAGCTCGACGCCCATGCGCCTACACTCCCTCGTCTTCGCCACCGCCTTGCTTCTGACGGCCGGCCCGGCCGCGTTCGCCGGACAGCCCGCAAGCCCCCAGGTCCCGCCAGCCATTGGAATGGTCAGCGCGGCCGATCCGCGTGCCGCAGCGGCCGGGGCGGAGATGCTGCGCCAGGGCGGCACTGCGGCCGACGCCGCATTTGCGACCCTGCTCGCGCTCAATGTCGTCGAGCCGCAGAGCTCGGGCATCGGGGGCGGAGGCTATTTCGTTTACTCGGAGCGCGGCGGGGCAGCGGCCACCTATGACGGGCGCGAGAAAGCGCCGGCCGCGGCCAATCCGACCTGGTTCTACAGGAATGGCCAGCCGATGGAGTGGCCCGACGCACGGCCGGGCGGAAAGAGCGTCGGCGTTCCGGGCAATATCCGGATGATGGCCCTCGCCCACCAGCGCTACGGCAAGCTACCGTGGGCAGCACTGTTCCAGCCGGCCATCCGGCTCGCGCGCGACGGCTTCGCGGTGACCCCGCGGCTCAACCACGCGCTTTCCAGCGGGGACGACGAAGGACATAGCGTCGCGGCGCTGACGCCGGCCGGGCGGGCGCTCTATTTCGGCGCGGACGGCAAGCCGCTGCCGGTCGGCACGATCATCCGCAATCCCGCGATGGCGGATTTTCTGACCAGGCTGGCGAAGCTCGGGCCCGACAGCTTCTATGTCGGCCCCAATGCGCAGGCGATCGCCGCGGCGGTGAACAGCGCCCCGCACAATCCCGCGCCGATGACGGTGGGCGACCTTGCCGCCTACGAGGCGAAGTCGCGAGCGCCGGTCTGCGGGACCTATCGCGGTTATCGGATCTGCGGGATGGGCCCGTCCTCATCAGGCGGCTTCACGGTGCTGGCCGCGCTGAAACTGCTCGAGCGCTTCGACCTAGCCGCGCTGGGCCCCAAGTCGCCGACCTTCTGGCACCTGCTCGCCGAGTCCGAGCGGCTCGCTTATGCCGACCGCGACAAATATCTCGCGGACGACGACTATGTCCGGGTCCCACTCGCGGCACTCACCGATCCGGCGTATCTCGCTAGGCGCTCGGCGCTGATCTCGCCGACCACAACCATGGCCCGTGTCGATGCGGGCGTGCCTGCGGGCGCCCCGGCGGCCTGCGCGCCCGCTCGCCAGCCCGAGCGGGGTACGTCGCACTTCGTCGCGGTCGACCGCTGGGGCGATGTCGCGTCCGAGACGTCGACGATCGAGAGCGCCTTCGGCTCGGGCCTCTTCGTCAACGGCTATTACCTCAACAACGAGCTAACCGATTTCAGCCTGGTTCCCGAGAAGGACGGCTGCGTCGTCGCGAACCGGGTCGAGGGCGGCAAACGGCCGCGCAGCTCGATGAGCCCGACGATCGTCTACGGTCCCGACGGCCGCGTGGTGCTCGCGGTCGGTGCCGCCGGCGGCTCGACCATTCCGGCGCAGGTCATCAAGGCGATCATCGGCGTGCTCGATTTCGGCCTGTCGCCGCAGGAGGCGATTGGCCTGCCGATGATCTATTCGCCTGCCGATACGCTTTACGTCGAGCAGGGAACCTACGTTCAGGCGATGGCGCCGCAGCTCCAGGCGCTCGGCCATTCGGACGTCAAGCCGATCCCGCCTGGGACCTTCAAGGCCAATGCCATCGGCTTGCTTGGCGGTCGCTTGAGCGGGGGCGCCGACCCGCGGAGCGAAGGCGCCGCGGTCGCGCAATAAGTCGCTGAGGGGGGACATGGCGCGGCAACTCGAACGGTTCGACAATCTCATCGCGCTGCTTGTGGCGCGCGCCGCCGAAAAGGGTGACGCCCCGTTCCTCTGGGCCAAGCGCGAGGGGCAATGGCAGTCGATCAGCTGGGCCGAGGCGGCGCGGCAGGTCGCGGCGCTAGCCGCGTCGCTCAAGCGCATCGGGCTGCAGCCGGGCGACCGCGTGGCGCTGGTCAGCGAGAACCGTCCGGAATGGCTGATCTCGGATCTCGCGATCATGGCCGCCGGCTGCGTGACGGTGCCGACCTACACGACCAACACGACGCGCGATCACGCGCATATCCTCGGCAATTCCGGCGCCCGGGCCGTGATCGTGTCCAACCAGAAGCTCGCCAGGAACCTGGTTCCGGCTGTCCTTACGTCGTCCGAATGCCACCACATCATCGGCATCGAGGACATCCGCGCCGGGCAGGTTCCCGACTGGGTCAATGTCCACCATTGGCGCGACCTGACCGAGACGGGCGGCGATCTCGCCGAGCTGCGCGAGGAGACCGAAGGAATCGGGCGCGGCGACCTCGCCTGCATCATCTACACCAGCGGCACCGGCGGCGCGCCGCGCGGCGTGCAGCAGCATCACGGCGCGATCCTCCACAACCTCGAGGGCGCGACCGACATTATCTCGAGCGACTTCGGCTGGGACGACGAGGTGTTCCTCTCGTTCCTGCCCGCAAGCCACGCCTACGAGCATATGGGCGGGCAGATGTTCCCGATCGCGCTGGGCGCGCAAATCTATTACGCCGAGAGCCTCGAGAAGCTCGCCTCCAACATCGAGGAAGTGCAGCCGACGATCATGGTCGTGGTCCCGCGGCTGTTCGAGCTGCTGCGCTCACGCATCATGAAGAGCGTCGAGGGCCAGGGCGGCCTGTCCAAATATCTGCTGGACCGCGCGATCAAGATCGGCGGCGACCGCTATCACGGCCGGCTGAAGCCGTGGGACCTTCCAATGGACGGGATCCTGTCGCTGACCCTGCGGCGCAAGATCCGCCAGCGGTTCGGCGGCCGCCAGAAGGCCTGGGTGTCGGGCGGCGCGCCGCTCAACCCCGAGGTCGGCGTGTTCTTCCAGTCGCTCGGGATCACTTTCCTCCAGGGCTATGGCCAGACCGAGGCCGCGCCGCTGATCAGCTGCAACCGGCCCAGCGTCGGAATCCGGCTCGACACCGTCGGCCCGCCGGTCAGGAACTGCGAAGTGCGCATCGCCGACGATGGCGAAATCATGGTTCGCGGCGAGAATGTGATGCACGGATATTGGCGCAACCCGGAAGAGACCGCGCGCGTGCTGAAGGACGGCTGGCTGGCGACCGGCGACGTCGGCCATTTCGACGACAAGGGCCGGATCGTCATCACCGACCGCAAGAAGGACATCCTGGTCAACGACAAGGGCGACAACGTCTCGCCGCAGCGGATCGAGGGCATGCTGACCCTGCAGAACGAGATCGCGCAGGCGATGGTCTACGGCGACCGCCGCCCGCACCTCGTGGCCTTGCTGGTGCCGGACCCGGAGATCGCGAACGCGCCTGACCTCCACAAAAGGCTTCAGGCCGCAGTCGATCGGGTCAACGCCGACCTGTCGGTGATCGAGAAGATTCGCCGGTTCATCCTCGCCGACGACGCCTTCACGATCGAGAACGAACAGCTGACGCCATCGATGAAGATCCGGCGCCACGTCATTTCGAAGGTCTACGGCGAACGGCTCGACGCGCTCTACAAGAGGTAGCCGCTCAGGCTCCCGGCCTCACATAGGGCGTGAAGTCGCCAAACGCGCAGCTTCCGATCGTGATGCCGTTCAGCGTATCGACCACCCGCGCGATGTCGCCGCGGCAGAGGTCCGCTGTTCCGAACTGGTGAGTCACCAGCGCGCTGCCGCCGCTGCCGAGGTTGCTGCAACCACCGTTCATATGAGCGACGAAGGTGCGGCGAGATCCGTCGCGGAAGGCGATGGTATTTTCGTCGATGACCCGCATGTCGCCCGACTGGTAGTGGGGCAGGCAGCTCATTGGGCGCCCGGCGACCTTGCCGTTCAGCAGCATCGCCAGTTCCTTGTCCTTGTCGGCGGAACGCGCGACCGGCCCAGGCGCGGTGGTACAGGAAGCGAGCAGTCCGCCCGCCAGCAACAATGAGATTACACGCATCGTAGCCTCCTCGAGGTGACCTTTTGCGCGCCCCGCCCTCTCTTTAGAGCGACTCCGTTCATGAACGGAAGCTGTCTTTGTCACGCCTGAGGCGCGCAAATTCTTCCACGTCCGGGGCCCGAACGAATGGATTAGTCGCAAGCTCCTCGCGCACCGTGGTGGGCAAGGTAATCTCGGCCGCGTTGCGCTGGGCTTCAACCCGCGCCATCCGCTCGGCGATTGCAATGTTCCCGGGCTCGACATGGGCCGCGAAGCGCGCGTTCGCCAGCGTATATTCGTGACCGCAGTAGATTCGGACATCGTCCGGCAGCGCCGCTATCCGCCGCAAATTGGCATACATCTGTTCGGCGGTCCCCTCGAACAGGCGCCCGCAACCCATCGCGAACATCGTGTCGCCCACAAAGATCATCCGCTCTTCTTCAAAGTAATAGGCAATGTGGCCTGCGGTATGAGCAGGAATGTCCCACACGACGGCGCGGGCGCCCGCAACCGTGACCTGGTCTCCTTCGGCAACGATTCGATCGACCTCACTGACCCGCTGAGCCTCGGCCGGGGCTGTGATCGAGCAGCCCGTCGCGGCTTTTATGCCCTTGTTGCCGCCGGTGTGGTCGGGGTGCCAGTGCGTATTCAACACCTGCGTGATCTTCATTCCACTCGCCGCGGCGGCCTCGAGAACCGGCTCGGCAACCGACGGATCAACAGCAGCAGTTTGCCCGGTCTCGGTGTCGTGAATCATCCAGACGTAATTGTCGGTGAGGACGGGGACGGCGCTTACTGTCAGGCGTCCCATCACCATTCGCCCGTGTTGGGCATCGACGCCCAGGGCTCAGCCGGGGGAAGCGCGGCCCCCTTCTGCAGCAACTCGATCGAGATCGAATCGGGCGTGCGGATGAAGGCCATGCGGCCGTCGCGCGGAGGCCGGTTGATCGTCACGCCATTGTCCATCAACCGTGCGCAGGTCCCGTAGATGTCGTCGACCTGGTAGGCGAGGTGGCCGAAGTTCCGCCCGCCGGAATAACCAGTCTCGTCCCAGTTGTGGGTGAGCTCGACCTCGCCGCCCTCGTCGCCGGGAACGCCGAGGAAGATCAGGCTGAACCGCCCTTGCTCATTGTCGATCCGCCGCCGCTCCTCGAGCCCGAGCAGTTGGAAAAATGCAACAGTGGCGGCGGGATCGGAGACGCGGATCATCGAATGCAGGAATTTCATTTCACCTCACTCAATTCATCGCTATAATTACACGGTTCGTCGCAGCCTAAGCCGGCGATTGTGACCGGTGGCTGCTCGTATATGCGGACGAACGCACGGGTTTTCATCCCATGATCGAGAAGCTGCAGGACAGCCGCGCCGTCCTTTTGGGCGCGGTCGCGATTTTTGCCGTCGGACTGACCACCAGCGGTTATGCGCTGGGCGACGGATTGAGGCGTTCCAAGATGGCCGAGCATCGGTCGGTCACGGTGCGCGGCGTTTCGGAGCGCAACGTCACCGCCGACCTGGCGACCTGGTCGGTGACCTTCTCCCACGAAGGGACGGAGCTCGGCCCGGTGCAGCAGTCGGTCGACCAGCAGGCCAACGCGATCCGTGCGTTCTTCAAGCGCGCGGGCTTCCGCCCGCAGGACGTCACCGACAGCGATGTCTCCTTGAACCGCGAACAGCCGCGCGACCGCGCCGGCTTGCCGGTGGGCCCGCAGAAGCTGACCGTCAGCCGCTCGATCCAGCTACGGACCACCGACGTGCTGCGCGCGCGCGAAGCCTATGCGCGCCAGGCCGAGCTGCTGCGCGACGGCGTCGAGCTGTCGGGTACGAACGTCACCTATACGTTCACCGGCTTGAACGCGCTCAAGCCGGCGATGATCGCCGAAGCGACGCGCAATGCCCGGCAGAGCGCCGAGCAATTCGCGCGCGACAGCGGGGTCGACGTCGGCCGGCTGAAATCGGCGAGCCAGGGCTATTTCTCGATCGGCGCGCGCGACGGCGAGGATTGCGACGACTGCGGCTCGACCGGCGGCAGCACGCCGTTCCAGAAAGTCCGCGTCGTGACGACGATCGACTACGACCTCGGCTGAGCCGGCTTCGGTTCGGGCTTGGGCGGCGTCGCTTCGGCTTTGACCGCCGGGGTGACGCCCGCCATCTCGGCGGCCTTGGCGGCAGCCTTGCCGGCAGGGCCGTTCGGATCGGCTTCGGCCGCGCGCCGCCAATAGCTTCGCGCTGAATCCTCGTCGCCGTTGAAGTCGGCGACATAGCCGGCTTCGAGCAGCACCGCGGGATCGGACGGCGCGAGCGTCAGCGCCTTGCCGATCGATGCGGTCGCCCGAGAATGGTCGCCTTCGCGGATCGCGAGCGCCGCTGAGAAATACCAGTAGAAGGGATCGTCGGAGATGGTCGCGGCGGCTTCGTCCGCTTTCGCACGCGCGGACTTGTAATCGCCCTGCGCTTCGGCCGCGCGAGCCCGGTCGAGCAGCGCCTCGCCGCGCTGCTCCGCCTCCAGGCCGGGGAGCGCCAGGGCTCGGTCGAAGTCGAGCGCGGCCTTGCCCGGCCGGTCGGCGGCGATCCACAAATTCCCGGCTGCAGTGTACATCCGAGCCGTCCTCGGGTCCTTGTCGCTCGACGCCTTGGCGGCCTCCTCGAAGGCTTGTGCCGCGGCTTCGTTGTCGCCGTTCTTCTGCGCTTCGAGCGCGCGGCAGACGAGCGCATCCGGCGTCACGAGGTCCGGACATGGCGACGCGGCTGCAACTGCGGCGGCGGCAAGGGCGAAGATCAAGCGGCAGGCTCCAACAGGCTGGCGACGGTGCGCAGGATCGCGTCGATCTCGTGCGGCTCCGACAGGCGGTGACCGCCGCCCTTGAGCGTCACTAGCTGGACATCGGCTGAACGCACCGCCCGCATGGTCCGGAAAGCCACCTCGAGCGGCACGTCCTCGTCCTTCTCGCCATGGAGCAGACGAACCGGGCAGTCGATGTCTCTTTCCTTGTCCAACAGGAGCAGCTGCTGGCCCGATTGCCAGAAGCCGGGAGCGAGACCCTGGCGCTCGGCCTCGGCGCCGTCGGCAAACCCCCAGTCGGTGAAGTCCGGCGCGGCGGCGATGCCGACCAGCGCCCGAACGCGCTCGGGCCTCAGCAATGCGACGTGCAATGCGAGCCAGCCCCCCATCGACGAGCCGATCAGGATCAGCGGGCCTTCCGTCAGCCGGTCGACCGCTGCGAGCACTTCCTCGAGCCAGCGGGCGAGCGTGCCGTCCTCGAACCGGCCCTGGCTGGATCCGGTCCCCGAATAATCCAGCCGGAGCATCGCGACGCCGCGCCGCTCGCCAAAGCCGTCGAGCGCCAGCGCCTTCGCTCCTTCCATGTCGGAGGCGTAGCCGGGCAGGAAGACGAGCGTCGGCTGGCCACCGTCGCGCAGCCGGTAGGCGATTCGGCGACCCTCGACTTCGAACATTTGCACGGGTGGAACGGTCAATTGCCGAGCACCTCGCGCAGTGCCTGCCGGAACCGGCCGAGCGCCGCGGGGTCGGCACGGCGGTCGCTCTCGCGGTGCGGCCCGGCGATCGCGTCCATCGGGTCGCCGCTCATCTGGAACACATAATGGTCGTAGAGCCCTCGCCACGCGGCGCGATGCTCGGGCGGCATGTCGCGGAAGGCGCGATAGGCGAGGTGCAGCAGCGGGACGAACGGATAGGCCGCGGCCGCTTCGTCGCGGTTGAACCAGTAATTCACCAACACATTGAACGGACCGAGCGACTGCACGCCGTGCCACCACAAGTACGGGATGTAGATCGCGTCGCCGGGCTCGAGGTCGGCGACCAGCGCAGCTTCCAATGCCGTTCGATATCGCGGGAAGCGCTCGAGCTCGCTGTCGTCCATTGCCGCCATGCTGATCGGGACGCCGGCCGGGGTCACATCCATCGGCCCGGGATAGAGGTTGGCGGTCTGCTCGGGCGGGAACAGCAGGAAGCGGCGGCGCCCCGCGACGACGCAGGCGATGTTTTCGGCGACGTCGAAATGCGGGGCGACAGTGACCTTGTTGCCGATCCACACCCGCGCCTGGCTGCCTTCCGGAACTAGGGGGTTCGGATTCTCCTGTTCGAGCCCCGGTAGGGAATCGGGCCCCGATACGGCCTGGAGCGCAATCGCAGGCGCCTCTTCGGATCCGCGATACTCGAGGATCGCGTCGAGAACGTCGGCGAGCGTTCCCGGTGCGACCTCGAAGTTCATCTTCTTGGAATCGGGCCGATAGAAGAAGCGGCCTTGCTCGGACGGCGGTGCGACCAAGGCATCGACCGGCCGACCGCTGTCGAACCGCTTCAAATAGGCGATCGCCGCCTCGTCCGACCGCTTTGCCTCGGTGACGAACGGCCAATCTGCCACGGCTGCCTTCAGCAGGACCGGCTGGCCGCGCCTTGCCACATCCTTGGGAAGGGCCCGAATGCCCTCGGCCGGAATTTCATGCACCCGCTTGAGCTGGTCGAGCATTGAGCAAGTCTTTCCAGCTTGCGCTCGAAAGCGCAAATGCGCCGCGACGGCGCCAATAAAGGGACTCGGCCATGAAATATCGCAAGCTCGGCGACAGCGACCTCGACGTTTCCGAAATCTCGCTCGGATCGTGGCTGACCTATGGCGTCGGGGTCGAAGCCGACAAGGCGCGCGCCTGTCTCGAGGAAGCCTTTGTGCAAGGCATCAACTTCATCGACACCGCGAACATCTACGGACGCGGCGCCGCCGAGACCTTTCTCGGCGAGGCGCTTCAGGGCCGGCCGCGCGACTCCTACGTGCTCGCGACCAAGCTCTATTTCCCGATGACCGACACCGACTTCGGGCTTTCGCGGGCCCAGGTCGAAAAGCAGCTCGACGCCTCGCTGAAGCGGCTGAAGACGGACTATGTCGATCTCTACCAGTGCCACCGCTACGACACAGCGACGCCGCTCGAAGAAACGATGGAAGCACTGACTCGAGCGGTCGAGAGCGGCAAGACGCGCTACATCGGATTTTCGGAATGGCCGGCCGACAAGATCCGGGCTTCGCTCGATATCGCTGGAGTCGCCAAGTTCGTTTCCAGCCAGCCGCAATATTCACTGCTTTGGCGCGAGCCCGAGGAAGAAGTGATCCCGCTGTGCGCGGCCAACGGAATTTCGCAAATCGTCTGGTCGCCGCTCGGCCAGGGCGTCCTCAGTGGCAAATATGATCCGGACCGGCCCCCGCCGAGCGACTCGCGGGCTGCGAGCGCCGAGATGGGCGGGTTCATCGGCCGGCTGATGGAGCCGCAGGTCCTGCGGGCGGTGCAGCGGCTGAAGCCGATCGCCGAGGAGGCGGGCCTGACTCTCCCGCAGTTCGCCTTGGCCTGGGTCCTGAGGGAACCCAATGTCGCATCCGCGATCATCGGCGCCTCGCGGCCCGAGCAGGTGCGCGAGAATGCAGCGGCATCCGGCGTCATCGTGGACACCCAGCTATTCCAGCGTGCCGAGATGATTCTCGACGAGGCGCTCGGCGGCGTCACCGCCTAGCGGAGAAAGGCCTCCACCTCCTCGGCAAACCGCTGCGGTTGGTCGAGCATAACGAAGTGGCCGGCATCGCCAATGCCGACGAACGTCACGCCGGGAAGCGTCGCATATTGCTTCCGGTAGAAAGCGAGCGTCCGATCCTCGCCGAAGGCCTGGTCGTTCCACGGCACGATCAGCGTTACCCGAGTCTTAATGGCGGCCAGGTCGGGCCGGATGTCGGTGGTGAGATCTTCGTAAAGCGCCTGGCCGGTCACGCGCGGGTCGGCCGCTGCGGCCCAAAGCTTCATCTTCGCGATGCTTTCGGGTTTGAGCGCAAGCGACTTGACGTTAGCCTCGATCGCCGCCGCATCGGCGGGCTTGCCATAGGCCGACGCGACCCTCGTGCGCATGGTTTCGGCCATTGGCTTCACGGTCTCAACCGTCGCTCTGGGATCCATCAGGACGGCGAAGAAAGGCAGTGAATCCACCACCAGCACGCTTTGCACCTGCTCCGGGTGGGCCTTCGTGAATTTGAGCGCGGCGAGGCCGCCCATCGAATGGCCGATCACCCGTGCCGGCTTGAGATGTTGCGAGGCGAGATAGCTGTGGAGGTCGGCGGCGATGCCATCGAGGATTCCGGGCTGAAGGTTGCCTCCCGGATCGTCGCCGGCAAAACCATTGACCTGGACGAGGATGACTTGGTGGTCGCCTGCAAGGCTGGGAACGATCCCGTCCCACACCGCGCGCGGAGTCGAGAGGCCGGGAATCAGGACGACCGGCGATCCGGTCCCGACGGTGCTGATCGAAATGCGGTCCAAGCGCTGCTCAGCCGGCGCGATCGTAGATGGAGCCGAATGGGCCGGAGCCGCCCAGTCGAGCGT
>Ga0207711_10001210_pt1 | contig 24453 bp, 21 predicted proteins | sample KBSS34metaG_FD_184401 | JGI IMG/M metagenome (GOLD analysis project Ga0207711, IMG submission 184401) | Switchgrass rhizosphere microbial communities from Kellogg Biological Station, Michigan, USA - KBS S3-4 metaG (SPAdes) (version 2) | ecosystem: Host-associated > Plants > Roots > Rhizosphere...
GATTGATCATTTGGGCGGCGTGCTTTACGTCGACCGGATGAATTCACGCACATTCTTCGGTCAAGACAATTACGTGCGGCACTGGAAGGATCGCTCTATCGCGGAGGTGACCGGGTACGATGAATAGGTGGAAGAGCACGAGGTTTATCCGGTCATCGGCAGTGAGGGATTTGAACGGCTGGTTGGGGCGTTCTACCGGCAGGTTCCCCACGACGACCTCTTGGGTCCCATGTATCCGGCGGCGGATCTTGAGGGCGCCCAACAGCGGCTTCGCGATTTCCTGATTTACCGGTTTGGGGGCCCGCCTCTGTACATCGAGCAACGTGGCCATCCCCGGTTGCGCATGCGTCACGCCCCGTTTCCCATCGGCGAAGGCGCCCGTGACCGGTGGGTTCAATTGATGAATCGCGCGCTGGACGAATCACGGTTTCCTGACGACGTGCAAGAGCTCCTGCGAGGGTTCTTCGCGGCGATGGCGACGTTCTTGATCAACCGGCCCGGGCGTTAGAGACGAGCCACCATCATCAGAAACATAACGGCGGCTCCCGCCATCACCGCGGCACCGCCGATGACGGTGCCGAGGATTAACAGCATGGAAAAGCGATCAGCCGTCATGAGGTACTCCGAGGCCGAGTTAGACCGGCGTACCGCGCGAGAGGTGGACCACCAAACTCACCACGAATAGAACTAGGAAGACCATGAACAGGACTTTCGCGATGCCGGCTGCGGCAAAGGCCACGAATCCGAATCCGAGAGCGCCCGCCACCAGAGCGATCACCAGAAATACTAAAGCGTAATACAGCATTGCGACCTCCGGAGGGAAGTTTCCCGCCACTCCACTAGGTGCAAGTTGAGGGCCGCACTACAAGTGACGTGTTTTCAGTTCGGAGGGAGGAGTCACCTCCGCACAGGATGCAACTAATGTCGTAATTACGCGTTAAGGCGCGGGCTCGATGCGCAGAACCGCCCCGTCCTTTTCATCGGTAAGGACGTAGAGAAGGCCGTCTGGTCCTTGGCGGACGTCGCGGATGCGCTGGCGCAATTCGGTGAGCAGCGACTCTCGCCGCAGTTCCTGCATCTTCTCGTTAAAGAGAATGCGCTCCAGGTGCCCGGTGCCCGGGATTTCGCCGGTGCGCAGCGAGCCAACGAAGACATCGCCCTTCCATTTGGGAAGTTTGTCTCCGGTATAAAAAGCCATGCCGGAGACCGCGATCGCGGGTATCCATAGCACTACCGGCGCTTCGAAGCCGTTATGCCCAGGGACTTCGTTGTGCCAGGGACCTGGGTAATCGCGGCCATAGCTCACGATCGGCCAGCCATAATTGCGGCCGGGTTTGAGAATGTTGATTTCGTCCCCACCGTTGGGACCATTTTCGTTCTGCCACATATCGCCTGTTACAGGGTGCATGGCGAGGCCCAGAGTGCCGCGGTGTCCCAGCGTGTAGACCTCGGGCCTTTTGCCGGATTGTCCAACGAACGGATTATCTTTCGGAACGGTACCGTCATCGTTCAACCTAAGCACCTTGCCCCCGAGCGTATTGGGATCCTGGGGATCGTTGCCGGTCATGCTCATGAAAAGCGCGCCATCGCGGCCGAACGCAATGCGCGAAGTGGCAGCAACATCGCTTACGAAGATATCTTTCATTCCGGTGATCGCGGTGCCATCCCATTTCCCGCGCGCGAGCGCCGCAACTCGACGCTTCTCGTCGAGCGGCTTGGTGTAGGTGAGATACACGAATCCGTTTTGGGCAAACTGAGGATGCAGCGCGACGTCCATGTAACCGTGGACTGCGCCCGGCAATCCGGATTCGATGGCCCAATATGAGGCCGGGGTTCCAGCGATGGGCTTGGGATCAAGCACGCCCTTGCGGATGATCCTGAGTTGGCCGGTGCGGGTGGTGACCAGCATGCTGCCGTCGGGCAGAAAGGCCGCACTGAAGGGCGACTCCAGACCGCGCGCGACCGCGACCACGCGGATGCGCTGACCTTCGCCGGTATCGAACTCCATGGGCAGCTTCGGCAGCGGACGGTGCGCAAGACCTTCGGGTGCCAGCGGAATACCGTTCTGGAAGGGGACTGTTTGCTGAGCGGAGGCGATGGTGGCGATAAACAGGACTGCGAGCGGAGTCTTCATATCAATCAATCCTCTCTGATGAGTTTATACGGAATCAGGTGCCGAATCTCTCGGCGGCGCGGGCTTTGGCTTTTTGAGCTTCTTCTTCCCGATTCTTGGGCGGTGCGTTGGTTTCGAGGGAGGTCAAAAGCCGAGTCGAGATGCCGGCGATTTCATCGATTGCGGCTTGGAACGCATCCTCGTTGGCCTTGGACGGCTTGTTGAAGCCGCTGATTTTCCTTACGAATTGAAGCGAGGCAGCGCGGACCTCGTCGTCCGTGACGGGAGGATCGAAGTTAAAGAGAGTTTTGATATTCCGGCACACGCGGTTATTTTCCCACAGAGTGCGTGGAGTCCTTCTCGTTGTCGCACACGTCTTCGATCATGTCGGTGTCGGCGAGGAAATCGAACTGCATCGGGAATGACCAGGGCTTGGTATACGCGCCGGGATCGTCGATGGTGATCTCGATATCCATGTGCCCGAAATCACGGCGGCGGAAGCGTTCGATGGTGTGAAGAGCTTCGGTATGAGGACGCCCGCTATCATCGAGCCAACTTTTATCGTTGAAGCCACGGGTATCAACGACGAACCAATCGCCTTCCCACTTGCCGATGGAATAACCCAGCCAGGCGGGATTCGCGACCGGAGCAGGGCCGCGGCCATCAGTGAAAATCTGTCGGAACCGGGCGAATTCTTCATACAGAATGAAAGTCACACCGGGATTCTGCACGATTTTAAGGGGCACGCCGATGAGCATTTGGTCGGGGATACTGTGAGGCAGGCAACGCGACGAAGGCCGGTCGGCCATGAAGTTGGCCATTCGCGATTCGTGGAGCTTATCGTATGGAGGGATTAACGGTGGGATGGTTTCTCCAGGCCGCATGAAATCCGCCAGATTGGGGCCCATGGCCAGGCCCGCGCCGCCGGTGCGCTGAGTCGGCCGGTTTGTGCCGCGGGCACGCTGCCACAGTCCCGAAAGATCCGGTTTGCCGTCGGCTGCCTTGGGGACCGGAGCCGCGAGGTTCGCTTTGCCGTTAGCCAGGCGTGGAATGTTAGGGGTGGGATAGTCGATCCACTGGGCTGAGGCAGAGAGGGTCCAAATCGTAATGGCAAGACAAACTCGGCGAGCCATAAAGGTAAGCTCCTATTCTAGATCCCCGCGTACCACGAGTAGCCGTAAGCCGCGCCCACCGCGCCGGTGCCGTCCTCAACATCGTCGAGGCGATCCGTAACGTCGATCCGGCTCAAGAATTTTAGGCTCTTGTAGCCGAGCTGGCGCTCCACGCGCAGCCGCACAGGAGCGCCGTGGGCGACGGGAAGATCGCCACCATTCATTCCATAGGCCAGCAGCGTCTGGGGATGGAGCGCGTCGAGCATATCGAGACTGTCCCACCATCCGTCGACGGTGTGAAACACGATGTAGCGGGCTTGCGGCAGCATCCCTACCTCTTGGAGGACGCGTCCCAGCGGCACGCCTGTCCATTCTGCGATGGCCGACCAGCCTTGTTCGCAGTTGTGCTGGGTCACTTGGGTCCGCGACGGAAAGCGCTTTAGGGTTTCGAGCGACAACTCGATTGGTCGCGAGACCAGTCCTGCAATAGGGAGGCGCCAGTCGGTGAACCCACCGGCAAGCAGTTGCTGATAGCGATCGCTCTTGGGGTTAGTCTCATTAATGGCCGGAAAGTTTTTCGTAATTTTGTCGCGGGTGAATTCGCGGACCAGAGGCTGATTGCGCAGCAGCAATCGATGCGACGCAAACGTTAAGGAATTGCTGGCGTCGAATAGGCTGCCAAAGGTAGGTGGAAGTGAATCCTTACATGCGGTGAGGAGCACGCTGCCCGCCGCGGGAATACTCGCGATGAATTTCCTCCGTGAAGTCATTTGGCTTCGGCCCTGATCATGGTATTGACGAACCCACTGCGGATTGTCATGATGACGTGACCCATCAAGAAGAGCACGAGTAGGTCAGCGGCGAAGAAGTGGATCGTTCGCGCGGACTGCCTTCCCCCGAATACGGTGAACAAGAACGGATAGACCGCCGTGACCGCGGGGGACATCGTGAGGCCGGTCAAGATCGTTAAGGGCAGGAGTCCGAACACGACGCCAATGTACGCGATCCGTTGCAGGGAGTAGTATGCGGCGAACCGAAAGTGGCGCGAGAACAAACCCCACACGAGGTAGATAAAACCGTTAGTCACAGCGATCCACGCAGCCAGGAAATGCAGATCGCGGCCCCAGCCGGATTGATCGAGGTTTAACGGCAAAGGCAGTTCAAAAGCGGCGGGCGTATCGAAGTAGCCGGATTCGCCCCAGTAGAATCGCGGATGAGCCAGAAGAATTGCGATTCCGCTCACGGCCAGCCCCACGAAGCTCAGAAAGTTGATCCAGTGCGTGATGCGGACCAACACGGTATGCCGCATGTCTATTTAACGTCGTTCCTGATTACCTTGCCGGCCTTCATCACGAACTTCACTCGCTGCAGTTCGGTGATGTCGGCGAGCGGGTCGCCCGACACGGCCACCAGATCCGCGTACTTACCCTTGTCGATAGATCCGATCTGATCCTGCCATCCCAACGCTTCGGCGTTGATCATGGTTCCGCCTTGAAGGGCGCGCACAGGGGTCAAGCCGCCATGCTTCACCAGCATCTCGAAGTCGAGCGCCTGGGTTCCGTGAGCATAGGTCGAGCCGTCGGCGCCACTGCCCACCATGATTTTCATTCCCTTGGTGTTGGCAGCCATCGCTACGGCTTTCTCGAAGATGGGGATCATCCGATACTTGCCGCCAGTGTTCTTCGCGTCGTTATCGTCCATGTATGGCTCGATGTAACGCTGCAGCGTCGGGTCGTAAAAGAGACCCTTGGCGACCATCATGTTGGCTTGCTCCTGATCCAGGCCGTAAGCGTGTTCGATGGTGTCGCATCCGGCGACGATGGCGTTCTTCTGCCCCTCGCCACCGAGAACGTGGCAGGCGGCTTTTTTACCGAGGCGATGCGTTTCGTCGATCAATGCCTGTAAGACTGGCATCGGATACGTCAGTACGTAGTGGGCCTGGCCCGCGGCGTCGAAAGAGTAAGCGCCGGTCGGGAACAGCTTGATCCAATCCACGCCGTGCTCCACGTGTTCGCGTACGGCCGCGCGCCCTTCCTCGGCTGATCGAATGACATTGCTCGCCAAAGGATTGTCCGGAGCCGCCGGGTTCGGTGGCGCCGCGCCCCAGGCGATTCCACGTCCTGATACTTGATAGCGGGGACCGTCGATGCGGCCTTGATTGATGGCGTCGCGAATGGCGATATCGCCGTACCCATTGCCGTGGGAGCTCATATCCCGGGCCGTGGTGAAACCCGCTCGCAAATCGGCTTGCGCGTTCTGGACGGCGATGAGCATAGACGCCTCCGTGGTTCCTTTTGCTCCGCGCGTGTTGAACATATGGGTGTGCGCGTCGATCAGGCCGGGTAATACGGTCGATTGGCTGAGATCCATCACCTGCGCTCCGGCGGGAATCTTGACTTGAGCCTCCGGCCCGACCTCGGTGATGCGCTCGCCACTCAGAACGATCACTTGCTTCGTTAACAGTTGTCCGGTTTTGCTGTTAAACATTCGGCCTGCGCGGACGGCGATCACTCGCGGGGCCGGAGGGCATTGAAGTATGCCGCCGTCGGAACCGACGCACGGTGTCGGTCCCGCTCCCCGCCATGGAGCTGGAGGAGGCTGAACTTGAGCAATGAGGCTTATCCCGAGAGCTGCGGTTAAAAGAGCGACTCGATACATTCTTAACCTCGGAACATCTCGAACGTCGGGAAGTCGCCGTTCAGCAGCTGGTGCGTGTCGTGAAGGCCGAGCCAGCCGTCGATCATGGTCGCGTAGACTCGACGGAAGTCGGTGGTGTGGATCAGATTGCCGCCGGGGTCGAGTTTCGTGAGGCTGGGGATATCGCCATATTGGCCGCCTTTTACCTGCTTCCCGGCGACGAACATCAGATTCGCGGCGCCGTGATCCGTGCCGAGATTGACGTTCTCGGGAACGCGGCGTCCGAATTCCGAAAAGATCATGACGACCACATCATCGGCGCGACCGATCCGCTCCAGATCCGAGAGGAACGCGGAAACGGCATCGGACGCATACGTGAGCAGCCTCTTGTGCGTATCGGCCTGATAGACGTGGGTGTCGAAGGCGTTATTGCGATAGGACGTGTAATACAGGCGCGTCGGCATGCCCGCCGCGATCAGCGCGGCGACCTTGGGCAAGTCCAAACCGGTGATGCCGTAGTCCACCGGAGAGTGATATTTGGCCCAGGCTTCCCGAACCAGCTCCGAAGCGTCCTTGGCACTTTGGGCCGTCTCCAAAAGAAATCGACGCGAGGGATTGTCGACTTGCTTGGCGACCGGCTGGTTTGCGGAAGAAGCATCCAGGATCTCTTTCTCTTCGTAGAACTTTTCCTGGGTGAACTTGTTGGGATCGTCGAAAACCACCGGGACATGGCGGCGGCTGCGAACGGCGAGCGACTGCCGTGCGGCGATGTTCACTAGGAAGTTCGCGGGCGCCTCGGGAGCCATGGAATCCGCCAGGCGGCCGACCCATCCATACTCCTCGCCGCTATTGGGGGCTGCGGTGTGCCAGTACGCCATCGACGTGAAGTGCGAGAACGAAGGATTCTCGTATCCGCAGCCGTGGACGACGGCCAGCTTGCCATCCTTATATAAATGTTCGAACCCGGCCATGCCACCGCTGAAACCGAAATGATCGTCGATCGGCCGGAGTTCTTTCTTGGCGATGCCAATGTGCGGGCGATGTTTGTAGTATGCGTCGTCGCCGTAAGGGACCAGGGTGTTGAGTCCATCGTTGCCGCCGGACAGTTCGAGGACCACCAGTATCTTCCCGTCGTGCTTGCCTTGAGCGGTGAGCGCCGCATTCGCCTGGGCAAACAAGGGCAGCGGAAGAGCGCCCGCACTCACGCCAACGCCGTACATGCCGGCCCGCAGAAGATCCCGGCGCGTCACTTTCGAGAATGAAAAACGTTTCGACATCGGGAAGAGCTCCTTAATCCAACTGGTATTCGGGCTGACTCATGATCAGGTGAAGGACCAGTCGCAGGGAGTCCTCCATATACGTCTGGGCGACGGCGATGTCGGTGGTCCCCAGGTCTTTGTTTAGGAACGTAATCAGCTTCTGACGCGCATCGTCGCTGGGCGGAACGCGCATGAAGCGGCGAATCAGGTAGTCGACTACCTGCGTGGAGTTCGCCAGGTGCTGGTCGAGCACCATCCGGGACAGGTTGATCTGAGCCGTATCGCGCGGGATCGGCTTTACTCGCTGGATGGCCATCTGCGAGCCGCGGAAACTGCCGTATCGCGTATTGAACTCCTCGTCGCGGTCGGCATTTTTGTTGGACTCTGCACGGTCGCCGCTCTTGGTGTCATCCATGGTGGCGGTGGTGATGTCCATGCCCTGCCGGATGCGTTCGGCGACACGTCGAACCTCGCCTCCTCCGGTGTACCGGTCCGGCGGCAGGAAGCTGATATCGGGGAAGAGGATGTCCCGGGCCAAATTGCCACGCTCCAGCAGCAGTCCAGGCGTAATCCAGCTTTGGCCTCCAGCCCATCCTGCAACGGTCGGCGGCGAGAAGAGCTGCTGCCCCAGTGCTGAGGTCGCCAGATTAAAATCTGGAACTCCGGGGATGGACCTTTGACCCAATTTCTTGTACGTACTGACCGCGAGCTGTACCGGACTCTTGATCTGCGTGCCCACTGAAGCGGGACTGTAGAAATCGCGCGAGAGGAAGATAGTTTCGAGCAGAGGACTGATCTCGTACTTGTTTTGGCGCAAGATCGCGCCCAGTTTTTTTTGAAGATCGGGCGACAGGTCCTCGCGGACGAAGTAGCGGTAAATCTTCCCTGCGATGTAATCGGCAGTGGCCGGCTGCTGCATGATAATGTCGATGACGTCGACGCCATCCAGGCGGCCGGTGTGGCCCAGGAAGGTCTTCTCGCCATCGTCGTGCTGGTCTTCGTTCACCACGAATTTCAAATCGACGTAATTCCAGCCGGTGAACGCGCGCGCGGCTTCGCGAATATCCGTCTCCGTGTAGTGACCGACGCCCATGGTGAAGATTTCCATGATTTCGCGGGCGAAATTCTCGTTCGACGCGCCTTTGACGTTGACGCCCGCATCCAGGAACGAAAGCATGGCGGGATCCTGGGCGACAGCGACCGTCAGATCGCGAAAATTGCCCATCCCATGCTTCTGGAACAATTCCAGCTGGCCCAGGAGCTTGCGGTAATCGCGAACTTTGGCTTCGTTGGAGGCAAAATGGCCGTGCCAGAATAAGGCCATCTTTTCCCGCAGCGGCTGCGGGCTGGTCAACATGCGATTCGCCCACCAATAGGACACGCGGTTGGTTTCGAGAACGCTGGCGCGGAGCCAGTAGAAGAATTCGTCGACCACGGGCTGCAGGCGGCGGTTGCCGGTGGGCTTGACTTTGATTCCGAGGGCCTCACCCTTCTCTTTTGCGAGGTCAGTCACAGCCGGCCGGGTGGGGGGGAACGGCTCGAGTCCAGGATCGTGAATCCCGGAATGATCGAAAGGAGGCAACTGGCTGATATCGGTCCCCTGAAAGCGGACCAAGCGGGCGATGGCATTCGCGGGCGTGAGCTTGGCTAAAGCCTGAATTTCATCGGGCGTGCCGCCGAATCCGGCGCGCTCGAGCAGGTGAGCGGCGAAATCGTAATTCCAATCCGCGGGACCGATCGGGGAGAGATCGTTTTGCCAGGCTGCCGGGCCTGCGGTTTGCGCGATCGCGGCGGCGGCGCACAGAGCCGCAAGAAACAGCAGTCGTCGAAACATGCTGAAACTCCTTATAACGTGCTTAGGAAGATGTTCCCACGAATGCTACCCCGACGCTATGGGCTACTTCTTGGCGGGGATCTTGACGATCCGATCACCTTGGAAAGCCCCGATGTAGATCGAGTTGCCCACCTGGAGCGCCTCGGAGACGCCTCCGATCAGCGCACCCTTGCCTTCGGAGTCGAAAACCGTCTTGGCTTCCATTTTGGCTGGATCGATTTCGGCGATGCCGAAGGCCTGGATGCAGGGGGTGCCGCTACCGGCGGGGCAATCGCCTCGTGCACCCTTTACTCCGGCGGCGAGCATGGTCTTCTTGCTGGTCCAGGAAATGTTGTCGGGCATGAAATCCAGCTTGACCATGCCGGTTTCCTTGCCTTCCTTGAGGTCGTACTTGTGGACCTCTTTAGCGGTCCAGGCATTGAAGTACATGTACCGGCCGTCGGAGCTTACCAGCACGCCGTTGGGGTATCCGGCGCGAGTTCCGGGCAGTTCCGTTTCACCCTTCCCTGGAATCCAGCGCGATACATAGCCACTCGGCTGCCCGCTAAAGAGGTCGAATGCTGGTGCGCCTTTTCCCTGGCCTGCTGGCGGGGCAGGCGGTTGAAGCGCGGTGGGATGCGTAGCGATAAATCCGCCATCGGGCTGCGCGGCGACGTCGTTAAACGCTTCTTTCGATACGACGCAGCCGTGCCAGATCAGATCCGACGTTCTGCCAGATTGTTTTAGCTCGAACATTTCGATGGACTCGCGGCTGCCGTGGTTGACTACGTAAACTTGCACCGCTCCGTTACTGCGCTTCAACAGCGAGATTCCATGTGGCCGGAGCGCATCGCCGATGGGCCCGGGACAGGCGGGGTCGCCCCAATCCTTGCGCGGCTCAGCAGTGGGTGCGATTCTCTTGAACGTCTTCTTGGCGGGATCGAACAGCATGAGACCGGCCACCCCCGCGCCGCCCGGCCCGTTCACAAACTGGCTCACGAGGATGGATTTGCCATCGGGTGTCAGTTCCAGATCCTCGGGCGAGCGCGTGCCGCAGAGGATGTCGACGTCACCGTGTACGCCGCACTCCATCAGAGGCGGTGCAGGCGGGCCACCTTTGCCCTGCGCCTGGGCCAAGCCTGCCAGACCGACGCCGGCAAGCACAACAAGTACTGCTGATTTCATCTTCGTTTCTCCGTTGGCAAGTATAATCCAAACTGGGGAGTCCAAGAATCGTCATGATCCACGCTCCTTCGCGCACACGCCGGGATTTTGTGTCCGGACTCGCAGGAATGGGCTTGTTGTTGGGCGGCTGTAATCGAACCGCGCCGGAAACGGCAGCCACTCCTGACACTGGTAAGGCCGATGTCACGCTGCGCATCGGTCCAGTACTCGTCGATATCGCCAAGGACCATACCATCAGCACCATCGGATACAACGGCAGCGTGCCGGGTCCTCTGATCCGGATGAAAGAAGGCGTGCCAGTGACCGTGGATCTATTCAACGACACGGATGCGCCGGAGCTGGTCCATTGGCACGGGCAAATCATTCCCGCGGATGTAGATGGCGCTGCTGAGGAAAAAAGCCTCGTCGTGCCGGCCAACGGGCATTTGCGGTATCGCCTGACTCCGCAGCCGGCGGGAGCACGTTGGGTGCACTCGCACACGATGGCGATGTCGGATTTGAACCGCGGAAGCTATACCGGACAGTTTGGATTCGTCTACGTCGAGCCTACGAGCCAGCCGGGTGCGTACGATCAGGAGATCTTCCTGGCGACACATGAATGGGAACCCTTCTACACCACCGCGGAAGAAGGGGAGGAAATGGATGCGCAACAAAAGGCCAGAATGGCCGAACTATCTAAAGGGTCGAAGAAGGACGACAAACCCAACGGGTGGGAGATCGGCTATCAGCGTTTCACCATCAACGGCAAGTGCCTGGGTTTCGGCGAGCCCGTTCGGGTGAAAGAAGGGCAACGCGTCCTGTTTCACTTTCTGAATGCGAGCGCCACGGAAAATATCCAGCTCGCTCTGCCGGGCCACATGTTCCAGGTTGTCGCGCTGGATGGCAACCCAGTGCCGCACCCGCAGGCGGTAGAAGTGCTCGATCTGGGAACGGCTGAGCGGATCGATGCCGTGGTGGAGATGAAGAATCCGGGCGTCTGGATTCTCGGAACTCCCAAGGATGACGATCGCCGGGACGGTATGGGGATCGTGATCGAGTACGCCAACAAAACCGGCCAGCCGCGCTGGATCAAGCCAGCTAAGAAGGCGTGGGATTACACGGTCTTTGGAGACAGTCGGGCAGCCCCGGCTCCCGACGAAGTAATTCCGATTGCGATTGGGAAGATCAACGGCGGGACGGGAGGCTTCAACCAGTGGACGCTCAACGGCCGCGTTTACGACGAAAAGGCGGAGCCCAAGATCTTACACAAAGGGAAGCGATACCGGCTGGCTTTTGACAATCAAACCGACGACACGCATCCGGTTCATCTTCATCGCAACAGCTTTGAGCTGACCCATGTGCACGGTAAAGCCACGGGCGGTGTGGTGAAGGACGTCGTCACGCTTAGGGGTTTCAAGAAGATCGACGCGGACTTCACCCCGACCATGGACGGACTAGTACTTTTCCATTGCCATCAGCAACTCCACATGGATTATGGATTCAAGCTGCTCTTTAATGTGACGTGAGAAGTGCTATGATACTTGGTCACAATCTAGCTGGAGTACGGAATGCTTGTGCGTTGTCTGCGAGCTTCGTTGTTGTTCGTCGTCCTGCTGTTCCCTGCCCTCACGTTCCAGTCTGACCTAGACGGACCCAACATCCAGATCGTGCGGACGCGTCCTCGCGACACTCGGCCCAGTGACGCCAGTTTCCCGGAGCCGACTCTGCGCGTGGATAGTTCTCTGGTGCTGATCCCGGCGCAGGTGACCACGCGCGAGGGAGCGCCCATCATGGACCTGAAGCGGAAGGACTTCCGGATCTACGAGGACGGGGCGGAACAGGAGATCAGCTATTTCGCCAAGGACGATGCTCCGGTTTCCATCGGCTTGTTGCTGGATTCGAGCGGCAGCATGCGAAACAAGAAGCAGAAATCATCCGAAGCCGCAGCGGCGTTCTTCAGAACGGCGAATTCGGAGGATGAGTTTTTCCTGATCGAATTTGACGATCGGCCCAAGCTGGTCCTTCCGTTTACCAAAGATACGGAACTGCTGTACCACGAAATCAGCCACGCCCGGCCTTACGGACGGACTTCGCTATTCGACGCTATTTATATGGCGCTTGGCGTTATGAAGGCGGCGCATCACGAGCGGAAGGCGTTGGTGATCGTTTCCGATGGCGGTGACAATCGCAGTCGCCGCACATTCACGTCGATCAAAGGCGACATGCTGGAAGCCGACGTTCAGCTCTATGCGATGGGTATCTTCGATCCCGAAGGCGCCTCGCAAGGTTCGCGCGAGGAAGCCGAGGGCCCGCAAGTTCTCGATCATCTGGCGGAGATCACCGGCGGCCGGCATTTTCCGGTTATGAATGTGGGAACGCTGCCGGAGGTGAGCACGCGGATCGGCCAGCTTCTGCGGAACCGCTATCTTCTCGGCTATAACCCCACCAACGCCTCGCGCGACGGCCGCTATCGGGGCATCAAACTCGATCTTGCCGCTGCCCCGGATCCTGGCATGCATGTCCAGTATCGCAAGGGGTATTACGCCCCGCAGCAATAAGGCTTCAACCTAGACAAAGCGGTAGTCTGCGGTCCATGCCCTTAGCCGCCACCCACAGGCGGCCCCCACTCACTCCACTTGCCAAAAGTGCCAGTCGGATTAGATACTGCGTCCCTTGCCTCGTTATTAACTGAACAGTAACGACGCAGTCATAGCGTCGCCACATATTGCCGTTAACCTGAGTGATCAATCTCGCAATCAGCCCTGGGAGTCTATCGTTACGATGACAAAGATCCGTATCTTCGCAGTCAGTCTGTTCCTGTGCGTGGGATGGAGCCAACTTCAAGCACAACAAGGAGGAACCATCTCTGGAACGGTATCGGACCAAGCTGGAAAAGCGATTCCGAATGCCAGCGTGGAAGTGAAACCCGAATCCGGTGGGGGCGCTCGCACCGTCACTGCTGATGCTGACGGAAAATTCTCGGCTTCTGACCTCGCGGCGGGGATCTACTCACTGACGGTTTCGTCGCCCGGTTTCGCCCTGAGCACACGCTCCGGAGCGCAGGTCAGTGCTGGCGCGACACAGGACATCCCCATCACGTTGTCGGTGGAGACCGTGTCGACCTCAGTCACGGTAACAGAGAGCATTTCCACAGCTGCGGCTACTTCGCCGTTGGGCAACACTCTTGAGGCCACTTCCGCCAAGACTGAGATCAGTTCCGAGTTCATCAAGAATTTCATGTCGCCCATCGCCGACTACGCCGAGTACGTGAATCTTGCGCCGGGCACGTTCAGCCTGAATCCCAACGGGATTGGACTCGGCCAGGGCAAGACCTTCTTCCGCGGATTTGCCGATGGTCAGTACACGATGACCTTCGATGGAATTCCCTTCGAAGACACAAACAGCCCGACGCACCATTCCTGGGCGAATTTCCCGAGTGGCTGGACAGATCGCGTCGACTTCGATCGAAGTGCCGGCCTCGCATCCGATGCCGGTCCGACGAACTTCGGCGGGTCCATCCATCTGAATTCGCCGCAATTGTTTCCGGACCCGGACATTCGCGCAACACTGTCGTACGGCTCTTGGAATACGCGACTGCTACAACTGGACGCCGATTCCGGTTTCTTTGGACCCGGCCGCAAGAATAGCTTCCTCATGGACATACAACAGTTGCTGTCCAATGGGTATCAAACCTTCAATCTTCAAAAGCGCGTAGCCGGATACGGTAAGTTTCAGCACCGCTTCTCCGATCGCACCTCCCTCACGCTGTACGGCGGGCTGGTGGACATATGGACCAACACGCCGGATACGACCAATCCCACACGCGGTCAAGTCACGGCGTTCGGGGACAATTTCCTGCTCAGCGGCGATCCAGGCACACCTTCGGCGCCGAATCCTTTGTTCTACGGCTACAACTACTATCACGTCCAAACCGATTTCGAGTACGCGAATTTCAATTCGTATCTGGGCGCTGGATGGAGCCTTGATACGAAACTATATACAACCCGCTATTGGAATAAGCAGAACCTCCAGAAGTACACATGCGCGACTTCCGACTGCGTGGCCTATACGGCCAATCTCAGCCCCGCCAAGCCCAGCGGTGTCGACAAGCTGAACGGATACCGCCACGCCGGCGACACTTTGACCCTGAGCAATGCCTCAAAATGGGGCGTTTTCCGCACTGGCATCTGGTACGACTGGGCCTATACCGATCGCTATCAATATCCCTCCAACGGGATCCTTGGATGGATCAATACGCCTCTCCCTAATTTCCACGAGCATTTCATTACGCAGTCTATTCAGCCCTTTGCGGAATACGAATGGCACCCGATGCGGAGATTGGTGGTCATCGCAGGGATAAAAGACGCCAACTACGACATGCATTTGAATCAGTATCAGGATAACGGCAAGACCGTGGGTTGCCTCGGGGGTGTAGCCTCCACCGATCCCGTCACGAAGGCTCCGATTTGCATCGGCGGCGTCAATTTCGCTATCCACAGCATCAATTACAACAACTGGCTGCCGAATATTGCCTTGCGGTACCAGGTGAGGAACAACTGGTCGGCGTATGCCCAGTTTTCCGAGGGCAGCGTGATTCCGCCCAGCAATGTATTCGACGTGCCGAACGGGAACGTGCTGACTCCCCCCAAGCCGACCCTGGCTAAGACCTATCAGATCGGCTCCGTGCTTAAGAACCGACGTTGGACCCTGGACACCGACCTCTACTACATTCATTACCAGAACGGATACCAGTCATTTTTCGATATAGCTTCCAACGATACCGTCTTCGTTTCTACCGGTCCGAGCAACACCAAGGGCTTCGAAGCGGAGAGCAATATTGTCGTTGGCTGGGGATTCTCGCTGTACCTAAACGGAGCGTGGGGCTCGGCGAAATATCAGAACGGCCCGAATTACCCCAACGGAGGACGGTGGGTTGCGCAGGCGCCAAAGAACGTCGAGAGTGTAGCCATTCAGTACCGGCATCAGAATTGGGACCTCGGCTTAACAGAGAAACGTGTCGGCACCATGTACAACGACAATGGCTCACTAACCTACCTCATTAACGGGATCAAGATCCCGTATCCGGTGGATGAGGCGATCACCATCCAGCCCTTTAACCTGGTGAACTTCTTTGCGAATTATACGATCAAGAACGCCTCTTGGCTTCGGGGCAGTAAGCTTGGTCTGGCGGTGAACAACCTTGCAGACAGCCACAGCATCGTAGCTATCACGCCGGCAACCGCACCAACGGCGGCGGTGGCTTACGCGCCGGCCGGAGGTGATCTGTTGAACCTGCTGCCAGGACGCAGCGTGATGGCGACATTCACCGTCGGTTGGGCGCCGCGGCGATAAGTAGTGCGGCTTCGCTGGGCCAGCCTGGTGCTGTTGCTTTGCATCGGCACCGGGAGTGCGCCCGCCGAAAATAAAATCGCGCGTGACTGGGCGAAGCACCCGGCCATCCTGCAGATCGACACCGCCGAAGACGTTTTCGCCATCGGTGATGTTCACGGCGATTACGACCGTCTGGTGAAACTGCTCACCGCTGCGAGGATCGTCGAACGTCCCGCGAGTCCGGAGGCAGTCACATGGATCGCGGGCAAAGCGGTGCTCGTCTTCACTGGTGACCTGATTGACAAGGGCCCGCATTCCCTTCAGGTCGTCAGACTGGCGGCTTCTCTACGCAAAGCAGCGACCGCGAGCGGTGGTCAGGTGGTCACCCTGATGGGCAATCATGAAGCCGAGTTTCTCGCCGATCCCAGCGAAAAGAAAGTTCGCGACTTTTCTGCAGACCTTCGGAGCGCCGGTCTCATACCCGCGGATGTTGCCGCATGCCGCGGAGACGTCGGACAGTTTCTGTGCTCACTGCCGTTTGGCGTTCGGGTGGACGATTGGTTTTTCTCACACGCAGGCAACACCGGCGGCCGAACCATCGCACAACTCATTTCCGACCTTCAGACCGGTGTCGATACCGGTGGCTTCGGTAGCCCACAGTTAATCGATGCGAACTCCATGCTCGAGGCGCGCATCGGCGAGGAAGGTCCAGGCGGAAAAGCCTGGTTCGAGGCCCAGAGTCCTCAACGAAGCGCCGAGCAGCTTTTACGGAGCTACGCTGCCGCTCTGGGCGTCAACCACTTGGTGCAGGGCCATCAGCATCAAAAGATTGTTTTCGAGGACGGGCAAAAGCGCAACGCCGGCCAAATGTTTCAGTGGCACGGATTGATTTTCCTCATCGATATTGGAATGAGCCAAGGCGTCGGCGATAGCCAAGGCGCGGTCCTGCACATCCGGCACAAAAACGGTCAGGAGGCCACAGCGATAGACGCTGATGGCATGGAAATGGTCCTCTGGAAGGGTTCTCGTTAGTCTAGCGGCCTCGGCCTTCTTGGCCCTCAACCGGCGCGACCCCGCCCCCGCGTCCCGCTGGAGGAGCCGTCCCCAAATTCACTCGCGCGCCCTGCTGGATCAGGTTGGTTTCGCCCGGTCCTTGGAAGAACGTGAACCCAGGACGTTCCGGCCGATCTTTCCAGGCTTGCGGTCCGCCCAGAGCTATGTGGTGGGCTAACACCACGTCGTGAATCTTGGTGACCATGGATTCGTATTCCGGCTGGCCCTGCCGGGTTCCGGAGAAGTTTCCAAGGTCCGTGCTGGCCGCGAAGATTACGTCGATTCCGGGAACCGAGGCGATCTTCTCCGCATTGGCCACGCCGATGGGCGTCTCGATCATCACGACCACCACCATGTTGTCGTTCGCGGTCTGGCGATAGTCGTTTCCCCACAGGGCGCCGTATTGTCCGTTGCCTTGGCTGCGTCGTCCTTGAGGAGGATAGCGGGACCATTTGACGGCTGCTTCGGCCTTTTCGACCGTGTCGACGGTGGGAACGATAATCCCTAGAGCGCCTATGTCGGTGGCCTTCTGAATGTCGCTCTCGGTTGCGTCGGGCACGCGGATAAACGGCATAGCAGATGCGCCGCGGCAGGCGTAAATCATTTTTGCGACGTCGCCGTAGGTCAGCGGACTGTGCTGCATCTCGATCCAGGTGAAGTCGTAACCCGAGTTCGCGGCGGCACAATAAATGTTGGGATCCGGAGAGAAGATGGTGACGCCGACAAGCTGTTTACCTTCCCGGAGTTTCTGCTTGGCAGTGTTGTACAGTTGCGGCGCTCCGCCTTGTTTGCCCTTCCCCTGTCCTGGAGCCGGCGCTTGCGCGGATAAATTGAAAGCGAAGTAAGCCCCGGCGAAGACGAGCGCAAAAATCGCCAGCAAGCTGAGTTTCTTGGGCGTCATAGCTACCTCGGGAGGTAGCTTAACACAACATCAGTTGCGTCGATCGCGGGAGGTCATCAGCTCTTCGATATTGATGAGCTCGGTGGGGTAGTTGCCGGTGTAGCAGGCATAGCAATAATCCTGATTGTCGTCTTGGACGGCGTTTCGCAAAGCTCCGAGCGAAAGGTAACCTAGCGAATCGGCTTCCACGAAGCGCCGGATCTCTTCGACCGAGTGATTGGCCGCGATCAGCTCACCCAGGCTGGGCGTATCGACTCCGTAGAAGCACGGCGAAACCGTCGGCGGGCAGGAGATCCGCATGTGGACTTCGCGAGCGCCCGCGCCCCGCACCATGCGGACGATCTTGCGTGAAGTAGTCCCGCGCACCAGCGAGTCATCCACCAGGATCACGCGTTTGCCTTCGAGCAGATGCCGCACCGGATTGAGTTTCAACTTGACGCCGAAGTCGCGGATGGCCTGCGAAGGTTCAATAAAGGTGCGGCCCACATAATGATTGCGGATCAGCCCATGCCGAAACGGTATGCCGGATTCGGAAGCGTAGCCGATCGCGGCGGCGACGCCCGAGTCGGGAACCGGGACCACGACGTCGGCATCCACCGCATGTTCACGCGCGAGCAAGCGTCCCAGCATTTCGCGCGATTGCTGCACGGGACGTCCGAATACTATCGAATCCGGGCGTGAAAAATAGACATGTTCGAAAACGCAGTGAGCATGGTCGCGCACCGGCGCATAACGTTCGCGGGTCAAGCCCTCGGGTCCCACGATGACCATCTCGCCGGGCTCGACGTCATTCAGATAAACGGCATTGATCAGGTCGAACGCACAGGTTTCCGACGCGAACACATTGCAAGTGCGGCCACCGGACATTTCCATTTGCCCAATCGCGAGCGGCCTGAACCCATGCGGATCGCGCGCCACTAGAATGCGGTCCTCCGCCAGAAACACCAGCGAAAAAGCGCCTTCGAGTTGCAGCAGGGCCTCGCGCAGCGCAGCGGGCAGAGTCTTCTCTCGCGACCGGGCCACCAAATGCAGGATCACTTCCGTATCGCTGTTGGCTTGAAAGATGGATCCGTCGCGTTCCAGTTCCCGGCGCAATTCGGCGGCATTGGTGATATTACCGTTGTGCGCGACCGCGATACGTCCTTTATTGCAGTTGACTGTGAAGGGCTGCGCGTTGAGCACCCCACTATCGCCAGCGGTGGCATAGCGCGTGTGGCCGATGGCCATTTCACCGGGCAGCCCGCCTAGCACTTCAGGAGTAAATAAATCCGCGACTTGTCCGATGCCGCGATGGGTGTGAATGATCCGGCCGTCGCTCGATGCAATCCCCGCGCTTTCCTGTCCGCGGTGCTGCAGGGCATAGAGCCCCAGGTAGGCTAGGTTCGCGGCTTCGGGATGCCCGTAGATCGCGAAGACGCCGCACTCTTCATGGAGCTCGTCGAACATTAATTTCTCACCCCACTGAAATCGGACTCAAGAGATTCTCAAGAGCGTTTTCCCAAACTTCGCGAAGCCGTTCGACGCGGCAATCGATCCACGTTTCCGAATTGTGATCGATTTGTAACCGCTCCTTCATTGTAACGCCCAAACGAAGACACTCTATATTGTTGTCCCGTGCAATCTTTTCCACGGCCTCGGGAGTGTTGGTGGATAGAAGGATCCGGGACGGTCCCTCGTGGAACAAGGCGAATTCCGGGCGCAGTTCGGTCGGCAGCGAAATAGATGCGCCGGTCCCTTCCGCGCAAGACTCGGCGAGCGCCACTGTCAGGCCGCCGTCGCCCACATCATGCGACGATTCTGCCAGCCCTTGCGCGACAATCTCGCGAATCGCGGCGTGGACGCGTTTTTCGTAATCCATGTCGAGGGCCGGCGGCAGTCCCCACATCTTATTCAAGACCACCTTCGCGTATTGCGTTCCGCCGAAGCGCGGGGCGTCTACCGTGCCCAGCCCGCCGAGCAGCATCACTGCACGGCCTTCCGCTTTAAAAGGGATGGTCACCGGGGGTGCCGTTTTTAGGAGTCCCACGATACCCATCACCGGCGTCGGCCAGATGGCTTCGCCGAGGGTCTCGTTATACAGGCTCACGTTGCCGCCCGTGATTGGCGTCTCGAAATGCTTGCAAGCCTCGGCGATTCCCTCGATTGCCTCGACCAGTTGCGCCATAATCTCCGGACGCTCAGGATTGCCGAAGTTCAGGTTGTTGGTCGCGGCTACGGGCAGCGCACCCACTGCGGAAAGATTTCGGCAACATTCGGCGACCAACAAACGCGCACCTTCGCGTGGCGAAAGCGAACAGTAGCGCCCATTTCCGTCTACCGACATGGCGACGCTGGTACCCGTTTCTTTAATCCGCACGATGGCTGCATCGCCACCCGGGCCCTGCAAGGTGTTGGTGCGAACGGACTGATCGTACTGCTGCCAGATCCAGCGCTTGGAACACAGATCTCCCGAGGCGAGCAACTCTAAAAGATCGGCATTCAAATCGCGGCTGCGCGGAATCTCCGGAGCTTCCATTGGCGCGGGGCGATACGGCGCGACGCCGTGCGGGCGGTCATACAGGGGCGCCTCGTCGGCCAGTTCGCGATTTGGTATTTCCGCGACCACGACGCCGTGATCTTTCACGCGCAATTTTCCGTCGCCGGTCACTTCTCCGATGGTGACCGCGTCCAAACCCCACTTGCGGAAGACCGCGAACACTTCTTCTTCGCGACCTTTTTCCGCCACCAGCAGCATGCGCTCCTGGGATTCGGACAGCATGATTTCGTACGGTGTCATGCCGGATTCCCGCTGCGGCACGCGCGCCAGGTCGATTTCGACTCCGGTCTCCGCGCGGCTCCCCATTTCGCAGGTGGAGCAGGTGAGACCAGCTGCACCCATATCCTGGATGCCGACCACAGCGCCCGTGTGCATCGCCTCGATGCACGCCTCGAGCAGGAGCTTTTCCATGAATGGATCGCCCACCTGCACGTTGGGGCGCTTCTGTTTAGATTCCTCGGTGAATTCGGCCGAGGCCATCGATGCGCCGTGAATCCCGTCACGGCCGGTCTTGGCGCCCACGTAGATCACCGGATTGCCGAGTCCAGTGGCGCGTCCGAAGAAGATTTCATCGTGACGAAAGACTCCCAGTGCAAAGACGTTAACAAGGGGATTGCCGTTGTAGCATCGCTCGAAGACCGTTTCGCCGCCGATAGTCGGAACGCCGAAGCAGTTGCCGTAGTGCGCGATGCCTTCGACCACGCCTTCCAGAATTCTGCGGTTGCGATCGCCGCATTCGGGATCGTCCAAGGGGCCGAACCGGATGGCGTCCAGCACCGCGATCGGCCGCGCGCCCATGGTGAAGATGTCGCGCAGGATGCCGCCTACACCGGTGGCCGCTCCCTGGAACGGTTCGATGAAACTGGGATGATTATGCGATTCGATCTTGAAGGCGATCGCATACCCTTGCCCGATATCAATGATGCCGGCGTTTTCACCGGGACCCACCAGGACGCGATCGCTGCGCGTAGGCAGCTTCTTCAAGTGAAGGCGCGAGCTCTTGTAGGAGCAGTGCTCGCTCCACATCACAGTGAAGATGCCGGTTTCGGTTTGATTTGGCTCGCGGCCGAGAATCTTCCGGACCTTTTCGAGCTCGGAAGGCGCGAGATCGCTCATGCGTTTGTCGTGACCATCGAGCGGACCATCGATTCGAGAACGACTCGTCCATCGGTAGAACCGAGCAACGGATCGGACGCGCGCTCCGGATGCGGCATCATCCCCATCACGTTGCGACCTTCACTGCAGATGCCGGCGATATCTCGCAGCGAGCCGTTGGGATTATCCAGATACCGCATCACCACGCGGTCCTCGGCTTCGAGCGTGTCGAGCGTGCGTTGATCCGCGAAGTAGCATCCCTCGCCGTGGGCGACTGGAACCTTGATTAGTTGTCCTTTGGTCGCGGCGCTGGTGAACGGCGTATGGGCAGTTTCCACTCGGAGAGTAACCGGGCGGCACACAAAACGGAGTTGCCGGTTGCGGAGGAGCGCGCCGGGAAGCAGACCGCTCTCCACCAGAATCTGGAATCCGTTGCAGATGCCCAGCACCAGGCCGCCGTCCTGCGCGAATTTCTTTATCGCGGCCATGACGGGCGAAAACTTGGCGATGGCGCCGCAGCGCAGGTAATCCCCGTAGGAGAACCCACCCGGCAGAATCACCGCGTCGGCATTTCCCAGGGAAGCGGAGTCGTGCCAGATAAATTCTGCTTGGTGGCCCAGGTTATGCGAGACCGCATACCACGCGTCGTGGTCGCAATTGCTTCCCGGAAACACGACGACGCCGAATCGCATAGAAGGGAAACTTCATTGTAACATGGGCAAAATGGAAGCTATAGAATGTGCCCAACGATATTTCGATGCCTGGAACCGGCGCGATGCGGATGCTGTGCTCGCAACGTTGGCCGAGGACGGAACCTATTGCGATCCGACGAGCGGCGGCCGCCTGCGCGGCGAAGCTCTTAAAGGATACATGGCCGGGTTGTGGGCCGCGTTTCCTGATCTGTCGTTTGAGATCGCGAGTAAAGGCCTGGCGGGCGAGAATTTAGTCGCAGCCCAGTGGATCATGCGCGGCACCAATACCGGATCGATGATGGGTCTGCCTCCAACCGGGAAATCGGTCACCGTTGCGGGCGCCGATTTCATCCGCGTTGCCGGCGGCAAGATCCAAACCGTGGATGGGTATTTCGATTCGCGGGCTGTGCCTGATCAGCTTGGGCTGCAGGTGCTGGTACAGCCGAAGGAGATTGGTCCGTTCACGTTCGGCAATGCGACTCGAGGCTGGGGAGGCAAGAGCGTCAAGCCGGGCGCGTTCAGCATCACCGTACTCGAAAGCCGCTCACCCGAGGAAACTCGCTTCGTGGAGCAGCAATCCGTCCCGATCGTCGGCGAGATGATGTCGATGAATGGCTTTCTAGGATGGGTGGGTGTAACGGTGGGATCGAGGATGATGACGATCAGCGCGTGGGAAAACGCGAAAGACCCGCGGCAGATGCTCACCGGCGGCACGCATGCCGAGGCGATGAAGAAGTTCTTTGGCACGGACGTCGCCGGGGGAGGCTTCACCAGCGTGTGGGTGCCGGACCGGATTAATGCGCGCTGGGTGCGCTGCGATGCGTGTCTTCGCATGGCGGATCACGAGCGCAGCGCGGGAACTTGTTCCTGTGGGGCAAAACTTCGGGATCCCCTGCCGTATTGGTGAGTTAGTGGAAGCTGTGGTAAGTTCAAAGAGTCTCACCGCGCGCGCCCGTAGCTCAGTTGGATAGAGCGTCTGGCTACGAACCAGAAGGTCGCATGTTCGAGTCATGCCGGGCGCACCACTTAAGTCTAAATTCGCTACGCACTTACAGGCAGATTTGAGCACTCGTGTTCAAAATCAGAGTATGCCCAGTTTTGTGCCCACTCAACGCCACGCGGACCTTCTCGACCGCCGCGGCCAGGTAAGCTAGATCCTCGCACGTCGGCACCACGGTAGCTGCTCTCGCTCCGCTACATAGAATCCACGTGAACTCCACGAAATCTCCACGAGTTTAGAAGTGAAAACCCATATCCTGAAGTGGCCGTGAGGGGAACATTTGTAGTTCAGCTTCGGAACTTCAGCCAGCGCGAGCCTGATCGGCTGGAAGGGTTGGTTGAGGAAGTAGATACCGGCAAGCAGAGGCATTTCAAGTCTGAGAACGACCTGATCCGATTCATGCGCGAGCGCGTCGCGGACATCCAGGACTCACCAAAAGAACAAAGGACAGATGAGCCCGGTTACTATCGTTCCTGAACGGTCTGGTTCGATCCCTGCGGCGGTCGCTGTTGGCATTGTCCACGATCTGCGCAATCCATTGACGGCGATCCACGGATGCGCGGAGATGTTACTCGACTCCAGGCTGTCCCAACCGCAGGTCCAGCGGATCGCTCAAAATATCTATGGCGCGTCGGTCCGCACGCTTGAATTGCTCGAAGAGTTCTTAGAGCGATGCAGGGAGACCGGGAAGGGACGCGAGTCCTGCGATCTTCGTGCGCTGGTTTCAAATGCCGTAGACGTAATCGGCCATAGTGCTGAAGTTCAATCCGTACGAATCATTCGAGATATTCCCGCGGGGCTGAAGATCGTCGTGGACCGTCATCGTGTTCGCCGGGTTCTAGTTAATCTGATGGTGAATGCGCTGGAGGCCATGCCCGATGGAGGAACGCTTCACATTTCCGCGGTATCTGAACCCAATGCCGTCCTGATTAAGGTCCGTGATACCGGACCTGGGATCGCTCCGGAGATTGAGAGCCGCCTATTCCAACCGTTCGCAACTGCAGGCAAAGTCGGGGGCATCGGCCTGGGTCTTGCCACTTCACGACAGGCTATCCTTGATCACGGCGGCGAGATGTGGGCAGAGTCATCCGAAAGAGGCGCCTGTTTTGCTTTTCGTCTGCCCACGACAAGCGCGAATGCGCACCGCCGCCTGCTGACACCTCACGACCAAGAACGCGCCGAACCGGTTTCCCGGTAAGGAGCAATTCCTCTTACGGCCTCTTCTCGCATCGGGAAATCGAGAAATCTCCTGGACTGGCAGTTTGACCGGGGATTCGTCCTTCAGGGCAGGCGGGAGTTTTGTAAGGAGGGAAAGAAACATAGGCGCCAACATCAAACCGTCTTGCCCCCTCTGCCTGGGAGTCAGCCCCTGCTTACAACACAAGGGTTTTCGCCTCCGGGTTTGAGTGAAAGTCGGCGCCTATCGATGAAAGAGCCGGGGCCGCGGTTACATGCGACTCTGGTTGCGCCTCAGAAAGTAGCAGCCGACGCCAACAAGCCCGAAAGCCATCATCGTAAGGCTGGATGGCTCCGGCACCGCGGAGGTCATCGTAAAGTTGGACGCGGAAAAAGTGGAGAGTTCGTTGCGGCCGTTTGCGCCGTTCAGGTTCAACATGCGAGCAAGAACCTTCAAGTCCGCGTTGCTGTCATTGAGATCCGTCGAATACACCAAGCGCGGCAGATCGAGGCCTTGATTGAAGTACACGAAGAATCCGGCGCCCGGGGTCGTGATCTGGTTCGCGATAAG
>Ga0207711_10001218_pt1 | contig 24359 bp, 25 predicted proteins | sample KBSS34metaG_FD_184401 | JGI IMG/M metagenome (GOLD analysis project Ga0207711, IMG submission 184401) | Switchgrass rhizosphere microbial communities from Kellogg Biological Station, Michigan, USA - KBS S3-4 metaG (SPAdes) (version 2) | ecosystem: Host-associated > Plants > Roots > Rhizosphere...
GCATTTTGGAAAGATGCTGGACGTATTTCCTTTCTCGAAGCTTGCCAAGGCTGGCCCGGTCTTGCGCGTCTATGCTATTGAGTTTGTCGAACCGCCTCTGTTCGAACGCCACTTCGATCCCGGCGTGTCGGTGGCCGACATGGTCGCTGCGGCGCGCGATTTCGTGCAGCCCGATTGCTGCGTCGAAGTTGAAGGCGCCTGGGACCTGTGGCAGCATCACGACGACTGGAAGCTGTGGCCCTCCGCAGTCACCCTATCGTGTTTCGGTTCCGGGTTCGAGCACGAGAATGACGACAACCTGCGGATCGACTTCGGGCTGGATACGAAGTTTGTGCCGGCCGAGGATATTGAGGGGTCGTTACGCATTCAGCAATCGAATCTCAGGAGCCTTTTGTCGCTGGCAGGCGAGATCGACAAAGCGCTACCGGTGGAGCGCAGGCTGCTGTGGTCGGAGAGCGGAGCCAACTTCGCGGCCGTGCTGGAAGAGGCGCTCGAAAAGTTCGGCGGCGGTTAGCGCGAATTAGTGAACGAGAGCTGCGGCGAGTGCGCCGAGCGTGACACCGAGCGCTGCCCCCGCCAGTACGTCGCTCAAGAAATGCATCCCCAGCACCACGCGCGAGGCCGCGATGCTGATCGCGCAGAAAATCAGGCCCGGCAACATTTCGGGATAAAATCCTGCGAGCGCAGCGGTCACCGCGAAGGCCGTGATAGTGTGTCCCGAAGGGAACGAGAATTGATCCGGTGGGAGCAATTCCGCCCAGCAGTGGGGCTCAAGTGCACAAGGGCGCTTCCGCCGAAAGAGCCGTTTCAGTTCGAGGAACAGGGCGACGCCGGCCGCGACCGCTAGCGTGGCTGCCAGGAGGGCGCGAAACCGTTGCGGCCCGCCGTACAGGGCTATAGCCAGACCCAGCGCATACCACAGTCCTCCGTCGCCGCCGCGCGTTGCAGCCAGCATCCACATCCGCAGCCACTTGGGCGGGCGCCAGTGGTTCAACCGCACCATCACCCGATGGTCGCGTGAGGCGACCCAAGACAGAGTGATCTGAAGAACCGCCATAATACACAGATACTCCCGCGCGGTTACACTCCCGTGACGCGGCGATAAAACATTTGTGACAAAAGTTGATTTTTTATACTTCGATGCGGGCGGAGGACACCGCGCCGCCGCGACCGCACTGAAAGCGGTTATCGACGAGCAGGAGCGGCCCCAGGGTAATGAATGGGATGTCCGGATGGTCAACTTACAGGAGATCCTGGGTCCCCTGGATGTGTTTCGCAAGGTCACCGGCCTCGAACTGCAGGAGATCTACAACCAGATGCTGGCGCGGGGCTGGACGCTTGGGTCGGCGCAGGGGCTGAAATTCATGCACGGCGTCATCCGGTTGTATCACCGGCCGGCGGTACGAATGCTCGAGAAATATTGGGCGGCCGAGCGGCCGGATTTGGTCGTATCGCTGGTGCCGAATTTCAATAGGGCTTTGTTTGAAAGCCTGCGAAGCACGCTGCCTGGGGTCCCTTACGTTACGATTCTCACCGACATCGCCGACTATCCGCCGCATTTCTGGATGGAAAAGCAGGAACAGTTTCTGATCTGCGGCAGCGATAAGGCCGTGGCGCAGGCGCGCGCGCTGGGTCACACCGACGACCGGATCTTTCGCGCCTCCGGTATGATCCTGCGGCCTACGTTCTATCAGCCGGTTACGGTCGATCGCGTCGCGGAGCGGCGGCGCCTTGGCCTGGATCCAGATCGTCCAACGGGTCTGGTGCTGTTCGGCGGACAAGGCTCGAAGGTGATGCTGGAGATCGCCGAGCGGCTTTCCGACACGCAACTCATTCTGATCTGCGGCAAGAACACGGGACTCGCGGAGCGCCTGCGCGCACTGCCCGTCAAAGCGCCTCGTTTCGTCGAAGGATTTACGTCGGAGATCCCCTACTACATGAGCCTGGCCGATTTCTTCATCGGCAAGCCGGGGCCGGGAAGCATCAGCGAAGCGGTAGCCATGGGACTGCCGGTGATCGTCGAGCGCAATATCTGGACCTTGCCTCAGGAACGCTACAACGCCGATTGGGTTTTGGAGCGGAGCGCGGGAATGGTCGTGCCGAACTTCCGCGGCATCGGCGGCGCGGTCTCAGAGATGTTGCGGGATCTTCCGCGTTACCAAGCGGCGGTGAAGCAGATCCACAATCGTGCGGTGTTCGAGATTCCGGATATGCTGGCCAAGATTCTGTAGTGGGGCAGGTTTTTAACCTGCGCGCGAGTCTGTAACTCGCGCATGGCGCCGATTGAAAATCGCCGCGCAGGATGCAATCCTGCCCCAGTCCGCTAAGACCGCGTCTTGATATAGCGGCTGGCGAACGTGATGAACGTCGGCCAATTCGGCGTCGGAGTGTGTCCGCCGCTGTGCTGGCGAAACGCAACATCGCCGTCGATCAGCGGCGTCTCGATCGCTGGGAACTCGGCGGTTCCCATATCTTTTTTACCGAGCAGGTTATACACGGGGCCAGCGCCGACGCCCGCCAGGAAGGTGCCCTTCGCGTCCACCCATCCGTCCCCGTTGGTCGCGCCCGCGCTCAGGAACATGGGGCGGGGAGCGCACATCGCTACCAGCTCATGCGAGTCGACGGGCATGTCATTCCAGTTGAGCGGGCCCGCATACTTGAGGAAGTTGCCGGCCATCCAGTGATACTCGCTGGTCGCGGCGACGTTCTCCACCAGCTCGCCCCAATTGCGGCGATGAACCTTCGCGCCGCCCTCGCCCGACGAGCTGACATAGGCGACGGCGAATCGCTGGTCATACGCCATCGCGACAACCGTCGCTTTTCCGTAGCGCGAGTGGCCTTCCAGGCCAACCTGTTTCGCGTCGACGGATTTATCGGTTTCGAAATAATCGAGTGTGCGGCTCGCTCCCCACGCCCAGGCACGAAGTGCGCCCCAATCGTCGGGCTGGCGAGGCTGGCCCTTGTTGACCAGCCCGATGATCCCCTGGGTCAGGCCCGCGCCGTTGTCGGCCTGAATGGTGCTGGTGTAGATCTCCGCGTAACCCCAGCCCTTCGCCAGAACCTGCTGTTGCCAAGTGGGGCCAGCGGGCTGTTTGGGAGCCGCTTTGGCAGGACCGTTGAATGCGCGTCCCGTGCCTGGCGGATTTCCGCCGAATTCCATAATCACTGGCACGGGACCCTTGGCATTGGCCGGAGTGCTTAGCGACGCGCGCATGTCAACCGAGATTTCGGGATCAGCGGCATTGTCCACGTGCCCGATCAGTTCCTTGGTGATCACCGGCACATCGCCGTTCATTTCATTCTTGGTGCTGGCGACTTCCCATTTCACTTTGGGCACGTTCTTGGGAACACGGCCATAAATTTCGCGGTCGAATAGTTCGACGATTTCCGGTCGCCGCTGATTCCACCACATCTTGGAAGACGTGACCTTTTTCCCGTTATTCAGAAGCAACGGATCCGGCAAAGTGGGATAAGGATTGGCCTTGGATTCGTCGTAATTCGCGGCATTGGGAGCCTCAGGATTATTGCCATTTGCGCCTTGACGGAGCGAATCGATATGCAGCAGGTCCATCATCTTCTGGCGATCGGTCTGCGCGGCAAGCTGCGCGGGTGATGGCGGAGCCGTTTGCTGATAAGCATGAATCGCCAGTGGGGTAATCGCCAGCGTGAGCAGGAACGAGAAAAACAGCCAACGAGTGGATTGCGTCATGGCGTAAATCCTCTGTTGATTATAGTGCCGAATATAGTAGGCTAATGCGGGCGGCTACGCCAGACGATTTTTGGAGTAAACTCGGGGAAGGAGTCTTTGTTTTATGCACGTACCCGCTTGGTGGGCGATAGCGGCCATGGCCGGAGCTCTGGCCGCGCAAGAGCCGGCGCCGGACGCAGCCCAGGCGCGACCCGTAGCCGAGGTCGACCACAAGTCGTTCGTGATCGAAAACGGCACGCGCATTCCGCTCAGCATGGTCAACAGCGTCAGCACCAAGACCACCGGCGAGGGCGACCGCGTGTACCTGGAGACCACGTTCCCCATCGCGGTGAACGGCAAGATCGTGATTCCCGCGGGTAGCTACGTGCTGGGCACTGTGACCGCCTCCAAGCGTCCCGGCAAGGTGAAGGGCCGCGGCGAATTCCGCTTGCGCTTCGATTCCTTGATGCTGCCCAACGGCGTGACGCGCGACTTCCGCGCTCAGGTAGCGGGCCTGGACGGCCGGGCGACCGAGGATTTGGATAAGAAGGAAGGCACCATTCGCAGCGAAGGCAACAAATCCGGCGACGCCCGGGTGATCGCTGAGACGGCGACCACTGGCGCGGCGGTGGGAGGCTTGGCCGGTATTGGACAAGCGCCGGGCTTGGGAGCTGGGATCGGTGCAGCTGCCGGAGCGACCGCCGGGCTGATCGGTATCCTGGTCACCCGTGGGCCGGATGCGGTGCTGGCCAAAGGCACCACTGTCGAGATGGTCCTCGATCGCCAACTGATCTACGAGGAAGCGGAGCTTAACTTCAGCAACATAGCCCCGCGATACAGCTCGAGCGATGGGGGCGGTCCTCTGCCCAGCCGCAAGACGCAGGGCCTCGGTCGCCGTTTCCCCTAGAGTCCCGCCTTTCCTACTAGGTACTTTCACCCGCCCTCCCATGCGGAGTTTTACCGAGCGTAATCGCCGGAAGCCTCTGTTATGGTGGACCTGTGAAGAGCCTGACTATCCCCGTCGATCACGGCGCCACGGCTGGCACGGTGAGAGCATTCCGGTTACTGGGTGTCCCGGTCAGACTGCATTTCACCTTCGTTCTTCTGCTGTTGTTCCTTGTAGTTACAGCACTTGGATACGATTCGAGCGCGGTGTTTGCAACCTTCATCCTGGGCTTGTTTGCCAGCGTTTTGCTGCACGAAGTGGCTCACGCGGCCGTGGGAGCGTGGTTTAAGATCCGCACGGTCGAAATCGTGATGTTCCCGATCGGCGGCCTGTCGCGCATGGAACGCCGGCTGCGCCCCGTGGAAGAATTATGGATTTCGCTGGCCGGACCTCTGGCTAATCTTCTCGTAGCGGTGGGCATTTTCTGGTATGTCGCTTCTACCAAACACCCCATTAGCGTGCAGCCGTCCGATCTGCTGCATCCTTCGGGCGAAAAACTCCTGCCCTTGTTCGGCTTCGCCAATCTTCTGCTGGCTGGATTCAACCTGGTTCCGGCCTTCCCCATGGACGGAGGACGCCTCCTCCGCGCCCTGCTGACCTTCATGCGTCCCGAGGACGAGGCGACTCGCATCGCCGCCTGGATGGGTCGCGTAGTGGCGTTTAGTTTGGGACTCTACGGTTTAGTGACGGGCGAATTCATGCTGGTATTCTTCGCCTTCTTCATCTGGCTGGGCGCCGCCCAGGAAAGCGCCGCCGCTACCGGCCGGACGCTGACCAACGGGATTCCCGTACGCGCTGCCATGATTACGGAATTTCATCATCTGGAACACGGCGACACGGTACGTGATGCCGCGAATCTTCTGCTCAGCACGTCCCAACAGGATTTCCCGGTGATGCACGGCGACGAGGTCATCGGTCTGCTCGACCGTAGCCGTCTTCTCAAAGCTCTGGCTGCCGAAGGTCCGGAGGCTTATGTCTCTGGCGTAATGGATCGCGATTTCCTCGCGCTCGAACCGGCGGCTGACCTGGCCGAGACGTTGCCCTTAATGGCTCGCGGCCGCTGCGCCCTGGTTCAAGACGGAAGCCGTCTGGTGGGTCTGCTTACGACAGACAATCTGTCAGAGTTTCTGCTGCTGCGCCGCTTCGGGATGGAACCGATTCTTTGAATCGTCCTGTAAGCAGCACGAGAAGAATCAGAAACTCCAAATCAAGAATCGTTGTCGCGATAAAGTAGTGGCGCGTCACATCGATCGCGTCGGCCAAAGACGCGATGAGCATCGCGGTCAAGCCCATCCCAGCCATCGCATACACGCCAGCGACCAGCACCGTCCGCAGAGTTTTCCGGCGTGCGGTTGCGATCCAGCACATCAGCACTGCCGTCAACACAAAGCAGATCCCATACCGGATGCCATGCCCGTGAAAAAGCGCTCGTTTGACATTGCTCCAGGAGGCAAACGCCTGAGCCTCGCTAGGTCGCCGGAATCGCGCGCTGCGCTCGAAGTTGCCCATCGGAGGACGTTGGCGTCCGCCCTCGCCGAGGGATGTATTTAGAACGAGGTAGGCGTCTCTGGGATGGGTCAGGAAGTACCAGCCCAAGCGGTAATAGGACGTCCGTTGCATAAACGCATCCGCGAATGCGGGATCTCTAAAACCTGCCCCGGCGGAGTAAGCATGCGTCCCCACGAATTTTACATAGGATTCGTCCAGTCCCAGCGCGTGGAGATCCGCCTTCACCTTTGCGGAGCGGGGAAGCACCTGCGAGAAAATGACGGAATAGTATCCGTGGGCCGCGTAGTCGAAAGGCACCAGTTTGGCGCCAACCAAGGCTGCAGCGGCCACGAGGGCGGCTGAAACCATCGCGAACAGACGGCCCTTGCCCGGCCAGAGGTCGCCGCCAAAGAACGCGAACAAGGGCGCGATCCACACACCCAGGATTGCGTGCTGGGACTTGGCGAGAAGCATGAGAGCTACGCAGACCACCAGGCAAATGGCATCGGATTTTCTACGCCAGGCGACGGAACGCAGAAACAGCACGGCCGATAGCATTAGAAACACATAGGCTGCCGCGTCCATGTACATGGAGTTGAAATAGCTTACGTACATGACGTCGCCGAAAATGAGGGCGATGGCGATCCACAAGACGTACCAGCGCCAGCCTCCGGCATCCGTCAGGAGGCCTTCCATTAGATAGACAGCCAGAACGAACAGCAATCCGTGAACGAATCCCATCCATCGCAAATCGAAGGATCGATCTTTCGAGAGGTTACGCTTCAGGCTGATGGGGGCGGCTGCAAGCAGGGTCTCGGAGGAATAGTATCCCGCCTTCCAGTGGTAAAAAGGGTCAAACCGATATGTCAGATCGACATACCCATAATTATCGTCCGGTGGAGCGCCCAGGCTAAAAAGCCCCATGATCTTGCTGAAATCGCCGTTGTTCGCCAAGCCGATCGACGGCGGCACAAACAGCTGAACCCCGAGGATTGCTGCCAATACCAGGCTGGGCGCGTGCTTGAGAATACGGGTCTTGTCCAGAGTCATTTAGGGAGCCATTCCGAACAGATTACAGTTCTGTGAATGAAAAGACTGGACGCAGGGATAATAATACACCCGGACAAGCCGGGGTTACAAGGAAATTGCAGATATTAGCGATGAAATCGCTGTTGACGGGCAGGTACTTAAATCTTTAGCTCTTCAGTTCCGCCGCGATTTCTTTGGCCGCCTGCCGGGCCTGCTCAATCGCTCCGATCTCGAAGCTGATCGCGCCTACACGGGGGTGGCCGCCGCCGCCGTAACGCTCGCAGATGCTCGCCAGGTTGTGATCCACCGGTACCTCGGCCCACGGGTTCGATCCTACCGAAACCTTGGTGCGGAAACTCGACGTCAGCACCGATACTGTGTACACCGATTGCGGATATAGATAGTATGGAATGAATTTGTTGTAGCCTTCCAGGTTCTGGTCTACCAGGTCGAAAGACACCACGCCATCCTCGCAGCGGGCCTGCTGGCGGATGATTTCCAGGGATTTCAAATGGCCTTCGTACAGAGGTTGGTAGACCGCCTTAATGGCGGGATCGGCATCGATGGCGGCAAGCGGTTGATTCCGCATCATGCGGATGATCTTCTGAACCGTGTCGGAGCCCTTGCTGCCCTCGATCACTAACGTCAGCCGCATGGCCGGTTCGCGCAGCTCCACGGCTTCCGTCGCGTTGGTGTATTGGGCGCCATCGATGATGTCAGCCCAGGAGACCAGATCCGCCAGGTCGGGCGCGGTGAAGCCGAAGCGGTCGCGGGCCACCGTGGCGATGTACTTCGTGCAGGATCGGAAGCTGGGATCGTACATCTTCTGGCCGCTAGTGTCGCGCCGGAAATGCTCGGCGTCCTCAGGCGTCAGGAAGGCGCTCTGATGATGATCGAACCACCACGTCAAATGCGGGTCGGTGGAATACTTGAAGTCCACGATGGCGTTGACGTCGCCATCAAACAGGCTCGGCTCGAATAGCTGGGAAGCCTTGTGGGCCAGGCCCGTAAACTCGAACTGCGCGTCGGGATGGAACTTGGCTTCGAGGAACCGGCTGAAGAAGGCCGCGGACGCCGCGCCGTCGAAGCAATGGTCGTGATAGAGAATTCGCGCGCGCATTTAAATGTTTCGTCCGGGAAAACTTGTTAGTGTCGCGCAAATCAGGAGCTTAACGCAAGGGGGGCCGCTCTGCCCAGCAAATTGGTGGGTTAGGCTTAATTATGGTCAGGTCGTTGCTGCTCATCTGCGTCAGCTTGGCAAGCGCTGCATTCTTGTCGGCTCAGACACCGGTGAAGGTCACCTGTCCGGCGACAATCGGCCAAGCAAAAAACCCCTTCGATCGGATTTCCATCTATAACGGGAAACAGGGCGGGCAAGAATATGAACTGGCGCCTGACGACGATAAAAAGGTCCGGGGGAAGGTGACCCAGTCATGGTCTCTCAAAGACTACCGGAGCATGAACATCTTCTTGCGCTGCCGGTATCAGGGTACCGAGGCTGTTCTTGCCCAGGACATCCCGACCAACGTCCAGACCTGCACGTTCACCTTTGAAATCGACCGCAAAGGAACCATTACGGGCGGACGCAATTTCGCCTGCCGGTAAAAGCCCAGTGCATTCCGAGCTCCTGCTGGAACATTTTCGCAATCCGCGCAACGTCGGCCAACTGCCGCCGCCCGCGGTTATCGTTGACGTTAGCAATCCTGCTTGCGGAGACCTGCTTCGCCTGTCAGCCCTCTTTCAAGAGGAGAAGGTTGTCGAGGCTCGGTTCCAGGTTCGGGGATGCACGGCATCCATCGCGGCCGGCTCCGCGCTTTCCGAATGGATGATCGGGAAAACGCGCGCGCAACTCAGCGGTTTAACCCCGGAGATTATCGAGTTAGCTCTCGGCGGGCTGGAGCCGGCTTCGAAGCACGCGGCGGTTCTGTGCGTGGACGGCGCCAAAGCCATCGCTCGTAGTGCAGTATCCTGAACGTTACGTGACTTCTTTCGACTTTCGGCCCCGTACCCGTGTGGTGTTCGGCGCAGGCGAGTTTGCCCGCCTAGGCGAAATCGCGCGAGAGCTGGGTGGAACGCGCTGCCTGGTGGTGGCCGATCCCGGTATCGTGAAGGCCGGCTATGCCCCGGAAGCCGTTCGCTCGCTCAAGGCACGGCGCATGACGGTACACGAATTCCATGAATTCGAGCCGAATCCTACGTCGGCTATGGCGGAAGCCGGCGGGGCTTACGCCACCCCATTCGGCATCGATCTGATTGTGGCCGTGGGCGGCGGAAGCTCGCTCGATTGCGCCAAGGCTATTAATTTTCTCCTGAGCAACGGCGGCAAGATGCGGGATTACTGGGGTTACGGAAAAGCCTCGCGTCCGATGCTGCCGATGATCGCGGTTCCCACTACCGCCGGCACCGGGAGTGAAGCGCAGACTTCCGCCACGCTCATCGATTCGGATACCGGCGCCCGCATGTCGTGCGGAGACGGAAAGGGATCTTTCCGGGTGGCCATCTTGGATCCGAAGCTGACCGTCTCGCAGCCGGCCGCACTGGCCGCTGCGACCGGATACGACGCCCTGTCACACGCTCTGGAGACACTAGTGACCACGCGCCAGACGGCGCTTTCGGAATGCTTCTCGCGCTCGGCGTGGAGGCTGATTTCCTCCGCATTCGAGCGCATGGTTCGCAATCCCCAGGATCTGGAAGCTCGCGGAGCCATGCTGTTGGGCGCGCACTTCGGCGGCCTGGCGATCGAGAACTCGAATCTGGGCGCCGCCCATGCCTGCGCGTTCCCACTCACTGAGGAGTTCGGGCTGACCCATGGAGCGGCGGTCGCCACGGTGCTGGCTCAGGTGGTCGATTGGAATAGCGAGGTGGCGCGCGACCGGTATCGTGAACTGTTTCCCGGCGATCTGCCCGGGCGCCTGCGCGAGCTGGCCGAAATCGCCGGACTGCCGGCAAATCTTCGGGACGCCGGGATTCCGGAAGAAGCCCTTCCACGCCTGGCGGAAGAGGCCGCGAAGCAGTGGGCTGGCAAGTTCAACCCACAGCCCTTCCATGCCGCTGCCGCGCTCGAGATATACCAATCGGCGTACTAAGGCGCCAGCCCGATATTACAGAATTTCCGCAATACCTGCGATTATATGGATGCGTGAGTTTCGCCGAACGTTTTCAGTTGCTGGAGCTGCTTCGCGAGGGCGAGGTGGAGACATTTCGCGCCCTCGATCAGACCACTGGCCGCGCCGTGGAAGTCCACCTATCCGGGTCGGCCGAGTCGCTGGCGAAGCTTGAGCCGGTGATCGATCATGGCAGCTATGAAGGAAAGCTTTACGTAGTAACCAGCCCGTCCGGCTTGGAATCAGCCGGTGCGTGGCGGATTCTGGCCGCCCGCAAAGCGCCGCCCGGTGAGTTCACCCAAATGTTTGAGCTTCTCCAGGTCCCCGAGCCGGTGGCGACCCCTTCGGCGAAGGCAGTGCACGCTCCCGCGGCGCCCCAGCCAGGCGAATTCACTCGCGCCTTCAAGCGACCCGTGACGGCTCCGCTACTGGCGCCCGAGAACTCCCTTGAGGCCGATGCGCAGGGGGAGTTTACCAGGATGTTCCAGAAGCCGGTACCCGCAGCGTCCACCCCCGCGTCTCAAGGAACAGGCTCTGAAACCCGGGCCCCTTCCCGCGTTCCCGTGGGACTGATCGTTACCGCAATTGCGATCATTTCCGCTATCGCCGTGTTTGTATTGGTGAGAACGCTATACTGAGACTTTGATGCGAATTTCAGTTGACGCGCACGCGATCGGCTGTCGCCTGACCGGTAACGAAGTTTATATCCGCAATCTTCTGCAGCAGTTCGCGCGTCTGGACAAAGGCAGCGAGCTGATCGCCTATATTTCCAAGGAAGGCGTGAAGGCGGATTTACCTAGCCGTATCCGGACGCGGCCCGTTTCGCAAAATCCGTACAAGCGTCTGGGCATGGACCTGCCCCGGCACCTCCGGCGCGATCGTCCGGATCTGCTGCACGTGCAATATACGGGCCCGCTGTTCAGCGCGGCTCCCCTGGTGGTCAGCGTGCACGATGTGAGCTTTCTGGAGTATCCGCAATACTTCACCCGCTTCCGCGCTTGTCAGCTCCGGCTCACGGTGCAACAGACGGTGCAGCGGGCCGCCCGCGTGCTTACGCCGAGCGAATATTCGCGCCGGGCAATTCTCAAACACTATCGGATCCCCGAAGAAAAGGTGGTGGTGGTTCCCAACGCTGTCGCCAGCCAGTTCCGTCCTATTGAGCGCGAAGTGGCGCGGACGGCGATCCAACGGAGATTCGGGATCCGCCGGCCGTTCGTATTGACCGTCGGGGATCTGCAGCCGCGCAAGAATCACGTGGGACTCCTGCATGCGTTCGAGGATGTGCTGCGGACGGAGCCGAAGTTGCCTCACGATCTGGTATTCGTCGGCAAGGAAACCTGGTATTCCCGCGACCTGCATCGGGCCGTGAACCGCTCCTCCGTTCGCGACCGCGTGCACTTTGCGGGATTTGTGGAAGACGCCGACCTGGTGAAGTTCTACGGCGCGTGTGAGATGTTCGTGTTCCCGTCCTTTTACGAAGGCTTCGGTCTGCCCATCCTGGAAGCCATGGCATGCGGCCGGGCTGTGGCCTGCTCACGAGCGACGGCGATGCCCGAGGTGGCCAACGCCGCCGGCATCCTGTTCGATCCCGCATCGAAAGAGGAGATCACGCGAGCCATGCTGGATATATTGCTCGATTCGGAGCTGCGCGCTCGTCTGGAGCGGCTCGGGCTGCATCGCGCGGCTGGATTTAGCTGGGAAAAATCGGCGGCGCAGACGCTCGAAGTGTATTACGACGTAGCGGGCCGGCGTCCCCGGCGCGCTGTCGCCCTCGCCGCGCGGGTGTCATGAAGTTTAAGTACGTTCTGCTCGTATCCACCACGCTCTTCGCTTCGGCCTCCGCAGAAACCCTGCACTACAGCATCAACTGGCCCAGCGGCCTGAGCCTGGGCGAAGCTTCCCTGCGATCGGATCGGACCGCCGAAGGTACCGGATCCGCGTCCGGCTGGGATTTCGAGCTGACCCTGGACGCCAGTGTGCCCGGCTTCGCCATTCGCGATCAGTACACTTCGACCGCTAATCCCGATTTTTGCTCCTCGCAACTGGACAAGAAAACCGCTCGCGGCGCCCGCATCGGCGAAGAACGGGTGATTTTCGATCCCAACAAAAATACGGCCACGCGCGAAACCGTTCGGGGAACTCAGATCGAGGGAACCAGTCAGATCAGTGTGCCGTTATGCGCGCGCGACGCCTTGACGTTGCTCCAGTTCGTGCGCCGGGAACTGGCGCAGGGCCGCCTGCCTTCCCAGCAACCGGCGATCCTGGGCGCGGCCTATCAGGTGCACCTGGAGTACCTGGGGACCGCGGCCATCCGCTTGGGCAGCCAACAGATGGACACGGATCGGTTTCGGACTTCGGTCAAGGGTCCCGCGGCCGATCTCACGCTGGAAATGTTCTTCATGCGCGATGCCGTCCGCACGCCGGTGATGATGAAGATCCCCTTATCGCTCGCCACCTTTACCGTAGAATTAATTCCCTGAAGCATGCGGGTAGCCTTCTTTTCTCCTCTGCCGCCGGCCAAGAGCGGCATCGCGGACTATTCGGCTGCGCTGCTGGAACATCTCCAAGGGCTGGTTGAGGTGGAGACTTTTGCTACGCAACCCACGGCGTTTGACCCCTCGCACTACGATGTCTGTGTATACCAGCTTGGAAATAATCCGTATCACGACTTCGTCTATGAAGCGGCTTTGAAACATCCTGGGGTAGTGGTCATGCACGAAGCCAACCTGCATCACCTGATTGCCGACCTCACCATCAATCGCGACGACTGGGACGGGTATGTTCGTGAGGCCCGGCGCAATCACGGCCCCGCGGCGGAAGAGTACGCCGAGCGCTTCGTGAGGACACGCCAGCGGCCGCCGGACTATAGTCTGGCGATGCTGCGGAGCGTGATGGCGGGCTCGCGCGGAGCCATCGTCCATAGCGAGGCAGTGGGCGCGGAGCTTCGCGCACAGGGATTCGAAGGTCCCGTGGCCCGGATTCCTCACGGAGCCTGGATCGAGCCCGTCGACCGGATGAGCTATCGGGCGCGATTGCTTCTGGACGAACGTACGCCTCTGATCGGCGTGTTCGGATTCCTCAAGCCGTATAAGCGCATCGCGGAATCGCTGCGGGCCTTTCGCAGGCTGGTGCGCGCTGTGCCCAACGCCCGCATGATTCTGGTCGGCGAGGCTCACCCTGAGCTTCCGCTCTCATCCCTGATTGCGTCGATGGGCCTGCAGGATCACGTGCGCCACCTGGATTTTGCTCCTATCGAGGATTTCAACGGCTACCTGGGCGCTTGCGACATCGTATTGAATTTGCGCTATCCCACCGTGGGCGAAAGTTCCGGAACGCTCCAGCGGGCGCTGGGGATGGGCAAGGCCGTGATCGTCTCCGACGTGGGTTCCTTCCGTGAGCTGCCCGATGACGTTTGTCTCAAGGCTCCCGTGGATGCCAGCGAAGAAGAGCATCTGTTCGAGTATCTGAACCTGCTGGCCAGTCGTCCTTCGGTCCGCTGCGCTCTGGGCGACCGGGCTCGGGCATGGGCCGAGCAGGAATGCAGTTGGGACGTCGTCGCACGGCGATACGCAGACTTTCTGGAGGCAGTGGTGGAAAGACGTGTGCCCCAAGCGCGAGCCGCGACCGCTCCAGCGCCCGAGAGCGTTCCTGTTCCAGGCGACTACATCGCTTCCTGGGCCCCGCCGCAAAATGGTTCGCGAGCTTACGTCGAGACGCATCGCACGCGTTTAGAGCGCACGCTGGCGCTGACGCCCTCCGGAGGTCCAGAGGACCGGATCCTCGAGATGGGCGCCTATCTCCAGATCACTCCCGCGCTCAAGACCCGGCTGGGCTATGGCGAGGTGCGTGGTTGCTACTACGGCGCGCAAGGTCAGACCAACCATCGCAGCGTCACGTCAGAAACCGGGGAAGATTTCCGCTGCGACATCGATTTGTTCGACGCCGAGAAGGATCGATTCCCCTACGACGACGGGTATTTCTCCACCGTGCTGTGTTGCGAGCTGATCGAGCACCTGCCTTCCGATCCGATGCATATGATGTCGGAGATCAATCGCATTCTCAAGCCCGGCGGAACGCTTGTGCTGACCACGCCCAACATCGCCTCCGCTCGCGCCGTGTCGGCGATTCTGCAAGGCTTTCATCCCATGCTATTTCCGGCTTACATTCGCCCGAACCCGTCGGGTGAGACCGAGGCTCGCCATAGCCGCGAATACTCGCCGCGTGAGGTGAAGGATCTGCTGGAGAACTCCGGGTTCGAGGTCGATGCGCTCGAAACCGGACCCTTCCGTGACGAGCCTAAGCCCGAGCACGCTTGGGTGGAGCATCTGCTCGACCGCTACATCCTGCCGAAGGAGCATCGTGGCGAAGGGATTTACGCCGTGGGCCGCAAGCGTCGTGGCGTGCGCGATCGCTATCCATCGTGGCTATATGCGTAAGATAGACGCGCTGGAGGCGGTCGCCGAAGGCGCCACGATCCATCTTCGCTTTCAGCTGGACCAGCCCGGCGTCATCGGTTGGCAGCTCTACGATCCGTCCACTGGAGCGTACCTTCAGGAGGGCGAATGGTCCGAGATGACGGGCCACGACGCAGATCTGCGCATTCCTTTGCCGGCCGAGGAAGGCGCATACAGTGTCCAAGTCGCGCCCGTAAAGGATCGATCGCGATTCATTGAGATCGCCGCACATGTCGGGAGCGCGGGGAAGCTCGAGATTGGGACGCCGCGCGTGCTGACCACCTCCTCCGTGCGGCGCGCGAGACTTCTGCGAGCCATCCCCAAGGCGTTTGTCTTGCCCGCACGCAGCCTCTGGAGCAATCGCAAGCTGATGGGGTCGATGGTTCGACGCGACATCCTGTCGCGCTACCGGGGCAGCTTCGGCGGGACGTTGTGGACCTTCCTGAATCCTCTGCTGCTGATGGCGACATATTTCTTTGTGTTCGGCGTGGTGCTGCGCACGCGCTTCGGGACCGACACCAGCCGCACCGGATTCGTTTTGTATTTTCTGGCCGGCATGCTGCCGTGGCTGGCGTTTTCCGAAGCTGTGGGTCGCGCGCCGTATGTGATCTTGGAGTACCGAACCTTCGTCAAGAAGATCGTCTTCCCTCTGGAGACGCTGCCGGTGAACCTGGTGATCTCGGGCGCCGTCACCGAAGCGATCGGCCTGGTGATTTTCACGATCGGACTCTTTGCTGTCCGTGGAGCGATTCCTGCCAGCGTGTTATGGCTGCCGCTGCTGTTGATTCCGCAGATCCTGTTCACGGCGGGATTAGCCTGGATACTCGCCGCGACCGGCGTCTACGTGCGCGATCTCGGCCAAGTCACCGGCTACGTGCTGACGCTGTGGTTTTTTCTGACGCCGATCTGCTATCCCGAGTCGTCGCTGCCTGCGGAGGCGATTCCGATTTTGCGGTTCAATCCGCTCTTCGTTCTGGTGCGGGCCTATCGTGCGGTGTTTCTGGAGAATCAGGCGCCGTCGATGCGAGGCATGATAGCGCTTTGGATGGTGGGCGCGGCGGTAGCCGTAATGGGATACTCCTGGTTCCACCGATTGCGCAAAAGCTTTGCCGATGTGATGTAGGGGCGAGGCACGTTTATCCGCAAGCGGACCTCGCCCGCCTAATTCGCGACCGCGTAATATCCCTTGCGAGCCTGGACCTTGTAATCCTTGTTCGCCATCTTGAAGTCGAGCTTCCGATAGGTCCCATCTTTTTTCGGATTGGTAGGCGAGTACGCGATGGCGTACTGGCTGCGCATCTCGTCCTGGATCTGCTTGAAGATATCGTCCAGCGAGTTCTTGCGATCCACTTTGAACACGCGCCCGCCGGTCTCATCCGACATCTTCCTCAAATCGCCTTCTCCGCCGCCGCCGAATCCGAAGCCGCCGCCATAGGCTGCGGGATCGCTGTAGTCGATGCTGTAGACGACCGTGTCCGCCAGCTGTGCCTCGTGAATGGCTTGCTCCCGCGTCTTGCGGCTCCCGGTGTCGACGCCATCCGTGATCACCACGATCACCTTGCGGCCCGCTTCGCTTTTGAGCCGCTCATTCGCGGCCAGGTAAACGGCATCCCATAGAACCGTGCCGGCCTGGTTCTGCTGGGTCGGCACCGGGCCTGGGTGCAGCCCGCCCACGGGAACGTTCAAGCGCAACTGCTTCAGCCCGTCTTCCAGCAGCTTGGGGGAACTGGTCGAATCCTGCAAAAGCTCGGAATCCTTACCGAAGCTGATGATGAACGCCAGATCCTTGGCACGGAGCACCGAGCGGAAGAACGCGCTCGCAGCCCGGTGTTCGGTGTCGATGAGGCGCTCCTGGCTGCCGCTGACGTCCACCAGCAGGCCGATGGTGAGCGGCAAATCGGTTTCCCGGGTGAAGTATTTGATCTCCTGCTCTTTGCCGTCTTCGAGCAGATGGAAGTCGCCCTTTTCCAGGCCGCCGATCAGGGCGTTATTCTTTCCGTGGACCGTACAGAGGACGTTGACCAGGTCCACGTCGACCTTGATCGTATTGTCCTGGGCCATCAAGCCGAGCCCCAACAACATCGCCATCCCGGGTAAGCACAAATAGAGACGACTCATACTTATACTGTAAGACTGCCCCAGGTGAGATGGGGTTTCATCGCCTTTTCACATGAAAAAAGCGCTCGTTCACCTTCAAAACGCCGACCCGATCCTGGGCGGCATCATCCAGCGCGTGGGCCCGTACCGGATGCAGCACCGCGACCCCAACTTTCACACCTTGGTTCGGTCCATCGTCTATCAGCAATTAAGCGGAAAGGCTGCACTTACGATATTCAACCGGCTGATTGCAGCCGCCAAGGTGGATCCGTTGACGCCGGAATCGGTCTTGAAACTGCGGCCGGCCCGCATGCGCACGCTTGGCCTGTCGAAACAGAAACTTACGTATATTCGCGAGTTGGCCCGCATGACGCGCGATGGGGAAATCCGCTTCGACCAGGTGCATACACTTGAGGATGCGGCCATTATTGAGCACTTTACCCAAGTCAAGGGCATTGGCGTCTGGACCGCGCAGATGTTCCTGATATTCGCCCTGCGGCGTCTGGATGTTCTTCCAACCGGCGATCTTGGCGTCCGGGCGGCCATCAAGAAGGCCTACAATCTGCCGGAGTTGCCCTCGCCGGCCGAGATGGAAAGGATCGCAGAAGCTTGGCGGCCGTATTGTTCGGTGGCGTCCTGGTATCTGTGGCGCAGCCTGGACAACCAAGGGGCGATGTAAGGCTAAATGACCAGTTCATATGGTCATTTGAGATAATGAATCATGCCTGCCAAGCAGATTCCGATCACCCAGTTCAAGGCGAAGTGCCTCGGACTGCTCGATCAAGTGGCCAAATCCGGGCAACCCTTGGTGATCACCAAACGCGGGAAGCCTTTGGCAAAAGTAACCAAGGCTGTTGCTGATAAACGTCCTCTTATGGGCAGGATGGCGGGCACGGCGGTCGAGGTCGGCGACATCGTGTACTTCGATACCAGCGAAGATTGGGAATGTCTTCGGTAGTGTCCGCGCTGCTGGTGGACACTCACATCTTCTTTCGATGGCAGGCTGAACCCGCCAAACTCACTCGTCCGCAACTCCGCGCGCTGCGACATGCGGATAACCGGGGAATTCCCGTGTCTATCAGCGCAGTCACTTTGTGGGAGTTGGCTCTCCTGGCGGTGCGGGGAAGGATTAAACCGAACGGACCTCTGGAAGCCTGGCTTACAGACATTGTTTCGCCACCGATTGAAGTCCTTCCTATTACGCCAGAAATAGCTGCGACCGGGGCCCTGCTCGGATCCGGATTCCACAATGACCCGTCGGACAGGATCATCGTCGCTACCGCGCGTTGCTACCACTTGACGCTGGTGACCTCCGATCAGCGCATTCGCGATTGGGGCGGGGTCAGCGTGATCTAACCAGCCGCTTCTGATATCTTTAGGAGTTGGGCTCCCCTGTAGGGCCTCTCATTGAGGAGACCTTGAGCCCCCGAGGATCGTATGTCTGGACACTCAAAGTGGGCGACAATCAAGCACAAGAAGGGCGCGCTTGACGCCAAACGCGGGAAAATCTTCACCCGCTGCATCAAGGAAATCATGATCGCCGCGCGCAGCGGAGGCGACCCGGGAATGAATCCCCGTCTGCGGACTGCCGTCGCCGCCGCCAAGGCTGTCAGTATGCCCGCCGATAACATCAAGCGCGCCATCATGCGCGGTACGGGCGAACTCGAAGGCGGCCAGATCGACGAGATCATGTTCGAGGGCTACGGCCCCGGCGGCGCCGCGGTGCTGGTGATGGTCGCCACCGACAATCGCAACCGCACGGTGAGCGATATTCGCCACATCTTCTCAAAACAAGGCGGGAACCTGGGCGAGCAGGGCAGCGTGGCATGGATGTTCGAGCGCAAGAGTGAGATCGTGATCGATGGCGAAAAGGCCACCGAAGACCAGCTCATGACCGTGGCGTTGGACGCCGGCGCGGAAGACTTGCGCAACGATGGCGGCAATTGGGTGGTAGTCTCTCCGCCGGAGTCCCACGACGCCGTGCTCGAAGCGATTCAGAAAGCCGGAATCGCGACGGAATCTGCCGAAATCGGCATGGTGCCCAAGAATCTGATGAAGCTCGAAGGCAAGAACGCCGGCGCCATGCTTCGCTTGAGTGAGGCTCTGGAAGAGAACGACGACGTGCAGAACGTATATTCCAACTTCGACATCGACGAAAAGGAGATGGAGGCCCTCGCCTCCTAAACTGTGCGTGTTCTGGGGATCGACTGCGGAACCGAGCGCACCGGCTGGGGCGTCATCGAAAGCGACGGCCGCAGCCACCGCGTGCTCGCTCTGGGCGTGATCCGCACGGCGGTCAAGTCCCCTCTGGAGCAGCGTCTGTCCGAGATCGCCCAGGGGCTGCGGGACGTCCTCCAAAGCCATCAGCCGGATTCAGCCGCCGTGGAAGAAGTTTTCTATTCGCAGAACGTCAAAACGGCCCTGAAGCTGGCTCACGTGCGCGGGGTCGCGCTGCTGGCCATCGCCGAGGCTCGCATCACATTGGGCGAATATTCTCCGCTCGCGATCAAGGTCAGCGTGGTCGGCTACGGCCGCGCGGAAAAGCAGCAGGTGCAGATGATGGTCCGAACGCTGACCGGGTTTCAGGGCGTCATCGAAACCGAGGACGCTTCCGACGCACTGGCGGTTGCGATTTGCCATGCGACCACGTGCCGCACTGCCTTGAAGGCGACCGTATGAAGCCGTTCTTGTGGCTTGCGGCCAGCATGGCTATTGCCGGGTTCGTCCGTGCAGCCGATGGGCCGCGGATCTCCTATACCAAAAGCTTCCCCGGATCGGATCCGGCCTACATGGCCACCACGGTCGATAAAGACGGCGCGGTGACATATAGGGAAACCAAGGACGAAGAGCCCGAGACCTTCAAGCTGGAGCCGGAGATGCTGAAGACGATCTTCGATCTCGCCGATAAGCTGGACCATTTCAAACGCCCGCTTGAGAGCGGCCTGAAAGTCGCCCGCACCGGCGATAAAACATTTCGCTGGGAAAATGGCACGGATTCCAGCGAAGTGAAGTTTAACTATTCGCTGGACGAGAACGCCAAGCTTTTGCAGGATTGGTTCGAGCGCGTTTCCGAAAGCGAGCGCGCCCTGATGAACCTGCGCCGCGCGATCCGCTTTGACAAGTTGGGTGTCAACGACGCCGTGCTGCGCGTGGACACGGCCTGGTCGCAGAAGCGTCTGGTGGGCCGGGAGCAGTTCCTGCCGCTGCTCGACCGGGTCGCCAAGAACGAAGGCTTCGTCAATCTCGCGCGGGATCGCGCCGCGCGCTTGGCTGCCGATTTGCGCGGTACTGGAAAGGCCGCTGTGGAATGAAAGCCGCGGTAGTCGTCCTGTTATCCGCTTCGGCCCTATTCGCGCAACAGGCCCAGCCAAGTACCGAAGAGCAGCAAGACCTTATGCGCGCCGTGAACGAAGGCACCAGCCCCGTGGATCTGATCCGCGCCCTGGAAGCGCACCTCGCCAAGTATCCGAACACCACGCAGCGCGCCGACGTGGAGCGCACGCTTGCCAAGGCCGCGATAGAAAGCAACGACGTTCCCAGGATCGCCAAGTATGGCGAACCGGCCGTGGCCACGTCGGCGGACGATTTTCAGCTACTGGACAGGCTGGCATATGCGTTCCTGACTCTGGGCGGGGAGGAGAACGCCGCGAAGGCTTACAAGTACGCCCGTAAGTTTGAGGATCTGGTGGACAAGATGCCTGTGGCCACCGGACGGGACGCCTCGCATCAACAAGACCAGCAGGAGCGCGCCATCGGCCAGGCGCTGATCTATCAGGCCCGCGCCCGGACGATTCAGAAAGACGCCCCGGACGCCCTCCGCCTGGTGGCCCGCGCGTTTTCCGCGTATCCCAGCGAGGAGACCGCCCGCGAATGGGCCGAAGTTCTGATTCGCTCCGGCCAGCCCGCCGACGCGATCGAGCATCTCGCCGAAGCGTTCGTTATCCCCGATTCCTATACTACCGATGAAAAGCGTCAGGGCGACCGCCTGCTGTTGGGCGAGCTGTACTCCAAACAGCACGGCTCCGAGAAAGGCTTGGGGGATCTGATTCTGGCCGCCTACGACCGCGTTTCGACCACCGTCGAGACCCGGCGCAAGAAACTGCTGGCGCTCGACCCGAATTCCTCTTTGGCGGATCCCATGGAGTTTACGGTGACTGGTCTGGACGGCAAGAAGCTCCAGTTGGCCAGCCTCAAGGGCAAGCTCCTGATTTTGGACTTCTGGGCCACCTGGTGCGTGCCTTGCCGCGTGCAGCATCCCCTGTACGAGACCCTGCGCGAGCGATTCGGCGCGCGTGGCGACGTCGCGTTCCTGGAGATGAACTCCGATGACGACCGGACCGTCGTGGAGCCCTTCCTGACCGCGGAGAAGTGGGACAAGACAGTCTATTTCGAGGACGGCTTGGCCCGGCTGCTGAACGTCATGAACATCCCCACTACCATCGTGATCGACAAGAGCGGGCGCGTCGCCAGCCGGATGGACGGCTTCGATCCGTCCACGTTCCTCGATCAGATGACCGAACGCATTCAAACTATGCTCGCTGATTCAACAAGAAGTGCTAAATGAGTTTCCAGCGCGTCATCTGGATTGTTCTCGATAGCGTGGGTATCGGCGAGATGCCCGACGCCGCCCAGTACGGCGACGCAGGCAGCGATACGCTGGGGCACATCGCCCAGAGCCGCAAGCTGCATCTCAATAATCTTTGCCGGCTGGGGTTAGGCAATATCCGGCCGCTGGATCGCCTCCCGCCTGATCCTGCGCCCGAAGGCGCTTATGGGAAGTGCACGCTGGCGTCGCCAGGCAAGGACACCACCACAGGCCATTGGGAGATGGCGGGCATTCACCTGGTGAAGCCGTTTCCCGTGTATCCCCACGGATTCCCGCGCGAGGTCATGGACGAGTTCGAACGCCGGATTGGGCGCGCCACGCTTGGCAACAAAGCCGCATCAGGCACCGAGATCCTCGAAGAGCTAGGCGAGGAGCACATGCGCACCGGCTCGCCCATCGTGTACACGTCCGCGGACAGCGTCTTCCAGGTCGCCGCACACGAGGAGGTGATCCCGCTGTACGAGCTGTACAAAATTTGCGATACGGCGCGTGAGATTCTGCGCGGCAAGCACGAAGTCGGACGCGTGATCGCCCGGCCGTTTGTCGGCTCGCCGGGTGCGTTTACCCGCACGCCGAATCGTCACGACTACGCCGTCCCGCCGCCCAAAGGGATGCTCCTCGACGAGTTACATGACAAGGGAGTCGAAGTGTTCGCCGTAGGCAAGATCTTCGACGTGTTCCTGGGGCGGGGCATCGGCGATTACGAGAAAACCAAGTCCAATGCCGATGGCATGGAGAAAACGCTCCAGGCGATGGATTCTGTCCCAAGTGGGATGATTTTTGTAAACTTAGTCGATTTCGACCAGCTTTATGGCCATCGCAACGACGTGGAAGGGTACGCTCGAGCCCTGGAAGCAGTGGACGATTGGCTCCCTTCGATCGAGGCGCGCCTTGGTCCCGACGATCTGCTGATCCTCACCGCCGATCACGGTTGCGATCCCACGACCAAATCCACCGATCACAGCCGCGAGTATGTGCCGCTGCTGGTTTACGGCAAGCGCGCGCGTGCCGGCGTCGATCTCGGGACGAGGAAAACGCTATCCGATATCGGCCAGACGGTGGCTGAGAACTTCGGAACGAAGATCGTTGCCGGTGAGAGCTTTTTATCGGCGATTACTGCTTAACCGGCTTGGCCAGTGCAGCTTCCGGCTGGCACTTGCCCTTGCAGACGGTCTCCGAAACCTTTTGCAGATCGCCCAGCCGATTCGGATCGGACACCGCCGGCCGCCGTACACTCACCGTTTCGACCACGGATCCGTCCGCGTTCGTGCGGCGCTGGAGGACCTGCTGCTCTTTGACGCGCATGGCTCCGGAACTATCCTGAACGTTTCCGGCTACCGTTTTCGTGAACAGGTTGGTCTGAACGACCTCGCTGCCGTCCGCCTGTTTACTAGACGTCGATTCGCTCTGCGAATCGAGCTGTAGTTGTCCGTTCAGGCCCGGCTCATAGGTGGCGCTCGACTCCTTGGTGGTGTTGTTCGCGGTGGAAGCCGTCTTCACTGTGCGGACCGTTTCCTGAAACCCGCCGGAGACGTCGCGGCTGTAAATGGACTCGGTAGTGTGCTGATTGTCGGCCGGACCCTCCGTGATCGACGAACGCTTTTCCACCGTCTCGAAAGAACCGGACGTGCTCGGCCGGTCGATCACCGTATTGGCCGTCGTGGTCGATCCGCTTACGCGCGTCTCGGTGGTCTTGCGCACAGCTTCCCGCTGGCCCCCGTTCACATCGTTGCGATACGTAGTCTCGCGAACCGTGGAACCGCCGCCGGGAAGCTTGGTCTCCTGGATCATGACGCGCTCCGTGGACGCCGGCCGTCCGGTCGGGTCGAACTTCTGCACGATCCGTTCGGTGACCTTGCCGTTGGCGTCATCGCTCACCACGCGCTCCGTCACCTGCTCCACGGGCACCTGGCGGCCGTTGATCGACTGAAAACGCTCCGTGCGATCGCCTTTGGCCGAAGTGTCGATGAGTTTCCCTTCGACGCGGCTGCCGTTGAGGTCCTTGGTGTAGGTGGTGCTGGCGCTCTGCGCCGAGGCAAACGCCGCAATAAATGCCAGAAAAAGAACTGGTTTCACATCTCCAGCCTAAGCGGAAGCCTGAGGCGCTGCAATAGAGGGAACGCCTTAGTCGGCGGGTTCCCTTACAATGAAAATAGAGTGAAGACCTTCTACATCGAGACCTTTGGGTGCCAGATGAACGCCCACGATTCGGAGAAGGTCGTCGGCACTCTGCTCCACCAGGGCTATCAGAAGGTCGATACCCCCGAGGAAGCCGAGCTGGTCTTCTATAACACCTGCAGCATCCGCGATAAGGCTGAACAGAAGGTGTTCCATCGGCTCGACCAATTCAAGAAGGATCACGGCAAGGGTAAGACGTTTGCCGTCCTTGGCTGCGTCGCCCAGCAGGAAGGCGAGAAGATCTTCGAGAAAGCCCCGCACGTCAGCCTGGTGTGCGGATCGGCCAGCTACAACCAGCTTCCTCAGTTGCTGGTGCAGCTCGAAACCGGAAACCGGCGCGTCACGGGCTTAAGTCTCGATACCGAAGATACGTTCGAAACGCCGGTCACCCGACGCGACAATCCGCATCGCGCCTATCTGACGATCATCGAAGGGTGCGACAAGTCTTGCGCCTATTGTGTAGTTCCGTTCACGCGCGGTCCCGAGCGCAGCCGCACCAGCGCGTCCGTTCTTGCCGAAACCCTGGAGCTGGCCCGCGCCGGTTATAGCGAAATCCAGTTACTCGGCCAGAACGTGAACAGCTATCGCGATCCATCGCCGGCGGGCTGGGATTTCGCCACGCTGCTCGATAACGTGGGCAAGGTTCCCGGAATTCGCCGCGTGCGATTCACCACCTCGCATCCTCGCGACTTCCGCAAGAGTATCGTCGACGCCATCGAAACCAATACGGCGCTATGCAATCATGTGCACCTGCCGGTACAATCGGGAT
>Ga0207711_10001220_pt1 | contig 24352 bp, 15 predicted proteins | sample KBSS34metaG_FD_184401 | JGI IMG/M metagenome (GOLD analysis project Ga0207711, IMG submission 184401) | Switchgrass rhizosphere microbial communities from Kellogg Biological Station, Michigan, USA - KBS S3-4 metaG (SPAdes) (version 2) | ecosystem: Host-associated > Plants > Roots > Rhizosphere...
TTTCGCGGCCCGTCGTGATGGAAATGTCGTTATCGACGAAGACGAACGGGCAGACCGTTGCCCAGTCCTTGAAACGTAGCTCGCCGTTCTCCACGACATACCAGGCGAGCGGAACGAGGAAGAGGACCTCGTGCTGAGCAATCCAGCCGAGACTCTTCGTGGCGGTATTCATTTCGCCGTAGTTGAGGACTTGGAAATACACCCACGGCAACGCCGGCTTGAAATAGTGCGGCGAGCGATTGCCCTTGTCGTCGTCCACGAAGTTCAGATAGTTGTCGCAGAAGTCCTGGAGACGATTCATGCTCGCCTTCAGCGGAAAGACGCGGGTCGTGACGTCGCTGAAGGCGAGCCGCGCGTTCAGCCGCGTGCGAATCTCGTCGCGCTCGGTCGATGACCTACAGTGAATCGTCTTCACTATCTCGACTCGGTTCTCTCGAACACCCAAGTGACGAGGCCGCGAATGAATTGCTTGTCTCGCGAGTCGGGCACTCGGGCATAGATCCCATCGAACTCGTGCAACGCGGCACCTGCGAGCGCGTGTGCGAACCGTCGCGCGTAGTCGATGCATTCGTAACGGTCCATCAGATCCCGAACCCACAGGACGTCCGCGTCTGTTCGGTCGTCTCGCGACAGACCGAAGATATCGACGAGGCGCCGTCGATCCGCCCCCTTCGACTCTTGGAACAGGCGAATCAGCATCAATGTACGTTTGCCTTCCCAGATATCGCCGTTGCATTCCTTCCCGTAGCTCTTGTCGGCGACCAGATTGAGCAAGTCGTCTTGGATCTGGAAAGCGGCGCCGAGAAAGAAACCGAAGCGAATGAATGGATCGAGATCGACGTTGTCGCACGTTCCGATGAGGGCTCCGACCCGGCTCGGGTAGATCGCCGCGAGCCAGCACGTCTTCTTGAGCGACATCTCGAGATAGTCGCCGTCGTCGAGATCGATCACGTTGTCTTGCCGCCAGCCGAGCTCCATCGCTTGACCTTCCGCCGACTCGCGAGCCATGCGTTGCGTCTCTTCGAGTATTCGAATCGAAAGTCGCGGACCGATCAGCTCGCTATTCGCGAGAAGCGGTTGGAGGCTCAGCAGCGTCAGCGTGTCGCCCGCATTGATCGCGAGCGGGACACCGTGCAGCAAATGAAGAGTCGGCTGGCCGCGGCGCTCCTCGCTCGCATCCTCGATGTCGTCGTGGATCAGCATGGCGTTGTGGAGCAGCTCGATCGCGGCTGCGCTGTTCCGAGCGGCGTCGATCTTGCCGCCGAACGCCCGGGCCGTGGCAATGCAGAGGCTCGGGCGCATCATCTTCCCGCCGCGCATCGGATAGTCGGCGAGCAGGTCGTAGAGATGTCGGCGCGGTGCGCCGGATGGAAGGTAGGTCTTTAACGTTTCTCGCGTAATCTGCCCGTATTCGCGCAACATTTGCGGAATGACGGCCGGTGTGACCGCGGCATTCATGATTCAGGACTACGTCGCAGCGGCCGCGTCGCGTACGCTAACGCACAACGTCCCCCTGGGTTGATGCGTCCGCGCATCGACGACGACGCCGGAATACGTGTCGGCCGGCTGCCCCTCGGGAATCTTGATTCGCAGCACCGGACGAGCCGCCCCGGCGTGAAACGCGATATCTGCCAGCGGCGGCTTGCTGTCATCGGCTGCGCGCAACGCCGGCACGGTGAGCGTCGCATCCGGCGTCGATCGAAGGTCGAGCGAGACGGTGGTCGGATAAGGCGAAATCAACTCTATCTCGACGTCGTTGTGCTGGCCGCCAGAGGCGCCATTGCCGCTACCGTTCTTCGCGTGAGCGTCTCCACCGTTCGTGCCGTTGGTCGGTCGCAGCCCGTCGCGCAAGGCTTGATTGCGCAGTAGCGATTCCATGAGCTCGAACCACAAATATCCGACGTCTGTATAGAACCGCATCGACCGCTCGATGAGACGCGTCGAGTCGTCGTTTGCTTTGCGGACGTCGTCGGAGTAACCGCGGACTCTCTCCGCGATTTTGCGCCCTTCGTTGATTTGCTCTTCGATAACTTCGTAACCGCGCCGCACCGCGCGCGACGCGATTTCATCCCAGGAGCCGGTTTCGCTCTTGTTCTTGGCCGAGGAATCCGAAGTGGCGACGTCGGGTTTGGGCTGCGCTTCTTCAGCCCTAAAGAGAGTCTCCCAAGCACGAATGGGCTCTACTCTCTCCGGATCCTCTCGCTTGACGCGCGGTTCCATTGTTGTTGCCTGTTGTTTTCATTGCGTGCGATCGATATCGCTGATCAGCAAAGCCGCATGCTCGGCATTTATTTTACGGGTGATCATACCCGATTATGGCTGCCAGCGAAGGGGATTTGGCGAGCGCGTGCGCGGCAAGACGGCCCGACATTACGGCTGCCTCGACACAGCCCTCCGTGAAGCCGCAAGCGGTCCAATCGCCGGCGATCGTCAAATTGTCATACGTGTTGTCGAGCGGCGAGATTCTGTATTTGATCGACCCGGGCAATGCAAGCACGTAGCGATCCGATGGGTTCACATTGGCGGTCCAATACTGGGAGTCGAAAACAGCCTCGCTCGAAGGTGTATCGGCCTTGCCTCGATCGTCCGGTGCCAAAAGCAATTGCCAGCGGAAGCTACCGGGCGCATCGCTTGCCCTGGGCCACAAGTGGACCACATCGTTCTTCAGGAAGCGGATCGCGTTTTCGCGTACTTCCGCTTTGCGGCGCCGCGGATAGTCTTTGTCATCGCGACCCGGCGTCAGCGGAGGATCGGCGAGCACGCTGCAGAAATACGCGATCGACCGCGGCTGTGTCGGCCAGCGTTCTTGCTCGCCGAGGTGTGTCATATCGGCCCATGTATCGAACGGCTTGACGAAGGCCGACAGACTAACCGGAGGTCCGGCCCAGCCGAGCTCTTGCATGCTCTCCGACATCCAGATTTGAAAGGCCTGAGTGGGAACGGATTGAACGTGGTCGACCATGTCACGCCAACGCGTGTCGCTTTCGACGAGCTCGCGGCAGACGTGCCGAATCGCGCCGATCCCGATTCCGAGCACGACGAGATCGAAATCTTTACCTACCTGCAACGACTTCGACTCGACTTTGCGCCGATCCCAAAACGACTCGAAATCCCATCCCTCGCGCCGCACCTGCTCACCGTCGACGAGCTGCTCGTAGCTCGGCGCCGACGGCCAGCAAGGTAGGCCACGGACATCGATCAACGGCTCGTACTCGACGGCCGACGTGAATCCAACTTCGTCGCCTCGTCGCTGCGACTTCACGTGCGCTTGCACGTCGAAATCGAGCGCCTCGACGTAGCGGCGTTCGCCCGGACGGAGACGGCTTGGGTCCACCAATCGTACGTTCTCGAGCCGATGGAAGAAGCGAAAGGAGACCCCGCGTTTCTTGAGCACTTCGTACAGCGGCGCGAAGACGACGTCGCCCATACCGGCTCGCATCTTCCAAAACAGTGCGCCTCGATACGTGAAGAACATCCGCAGCGCACCGCGAACTGCTTGACCCGCCGCAAGCGCGGGCCTCTCCGTGTCTCCGCCCGGGTAGGCCATCGCGAGGTCGAACAAGCCGCGTACGAATCCCGAGTTGACCGACGATTCCGATGCGCCGTTGAGTTTCAGCCACTCTCGACATTCGTAGTCGTTGATCGCATCCAGGCCGTGCGGATGAGTGACGATTCCGTGCCGCACGATGCCGGTGAGAATTGCGACGACGAGATCGATGATCTCCCAAACGTAGCGAGTTTCGTCGTCCTTGCCCGAAAGCCGTTCCAAGGTCTCGCGCGCCGCGCGCGTGATCTCACGAAGTGACTGCAGCAATGCGCTTCGCGCTGAGCCCGACAGGCTCGAATCGAGGATCATGTCGAGACGCGTCGCCGCCTGTGCGAGGCCGGCCGTCGTGCCGAGCAATCCGTACTTCAGTGCGCGCTTGACGAGATCGACGATCTTCTCCGGTTCGAACGCTGCATCGCGCACCCCCGCATCGGAATTCACCGACGATCCACCGCGCGTCTGAACGCCGAGCAGAAGCGCTTGCACGAGCTTGATCGCCTGCTTGGTGTACGCCGCGATGGTGAACGGGTTGTCCTTGCCGAGCGGATCGCCCGGACGACCGTCGACCGGAGGAAAGAACGTCGTCCATTGAAGCCATCCGGAACCGCTCTTGTCCGCCACGCCGACGTGCGAGTCCTGAAAGAACGCGTCGTCCCACCGAGCGATCGGACACTTCTCGGGGTCGCGTCCGAGTTCTTTGTAGCAGTCGCGGATCAATCGAAACGCGTTCTCGTAAAAACCGAGCCAGATGTGGAGGCCGTGCTCCTCGATACGATCCGCCGGTCCTCTGCCGGATGCGCCTTTCCCGCCAAGTCGCCAGCCGACTTGATAGACGGTGACGTGATAGGCCCCTTTGAGCTCCGGTCGCGTGAGCTCGAAAGCGGCGGCGAGCGAAGCGCACCCGCCGCCGATCACCGCGACCTCTACGGTTCTGTCGGGCGGTGTGCGGCGAAATCGTTCTTCTTCGTGCTCGCCCACGCGGGCTCTTCTATCACAAGGCGCGCAATCGTTGAAAGCGGGCGTGCTACGCTAGCTCGAAAGCTCTTCTCGCGCGTCGCGCAATGCGTGAAGACATCAAGCAGTGGTTGAACGAGCTCGGGCTCGGCCAGTACGCCGACACATTCGCCCGCGAATCCCTCAATTTCGAACATATCCGCGGGCTCACCGAGTCCGAAATGCGCGAGCTCGGCTTGTCGATGGGTCATCGCAAGGTGCTATTGAAGGCGATTGCGGATCTTGCGCCGAGCGAACCCCCCGTGCCGGCCGCCAGCGTGGCGGAGCGCCGCCAACTCACCGTGATGTTTTGCGATCTCGTCGATTCGACCGGGTTGGCGCATCGGTACGACCCGGAGGTGCTGCGGGAGATCACCAAGAAGTTCCGGCTGTGCTGCGAAACGGCGGTCAAACGTTTCGGCGGCAAGCGCGGCGGGGTCAGAGGCGATGGTCTGCTCATCTATTTCGGATATCCCGAGGCGAACGAGCACGATCCGGAGCGCGCGATACGCGCCGGACTCGAACTCGTGAAGAGCGTTCGCGAACTGGAGACCCGCCCCGACGTGAAACTCGACAGTCGCGTTGGGATTGCGACCGGCGAAGTCGTCGTCGGAGACGTGGTCGGCAGCGAACTCACGCAAGAACGCGACGTCGTCGGTGTCGTTCCGAACCTCGCGTCACGACTCCAGCAGACCGCAGAACAGGGAACTGTCGTCGTCTCCGACATCACACGCCGCCTGGTCGGTGATCTGTTCGAGTACTCGGAAATCGATTTACGCGCGTCTCCGTTGAAGGGCTTCCCAGAGAACGAGCGAGCATGGCGGGTTGAGGCCGAACTACCGTTCGACAACCGCTTCGCCGCCACGCATCCCGTCGCCGACCTCACGCCTCTCGTCGGCCGCGAGCTCGAGCTCACGAAGCTGCTACGCCATTGGAACCTCGCGCAGACCGGACGCGGACAAGCAGTGCTGCTGACGGGCGAGCCCGGCATCGGCAAGTCGCGCATGGTCCACTCTCTACTCGAGAAAGTGCAGACCTCCAATCCTGCGCTGATCCGTTGTTTCTGCGTCGAGCATCAAAAGAACAGCGCGCTGTTTCCGATCATCTCGCTCGTCGAGCGCCTCGCACACTTCGAGCGCGGCGACTCGACGGCGAACAAGCTCGACAAGCTCGACAAGCTCCTGCAGTCGAGCGGCGCGGCCGATGTCGCTCCTTTCTATGCAGCGTTGCTTTCGTTGCCGACCGCGGATCGCTATCCGCCGCTCAGCATGACGGCTGACGTTCAAAAGGAGCGAACGTTGGCCGCACTCGAGGCGCAGGTGAAAACCGCCGCGGCATCTAACACGGTGCTGCTGATCATGGAAGACATGCATTGGGCCGATCCGACGACGGAGGAGCTCATCGCGCGAATTCTTCGCTGGTTGCCGCAGGCGGCCGTCTTGTTGCTGATGACGGCTCGGCCGGAATTCGCGCCGGCCTGGGCGCGGAGCGAGAGAGTCTCGACACTATCGCTGAGGCGCCTGAATCACGACAACAGCCGCGACGTCGTATCGCACGTGAGCGCCAGTCGTTCGATTCCGCGGGAAATCGAATGGGAAATCGTCGCGAAGAGCGACGGCATTCCTCTGTATCTGGAAGAGATCACCAAAGCGGTCGTCGAGCGCGGTTTCCAAGATGTCGCCGGCACGAGGAACGGTCGCGTTGAGACTAGCGTTCCGAATACACTTCAAGACTCGCTTGCAGCGCGGCTAGATCGGCTGCCGGGTGCGAAGCGCGTCGCCCAGATCGGCGCGACGATCGGCAGACAGTTCAGCTACGAATTGCTCGCTGCCGTGTGCACGCTGCCGAAGGCGGAAGTCGCGCAAGCGCTCAACCACCTGACGGTGGCGGAGGTGCTCACGTGCAGCGGCACCCTCCCGAACTCCATCTACACGTTCAAGCATGCTTTGCTCCAAGACTGGGCCTACGAGAATCAGCTCAAGACGGAACGGTCGAGACTGCACAAGTCGATTGCGCGGATTCTCGAGGAGCGCTTCCCGGACGAGGTCGCGGCGCAACCCCAGGTACTAGCGGACCACTACTCCAAGGCCGGCGAGTACCATCAAGCAATAGCGTACTGGCAACGGGCGGCCAAGCGTTCCGCCGATCGGGCCGCGTACGCCGAGGCGCTCAAGCATCTCGGACACGCGCTCGACCACCTCGACAAGCTCGCGGACGGTCGGGAGCGAGACAGGCTCGAGCTCGAGCTGCGCGTCGCGCTTGGCTTGAGCCTCGAGCGCACTCGGGGCTACAGCGCGCCCGAGGTCGAGCAGACGTACGAGCGCGCGCGAGAGCTTTGTCACAAGCTCGGCGAAACCGTCGAGCTGGTGCCGGTATTGGTAGGGCTCTATGTGTTTCGTCTCGTTCGCGCCAACCAGAAGAACGACTTGACGACCGCGCTCGAGCTCGCGGAACAGTGTGTGCAGCTTTCGAAGGACTCGGGACGCGACGACTACTTGATCGACTCCTACGCGGCCATGGGCTATGTGCTCTGCTATCTAGGACGCCTCGATGAAGCCCGTGAAGTCCTGGAGAAAGGCGTCGAGCTCTACGAATTGAGGTGGGGCGAGCTCAAATTCACGATCACCGCGCAAGATCCGGGCGTAGCGTCGCTGGCGCTGCTCGGGATCGTGCTCTGGATGCTGGGAAACTCGAACGAGTCGCTGAAGAGAGCCAAACAGGCGTTCGCGTGGGCCGACGAGCTCGGCGAGCCGATCAATCACGCGATCGCGTGCGCTCACGCCGCCCAGCTTCACAGTCTGCGACGCGAGCCGGAACGAGCCGTCGAATGCGCCGAGAAGGGCTTCGCGATCTCGAAGCAGAACGGCTATCCGACTTGGGAAAGCGCTTGTGCAATGTTCCTCGGTATCGCGAAAGCGATGCTCGGCGATGCGACGTATGGAATCGGCTCGGCGAAGAAATACTTGGAGGCCTGGCAGGCCGCCGGCGCCGGGCTCAATCGACCGTATTTCCTGGCCGGCATCGCACAAGCCGAGATCGTCGGCGGTCGGCGGGATGAAGCCCTCGCTCATCTGACCGAGGCGCTAGAGCACGCAGAGCAAACGGGGGAGGCGTATTTCGTGCCGCTGATCTACGAGATACGCGGCGAGTGTCTCGCCAATCTTGCCGATCGAGCCGCCGACGCAGAAGCCGACTTCCGGAGATCTAACGAAACGGCCAAGGCGGAAAACGCCAAGATGTTCGAGCTTCGATCGCTGCGAAGCCTTCTGCGGCTCAAAGGCGCCGGCAACGACGCGTCGTTGCGGTCGGAGCTCGCCCGTCTGGTCGAGGAAGTCGGAGCCGACGGCGACACACTCGACGTTCGCGAAGCCAAAGAGCTCTGCTCTTAGAACGTCTTGCGAAACGTCACGCCGTACATGCGAGGCGGGTTCAAATACGCATTGTACGATCCGGGCTGGAATGTCGAATTGAAATAGATCGTGCGATAAGTCTGGTCGCCGCAGTTCGAGCACGACAGCAGGATCTCCCACCCGCGGGCGTCGTTGCGCACTCCAATGCTCGCGTCGGTGATTACGTACGAACCGACCTTCTGCTCGGTGTCGACGTCCGCGCCGACGTAGTGGTCGCCCGTGTACGACACCATTCCACGAGCAAACAGCGCGAAACCGCTCTTCAGCGGTCGGTCGTAGACCGCCTGCGCCACCCCGCCCCATCGCGGCGCGCGTGGCGTATCGCGGCCGACCAAGTATGAGAGATAGGGCTCGTTGATCGTCGTGAACTTCGAGTCGAGATATGTGACCCAAAAGCTCGTCGTGAAACGCTCGCCGATCAGCAAATGCTGCTCGACCTCGACGCCGCGGCTCCGCGCCTCGCCGGTGTTCTCGGTCCTGAAGTTGAGCCCGTCGAAGAAGTTCACCTGGAGGTTCGAGAACGCCTCATTGAATATCGCGACATCGGTCCGGGCGCGGCCATTCAGGTAACTCGACTTCACGCCGACCTCGACGCTGTCACCGACCTCCGGCGCATAAACGGTCGTATCCGTGAGCACGGCCTCGCGGTACAAGTTGACGCCGCCGGCCTTGTAACCGCGTTGATAGCTCGCGTACGCCATCAAGTTGCGACTCGCGTTGAACTCGAGCGCGACGACTCCGGTCCACTTGTCGCCGCGCGTCGACGTGCTGAAGGACGGACTGTACTTGGTGCCGACGAGATCGAACCCGTTTCTCGGCGTTCCGTCGTCTGGAATCCCAAGAGCTGCACGAAAGCCCCGAACGATGGCGGAGTCGTACCAATAGGTGTTGTCGACGCCGCCTGTCTTGTGCTCGACGTTGTACCGAACTCCGGTGTCGAGATCGAAACGGTCCGATAGCGTCGTCGTCGCATCCGCGTATAACGCGTACCCGTCGCTGTCTTGCCGGTAGTTCTCGTGCGTGAACTCCCCATCCGGCAGCAACGCGCCGATGCCGACAGGGAACAAGCAGCCCGTGCTCACGAACGGCGGTAGGCACTTCTGCGGACCGCTGATTAGCGCGTTCAAATAGTTATCCGCGTCGGAGCCAGTCTCCGCCGAGCGCCAGCCCCTGTAGTTCTCTGAGCCATAGTAGAACCCCGCGAGTAAGTTCACCCTCGCCGTTGCCAACGTGAGGTTCAACTCCTGCGAGAGATTCTTGATGTCGGCTGGCTCGTTCAGCACGAATAGATCGGCGGGACCGAAGTCGGGATCTGCGTTTACGTGCTCGTGGTTCCACTGCCTGAACGCCGTGATCGACTTTAGCGTCAGGTTGCGTCTGAGATCGAAGTCGATCTTGAGCGCGATGCCTCGGTCCTCGATCACCTCGCGCGGCGTGGTGTTGAGCGACTCGAGCCGATCTTGCTCGGCTTTGGGAGCCGGCACGAAGGTCAAACCGTGGAGACTCCCGTATGCAGCGATGATCGGTGCGAGCGGACCGTTGCCGACCTGCGCCGACGCCCAGCAACATTCGGCATCGGATTTGGAATAGTCCGCAATGATCCGCAGTTGCAAGTCATTGTTCGGCCGCAGCAGGAACTGCGTCTTGACCGCGTAGCGGTCGATCGAGTCGTATTGCGCGCCGCTGTCCGGGCTCCTGAAAGCTCCGTCCTGCTCGTGCACCACGCCCGCGACTCTCACTGCGGCGTCTTGGCCGAGAGCCGCGTTGTAAGCCCCCTCGAGATAGCGCGACGCCAAGTTCCCGACCCGCAGCTCGAGTTGGCCTTCGGTCTCTTCGAGCTTCGGCCGAGTGCTCTGCAGCGTGATTGCGCCGGCGACGGTGTTCTTTCCATAGAGCGCGCCCTGCGGACCGCGCATCACCTCGATTTGATCGATGTCGAGCAAGTCGAACAACGCCATGCCCGAGCGGGATCTGTAGACGTCATCGACGTACACACCGACGGCTCCTTCGAACGTCCGGCTCACGCCAAGCGTCCCGATCCCGCGTATCTTCAGGCTCGAGTTCTGAAAGCTATGCGCTTGATCGAACTTGACGCTCGGATGCAGATCCGTGAGGCGCTGAATCGTCTGCATCCCCGACTCTTCGATATCGCGCGCCGTATAAGCCGTGACGGCCAACGGCACTTCTTCGATCGGGCGCGGCCGCTTCGTGGCGGTGACGATGATTTCTTCGAGCGGCTCGTTCCCCTGCGCTTTAGCGTCGACGACAAAGAGCGCCGACGCCGACGCGAGTGCGTAGACGAGCCACTTCACGGTGTCGTACAAGGCCGGCGACGTGCGAGCGATGTCGATCAAGGCGCATGCCCACGAATCGCTGATGACGTTGCGCAGAAGCTCGCTAGGCGGCTCCGCTCTATGTTGCGATGCCGACAACTGCATATACGACAAGACCTGAGAGCAACACGAGGTGGGGGTCAGCGCGGATGATGCGGAGCATCGTTGTTCTTCGATGACCTTTGGACAATTCGACCCGTATCGGCTCGCCCGCGAACCGTCGTGAGAATAGCGCACTCGCTCTGTGCGGTGCACGGAAATCAGAGCCAGACGACCCAGTCTTCCCGCAATGCCGCACAAGTTGCCAGGGCTCGACGCCGGCTCCGACGCACCCCCTCGCTCGAGTCGCGCGCTCCGTTACACTGGCAAGGGCAGCTGGCGGAGACGACCATGCCGACGGAGATCTCGGTCAACGACGAACGGCGCACCGTCGACGCAGCCCCGGACACCCCGCTGCTCTATGTGCTCGCAGGTGAGCTCGAGCTCAAGGGTCCGCGATTCGGCTGCGGGCTTGCGCAATGCGGCTCGTGCTCCGTGCTCATCGACGGCCTCGAGACACGAGCGTGCGTGACGCCGCTTTCGGCCGTCGGCACACGCTCCGTCACGACGCTCGAAGGGCTCGCGCGCTGGTTCGCGAGACAACGCGGACTCCGAGAGCCCCCGGAGCTGCATCCAGTGCAGCGAGCCTTCATCGACGAGCAGGCGCTTCAGTGCGGCTACTGCTTCAACGGCATCACGATCAAGGCCGCGGAGCTGCTTGCGCGGAATCCACGGCCGAGCGAGGCCGAGATCCGCACCGCGATGAACGGCCATCTCTGCCGCTGCGGCGCGTACCCCCGGATCCTGAAGGCTATCGAGCGCGCTTCGCGAGAGCTCGACCGGTGAGCGACGACACAGCGCTCGCGAGTTTCCCGCGCCGCGATCTATTGAAGGCGGGCGGCGCGTTGCTGATCGGCTTCGCGGTGCCCGCCGCGCGCGCGCAGGAGCCGCTGGGTATCGCGCTCATGCTCGGACCGGATCAACCGGATCAAAAGCGGCTCGACACGTGGCTCGCAATCCACGCCGACAACACCGCCACCGTGTTCCACGGCTACGCCGAGCTCGGCCAAGGCGCGGCGACAGCGCTCCTGCAAATCGCCGCGGAGGAGCTCGACCTCGGGATCGAGCAGATGAACGTCGCAGCGCTCGGGAGCCATCGTTCGCCGAATCAGGGCGCGACGGCCGCGAGCGCGTCGGTCGCGCTCGGCGGGCAACGCGTCCGCACGGCGGCAGCCGAAGCGCGCCAGACGTTGTTGCGGCTCGCATCGAGCAGGCTCGGCGCGCCCGTCGAATCGCTCACGGTCGAGCGCGGCGTCGTGAGCGACACGCGCGCGGGCGGCGCGCGCGTGTCGTACGGCGAGCTGCTCGGCGACAAGCCATTCGACGTGCCGTTCACGGGCCAAGCGCCCGTGAAGCCCATGTCTCGCTACACGCTCGTCGGCACGAGCGTGCCGCGCAAGGACATTCCGGCGAAGGTGCGCGGCACCTACACGTACATGCAGCACGTGCGTTTGCCCGGGATGCTGCATGGCCGCGTCGTGCGACCGCGCGGCCAGGGCGCGTATCGAGACGCGGCGCGAGTGTTACGCATCGATACGAGCTCGATCGCGGACATTCCGGGCGCTCGCGTCGTGCGGCGCGCCAACTTCGTCGGCGTCGTCGCCCCGCGCGAGTGGGACGCCGTGCGCGCGGCGCGGCAGCTGCGCGTCGAGTGGGACGAGCGAACAGCGCTGCCCGGGACGCAAGGCATGTATGCGCGGATGCGCGCGTCGCAGACCATCGATCGCGTCGTGCTCGCGACGGGCGACGTCGACGCGGCGCTCGCGAGCGCCGCTCGCGTCGTCGCGCGGTCCTATCACGGGCCTTATCAAGCGCACGTGCCATTTGCGCCGAACTGCGCGCTGGCCGATGTGCGCGGGGACGAGGCGCGCGTGATCTGTTCGACGCAGAACATCTACGAGGCGCGGGCGAAAGTCGCGACGGTACTACGTCTCCCCGTCGAGCGCGTCGCGCTGGAGTATTGCGAGGGCTCGGGGACCTTCGGCCGCAGCTGTCACGACGACGCCGCGGAGGCGGCGGCGCTGATGTCGCAGCTCGCCGGCGCTCCCGTGCGCGTGCAGCTCATGCGCCAAGACGAGCACGGCTGGGACAACTTCGGCCCGGCGCACGTCGCCGAAGTCAGGATCGGCGTCGACGCGGCCGGCAAGCTCACCGCTTACGAGTACCACGGCTGGCAGCACGGCTGGAGCACAGTCGAGACGTCCGAGCAGCTAGCGCTCGGCACGCCCGCGGCCGATACGACCGGGCCGATCGCGATGGAGCTCAGCCCGCTCAACTTGGGCTCGATGTACGAGATCGCGAACCGGAAGCTCGTCAATCACCGCGTGCCCGGCATCGACGGATACCTCAAGGCCGCGAACCTGCGCTCGCCGCTCGACGTCTCGATCGCGTTCGCTTCCGAGCAAACTGTCGACGAGCTCGCCGCCCTCGTCGGGGCAGACCCGTACGAGTTCCGCCATCGCAACATGACGGACGAGCGTTGGCTCGGAGTGCTCGACGCCGCCGCGAACGCGGCGGGTTGGCAGCCGCGTGAGCCGGGAGCCGCGCGCGGGCGTGCGCGGATCGCGACGGGACGCGGCATCGCGGTCGGCACGCACACGTCGTCGTACGCTGCGGCCGTCGCCGACATCGAGGTCGATCGCGACACCGGCGCGATCGTGGCGAAGCATCTCTACGGCGCGCTCGACGCAGGCCTCGCCGTGAACCCCGGATTTCTCGAGAATCAGATCATTGGCATGCTCGTGCAAGCGGCGAGCCGGATGCTCAAAGAAGAAGTGACCTTCGACGACCGACGCGTCACGAGCACCGATTGGGCCAGCTATCCGATCCTGCGGTTCGCCGAATGTCCAGCGGTGACGCCGATCGTCATCCAGCGTACCAATCAACCGTCGAGCGGCGGCGGCGAAGAGGTGCTCGGGCCTGCCGCGGCGGCGATCGCGAACGCGTTGTTCGACGCAACCGGTGTGCGGTTACGCGAGTACCCGTTGACGCCTGCGCGCGTGCTCGCCGCACTCCGCGCGGCATGACGGCGCTCGGCTGATCGATCGAGCGAGAAGCTCGAAACCGCGCGCCGGTCGGCTCATCGGCCTACGCTGCCTCGCGCCGCGCGGCCGCGCCTGCTTTACTCGAGGATCTTCGCCGCGAGCGACTGCCACACGGCCGTCGCGCCGAGCGCGTCGCGCGCCCATTGCTCCACGACGACCGCGAGCCCGCCCCAGAGATACACCGGCGAGACGGAGCGGCGAGACGCGAAGTCGTAGAGCATTGCGGCCGCGATGAACGCGTCCGCAATCGCGTACTGTGCGAGCGGGGCGTCGGCGAGGCCCGCAATCGGCCAACGCGCGACGGCTGCGTCGAGCAGGCTGATCGTGCTGAGCAGCATCAGCCGCTTGTGCGTCTCGGACCTAGCGCGCGCGAGCACGCCGAGGGCGACGAGCGAAGCGAACATCGCCATCGCGAGCACCGGCGTCGTGAAAAAACGCAGCGACTCGATCTCGTAGCCGGCCGCGATGTCGCGATGCGCGCCGTGCAGGGCCGCGTTCAACGCGACGACGACCATCAACGCCGCGAGACAGGCGCCGGCCCAGCCGAGCTTCCGATGCACGTCGATCCGCCGCTTCGCGACGAGCGAGGCCTGCAGCACGAACAGCGCGATCCACGCGCTGAACACGAGGCCATGGGCGTGGAACGCGATATCGAGTGGCGCCGTCTCGAAGTACGGCCGCAGAAAATACGTGCGCGAGAAGCCGACCAGCACGACGACCGCCGCAGCGATCGCGATGCCGGTATAGAACGCGCGGTCGTTCGCGCCGACTCGTGGGGGCGCAGCGGCTACGGCGGAGGCGGTGCGCATGAGTCGAGGATGCTAGCAGAGCGTCGGAGCACGACCAACGCGCGGCGCGGCGCAATGCTCGTGGCTGGCACGCCGCGCGCCCGCGGCCGTAAGATATTGTCTTTCCGGGGGGAAAGAAATGCATACACCAACCGTCACGCTCGCGGCTGCGGTCGCCGCCGCGCTCGTTTCGATGAACGCTTCCGCCGCGACCTGCGCGGACCTCGCGAAGCTCGCGCTGCCCGACACGAAGATCACGACGGCCGAGAGCGTGAGCGGCACGTTCGCTGTGCCCGCCGCGACGGGCGCACCGAACGCTCCGCCGCCACTCAAGATTCCGGCCATTTGCCGGGTCGCGGGCGTGGTCTCGCCCGCGATCAAGTTCGAGGTGTGGCTGCCGGAAGCCTCCGCGTGGAACGGCAAATTCGAAGCGGTGGGCGGCGGCGGGCTCGCGGGCATCATCAGCTATCCCGCGCTCGCGGAGGCCGTGAACTCGGGCTACGCGTCGACCTCGACGGATACCGGTCACGAGGCGACCGACAGCGCGTGGCTCGACGATCGCCAGCGCGTGATCGACTACGGCTACCGCGCAATTCACGAGATGACGGTGAAGGCGAAAGCCGTCATCGACGCGTACTACGGCAAGGCGCCACAGTACTCCTATTTCAATGGCTGCTCGACCGGCGGCCGGCAGGGCCTGATGGAAGCGCAGCGCTTCCCGAACGACTACGACGGCATCATCTCGGGCGCGCCCGTGAACACGTTCACGCGCCTGCACATGGGTCAGCTTTGGACCGCGAAGGCGACGCTCGGCGAGCCGAGCTCGGTGCTGTCGCGCGACGATCTCGCGATGGTCAGCAAGGCGGTGCTCGCGCAATGCGACGCCGCCGACGGCGTGACCGACGGCGTTCTCACCGACCCGCGCACCTGCGGCTTCAAGCCGAGCTCGCTCGCGTGCTCGTCCGCGAAGACCGATCAGTGCCTGAATCCGGGTCAAGTGAAGGCGCTCGAGCAGATCTACCAGGGCGCGCGAAATCCGCGCACGGGCCAGCAGATCTATCCGGGCCTCGAGCGTGGCGGCGAAGGTCCGGAGCCCGGTAATCCGGGCTGGGGCATGATCATGAACGGCAAGGAGCCGTTCGCGATCGACACCGCGGTGCTCGGCGGCATGGGCTTCCGCAATCCGAAGTGGGATTGGCGCACGTTCGACTTCGACAAGGACGTCGCGATCGTCGACGCGAAACTGTTCGGCGTGCTGAACGCGATCGATCCGGACCTGCGCGACTTCAAGTCTCACGGCGGCAAGCTCGTGATCTATCACGGCTGGAGCGATCCCGGCGTGATGCCGCAGCGCACCGTCGACTTCTATCAAGAGATCATCGACTTCGCGACAAAGGCGCACGGCGGCGACGGCCGCGCGTACACGAGCGAGTACGCACGCCTGTTCATGATGCCCGGCATGGGACATTGCCGCGGGGGCAACGGGCCGGATCAAGCCGACTGGATGGGCGTGATCTCGGGCTGGGTCGAGAAAGGCAAGGCTCCCGAGACCATCACCGCGCGCAAGATGCAGGATGGCAAGGTCGTCACGACGCGGCCACTCTGCGCGTATCCGCAGGCGGCCCGCTACAAGGGCAAGGGCGACACGAACGACGCGGCGAACTTCGAGTGCGCCGCGCCGAAGTGATCCACCCGTGAGGCCTCGCCCGCGCGCCGCCGGCGCGCTCGTCGCGGCATGCGCGCTCGCCGCCGCCACGGCCCTTTCGCTTCATGCGCAGGAGTCGACCAGCGGGGCCGCGGGGTCGGGCGCGGTCGGACGCTTCCTCGCGCCGCCGGCGCAAGTCGTGGCAATTCGCGCTGGCCGATTCTTCGACGCGCGCAGCGGGCGCATGTCGACCGGCCAAACGATATTGATCCGCGGCGACAAGATCGCCGAGGTCGGCGCGAACCTGGACGTGCCGCCCGATGCGCGCGTGATCGATCTAGGCGACGCCACCGTGCTGCCCGGCATGATCGACGTGCACGTGCACGTCAACGTCGGCGGCAACGAGGGCGCGCGCGCACCGGCCGAGCGCGCGTACGTCGCGCTCGCGAGCGCGCAAACGGATTTGCTCGCGGGCTTCACAACCGTCGCCGACATGGACTCGCGCGGCGGCTTCAACACGGTCGACTTGCGCGACGCGATCAACGCCGGGTTGGTGCTCGGCCCGCGGATGCAGGTGGTCGGCCAGTCGTTGAACATCCGCGCGAGCAATGCCTATTCAGACTCGGATTCCGGCCGCTTCTACTCGGAATTCACCGAGGGCAAGAACGTGAACTCGCCGTGGCTCGCGCGCGCCGCGGTTCGAGAGGCGAAGTTGCACGGCGTGGACTGGGTGAAGATCTACACGTCGCAGGACTTCGTCGGTCCGTATCATCTGTTCACGCCCGAAGGCGAGCTGATCACGACGCCTTCGCTCACGCGCGAGGAAGTCGAGGCGATCACCGACGAGGCGCACCGGCTCGGCCTCAAGGTCGCGTGCCACACGTACGGCGGCGAAGGCATGCGCAGCTGCATCGAGGCGGGCGTGGACGCGCCGACGCACCTGCTCGAGCTCGACGACGCGGGCATCCGCACGCTGCTGCAGAAAAAGCTGCCATTCGTCTGCACGCTCGACGATCTGATCTATCAGGAAAAGGCCGACCTGCGCGACAGCGGCGGCAAGCTCTCGCGGCTGTCGCTCGCGGAGCAAGCTTTCAGACGCGCGCTCAAGGCCGGCGTGCCAATCGTATTCGGCAGCGGCGCGACATCCGCGATCATTCCACACGGCGTGCAAGCGAATCAGTTCGAGTATTACGTGAAATGGGGCATGACGCCCGCGCAAGCACTACAGACTTCGTTCCTCGCGGCCGCGACGATGCTGAACTACCACTGGGAGAAGCAGATCGGCAGCCTCGAGCCCGGCAAGCTCGCCGACGTGATTGCGGTCGTGGGCGACCCGCTGCGCGACGTCGCCGAGATGCAGCACGTGCGCTTCGTGATGAAGGGCGGCCTCGTCGCGCGCGACGAGATCAGCAAGCGCTAGCGGCCCGGCGCGTCCGGGCGGACGCGACATACGCGACCGCGGGTCACGTCGCCGCCACGTCCTGCCGCAAGAAATCGCCGAGCCGCCGACCTCCCCCCGAATCCAACTGGCGGATTTGTTACAGAGCCGACACAGCTTATAGTCGGGCCGTCGACCTACATTGTGTCTTGCGAGCGTCCGTGTGCTGGGCGCGGCGCCGACAGGGAGGGGATCGAGATCGAAACCGAGCAGGAGATGACGGCCGACGGCACTCGCGCGGCGACCGCACCGCCGGACTTCCTCGCTGGGGGCGGCGAGGCCGGCGCACGGATGCGCGCCGTCGATTGGTCCACGACTCCGCTCGGCGCGCCGCAGAGATGGCCGCAGTCGTTGAAGACGATCGTGCGGGTGCTGCTCGACTCGCGCTACGCGATGTGGATGCTCTGGGGCCCCGAGCTCACGTTCTTCTGCAACGACGCCTATCTGCCCACTGTCGGCATCAAGCGCGACTGGGTCATCGGCGCTCGCTCCGACAAAGTTTGGGAAGAGATCTGGCCGGACATCGGGCCGCGCATCGCGCGCGTGCTCGAGCATGGGCAAGCGACTTGGGACGAGGGCCTGCTGCTGTTCCTCGAGCGCAGCGGCTTCTCCGAAGAGACTTACCACACGTTCTCGTACAGCCCCGTCTACGATGATCGGAGCCGCATCGCCGGCATGCTGTGTGTCGTCACGGAAGTCACCGAGCGAGTGATCAGCGAACGCCGGCTGCGCGCGCTGCGCGATCTCGCGGGGCGCCCGCCGGGAATCGACGGCGTCGTGGCGACCTGCTCGCGCGCGTGCGAGGTGCTCGCGACCTACCCACTCGACGTGCCGTTCGCGGCGCTCTACTTGCTAGACGGCGCGAGCGCGCGCAGCACGGCGCGCGTCGTCGCGAGCACGCGCGACGCACGGCAGACGGCGCTGCCCGGCGTGCTCGATCTCGCCGAGGCGCCGCGTTGGCTCGCGAAGCTGCTCGAGACCGAGCGGCGCGTCGAGATCGACGATCTCGGCCCCCGCGGGCTCGGCATCACGGCCGAGCCGTGGCCGGACCTCGTGCGGCAGGCGTTCGCCGTGCCGCTCAAGGGCGCGAGCCAGCAGGGGCTCGCGGGGTTTCTCGTGGCGGGCCTGAGCCCGCGGCGCCCGACCGGCGAAGCGTACGAATCGTTCGTAGACCTGGTCGCCAAGCAGATCGACAGCGCGATCGGCGAGGCACAGGCGTATGAGGCCGAGCGCAAGCGCGCCGAGGCACTCGCCGAGCTCGACCGCGCGAAGACGACTTTCTTCTCGAACGTAAGCCACGAGTTCCGCACGCCGCTAACACTGATGCTCGGGCCGCTCGAGGCAGCGCTGACGGCGAACGACACGCCGCCGAAGCTGCACGAGGCGCTCGCGCTCGCCCATCGCAACGCGGGACGCCTCCAGAAGCTCGTCAACTCGCTGCTCGACTTCTCGCGCATCGAGGCGGGCCGCGTGCAGGCTTCCTACGAGCCGACGGATCTCTGCACGCTCACGCGCGACCTCGCGAGCAACTTTCGGTCCGCGATGGAGCGCGCGGGCCTGAAGTTCACGGTGGACTGCGAGCCATGCGACGAGCCCTCGTTCGTCGACCGCGACATGTGGGAGAAGATCGTTCTCAACCTGCTCTCGAACGCGCTGAAGTTCACGCTCGAAGGCGGCGTCTCGCTGAGCCTGACTCGCGATGGCGAACGCGCGCTGCTGCGCGTCACGGACACCGGCGTTGGCATGCCGAAGCACGAGCTGCCGCGCTTGTTCGAACGCTTTTATCGCGTCGAAGGCGTCGAGGGCCGGACGCACGAAGGCACGGGGATCGGCCTCGCGCTCGTGCAGGAGCTCGTGCGCTTGCACGGCGGCACGATCGAGGCCGACAGCGATCTCGGCCGCGGCACCGAGTTTCGCGTGCGGATTCCGTTCGGCACCGCGCATTTGCCGGCCGAGCGCGTGCGTGGCGAGCGCAGGTCTCCGGCGCGCGGCGGCGCGGCGCAGGCGTTCGTGCAGGAGGCGCTGCGCTGGCTGCACGACGACGACACCGCAGCCGAAGTCGAGCACTCGACGCCGGAGGAGCGCGACGAGCGCTTCGCGCGGACGTTCGGCGCGCGCATCGTGCTCGCCGACGACAACGCGGACATGCGCACGTACGTCGCCGCCCTGCTCGCGCCCTATTACTCGGTCGAGGCGGTCGCGGACGGCGAGGCCGCCCTCGCGGCCGCACGGCGCGCGCGCCCCGAGCTCGTGCTGACGGACGTCATGATGCCTCGACTCGACGGGTTCGAGCTGCTCGCCGCGATCCGAGCCGACGAAGACTTGCGGCGCGTGCCGGTCGTACTGCTGTCCGCGCGCGCGGGCGAGGAGTCTCGCATCGAAGGTCTCGCCGCAGGCGCGGACGACTACCTCACCAAACCTTTCTCTGCGCGCGAGCTGCTCGCGCGCGTCGGAGCCCTGCTGGAGCTCGACTACATGCGCCGTACCGGCGAGCAGGCGTTCCGACGCCGGTCCGCGCAATATGAGACGCTGTTCAACGAAGCGCCGCTCGGCGTCTACCTCGTCGACGCCGACCTCAAGATTCGCGAAGCGAACCCCACTGCCGTGGCAGCGTTCGGCGACATCCCCGATTTGATCGGTCGCGACTTCGGCGAGGTGATCCCTGCGCTCTCGCCGCAGCCCGCGGCAGACGAAATACTCGGCCGATTCAAGCGCACACTCGAAACCGGCGAGCCGTACTTTTCGTCGGAGCACGCCCAGCAGCGTCTCGATCGCGACATGACCGAATACTACGACTGGCAAATCAACCGCATTCCGCTGCCGGACGGCCAGTATGGTGTGGTTTGCTATTTCCGCGACGTCTCGGCGCACGTGCACGCGCGCGCGCGGCTCGAGACCGCGGATCGTCAAAAGGACGAATTCCTCGCGATGCTCGCGCACGAGCTGCGCAATCCGCTCGCGCCGTTGCGCAGCGCGGCCGAGGTCCTCACACGCTCGACCGCGCCGGAGAGCGAGCGCACGAAGATGCTAGTCGAGATCGTGCAGCGCCAAGTCACGAACTTGTCGCGGCTCGTCGACGATCTGCTCGACGTGTCGCGGATTACTCAAGGCCGCATCGAGCTCAAGCGACGTTCCGTTCAGCTCACCGAGATCATCGGCCATGCGCTCGAGATCGTCGACCCGCTTTTCCGCGAGCGGCGGCACCGAGTGCGCGTGACCGGCCACGCGCCATTGCGCGTGCACGGCGACTCGGAGCGGCTCGTGCAATGCGTCGCGAACGTGCTCACGAACGCGGCCAAATACACCGATCGCGACGGTCAGATCGAGGTTGGTGTGCGCGAGGACGGCAAGGAGGCGGTGATCACGATCAAGGACGACGGCGCGGGGATCGCGCCGGACCTGTTGCCCCACGTGTTCGACCTCTTCGTGCAGAGTGCACGAACGCTCGACCGCTCGCAGGGCGGTCTCGGCATCGGTCTTTCGGTCGTCAAACGGCTGGTCGAGATGCATGGTGGGCGCGTGGCCGCGGCGAGCGAAGGCGTCGGCCGGGGCTCCACGTTCGAGATTCGCTTACCGTTGCTCGAAGCGGCCGACCACCCCGCTGCCGAGGTACAGCGCCCCGCGACGCGGCCTAGCCGGATTCTCGTCGTCGACGACAATCAAGACGCCGCCGACTCGCTAGCAATGATGCTCGCGCTCGACGGCCACGAGGTGCGTCAAACCTATGCGGGCGCGCCCGCCCTCGCCTGCTTGCGAGAGTTCCGACCCGACGTCATCTTGCTCGACATCGGATTGCCCGGCATGGACGGGTACGAAGTCGCGCGACGCATCCGCCAGCAGCCGGATGGCGCCAGCGTTCGGCTCATCGCGCTCACGGGTTACGGTCAAGAGTCGGACAAGTCCCGCACGCGGGCCGCGGGTTTCGACGAGCATCTCGTCAAGCCCGTCGAGCTACGCAACTTGCACCAGGCACTCGCGGGCGGCGCGACTCGTCACTAGCCGATCGAAGCATGGGTCGGCGGAGCGCATGACGGCGCGCCGCTCACCTCCTCAAGGTCGTTTGCGGATTCTGCGATCTGCGAATGGCCACATTTCCCGCACGCGCCTTGCGCGCTCATGGTGGCCGCCGGTCGTGGCATATGTCTTGCACCAAATGGCCACGTGCCGGTCGGCACATTCCCCGAGGACCACATGGAGGTGCGAGATGAAGAAGTTTTTTCTGCTAGCGATTGCGATCGGCTTGGGATCGGTTGCGGCTTGCAATAACGGCACGCCTGTCTCGCCGAATCGGGCGAGCCCGCCTGCGGCGCCCCCGAGGGCGCAGAGCTCGAGCCCCACAGGAGCACCCGGTGCGTCGAACACGAGCCCGCGACCCGGCCAGGGAACCCAGTCGCAGGTCGCTCAGCTGAGCTTCGATGCCGCCGACACCAATAAGGACGGCGTCATCACACAGAACGAGGCGCTCGCGGTTCCGGGCCTCGACTTCGCGTCGGCGGACAAGGACAACAGCCACACGCTGAGCCACCAAGAGTTCGACGCCGCGATGGCGAAGGCCCGGCCCGGCGGCTAGGGCTCAACGCGCGCGTGGCGCGGCGCCGAGCGCCGGCAGCTTCACGAGATAGGCTGGATTGTCCTTGAACATGAGCGTGAGGTCCGCCTCGGATGCGCCGGCCGCGCGCAGCGTCTTTGCGGCGATTGCGAGCGTGTCCGTTTGATTGAGCTCGCCGACGAGCCCCGCGTCGCTCGACACGAAGAAATGCTGCGCGCCGAGCGCGCGCATCGCCGCGAGGGTCTTCTCCTTCGACTCGCCGTCCTTGGTGAGGCTGCGGCCGACGATCTCGATGTACGCGCCGAGATCGATCGAAGCGCGCAGTTGGTCGAGCGACATGTACGTGTACTGCGGCAGGAACAGTGGATGCGTGACGATCAGCCGCTTCACGCCGGCCGCCTTCGCTGCGCGCAAGATCAATAGCGCCTCGTCCCCATCCACGTGCCCGGTCGCGAGCGTGAAGTCAAGCTCCGCGACCACGGCGATGACCTGGTTCGCTTCGGGCACGAGCGCGCCGTCGCGCGACACGCGCACGAACGGGCGGCTCTCCTTGTTGTAGCGGACCTCGTGCTCCGAGTCGTGCGTCGGCATCCAGACGATCCGGCCGAGCCCGCCCGCGACGTCGGCGAGGTAACGCACGGCCTGCGGGTTCAACCCGCCGACAGCGGTGTCGAGCGTAATGGCCCCGAACACCTCGAAACCCGGCGTCGCGTACTTGCGCACGAGATACGCGAGGCCGCCCGTCTCGGTCCAGTGGTTCTTGAGCACGATGCCGCGCAGGCCACGCTCTTGCGCCGCCTTCGCGACCTCGAATGCGTCGACCGCGCGCGGATAGCTGTCGGGATCGTGATGCACGTGCAGGTCGATCGCGCCCGCGAGCGCGGGATCCGACAGATGCTGATCGGGCTGCGGTGGGACGTCGCGATGCTTGTACTGCTCCCAATGGGTCTGAGGCGACGTCGCGGGCTGCGCGTGCAACGCGGGCGCCGCGACAACGAGCGCCGCGACGATGAGACACGCCGCGGCTGCCGAACTTGGCCGCCGACCGAACCACTGCGTCGTGAAAGTCACTTCGTCCCCCTTCTCTACGGTCCATTAACCCGCAAGCCAAAGCTGCGCGCAGATCGCAATCGCACATGCCGTCTCGACAAGCGCGACAGCCAAGAATATCAGTGGCAGCGAATCGCGCACGCGCCCCAACGCCGCGGCGCGCAGGCGGCGGAGCCGCGCGATGCGGCCGAGCGCCGTCAACACGGGCGGAACCGCGACCGCGATGCCGGCAATGCTCAGCTTGTCTTCTAGCCCAAGCCGCGCGATCAGCGCAGTGGTCAGCGCGAACACCGTCAGTATCCCGATCGCCAGCGATGACAGCGTCAACCGATAGTCGGATCGCGACGTCGCCGGCCGCAGGCTTCGAAAGAGGCCGATGACTCCGACGACTCCGCCGATCGTCAACAACACGATCGCGACATCGGCTCTGTCGTGAAAGCCGAAAAGGAGCGAGGCTGTCGCTAGAACGATGCCGCCCAGTAACGTCGGCGCGAGTATCGTCGCTGCGAGACCGAACAGCACGGCGACCGCCGTGCTGCTCGTGAGCCGTTCGAGGAGGCCGGGCCTGTCGTAGCGCGTCATGATGCTCATGCCCGGATCGCGTCTGCCGCGCGCTTGCCCCACTTCGCGATCACGAACACGTTGAAGAAGTGCATCGCGCCCAGCACGAGCAGGACGAGACCCACCTTCGTGCTCAAGAACTCGATCGCCTCCTGCGTCGATCCGGGCTTCATGCCGAGCTTGAGCGCGAGCGTCACGTAACCCATGTTGATCAGATAGAAGCCGACGACGAGCAGATGATTCACCGAGTCCGCGAGCCGCTCGTCGCTCGCGAAGCTGTTGACGAGAAACACGCGGCCGTTCTTGCTCAGTGTGCGCGCAACCCAGATCGTCAGCGCAATGCTGATCGCGAGATAACAGAAGTAAGTGGCTTCGATGATCATGGCTTCTCTCCTTTGCTACAGATGTACGTGCATCTCGACAGCGTCAAATCGCCTGCGCGGCAGCGCGCTGGCGCCGCAAGCGCACGATGCGGCCGAGAGCCGCAACGATCAGCAACGACAGGACGACGATGAAGCCGGCGACCACTCGATAGTCGATGTCGATGGTCAGCAACTCGCCGATCACAGTGCCGGCCGCCGCTATACCGACACCAAGGCAGGTGAGCGTCGCCCAGTAGTCCGCGCTCGACGTTGCCGGTCGTCGCGCCTGGAAGAGCCCGACATATCCAACCATCCCGCCGATCGGCAGAAGCAGCATGCCCAAGATCTCCCAGGGCACGGCGCCGATCAGCATGATGCCGAGCAGGACACACTGCGTGAACTGCGTGAAGCTGTAGAGAATCACGGGCACGAGGACCGTCGCTGCAATGCCGAGTAGCACGGTGAACAGCGTGTTGCTCGTGAGCCGTTCGAGGAGGCTCGCCCTGTCGTATCGCATCATTGTGCTCATGGTT
>Ga0207711_10001222_pt1 | contig 24329 bp, 23 predicted proteins | sample KBSS34metaG_FD_184401 | JGI IMG/M metagenome (GOLD analysis project Ga0207711, IMG submission 184401) | Switchgrass rhizosphere microbial communities from Kellogg Biological Station, Michigan, USA - KBS S3-4 metaG (SPAdes) (version 2) | ecosystem: Host-associated > Plants > Roots > Rhizosphere...
GGCGCCAACCCGGTGACATCCAAATCGCGATCGAACAATTCCAGATTGCGGTCAACGCCGACGGCGGCTTCGCCGATGCTTGGGATTGGCTGGCTTTCGCCTGGGTCAATGCCGGCGCTGAGCTCGGCTGGACGACGCCGGCGCGAGCGTTCCCACGTGCACGTGCCGCAGCGCTCCGCGCGCTCGAGCTTGATCCGAAGCTTGCGACATCCCGCGCGGTGCTGGGCTACCTGCGTGCGGTGTACGACTGGGATTGGCAGCCGGGCCTGGCGGAGCTCGAGCGAGCCGTCGCCGCCGCCCCGCATGAGAGCGGCACTGTATTCGGCTGCGCCTACGTCCTCTCGTTGCTCGGCCGCCACGATGAAGCGATCGCGCTCGTGACCGATCTCGCCGCGGCGTTGCCCGAGGACGGCCGCATGGAGCAGCAGGTCGCGGAGCGCCTCATCGACGCAGGCCGCTATGGGGAAGCGACCCGAGCCGCGAGTCAAGCGCTAGAGGCTGGAGCGGAGCCGGGACAGGTCCGGCAGCTGCTCGGTGTCGCAGCAGTGGGCGCGGGCGAGCTCGAAACGGCGATCTCCGAGTTCCAGAACGCGATGCTGCTCCAACAACACGCGCCGCAGGCCGTCGGCTACCTCGCCGCTACCTACGCGCTCGCAGGGCGTCGCGACGAAGCCCGCGCTCTGCTCGGCGAGCTCGAGGCGCGCGCGAGCGCCGAGCAGCTCGACGACGTCATGCTCGCGCGCATCTACCTCGCACTCCGCGACCGCGATCGCGCGCTCGGGCTGCTCGAGGAAGCGGCGGAGTTGCGCCTGCAGGACGTGTGCGACATATCTAACGACCCATTCTTCGCCACGCTGCGCGGCGATGAACGATTCACGGCACTGGTTGGGCGCATGCATTTGGGGTCGGACCCGCGCGCCTAATCGGCAGTGAACCCGCGCCGCCAAGGGTAGGCTCCCGGGCCGAGCACGCGCACCTCGCGCGACAAAGTCTCTGTCGCTCGCGTGATTGAGCGTGCGCTCTGGAAGTCGCCGGCACTTCTCTCGTCCGCACTGCAGACCAGATCGCCTTCTCAACCGGCGTGAGCAATGTCGTATAAGGGAGGGGTGCCAATTGACACGTAATGCGAGCTATGCGCGACCGATGCAGATTATGAAGCGATTCTCGTCGTTTCTTTTGCGCGCCTAATTGTCGGCAACGAATCAACGTCGGAGGTCTTCCGTGGTTACCAATAGGATTGAGTACTCGGAGTCAGTCGCATCTCTCCTCAAACAGAGCACGCCCGAGGCGCAACTAGGCCTGTTGTTCGTTCGTTTCGCCGAAGCTTTGCTACAACCGAATGGTGAAGGTATCGACAACGTCGTTACCGCAGATGCACGGTTCCACGAACTTGAGGCAGCAGGCCTACCGCCTGGTCCACTAGGGTTCAAGGCTTTCCGGAAGCAGATCAATGCCGCGTTTCCAGATGAGAGCGTGTTTATCGTCGCGATGCGCTTTCCGGAACCAAGCATCATTGAAACAGAACTCGCGTGTACCGCGACTCATCGCGGGGAACTCATGGGCATTCCTGCAACGGGGAAGCAAGTCCGTTTCACCATTCACACGCGCAACCGCTTCGAGAATGAACGGATGGCAGAGCGGTGGGATCGCATGGATGTTGCCGCCTTGCTGGCAGAGCTGAAGAGTTAGTGTTTCGCCAGCCGTCCGCACAAGCAGTTGCAGCGGACGGTCATGGGCCTAACCGAACTCGGAGCGCCGAGACTTGACGCTAAGGCGCGAAATCAACCGTCGTCGTCTGTCCGATGACCAGGTCGGCGTTCTTCCCTGCAGTGAACTTCACCGCGGCGGTCGTATCATCGACCGTCGGATCGTCGACGTCGCAAGTCAACGCCACAGAGTATGGCGTCGGCAGCGCGGTCGTGCCGCCCGGCAGCGCGCCCACCGCATAACGGTACCGGCCGACCGCCTCGCTATAGAGCACACGCGCGGCAGCGGTCACGGGCGAGCCGTCGTAGAAGTCATCGGGCGTCGTGTTGTGGTTCGCATAAACATAGACCGCGCAGCCCGTCTCCGTGGTCGTGCCCGTGTACGCCATGCCGCCCTGCCCGCTCAGAACGTCTGCGTTCACCTCGCCCGCGATCGTTCCGACTTCCGCGCTGTCCTCGATCCTCGCGGTCGGTCGCAGCATGTAGCCGCTTGGGTCTGTAACCAGGGATCTCTTCAGGTCCACGTCGACTGCTAGCGCCAGGCCGCCACTCCCGACCTCGAACGTGCGGTTCAACTTGAAGCCGCGGCCTGAGTTGTTGTCGGTCGTCTCGCAGCTCGGGCAGCGCAGTGCGTGCTGACCGCCGAGGTTGTCGAGCACGTACGACTTGTCCGTGAAGTGCAGACGGATCCAAGTGATTCGGCCGACCGGCACTTGTAGGCTTTCCGCGAGCGCGACCGTGAGAGCGCCGCCGAGCGCGTTGAGCCGCACCGGCGGCACGGGGCCCGTGCCGTCCCAGACGCCCGTGATGCAATGTGTCGCCGGCCGAACCTGGGCGGGCAGCGGCTTGTAGTCGAGTACGACCTCTTCCTGCCCCGCGTAGTGCACCGTGATGCGCGTGAAGTCCACGCAGACGCGATCGATTGCTGTGCTATTGATAGGAGCATCGGTGACGCTCAGCGAGAGCGGCGCGGTCGCTCCCGAGCCGCCGCCACCACCACCGCAGCCCCCGATAGCGGTTGCCGCGATGACGCCAAGTGCCGCACTTGCGATGTTCTTCATGCGCCGCCTCCCTGCGATCGGTGGTCTGTACGTTAGGTGAGCGGCCCAGGTTCAGGTGAGACTCAAGTCACACTCTTCTGGATTCGTGTCGTCACGACGTGCGCGCCGGCCGAATTGGCACCAACTGCACATTGACTTGGGACCGCCACCACAATTCGTTGGAACCGTTTCGCTGCTCGATCGTGTAATGCAGTTCCATTGGCTCGCCGCCCGCTGAAATCGATTCGTGGCCATGGTCGCCCGAAAAGACGAGCGATTCAGGTAACCAATAACTGGGAATGGAGGCCAACGCCGATGGCCAGCAAGTTGTTTTTGAGAAAGATCAAGTAGAGTCGCTCAGTCGCGGTGCCCTCGACGGCAATCGCCGTGCGCATTGAGTGCTCGTCAACTTCGCCGCTACTCGTCGCGAAACCGCTGCGAATTCTCGGGATCACACGCGGAACCGGGCGAGAGATCCGGCCTGTGATCCCACATCGCCGTGTAAGTCGCCGGGGCCGTGAGGTACTCGGGATCCTCGACCGTAAGCTCGTAGCGCAGCTGCAACCGATCGGCGGTCAACGTCAGCCGCTCGATCAGGTGCTTACCACTGCCAGACGGGACTCCAAAGCCGATACCCATTCGGTGCGGCGTGAACGCGACCGTATCGATCATCAGCGCGTCGCCGTCCCATCGGCCGATCGAATGCCCGAACAGTGACGGCTCGACGTTCGCCGGATGCTCGGCAAGATCGAGGTAGATAGTGCGTGTTGCATCGTTGCCGTCGGAGTCGATCTTCATCACGACGCGGTCGTCGCGCACGTCGATGGTCCGCAGCATCGCCAGCATCGTAACCATCGGCAGCGGTATCGGGGTGCATCCAAGAGTTAGCTGAGATCGCCCGCTGACGACCTCCGCGACCGCCGCGCGTGCTTTGTCGCTGAGAGGCCAGCCGCGCACGGTGTTCATGAGCAGCACCTCACTGGGCTTCGGCGCCCAATTGCCGGCGAGTCCGGTCGCGGGCACCGTCGCGATCGGTGGACGACTGCTGCGGCCGCCGCGAAGTGGGTACAGATTGCCGTCGCTCGTCGTGATATCCATGCCGAGCACGGTGCCGTTGCCCCGCCGATTCGGGAACGCGTGGATCACGACCGGTGATCCGAGTGTCAGCACTTCGCGGGTGAGACCGGTCGCCTGCGCCAGCGAAATCGAGACCGCCTCCACTTGCTGGAGAACGCGCTGTCCATTTGGGCCCGCGGTCTCGAGGGTCAAATAGATATGCGGGTTCGCCCAGTCGACCTTCGTGAGCGTGCCTTCGAGGGTGACTGGGGCGCCGGTCATGTCATAGACCGACGCGCTGTGGTGGGCCAGCGCAGTACTCGCCATGAACACGCCGAGGACGCCAAGAAATTCGAATCTAAGCATCCGCATGCCTCCATCCGGCGGGAATGCGCAACGGATTTTACGACAGCGGCAGCCGCCGCAGTATGTGTTCAAGGTCCGCCGCCACTGATGGCGAGGCGTGCGGTCTGAAGCGCCCCCCGCGCGCTTTGGAGCAAACGATGATTTTCACGCGGCAGTTCTACCCATGGGCGCTGGGTGGTACGTTGGTGCGCGGCAACCATTCCTTCGGAAGGTGCGGCGCCCCCGTAGCGGAGCCTGGTCCTTCGGGAGTCGGCAGAGCCGTGCCCGCTTGAGATGTCTGTTCGACAAGTAGGCCAAAGGCACCTGCAACTGCCGCACTGGCAAGAACGCCCCGCCGGGTCGAGGACGACGAATTCTTGGACATGGCAAGTCTCCTGGTTGATGTGACCTGCTGAGCACGGACCATTGCACTACGCGCCCCACGCTGGGCTCTATTGCACAAGGTATTCGGATCACCGGCGCGCGTATTCCGTGAAACGTAGTGCTTCAGCGTCACCATCGTGTGGCACGAGAACCGCACTTGGCGTCGTTCCCCCGCCGCATGGCGTAGCGGGCGTGTACATGCCAGCTACGGGGTCATGCTTGAATCGGCATATCGCCGCGCGTAACGGCGAGTGCCCCGGCGTGCCGAACTGTCACGGTACCGGACTTGCGCGAGCTCGCCAAACACAACACGGTGTGTTCCCGACGGACAGGGTTACCGCTTACGTCGACGGTCGCGGCCGTGCGCAAGCGCACGGAGGCCGTCAGATGCCAGTTTGGGGCGATGTCTTATCGCAGTGTTCTCGTCCATGCCGAGAGCCTAGATCACCGCCCGCGCCACTTCTGTGGGCAAATCCTGGGACGAAGCCATGCTCCCGACGTCCGAATACCGGTTCGCCGACGGCATTCCCGTCATGCTCCCGCAGCCGACAGCGATGGGAATCGTCGATGACCCGCGCCGCTGAGACGCAGCAGTTCCTGCAAGCAGTTTGCAAGAAGCCCTGCGTTTCCCCCCGACCGAACGTCGACACGCCACCCGATGCGTCGCTGAAGGCGCGGCATGGACGGTGCATATCCCCCGCCGCGTAATGGAATCGATCTTTTCTCGCAAGGAGACAGCGAATGGCAACAGCACGTAACGAAGTCGAGAAGCAGAAACTAATGACGGGCCTATTCAACGATCGGGAGAGCGCTGAAAGCGCGTACAACGCTCTCTCGTCGCGCGGCTACAGCGAAAAGGACATCAACCTCGTGATGTCTGACGACACGCGCAAGAAACACTTCTCCGGCCCGGGCGCTCAGGAAACCGAGCTCGGCAACAAAGCGGCCAAAGGCGCTGGTGTCGGCGGAGCGGTGGGCGGCACGGTTGTGGGCATCGCGGCCGCGGTCGCTGCGATCGGCTCGAATCTCGTCATTCCGGGCCTCGGTCTGGTGATCGCGGGTCCGCTCGCGGCCGGTTTGGCGGGCGCGGGTGCCGGCGCAGGCGCCGGCGGTCTGATCGGCGCGCTCGTCGGTTGGAACATCCCCGAGGAACGCGTGAAGCAATACGAGACCGGTCTCAAGAACGGCGGAATTCTGATGGGCGTGACTCCCCGCACGGCCGACGATGCGAGGTATTTGGAGAGAGAATGGAAGAACTACGACGGCGAGCAGATCCGGCGATAACGACGCGAGCGCGGCTCACCGGTCGAGACTGCGTCGGGCTGTCCGGGCGCACCCGCCCGCGATTCGCGGCGCCGATCGCGTGCGGTGGCGGATAGAGCGCTCAGAAAGACGACGTAGGAACTGACCCGTATCCCCAAGGACACTGACCCGCTTCGGCGGGTCTTTTTTGTCGGGGAGGCTTTCACTGCCCCCATCAGATCAGGTTGCGCCGCGCGGAAGCGCATGTCGCGAGGGCACGCTACTTGCACTCCGACATGCAACCGGCAATTCGCTGGCGATCCTCTCTCCCTTCAAGGAAAGCGTATGAACTTCATTGTGTGGTTAATCGTAGGCGGTCTCTTGGGCTGGGTAGCGAGCATGATCATGGGTACCAATGATCGGCAAGGTATCGTGCTCAACGTCGTGGTCGGCATCGTCGGCGCGGCGTTGGGCGGCTTCCTGCTCGCGCCGATGCTCGGCACCGGAACCATCAACCAGGGCGACCTCAGCATGAGCTCGCTCGTCGTGTCGCTGCTCGGTGCTCTCATCTTGCTCGCGATCGTAGGGTTCTTCCGTCGGCGCCGGAGGGTTTGACGCGCGCGACGGGTGCACGAATCGAACGTTGAATCATGGCGCGCGGCGGTTGGGTAGGCACCCACTCGTCGCGTGACCTACCACCCTCCGACGACCGCCGCGTGACATGCTGGCGGCTCGAGACGGCGTCCACCTCTTACCTACAAGGAGTCTTAGTCATGGATCGACAAACGCTGAAGGAACTCATTCTTCAATCGCTCGAGCACGAGCGCGGCGGCGTGAACGTCTACAGCGCTGCCATCGACGCCGCGATGAACGAAGACCTCCGCGAAGAATGGTCGAAATACCTCAAGCAGACGCGCCGGCACGTGCAGATCCTGGAAAGCGTGTGCAAGAAGTTCGAGATCGACGCGGAAAGCGCGTCACCGGGCCGCAAGATCGTTCATGACTTGGGCGCGGCGCTCGTGACCGCGGTGCGCGAGGCGCGGAGCGCCGGAAATCCCGCCGCGGCACAGATCGTCGCCGCCGAGTGCGTCACGCTGGCCGAGACGAAGGACCACGCAGACTGGGAATTGCTCACGCAGTGCGCGGCAGAGCTCTCGGGCGAGCAGCAGGTTGCCCTCGGTCAAGCATGCGAGGAAGTGGAGGACCAGGAGGACGAGCACCTCTATCACACGAAGGGCTGGGCACGCGAGCTCTGGCTCGACTCGCTTGGGTTGAAAGCCGTGCTTCCGCCGCCCGAGGAGCAAAAACACGTCAAGACCGCGATCGGCGCCGCTCTCGCGGAGCAAGAGAGTGAGCGCACGCGTTGACGCGTCCGTTCGCGCGCCTGCTCCCGCTGATCCCGCTATTAATAAGGTGATGCATGTCCAAGAAACGCAAGTCCAGCGCTCCTGACTCACGCGGCTCGAAAAAGACCACCGCGGCGCGCAGGGCTCAGACGTCGTCACGGACGACGACGAGCGGTCCGTCGCGACGTTCGAGCGTCGTGCGCGACGCCGCAAGCGCGAAGATGGCCGCGACCGAGCTGGTCGCAGAGGCTTTCCCGTTCAACGCGGCGAAACCGAGCGAGTATGGCAAGGCTGCTCTAGCACCGCAGGCCGGTCAGAGCGTCGAGCCGCCGGACCCCAGCGTCGGCTCAAGCACCCTCTCCGAGCGCAACTCCACGCCAAAGACTGGCAAGCCCGCCGCAACGGGCACCAACCCGACGAACGACCCGCTAGAGCGCGTCCGCGTCGACTCTTCGGGCCGAGCGCTCACCACCAATCAAGGCGTCAAGATCGCGGACAACCAGAACTCGCTGAAGGCGGGGCTGCGTGGTCCCACGCTGCTCGAGGACTTCATCCTCCGCGAGAAGATCACGCACTTCGATCACGAACGCATCCCGGAGCGCATCGTGCACGCCCGCGGCTCGGCGGCGCACGGCTTTTTCGAGTGCTACGAGCCGCTCGCGGACCTGACGCGCGCATCGCTGTTCGCCGAGACTGGCAAACGCACGCCAGTCTTCGTGCGTTTTTCGACCGTCGCGGGCGAGCGCGGCTCCACCGACACCGCGCGCGACGTACGCGGGTTCGCCGTGAAGTTCTACACGGACGAAGGTAATTGGGACCTCGTCGGCAACAACATCCCCGTGTTCTTCATCCAGGACGCGATGAAGTTTCCGGACTTGGTCCATGCCGTGAAGCCCGAGCCGCACCATGCCATGCCGCAAGCCGCGTCGGCGCACGACACCTTCTGGGATTTCGTGTCGCTGATGCCGGAATCGACGCACATGCTGATGTGGGTGATGTCGGATCGCGCGATACCGCGCAGCTTGAGAATGATGCAGGGCTTCGGCGTGCATACGTTCCGCTTCGTGAACGTCGAAGGCGAGTCGCAGTTCGTAAAGTTTCACTGGTCCCCGAAGGCCGGCACGCACTCGCTCGTGTGGGACGAAGCGGTGAAGATTTCCGGCGCGGACCCCGATTTCCACCGGCGCGATCTCTGGGAGGCCATCGAGGCGGGTGCGTATCCGGAATGGGAGCTCGCGGTGCAAGTTTTCGGCGAACGGGAGGCCGACAAATTCACCTTCGACGTGCTCGACGCCACGAAGCTCGTTCCGGAGGAGCTCGTGCCGTTGCGCCCCATCGGACGGATGGTGCTGGACCGTAACCCCGACAATTTCTTCGCTGAGACGGAGCAGGTCGCGTTCTGCACCGCGCATATCGTGCCGGGCATCGATTTCAGCAACGACCCGCTGCTCGCAGGCCGCATTCACTCGTATGTCGACACGCAGATCACGCGGCTCGGTGGCCCGAACTTCCACGAGATCCCGATCAACGCGCCCCTCGCGAGTGTGCACAATAATCAGCGCGACGGTATGCACCGCCAGGCGATCGCGCGCGGCCGCGTCGCATACGAGCCGAACTCGCTCGGCGGCGGCTGCCCGTTTCAGGCCGGGACGACGGGTTTTCAGACTTTCCCTGAAGAAATCGCGGACGACAAGGTGCGCGGGAAGCCCGAGAAGTTCGCGGAGCACTACAACCAGGCACGGCTCTTTTGGAAGAGCCAGAGCGACGTCGAGCGATCTCACATCGTGAACGCCTTTCGCTTCGAGCTCACGAAGGTTCAGACCGTCGCCATCCGCAAGCGGATGGTCGGGGGCCTCGCAAACGTCGCGACGGAGCTCGCCGAACGCGTTGCCGCGGGACTCGGGTTCGACGTGCCGGAGGCGCTGCCGAAAGTACTCGACCGCTCTCCCCGCGCGGAAGTCCAGCAGTCACCGTCACTGTCATTGCTCGTGCGCCCAGGCGATGGATCCATCGCGACACGCAAGATCGCGATCATCGTCGCCAACGGCGTCGACGGCGAGCCGCTCGCGCGGCTGCAGGCTGCACTTGCGCAGCGCGGGGCCGTACCGCGATTCGTGGGGACGACGCTCGGCCGTGTGGACAGTACCAGTGGTGACCCGCTAGAGGTAGAAATCTCGCTCGACGCAGGTCCATCGGTCGTCTACGACGCGGTGGTGCTCCCGGACGGTGGCGCAGCCGTGAAGGAGCTCGCGCAGCTCGGTCAAGCGATGGAGTTCCTGAAGGACCAGTATCGACACTGCAAGCCGATCCTGGCATTCGGAGCATCGGGCGCTCTGCTCGAAGGCGCGGGCATCTGGGAGACACTACCATCGGGGGACAAGGACCCGGGCGTGCTCCACTGCGAGGACGGAAATGCGGAGAAGGCCGTCGAGCCGTTCGCGGCGGCGATCGCGAAGCACAGGCACTTCGAGCGGGAGACGCTGCCGCCGCGCTTGTGAACTCCGCGAGATTGCAGTCGAGATACTAGGCGGCTTCGCTTGCGTGCGCCGGCGCATAGAGACGGAGCAATTCATTGCGTAGAGTTGCTCGTCATCCATGCGAAGGCGCCATGCGACTTCCTGAATTCACTCTTCGAAACGTCGAAGCCATATTGGTCGAATGGGAGTCGTTTGCCTCGCCCAACTACCCGCGCGCTGTCAGCGGCTTCTCGCCACACTTCTGGCTCCTGGGAGAGTTTTGTAGGCGCCGGATGGGCATGCCGATGGGTCTGCGCCGATAAAGGGGGATCGCATGGATGATGACCGCAAGGCCCGCGATGGGGATAACGGACCAGGCGCTCCGGTAGGTGCTACTCCTATCGACGAGTTGGAGCATGCCCGCGCGCGGCTAGCGGCCATCGTCGAGTCCTCCGAGGACGCCATCGTCAGCAAGACGCTCGACGGCATTGTCACTTCGTGGAACGCCGCCGCGGAACGCATCTTCGGCTGGAAGGCCGAAGAGATGATCGGGCAGCCAATCCTCAAGCTCATTCCGGAAGAACTTCAATACGAGGAAGCTCAAATCCTCGCCAAACTGCGCGCCGGCGAGCGCATCGAGCGCTACGAGACAGTTCGCAAGCGCAAGGACGGAGAGCGGCTGGACATATCGCTCACGATCTCCCCGGTGCGCGACAAACACGACGTCATCGTGGGCGCCGCGAAAATCGCGCACAACATCACCGCTCGAAGGCGTGCTGAAAAAGAGCTGCGCGCCCGTGAGGCCGAGCTGGACGCACTTGCCCGGGAGCGCGCTCAGGTTCTCGAATCAGAGCGCGCCGCGCGCACGGAAGCCGAGCGTCTTAGTCGCATGAAGGACGAGTTCCTGGCCACGCTGTCTCACGAACTGCGCACGCCCCTTAACGCGATTCAAGGCTGGACGGATATCCTTCTGCAGAAGCCGCGCGTCGACGAGGAGCTACAGGCTCTCCAGACGATCGAGCGAAACGTTCGCGCGCAGGTGCGCATCATCAGCGACCTGCTCGACATGAGCCGCATCGTCTCCGGCAAGCTTCACCTCGAGGTGCAACCGCTTCACCTGCATCAGGTGGTGGAGGAAGCGCTCGATTCCGTGCGGCAATCCGCGGCTGCCAAGAACATCCGCATTAGCACGCTGCTGGATTCGCAGATAGGGTTGGTGCGAGGGGATCCGAACAGGCTGCAGCAAGTTCTGTGGAACATCTTCTCCAACGCCGTGAAATTTACCCCGCGCGGCGGCCGGATCTCTGTCGTCTTGGAACGTGTGAACTCGCACGTTGAAATCTGCGTAGAAGACACGGGCGTAGGCATCCGTGCCGATTTCTTGCCTTTCGTCTTCGATCGATTCCGCCAGGCCGACCCATCCACCACACGCCGTTACAGCGGTCTGGGCCTCGGGCTCTCGATTGTTAAGAATCTGATCGAGATGCATGGTGGTTCGGTCCGCGTGAAAAGCCCTGGTGAGAATCACGGCAGCACCTTTATTGTCGTGCTCCCGGTTTCTCACGTCCGTGCGGACGAAAACGGGCGGGCCATCACAACGCCCACCGCGGCCGCGATCGACGCAATCCAACTGCCGCGCCTCGACCATGTTCGCGTGCTGGTCGTTGACGACGAGGCCGATGGTCGCGGGCTAATTGCGCGCATTCTCGAAGACCGCGGCGCCATTCCGACTTGCGCGTCAGACGCCGCGGAAGCGCTCAAGTACCTCGCGGACGGCCAGTTCGATGTTCTCTTAAGCGACATCGGGATGCCGACAATGGATGGATACGAGCTCATGCGGCGGACTCGCGCTCAGGAAGCGACATTGAAAAGAAACCGCATTGCGGCGGTCGCAATCACGGCCTACGCCCGCCCTGAAGACCGGCAACGCTCCCTGTTGGCTGGCTACCAGATGCACCTCGCGAAGCCGATCGAAGCGCGAGAGCTCATCGCGGGTATCGCGAGCCTGCTAGATCTCACTCGCTGAAGGCCACGGTTGCTTGATTCTGTCGGCGAGCTGAGCTCGTCGCTTAGTCGCGAGGAATTCTAGTTTTGTTGGGCACGGCCGCGCGGGCGGTCCTTCGAGCATTCGATAGGTCGACTCCAAGGGCTCGCGACGAACGTTGAGGCGTTCGTAGGCAGCAGTGCGTCCCGAAATCTCGCCGCGCTCGAACCGCTGGATCATGCGCCGCAGCTGCAGAACATGCTGTTGGAACGCTATCAGTGAATCTGCGTTGTTGGCTGTCCCGGGACGTCGTGGGCGGGGGTATTGGAGGCTAGGAGCGATCCGCAACGTGCCCTACGCCGCCCGCCGCTGCTCGATCTTGAGCATCGCATGAGCGAGGTTACCCCGACAGTTACCCTTGGCGACTTCAGCACGAGCTTGTTGGTCATCTCGCTGTTCGGTCCTGTCAATCTGCTCGCGATCGTGGGGTTCTTCCGTCAGCGCCGGCGTGTCGGAATGCGCCGATCGGCTGCGCGGAGCTTGAACCTGCCCGACTAAGAGCGTGGCAGGCGAATGCAGAATTCGCTGCCCTTCCCGTGCCCCTCGCTGTGAGCCTCCACAGACCCGCCATGCAATTCCACCACCCGACGCACCAACGTAAGCCCAATGCCGAGCCCACCGTTTGCTCGCTCCCCCGCGGCGTGCACCTGCGAGTACATGGTGAACACCGAGCGCAGCTTCTCGGTGGGGATACCGATGCCGCTGTCCTTGACGATCACCGACGCCTCGCCATCCCGGGCGCCGATGGTGAGCTCGATGCGTCCGCCGGGATCCGTATATTTGGCGGCGTTGTTCAACAGATTGGCGAACACCTGCACTAATCGGTTCAGGTCACCGTTAACGAATACGGGATCTGCTGGCACGTTTATCGCGAGCTCATGCCGTTGTCCGTCGATTGTCGGTCGGCTCATCTCGACAGCCGCCTCCAACGCTTGGGCTAAGTCGATTCGTCTGAGTCTGAGGTCCAGCTTGCCTTGGGCGATGCGATTCATATCCAGGACGTCGTCGATCAGCCGTGTCATGTGCTGCGTCTGGCGATCGAGCACATCGCACACCCACTGCAACGCGGGAACGGCGTTCTGTTTCAACCGGAGGACCTGAACTGCGTTGCGCATCGGCGCGAGCGGGTTACGAAGCTCGTGCGCGAGTGTGGCGACAAACTCATCCTTGCGTCGATCGGCGTCGAGCAGCGCGAGCTCGAGCCGCTTGAGCTCGGTGATCTCGACGGAAGTGCCCACGATTTGGCAAACGGTGCCATCATCGTTTCGCGTCATCACGGCATCACGACTGCTAAACCAATGCCAACTCCCCATACGATCCTGCATACGGTGCTCGAAGCCTAGAACTTCTCCATCTCGCAGGTTCTGGATGCGCACGATGTGATCGCGAAACCGCGGCATGTCTTCGGGGTGCATCAACCGCGGGATCACCTCAGTGCCCATGGCTGCGATCTCATCCGGCGTGTAACCGATAGCGGCGGCTACCGAGCGATTCATGAAGACGCTGCGCTTTTCTGGAACATCGAACACGTGGACGACGCCCGGCGTCACGTCAATGACGCGCTCCAGAAAGCGTTTGCTCTCGCGCAGTGCATCCTCGGCGCGCTTGCGCTTCGTGATGTCTGTCGAAATGCCGACGACCCCGATCGAATTGCCGCTCGCGTCGTAGCGGGGAACCTTGATCGAGATGTAGGTGTGAATGCCGTCGCTTTGCCGCGCGAGCTCTTCCATTTCCAAGGGTCGCGCCGCGGAGAGCACCTTACGATTATTGGCCGCGAATCCTTCGGCAATCTCGTGCGGGAAAACGTCGTGCACGGACTTGCCGCGCACCTCGTCCGCCTTCAATCCGAAGGTGTCCTCGAAATAGCGATTGACATGAACGAAACGGCTATCCACCGTCATCTCATAGATGCAGGCATTGGCGTGCTGCAAAATCGAGCTTAGGCGCGCTTCGGATTCGCGCGTGGCCTCTTCAGCCAGCTTTCGCTCGGTGATGTCGCGCAAAACTCCAAGCAAACGCGTGGTGCCAGCATCGTGGACGAGCTCCCCGTTCGATTCGAGCCACTTCACGTCTCCGTTCGGGTGCACGACGCGAAACTCGTCGCGGTATGGCATCCCCGTTTTTACCGCCTTCCGCACCACACGCTCTACTCGCTCTCGGTCGTCGGCGTGCACGCAGCGCAGCCATCCGTCGTAGCTAGCGGTGCCCCGCTCGAAGCCCGGCATGAGCAAATTCCAGACCTCGTCGGACCAATTGACGTCACCCCGCACGACGTCCCAATCCCAAAGGCCGAGGCGCGCAGCGCGCTGAGCCAACCTTAGTTGCTGCTCGCGCGCGCGCAGGTCTTGCAGCAAGCGCTGTTGCTCCGCAAACAGTGCGTGCCGCTCCAGCGCATTCTCGAGCACACGCGTGAGACTCGCCGGCCCTAGCCAGTCCTTGCCTATGAATCCCATGGCACCAGCGCGGACGAGCGCGCTTACGGGGGGATCGCGTACCGAGCCCGTCATGACAACAACGGGAATGGCGGGCAGCTCCCCGGCGCTTGGCCGCAAGCGTTCGATGACTTCGCTCGCATCCATGTCGGGCAAGTGAAAGTCCAGGAGCACGCACGTCGGAGCGGGGCTCCGCGCGCAGACTGCCAGCGCTTCCTCGCCGAGCCCCACTTCAACGAATTCGAACCGCCGATAGGAGCCGTTCAGGAGCGCGGTTTTGGCTATGGCGCGATCGTCGGGCGAGTCATCGACAATCAAGACGCACAAGGGTTGTAACGCCGTCATCCGCATTCCTCTGTGCGCGCTCGGCACAGGGTTGAAATTGCGACACACTTCGCTTCGACGCCGGGTTCCGTCGGCGGGCCGGCAAAGAACGCCCGGCGCCTGGACTGGATTTTCGGCGATGGGCTGTTTTAGGCCTTACCGCTCGGCCTCGAGTCGATCGACCTTTCTCGCGGCTTCTCGGCGCCCGTAGTCTTCATCCATCGCCGCTGCGCAGACATACGTACAAACCCTATACGTAGTCTTGGTCCTCGACTGCGAGCGAAGGCCTAAGGTTCAGGTTGCGCCGCGTTCCGACTTCGACGGCGACAGCGTGAAATAGAACGTGGCGCCTTGGCCCAGGTCCGACTCCACCCAAATCGTGCCGCCGTGCTGCTCCACGAGCTTGCGCACAATCGCAAGCCCGGCTCCCGTGCCCCCGCCGTACGCCTCGCGCCGATGCAGCCGCTTGAACATATGAAAAATCTGCTCTTGGTGTTTGGGTTCGATACCGATGCCATTGTCTCGCACAAGGAACACGCGTTGTCCCGCGACGGCTCGCTCGAATTGCCGTCCGTGCCACGTGGCTGGGTGCTCCGCCGGCTCCAAAAAACCGACCTCGATGCGGCGCGTCGCTTGGTCGTTGTATTTCAGTGCATTGCCGATGAGATTCATGAATATTTCCCGCAGCCGCACGCGATCGCCATTGAGATGCGGAAGTTCCCGCGCGACCACTAGCTGCACTTGGTGCTCATCGATACGCGCTGCGAGCGTTTCAATCGCGTCGCGCAGCACGTCGGCGAGTGCGACATCCTCGAACTCAAGCTCAAGATGGCCAATGCGAGAAAAATGAAAGAGGGAGCTCAGCAGACCATCCATGCGCACGGTGAGGCGCAGCATGGATGCGAGCCGGGCCTGCGACTCGTCATTGGCGGGGCGCCCTTTTTTCGCGTCTTCGAATAACTGCGAGGCATACCAATGAATACCGCGCAAAGGCTCCTTGAGATCATGGCTCGCGATATACGCGAAGGCGTCGAGCTCCGCATTGCTTTTTGCCAGCTGCGCGTTGAGCTCTGCAATACGCTCGGCGCGGGTCACCACGAGATCCATCACCATCGCACGCAACTTGAGCGCGGCCTCGATTTCGAACGGCTGCCATGGCGCGGACCGGTCAAATACCGTTTCCTTCCAAAGCTCGAAGCTCGCGCGCGGTGTAAGTCGCGGGCCGTTCGGTCCCAGCACGCTCGGGAGCTCGTGCGGATTGCCGGCCCACGTCACGAGCTGCGAGATCGGGGGCCGAAACCAGACAAGGACGTTGCTGCAGCCGCTCGAGACGGGCACGGCCAGAACGCCGCTCGCAAGGTCCGCGAATTCCTCCGCGCGCGGATATTCGGCGCTGAGCTGGTCAGTTGCAAAAAAAGGCTTCGTTTCGATTGTGCCGAGTAAACGGTTACGCAGCCATTCACCGAACTCTTGAAGAACCGGCGCCGCTGGCGTTCTACCTACGGACCACCATCGGTCGCGGTGAAAGACCGCCGCTCCGCCACACTCAATACCGTCAGCCAGCGCTGGCGCACCATCCACCATTGACGCGAGATCGCTGCTCGCAGCGGCTCGCGAAACCAACGCGAGGTGCATTGTGTCCATGCGCTGGATGTAAGCGAAGTTTTCTCGGTCCTCGACCGCTTTGAGCTCAAGGGAGACGAGGTGCGCGACGAACTCAGCCGCGGCACGCAATTGAAATGAGAAAACCTTCGGGGTAGCGTGGTGACACGCCACCAATCCCCACAGCTCTCCGTCGCGCAAGATCGGCATCGTCAGCGAGGCGGCGACACCCATGTTCGCGAGGTACTCGGTGTACATCACCGACGCGCCGCGCAGCGCACAATACGTGAGATCAAGCGCCGCTCCCGTGTCAGGATTGGCGAGCGGAACGAGCTCCGCGAGGGGGCCGGCTGCATTCTGGACCGGCCGGATCGTGAGCTTCTTGAAGATATCGCGCGCGACCTTCGGGATGTCATGCGCCGGGTAACGCAAGCCCTTCCAAGACGGCAAATCGTCGCGACTCGCCTCGGCAAATACCTCGCCACTCGCGTCCGGATGGAAGCGATAGATCATCACGCGGTCGAGCCCCGTGACGGTACGCACCTCCGACGCAGCGTAGGCGCAAAACGACGCGAGATCTGGCGCCGCTTGCAGACGCGCCGCGGTTTTCTTGACCAGCGAGTAATAGTCTGGCGGGGGCCATTGAGCGGTGCGCTCGGTCGGCTCAAACTCGAGAAGCGCAACCCCGTCGATCGTGTGAACACACGCATCGAGCGCGACGCCGCCCACCTTCGGTCGGGTTGTGAACACGTACACAGGATTGCGTTCGACGGTCTCCCGGCCGAGCACATCACGCAATTTAGCGACCTCCGGGCCGTCCAGCACCGTCTCCACGCTCTGGCCGAGAACATCGCTCGGCCGCGCGCCGATCAGCGTTTCGCTATTTTCGCTGATCTGCAGAATGGTGAGATCGCCCCTGCGCAGCGCGAGCAGCACGCCATGCGATTGGATGCACCCCGGCGTGCGAATGGGCTCGGCTTCGCAGTCCCGGATATTGGTACCGTGGCGCTTGATGCTATAGAGGTCAGGATGCGCGCGCGCCATCGCGTCAACCGCTCAAACTGGACTTGGAGTGCGATTCGAATGCCGACGATTCGCTGAGCGGAAGCGGCAGGTTATCGGCGCAAAGACGGTCCGCGAACCATTCGAAGGTCGACTTAGCATGCCGAAGGCCCGGGGCTCGACCGCGCACCCAGCAAGGTCAGGCGGCAATGCGGTCGTCATGCAAGGCCGTAAACGTAGTGATCAACGCGTCAAAGGTGTGTCGAGCGGCTGCGCATGCTTCTTGCCGCGCGGTCGGCTCAACGCCCACCTGCTCTTCGAGAAGCACCTGGAACGCCTTCCAGTGGACGGCAGTATGTCTATCGCGTCCATTGAAGTACGCCGCGCCGTTGTCGGCGTCGAGACCGAGCATCGTGCGTGCGACGCGGGCGATCACCTGACCGCCAAGGGCCGACCCTTCCAGAACGTAGATCGAGCCGAAGGCGCTAGCGGCGCTAGACAGCTCTATCTCCGATACAGCCCGATCGCACGCCCAGCGGATTTGCTCGTGCACCACACGGCCGTCGTCCAGCTGGTCAAGATCTCGTCGAAGCAGGTCACGCCGGGACCGGCAGACAAACCAGTGGCGTAGCGGCAAGGGCAACGCCGCGTCGATCCGCGGTTCCCACACGGACAGAAACAGGTCGAACGCCCGCAACGCAAGGATGTAACGCAGCTGATTTAGCGCGGGAACAAGTTGCGCAACGGACTCGAGTGCCGCATGCCGACCGCGAGTGGCGCGTCGAATCGACGTAATGGCGAGCTCGTCAAACACTGTGTCCACCACAACTGTTAGCTGCATCCGTTCGATCGAAGAGGTCATTGTGCTTGCGGCTGTGCGCCTGCGCGCTGGCGTCGTCGCGGAGCGTCACCCGCGTAGCGCCGCAACGTCGGCTAAGCATAGGCCCTCGCGGGGCGCGATGAGCGGGGCGCAATGCCATGATATGGCCTATAGTGCCAGCGTTCGTCTTGTCCTACTGTCGCACCAAGGCGAGCTCGACCGAAACCAAGGAGCTGTGGTCATAGATTTCGCGGCAAAGCCCCTATCGTTACCGAACCCATGCTGATACCGACTACTCCCCTCGCCGGCCACCGCAAATTTGGAGCAGACAGTCTCGACGACCTTGCTGAGACCCTGACGACAAACCTTTCGGCCAGGTTTCTCGGCTCGAAGGGTGACGGGGCGATCGAGGCCGAAGCGAACAATTTTAGACTGCCCCGCAGTGACCTGTGGTTTTGCTCATACGGCGCGCCGATCGCCGTCAGCTTTTCAGAAGGATCCTATCTACGCGTTCAGCTGCAACATGCTGGTCATGGGACAACTCGCATTGGTAAGCGCGCGGTCAATGTGACGTCATCGCAAGGTTGCATTTCGTCGGCGGCTGCGACGATCGACTTCGGCCCCGGATTTCAACAGGTGGTTTGGCGAGTGGATCCGCAGGTACTGACCGGGAAGCTCAGCGCGATCACCGGTGGCGCACTTTCACAGAACATTGAATTCGACGCTGCCCTGTCGCTCGACTCAGCTGACGCAGCAGAGTTCACGTCGATCTTGTCAGCAACACTTGCTCATATTTCTCGCACGCCGAGTAGGTCGCCATTGGTGCTCGCCGAACTCGAGCAACTACTGATTGTGGCATTGCTCTCGGGCGCGAAACACAATTTGCGGCTGTTGCTCGATCGCAACCCGCCGGCACCAGCGCCTTGGCAGGTGCGTCGCGCCGAGGAATATATCCAAGCGAACTGTGGCGAACCGATCGACATAGAGTCCATCGCCGCGGTCACGGGATCAAGCGTGCGCAGCATCTATCGCGCTTTTCGGGCGAGCCGAGGTTATTCGCCCGCAGACTTCGTAAAGCAGTGCCGCCTACGAAAATGCCGAGACATGTTGCTAAATGCTGAACCGTCGGCAACCGTCACTGCTATCGCGCTGGCCTGCGGGTTCGGTGACATGAGTCACTTCAGCAAAGTCTTCGTGAAGGCTTTCGGCGAAACGCCTTCCGCCATTCGTCGGCGCAGTCGATCCACTCAATAGTGAATTACCTTTGGGTCGTCCCGTTGATTCGGCGAGCGCGGCCCACGATCCACAGAGTGTCGCAAGCGCACCTGCCCCGATAGCTCGTAAAGTTTCGAGGATGGCGGGAGGAATCTACTGGTGCAGGTCCTCTTCAGTCTTCGAATCGATCCCTGCTAACCGTACTAGGCTGCAATGCGTCGCGCGCTCGGCGCATCGAAGGGTAAGTCCGTGGGTAACAACACTCCCGGCCGGGGTGTCTATCGTTGATTTCCGCGGCAAGCGCGGCGTAATACGAGGGCGTGCGGAACGACAACTGGAGGCTAGGAGCGACTCCGCAAAGCGCCCTGCGCGGCCCGCCACTGCTCAGTAGCGCGCAGAGCCAGAGCGAAGTTACCCCGACAGTTACCCCGCTCTCCTGCGTCAAGCGCGGCCCGACCATCAGCGCACTATTTAAAGGAGTGCGTCAACGGCCGCGCGATTCTACGACGCCAAATACGTCGACCCGCGAGATGGCACTTCTCGGCAGTCTCACGTCCTCGATTCGCCGACAGCTTCGATGATGTCGCGAGAGGACGCCGCGCCCTACCCTACAGGCTGGAGAAACGCTGAGCCATCGCAGTGCTCAATGTCGGTCGGATGGCGATAGAGGCTGAGCAACGCTCCGCGAGCGAGAGACAGTGCGTTCTGAGCCGAACGCTCGGCTTGTTGGTGAGCGCTGGTGGGCAGCAGACCCTGGCGCATCTGGTTGTCGATCGCACCCACCGCACTATCGTACCGGAAGAGCGCAGGGTCGTAGTCGCTCAGCCGGATCTCGCAGTCCCGTTCGTTTACGTGCTCTGGTCGCGTGAACTGCGGCGGATCCTCATCTTGTGCCACAGCCAAAGCATACGAAGTTGCGACGGTCCAACCATGCGCCGATCTAGCTATTCTGCCGGACATTAGATACATCGACGCCCGCGCAGTCGCGGCTACGTACAACCCGCAGCGAGCCCCACGGTATTTGCGAGTCGCCTTGTGGTCAGGTGCTTCGCTACGGTGGGAGCATGAAAGGTCAACCTGCCATCGAGTTATCCGACAACGATCTCACCCTGCTGATCGAGGCGTGCCAAGGTCAGGCTAGTCGCTACGCTCGAGACGCCGACTACGAGCGCAAGCCGGTCATCAGACAGGCCCTGCTCGCCGGCGCCGCTGAGCTGGAGCGACTCGCAGAGCGCCTGCGGGCGATCATCGAGCGGAACGCTCGAGAAGCGCCAGAGGATGTGGTGACGCAGGACGAGCAAAATTCGGATTTGCCGTCGAACGTGCAGCGGCTACGGCCGAAGGGAACGACATCGTGAATGCGATCCCGGCGCGGATCGCTCCAACCCAAGACCCGATGCGGCTGATCGATCCGCAGACGGGCTTAATGGAATGCCGGTTATGCGGCGCTCGCCATCCGCCGGGGCGGCGCAATGGCAGGATGATCACCGCTCGATCATGGATGTGTCCGAATGGCTGCGGGGTTCGACGGACGGTCGGCGGGAATTCGAGAGCTGACCGATAACTACGACACTATCGTCCGTTTGACACCTAATGCGCCGGCCACAGTGCTGGCGCGCCTTTGTTTGTGGCGGACTCGAACGCCTCATAAGTGTCACGGTGACCTAGCCGCGCTCGACCCGTTGCAGCAGTCGGAGCGCATAGCTGCCAACCGGCGATAAGCGGACAGCGCAGTCCATTCGCTCCGGCGACTTCGCCTTCGGAGCCATTTCACCCAAGCTCCCGGACATGGAAGCACATCTATCGTAAATTTAGGTTGTCTCGTACGACCTCAGAAGAACAAGCAAGATGCCAAGTCCCGAGCGCAGCCCTGGAAAGGCCGAAGCAGCACACTGGCACGATACCTCTGGCCCGACACGGCCAGTGGCGGGCGAGCAAGTGTGGGTTCGTGAACGGTACGAATCTGAACCGAAGCTAGTTGTTTTCCGCGCGACGCCGGTCGAGCGCTGGGAATCGCCCGGCGGCACCTACGTGTATCAGTTTCGCTTTTTCTCGGAGTGGCGCGACCGACGCTCCAATCGCACCCGATGAGAGTGCTACTACCGACGATTCTCACGTTCATGCTGCCCGTGGCAGCGCTCGGCGCGGAGGCGGACGGCGCAAAGCTCTACCAAAATCACTGTTCCGCGTGTCACGGCGTGCGCGGCGAGGGCGACGGCCCGATCGCAATGCTAATGACTGTCACGGTACCGAACTTGCGCGAGCTCGCCAAACACAACGGCGGCGTGTTCCCGACGGACAGGGTTACCGCCTACGTCGACGGTCGCGGCCCTGCGCAAGCGCACGGAGGCCGTCAGATGCCAGTTTGGGGCGATGTCTTCAGCGCGGCCACGAAAGCCGACGAGCCGGTCGTTGCGGCAAACGTGAAAGTGCTGGTGCAGTTCATAGAGGAGCTTCAGCAGCGCTAGGAGCTGAGCCCCGCGGCGACAGAGTGGCCGTAACTCTGGTGGGCGGCGCGTCGTTCTCGGTGGCGGCTAATAGTTCTCTCAGTCGAACAGACAGTCCGCGGCTATATCAACAATCCGCCGTGGTGATCTAGCTTGAGATCGCGGATGAAGAAGGGAATCGTCGGGCTAACACTCGTCGCGCTAATCGCGCTCGTCGTTGGGTTAGCCATGCGCGAGCACGCCGGTTTCCTATCGAGCATCTCCCGGGGTACGGTCGTCGGATATGTAGCGACCGCAGACAAAAAAGTCTATGCGATTGATATCCTCGCTGGTGCCGTTATCAACGCGTCTACGCCGATCGAGGGGTTGGGGCGACCAACGGTTATTGAGTATGTGCCGCGGAAGGCGATGTTATTCGTTGGGAGCGCTCGCGATAAGAACCAAAACGACTATTATCCCCTCGTCGCATTGAAGTCGGACGACGAGTTCAAGGTCGCTAAGACGTATACACTCGACCCGAACGGCGATGAAGAATTACACACTGAGTCACTGAACCCTAACAGATCGGCGGTGTACCGGATCGTAGCGTCGCCAGATGGACGAATGTTATACCTCGGGTACGCCGACACGCAGGCCGCAGCGACGACCATCTTCGATACCGCCTCAGCGAAGATCGTTGGACGGACGAACGTTCCCGTTCAACTCGGAGACTACGTCTCGGCAGACGGCACTCTCGTGGCGGAGGTTTGGCCATCCGGGAGTCGGGAAATCCAAGAGGATGGTGCATCGAGATTCGAGCAATGGCGAGGTGGCACGCTCGTGCGAAACATTGCGACTGGAGATGTCGAGTCACGCACGGAGTTGATAGACGATCAAGGATTACATTCCCCTTGGCTCACAGAGCTCGTACCTTTTCTGTACGTCAAACCTGGTCAGTCCCAGCTTTTCATTTACGACCCAACAAACGGCAAAAAAACGGTGATGGATCTGCAAGCTCTCACTAGTTGGACAGTTGCGCAGACCGCCCCGGTGCTGCTCCCAGGGTCGAAACTGGCGGCGTTGTCTATGGTCGACGGCGATCAGCACGGCTACGTCTTGGTAGTGGATCTTGTGTCCCGACAAGTCCGGTCTGCAATCGAAGTCGGGCCGTCGCCTACAAACCTGGTGCTCGCGCGGAAAGAACACTAGGCCGCGTCATCGGTTCGCGTGACCGTACCCCCGTTTTCGAGCCACCGTCGATGTGGGAGAACCGAGATATCACGCGACGCTCGACGCCGCATCGCTCGTCTCGAACGATATTATGGCTTGGAGATCTCAGGTCCTTTGGTATCACTGGAGGATCCTGTGGGAAAGGCGTTGATCTCGGTAATAGTAGTCTGCATCGCGGCATCGAGCCTTGCCCACGGCGCTACGGTTGACGATTCGCTTTATATAAGTATTGCGGAGAAGAGCACGGACGAGTTGAAACGCTATTTGTCCGAGGGAGGAAGTCCCTCCGCTGCGCTCCAAGTTCCAGGAGCAGCGTCAAGCCTTCCGTTGTTGGAACTGGCTCTCCGCAGCAGCAATCAGGAGGCCGCAAAACTTCTGTTGAGCGCCGGTGCGCAGCCGGATTCCCCTAATTTGGCTCTTGAGATCGCCGCTGGCAACGGATTGGCCGGAGTCGTGGAAGCATTGCTAGATCAGGATCCGACGAGAGTGCTGCGCCTTCGGCGCGAAAATCATCCGCTCGTATTGGCGGCCGGTCGGGGATATAAAGACGTTGTGTCAGTGTTGTCGTCCAGGATGGCAAATATCGCTGGAGCGGCAGATCGACAGGGAATAATGGATGAGGCGTTGGTTGCAGCAATTAGTTCCTATTCGCCAACCAATGACGGGCTGTCAATCATCAAAGCACTGCTTAACGCGGGAGCCAGCGCGTCATCGACGTCGGTTCTTGCAGGTGCGCTTTTGGCGTGCGACCCTCAATTGATTGAGACCTTCTTAGGTGCCGGGGGAGATCCCAAGAGACATTACGATCTCGTACAAGGTGGTCGGCTGCCGGTCGAGTATGCAATGCAATGCTTCTCCCGAACCGGCGTACCGATAACTCAAGCGGAACGAGTGTTGGGTGATCTTGTCTCCGCTGGCGCCGATCTATGTCCCAGGGAACTCGATCAGTCCGAAATACCTCCTGCCGCCCGGAGCGCGGTGGAGCGTCTCCGCACCTGTCACTGAGGGTGCCGCCCCTAAGAACTCAGTCTGAATGTTGCCCCCGTCGCGCCACTTGCGTTGTTGGCCAGTTGCGGGCGTGCACTGGCTCTACCAGCGATGTCGTCTGCTCCTTGCTCGCCTCGCAGACTTGCGCGAACGGCTCACATCGGGAAAACCTCGCCTTGCATCTCCTCGCTGAGGGTAACTCTGTGGGGTAGGTCGCGGCGGTAGCTGGGCGATCTGGTGCGTTGCCTCGATCAATCATGTTGCGGAGGCGTCCATCGCCTCCGCACATAGTTGAGCAAGTATGCGGGTCGTTGGTGGACATACCCGGATGTCCGATCTACGTCCGCGCGCGCGTTTGATGTCACACTGTCGCCGCCCATGGTTAACGATGGATGGTCGCGGCGCCGCGTACTCGGCCAAGGCGCGCTTGCGCTCGGTGCGGCATTCTCTGCCGCCCGTGCGAGCGCACAAGCCGGCGGCCGCGTCATCGCGGACCTCGCCGCCTACATGGCTGCAGCGGCGGAGCGCACGTTGCCCGCGGAAGCCGTCGAGCACGCCAAGCATCACATCCTGGACACGATAGCAGCGATGGTGTCGGGCGCGGAGCTCGCGCCCGGGCAGGCCGCGCTGCGTTTCGCACGCGCGCAAGGCGCTCGCGGCTCGGCCACCGTC
>Ga0207711_10001223_pt1 | contig 24321 bp, 26 predicted proteins | sample KBSS34metaG_FD_184401 | JGI IMG/M metagenome (GOLD analysis project Ga0207711, IMG submission 184401) | Switchgrass rhizosphere microbial communities from Kellogg Biological Station, Michigan, USA - KBS S3-4 metaG (SPAdes) (version 2) | ecosystem: Host-associated > Plants > Roots > Rhizosphere...
CCAGCGCGGCTCGCGCTCAGCCTGCTCGGGCCATTGGTCGAGTTGGCGGGTGACCAAGAAAGGAAAGATGTCGACGGTGGCGGTCCGCGACGTGCCGTCCTTGCGCATCTTGCGATATTGATAGGAGCCGATGGCGTAGGGACAGGCGATGCCCTCGAGCCCGGCTTCCTCATAAGCCTCGTGGCTCGCCGCCTCGTGATTCTTCAGCCCCTTGATCCGATTGCCCTTGGGCAGCACCCACCGGCGCGTTTCGCGCGACGTGATCAGCATGACCTCGGTCTGACCGGCATCGTTGGTGCGGTAAGGCAGTACGGCAATCTGGCGAATGATTCGAATCCCCCGGTTCGATCGGAACTCCCCGTACAAATGTGACCGGTATGTTGCAATCCGCCATTGGTAGGCCGGTCGGGGCGCGCCGATCCTCTCTCCTGTCGTTCGTCGACTCTCGGAGTCGGTTCGTCGGCGCCAGGGCCGCTTTGTGGAGGCGTTGGCGCGGTCGGTCGAAGCTCCGATGCGGGACAACGAGCACCGGCCTAATTGGTTTCTCAACGGCGGCCCGACCGAGGTCGAGATTGCCGCCGGACAGATCTACCGGGCGAGGCCACTACCCAGCCCGGACCGCAACAGGAGACTTCACCATGAACCGTTCGACCCAGTTTCTTCTCGCTCTGGCGGCTGCGGCCGCGACTGCAGCCACCGTTTCCTTTCCCGCCTATGCACAGGAAGTGACCAAGACCGCGGAGGTCCGCTACGCCGATATCAACCTCGCAAGCCCAGACGGCGCCCAGGCGCTCAAGGCGCGTGTCGCGCGCGCCGCGAAGCGGGTTTGCAGCGTGGCGGGCGACAGGTCGCTCGCCACGGTCGCCGAAGCGCGCAGCTGCACCAGGATCGCGATCGCCCGCGCAATGCCGCAGGTCGAGCTTGCGCTGGCGAACGCCGGCACCCGCGTCGCCGACAATAGCCGCGTGATAGTCGCGGCGCACTGACCTTCGCTTCCTCCAGCCTCTCGGGGTTCCCTCCTCAGCCCCCCGCCCCGGGAGGCACCCTGCACACGCGGCCGGACTGGCAATTTCCACCGCGTGGACGCGCCCCCGGGTTCCCTTACCCGGGGGCGCTTTTCTTTTGGGAGCAGCGCGGACCCCAGCCTGCAATCATCTCTTTCGCATCTGCAGCGGAACCCAAGCCGGTTCCGGGCGTCCTCCCCTCGGTTCGGCCCGCCCGAAGCCCGGGCGATCCCCGGGCCGCTTGCTTCGGCCCGTTATTGCGGTGAGGAAACGACATGCTGTCCCGGCCCAATCAACCGGTGCTCGCGCCGCCCCCGCCGATCAGCGCCGCACGCCACAGCCTGTTCATAGATTTTGACGGAACCCTCGTCCCGCTGGTCGATCGTCCCGATCTGGTGCGCGCCGACGCCGAATTGCTCGACCTGCTCGGCGCGCTTCAGCGGCGCTTCGCCGGCCGGGTGGCGCTGGTCAGCGGCCGCTCGGTCGAGCAGCTCGATCATATGATCGGCCCGCTGGCGCACGCGATGGCGATCGCCGGCAGCCATGGCGCCGAAGTCCGCCGCGACGGCAGGCTCGTCCAGCCACCGCGGCCCGAAGGCCTCGACGCCGCGATCGCCGAGGTGCGATCCTATGGCGCGGGGCATCCCGAAATGATCATCGAAGAGAAGAGTCACGGCGTTGCGATGCACTACCGCGTCGCGCCGATCCTCGAAGAGCCGGTCAAGCGGCGCGCCTTCGCGATCGCGGAGCGGCACGGGCTGCACGTCCAGCCGGGGAAGATGATGGTGGAGCTGCGCGGCCTCGGCTGGGATAAGGGCGGCGCGCTTGCGGCGCTGATGGCCGAGGCGCCGATGACCGGCAGCGAGCCGGTGATGATCGGCGATGACCTCACTGATGAATCGGCGCTGCGGATCGCCGGCGAAATGGGCGGCTTCGGCGTGATCGTCGGCGGCGGCCGCGAGACCGCCGCGCTTTATTGCCTGTCGGACGTCGGCGCGGTGCGCCGCTGGTTGTGGGAGATCGCCGGATGACGGCGACGCTGGACTTGTGGCCGATCGGGAATTGCCAGGTGTCCGCGCTGATCGACCGCGCCGGGCGTTTCGTTTGGGCGTGCGTGCCGCGGGTCGACGGCGATCCGGCCTTCTGCTCGCTGCTCGACGACAATCCGCCGTCGGCCGAGGGAGCCCGCGGCTTCTGGGAGATCGACCTCGAGGACTGCGTCGAGACCCGCCAGGATTATTTGCGCAACACCCCGATCCTCGTCACCCGGCATACCGACAGCTCGGGCAATGCGATCGAGCTGGTCGATTTCTGCCCACGCCATTTCCGTCATGGCCGGATGTACCGCCCGGTCGCCTTCGTCCGTATCGTTCGTCCGGTCGCGGGCTCGCCCCGGATCCGGGTGCGGCTGCGCCCCGCGCATGATTGGGGCGCGGCCGACCCGGTTAAGACGCACGGCTCGAACCATATCCGCTACCTGCTCGGCGCTACGACGCTGCGGCTCACCACCTCGGCGCCGATCGGCTGGATCGAGAGCGAACGGATGTTCCGGGTCGAGCGGCCGCTGCATTTCTTCCTCGGCCCTGACGAGAGCTTCGTCGGCGATGTCGGCGACACCGTCGAAACGATGCTCGAGCACACTGCGCTCGAGTGGCGGCAGTGGACGCGCGCGCTCGCCACGCCGCTCGAATGGCAGGAAGCGGTGATCCGCGCAGCCATCAGCCTCAAGCTGTGCCAGCATGAGGAAACCGGGGCGATCGTCGCGGCGCTGACCACCTCGATCCCCGAACATGCCGGATCGGAGCGCAACTGGGATTATCGCTACTGCTGGATTCGTGATGCCTATTACACCGTCCAGGCGCTCAACCGGCTCGGCGCGCTCGACGTGCTCGAAAGCTATCTCGAATATCTGCGCAATATCGTCGACAACGCCAAGGGCGGGCATATCCAGCCGCTCTATGGGGTCGGCGGAGAGGCGGTGCTGACTGAGCAGGCGGCCCCCGGGCTCGCCGGCTATCGCGGCATGGGCCCGGTGCGCAAGGGGAACCAGGCCTATGAACAGGTCCAGCACGACGCCTATGGCCAGATCATCCTTTCCAACGCGCAGGCCTTTTTCGACCGGCGGCTCTACCGTATGGCGGGGGTCGAGGATTTCCGCGCGCTGGAGAAGGTCGGCGACCGCGCATGGGAGGTTCATGACAAGCCCGACGCTGGGCTGTGGGAGCTGCGGACCCGGGCGCATGTCCACACCTATTCGGCGGCGATGTGCTGGGCCGCCTGCGATCGGCTCGCCAACGCCGCCATGGCGTTGGCGCTACCCGAGCGCGAGCGCTTCTGGCGTGGACGCGCCGAGCAGATCCGCGCGCGGATCGAAGCCGCGGCGTGGCGTGAGGAGACGCAGCGTATCTCCGCCACCTTCGGCGGCGACGATCTCGACGCAAGCCTGATCCAGTTGCTCGACCTGCGCTTCGTGATGCCGGGCGACGAACGCTTCCAGGGGACGCTGCGCGCTGTCGAGGATGGACTGCGCCGCGGATCGCATATGCTCCGCTATGCGACCGAAGATGATTTCGGCCTGCCGCATACCGCTTTCAATGTGTGCACCTTCTGGCTCATCGAAGCCTTGTGGCTCACAGGCCGCGCCGAGGATGCCCGGGCGTTGTTCGAGGAGATGCTGTCCAGGCGCACCCGCGCCGGGCTGCTGTCGGAGGATATCGATCCGGTGACCGGCGAGCTATGGGGCAATTATCCGCAGAGCTATTCGCTCGTCGGGATCATCAACTGCGCTAGCCTGCTGAGCAAGCCGTGGAGTGCGGTTCGATGAGCCGCCTGATCATCGTCTCCAACCGCGTCCAGCCGCCGAGCGGCGAGGGCGGCGGCAATCAGGGCGGCCTCGCGGTCGCGCTCTCGGCGGCGCTGCGCGAATCGAGCGGGATATGGTTTGGTTGGTCCGGCGAAACCACGGAGCAGTTCACCGGCCATATAAATCTGCAGCGCAGCTTCGGCGTCACCACCGCGACGATCGACCTCGAGGAGCAGGATGTCGACGAATATTATAACGGCTATGCCAACCGCACGCTGTGGCCGCTGTTCCATTATCGCATGGACCTGGCCGAGTTCGAGAGCGGCTTCGCCGAGGGTTATGAGCGGGTCAACCAGCGCTTCGCCGAGACGCTCGAGCCGCTGATCGAGGCCGAGGATCTCGTCTGGATCCACGATTATCACCTTTTCCCGCTCGGCCAATATCTGCGTGACCGCGGCATCGCCAACCGGATGGGCTTTTTCCTGCACATCCCCTGGCCGCCCTACCGGCTGCTGCTGTCGCTGCCCAATCACCGCCAGCTGGTCGAAACGCTGTTCGCCTATGACGTGGTCGGCTTCCAGACCCGGGACGCGCTCGACAGTTTCCACGATTATGTCATCCAGGAAATGGGCGGGACGATCGACGACGACGGCCGCGTGACCGTCGGCGGCCGCTCGATGCTCGCGATCGCCTGCCCGATCGGCATCGACACCGAGAATTTCGTCGCGGCGTCGCAATCGACCGCAGCGCGCTACACCTATTACCGGATGCGCCAGAGCAGCGCCGGGCGCGATATGATCATCGGGGTCGATCGTCTCGACTATTCCAAGGGCCTCGAGGAGCGCTTTCTCGGCTATGAGCGGCTGCTTCAGACCGAGGAGAATCTCCACGGCGAGGTGTTCCTGCTGCAGATCGCGCCGCCCTCGCGCGGCGACGTCCAGAGCTATCAGGAGATCCGCGCCTCGCTCGACGCGCTGTCGGGCCGGATCAACGGCGCCTTTGCCGATGTCGAATGGGTGCCGATCCGCTACGTCAACCGCGGCTATCCGCGCGACCGGCTCGCGGGCATCTATCGCGCGGCCAAGGTAGGGCTGGTGACGCCGCTGCGCGACGGGATGAACCTCGTCGCCAAGGAATATATCGCCGCGCAGGATCCCGAGGATCCGGGCGTGCTGATCCTCTCGCGCTTCGCGGGCGCGGCCGAGCAGCTGACCCAGGCGGTGCTGATCAACCCCTACAGCGCCGAGGACGTCGCCGAGGCGATCAAGCAGGCGCTGGAAATGCCGCTCGACGAGCGCAAGGCGCGCTGGCGCGCCTGCATGGACAATATCGAGGCCGAGGACGTGATGTGGTGGCGCAGGCGCTTCGCCGAAGCGCTCGAGGCGGCGGCGCAGGTCGCGGAGTAGAGCGAGGGAGCGGCGCCCCGTGGGCTCCTTGAGCGGATGATTTCGCTTGAATCGGATCTCTGGGGTCGTCGGGTTCACATTGAACCCGACGACCCCAGCAGTCTTTTCTTTTCCGTGATTTCCGAGTCGCCAGATGCCATCTGGCTCGAAATCCCTAATGCAGATGCCTCAGCTTGTCGGGGTTGCGCATCACGTAGATCGCGGTGATCCGGCCCGCCTCGATCTCCAGCGCGGTCGTTTGCAGTTCACCATCGGCCTCGCGCGTGATGAAGCCCGGCAGACCGTTGATGAGCGAGGTCCGCACCAGCGCCGAGCCATATTTGCGGAACAGCACCGCCAGCGCCTTCTGCACCTGCACCACCAGCCGGCGTCCGAAGACCGGCTGGATCGCTGCAGACCGCTTGCCGCCGCCGTCCGAATGGAGACTGACATCGGCCGCGAGCATCGCGCCGAGCGCGGTCATGTCGCCGCTGCGCGACGCATCGAAAAAGGCGTGGGCGATTTCCAGCCCGCGTTGCTTCTCGACCGCGAAGCGCGGCCGCGCCTCACGCACATGCGTCCGGGCGCGGGCGGCGAGCTGGCGGCAGGCGGCGGTGTCGCGCTCGATCGTCGTCGCCACCTCTTCGAACGCCAGCCCGAACACATCGTGCAGCAGGAACGCCGCGCGCTCGAGCGGTGAGAGCCGCTCGAGCGCCAGCATCAGCGGCAGGGTGACGTCCTCCTCCTCCTCCTCCTCCTGCTCCTCCTCGAGGATCGGGTCGGGCAGCCACGGGCCGATATAGGTCTCGCGCCGGTGGCGCGCCGATTTGAGCTGGTCGAGGCACAGCCGCGTCACCGTGCGGCGCAAATAGGCCTCGGGCTCGCGCACCGTAGCGTGGTCGGCCCCCAGCCAGCGGATGAAGGCTTCCTGCACCACATCCTCGGCATCGGCGACCGAGCCGAGCATGCGGTAGGCGACGCGGAGCAGCCGCGGGCGCAGCGGATCGAAGCTCCCCGCCGCCTCCGCCGCGCCGGTCTCCGTCATCAGGCGGCCGCCTGCTGCTGCGCCTTGGCCACAGTCGGCTCGATCCACAGGCCGAAACCGACCGCAAGGCGGTTCCAGCTGTTGATGACGTTGATCATCAGGGTGAGCTTCACCTGCTCCTCCTCAGAGAAATGCGCGGCCAGCGCTGCATAGGCGGCCTCCTGCCCATGTCCTTCGGAAAGGCGGGTCAGGGCCTCGGTCCAGTCCAATGCGGCGCGTTCGCGATCGCTATAGCATGGAGCCTCCCGCCAGGCCGAGAGGAGATAGATGCGCTGCTCGGTCTCGCCTTTCTCGCGCGCTTCGATCGTGTGCATGTTGATGCAGTTCGCACAGCCGTTGATCTGCGACGCGCGGATCTTGACCAGCTCGACAAGCTGGGGATCGAGGCTGTTGGCGATGATCGTGGAAATGCCTGTCCAGCTCTTCATGAGCTGCGGCGCGGCGGCATAGGGGTTGAGCTTGGCGGTCATGGTCGGGTTCCTTTCCTGGTTCCGCTGACATGACGAGCGAGGGGCGGGGCGTGTGACATTGCGGCGAAGATTTTATTTTGGGGCGCGCCGCGTACGCCTTGGGCAATCCGGCGACTAGGTCGCCCCATCCATCAATTCACCGCCGCCCGCCGCCGATAGCAACGCGGGCGGCGACCTCGGCCGAGCCTTCGGCGGGCGGGGGCAGCACGAGGTCGGCGGCGCTGACCGCCGCCACCTCGACATGGAAATCGATGCGGTCGAGCAGCGGGCCCGACACCTTCGCCTGATAATCGGCGGCGCATCTCGGCGCGCGCGAGCAGGAGAGCGAGGCATCGCCCAGATGCCCGCATTTGCATGGCCGTGTGGCCTTTTTGCCATTTGTCCGTGTCAGCTTGAAAGCCACCAAGCCAGAGGTGTTAGTCGACCAAGGCGATACACTGGCTGCGCATCTCGGCACAGGCGGCGGAAACTGGGCCTGTTCTGGAAGCAGGCAGCGCAGCTAATGGGAGTGAAGGAATGGACGCTTCTTAAGTTGGAAGCCAGTGCCGCCATACCACTCGTGTCCTTCTATCCGAGGATCCTTTCCTATCTCGGCTATGAGCCGTGGCCGGAGCCCCAGACGCTCGCTGAGATGCTTTTGGCAAAGCGGCGGCGAGAAGGCCGCTCCGGGAGAAAGGCGGCTGAGATTATGGGTGTTGATCAGGGCACTTACACCCGCATGGGAGAAGGTCATATCCCTGGCCATCATCATGTTCGCGACATCATCACGCGGTTCATACCGAATGCGCCGCTTCCACCTCTATCGGAGGGCGCGCTTAAGTATCGTCGTCGCCGAGCGAAAGAGAGACAGAAATCGAGTATGGGCGCATGATCTGCACGGGCCAAGGGTGAGAGCGTTCATGGGGATCAGGTAATGGTAGCCGTATCTTCCGGCAGAGATCAGAAATGGTTATCGGCAACCTTTCCGGTCGCGAGATCGAGAACCCGCCCCCGGTCGTAGCCGAGCACTCCGTCGATCGGTGCGAGCCGATTGATGCTAAAGGCCAACGGGCTCACGAACTTGCCGATGGCCTCCCATTTGGCGATCTGAATCGGTTGTCCGACGAGCGCGGCGGGAACATCGGTTCCCGGCTTGGGTTGGCGGATGGCAACAGCCCATAGGCCCGTATGCCCGTTGAGGCTGGCGCCGAGCCCAGTTTCACCTCGCAGTTCCGGAATGTCCGATGGAGTGTCACCTCCGGCAAGGTCAATCAAAATGGTGCCCAGATCAACGAGTCTGCCTGTTTCTGCGACGAAGGATGCGCTACCGAGGCATAGGCAGGTTTGCAAAGAATCGCCGAAACCGACGCCGTAGAAGACATAGGTTCCGGGAACCGCTTCGATTAGCACGCTCCGTTCGGCGGCTCCTTTTTCGATTGGGCGACCGGTGTTCGCGATCTGGATGTTCTGAATCTGGTCGTATACGAAATTGAAGGTCGCCAGGCTGGGCTCTGGCGGGATGCTGCTGGTGAATTTGGTGCCCGCGCTGTCCGCTGCAGCTTTGCGGTCGATCATCTCCGCGCGCCGCTTGAGCAGATTGGGCAGCGCTTGACTGAATGCCTCGCGTTTGGCGACGTTATAGGCGGTCATTTCGCGATCGGTCGGAATTCTCATGAAAACGGGACTGATGCCTTTGGCGTTGGTGCGGAACAGGAAATATGCACGATCGGAGCGTATCGCCACCGGCCCGGTCTTGATCTCCACAAGTTCGTCAGTTCCCTTTGCCATCGCGGGAGCTGGCATGCACGCAAGGGCGAGGGCTCCGATAAAAACCTGCCAGTTCATTTTTCCGGCACCTTTCCGCCAAAGCTGGGCCCCGATGCAATTTTCGCCTGGACTGCTATTGATTGCTCAGGTGGTAAGGCCCTGACCTTTTCCCAAATTTCCTCGGCGACGCCGTAGCGCGTATAGCCTCGCGTTTCCATGCAGCGCCGCATCTTCGCCTGATAGTCGCGACGTTCCAATGTGCCCTCAATTGCCGACATCATCAGTGCGCCTACAAGGCCGTAAGTAAAGTTATATTGCTGCGCCGTGGATTTTGCGCCGGGCTTGCTTTCCCAGGGCACAAAACGGGACAATTGCACGCTCGCCCAGCTAGCCGGCTCCAGGAAACGGAAGCATTCCGACAGATCGGCATGCGCTTCGGCGTAACTCACGCCAATTCTCTGAAAAAAGAAGTATTTCCAACCATTTGCGACAACGGCCGGGTCGCTCGACCCGGAAAGGTCGGGAACCAGGACTGTTGCCGGATCCACCGGAACAGGCGTTGCCTGCGCAACAGCCGGGCCAGCCAGCCAGGCGCTCCAGCACAGTCCGACCAGAAAGCCTATCCGCATATTTGTCCCCCAAGCTCAGGACGCCGCTGTCAATCCTCTAGGATTACGGGGTACGGCACCACGTGCAACAATCCACAACTGAATTCAACTCACCGCCGCCCGCCGCCGATAGCTCAGCGCCTCTGCGACATGCACACGGCCGACGCCGTCCGCGCCGCTTAGGTCGGCGATGGTGCGGCTGACCCGCAGCACCCGGTGATAGCCGCGCGCCGACAGCCGCATCGCCTCGGCCGCCTGGGCGAGGAGCTTGCGGCCGGCGTCGTCGGGGGTCGCGACCGCGTCGAGCAGGTCGCCGTCGGCTTCGGCGTTGGTGCGGACGCCGTGCGCGGCGTAGCGCGCCGTCTGGATCGCGCGCGCGGCGGCGACGCGGGCGGCGACCTCGGCCGAGCCTTCGGCGGGCGGGGGCAGGACGAGATCGGCGGCGCTGACCGCGGCGACGTCGGCATGGAGATCGATGCGGTCGAGCAGCGGACCCGAGACCTTCGCCTGATAGTCGGCGGCGCAGCGCGGCGCGCGCGAACAGCTGAGGGAGGCGTCGCCCAGATGGCCGCATTTGCACGGATTCATCGCCGCGATCAGCTGGACGCGCGCAGGAAAGGTGACATGCGCGTTGGCGCGCGCGACCGAGACCTTGCCGGTCTCGAGCGGCTGGCGCAGCGAATCGAGCGCGGCGCGCTGGAATTCGGGCATCTCGTCGAGGAACAGCACGCCGAGATGCGCGAGACTGACCTCGCCGGGCCGCACCTTCAGGCCGCCGCCGACCAGCGCCGCCATCGAGGCCGAATGGTGCGGCGCGCGGAACGGCCGCGCGCGGATCAGCCGTCCGTCCTGCAGTTCGCCCGCGACCGAGGCGACCATCGACACTTCGAGCGCCTCCGCCGGGGTCAGTTCGGGCAGGATGCCGGGCAAGCACGCCGCCATCAGCGATTTGCCTGCGCCGGGCGGCCCGCTCATCAGCATATTGTGCCCACCCGCCGCGGCGATCTCGAGCGCGCGCTTGGCGGTTTCCTGGCCCTTGACCTGGCGGAGATCGGCGAGCGGGGCGGGAATATCGGCCTGCCCCGGCTGCGGTGGCACGAGCGCCGCGCCGCCCTTGAAATGGCCGATCAGCGCGAGCAGCCCTGGGGCCGCGACCACCTCGATCGAACCCGCCCAGGCGGCTTCGGATCCTTGCGCGGCCGGGCACACCAGCCCGAGATCGCGCTCCGAGGCATGGAGCGCCGCGAGCAGCACGCCCGGTGCGGGCGCGACGCGCCCATCGAGCCCGAGCTCGCCCACCACGACATAGGAAGCGAGCGTCTCGGCATCGATCACCCCCATCGCGCCGAGCAGCCCGAGCGCGATGGGCAGATCATAATGCGACCCCTCCTTGGGCAGATCAGCCGGCGAGAGGTTGACCGTGATCCGCTTGGGCGGCAGCGCGAGCCCGATCGCCGAGAGCGCGGCGCGCACCCGCTCGCGGCTTTCGGCGACGGCCTTGTCAGGCAGGCCGACGACGACGAAGGCGGGCACGCCGGGCGCGATCTGCACCTGCACCTCGACCGCGCGCGCCTCCAGCCCCAGAAACGCCACCGTCGCGACATGCGCCACCATAGAAAACCCCCGATGTTCGCGGAGTGTTCTAGGGCTGGCGCGAAGCCGATGTCGAGGGGATTATTGGCTATTGGCTGAGCAGGTCGACCGTGCCGCTGTCAAAGGCGGAGACACGCACCCAGCCGAGTCGCGCCGGGGGGATGCCCTCCAGATTGACCGGATATTGTCGCCAGCTGCCCGCGGGCAGCGGCTCGGGCGCGGCGAAGCTCAGCGATCGCACCGCGCCGGCGGGGTCGGGCAGGCCGGCGCGGTCGCTCGATCCCCACTCGATTTTCGCCTTCATGCCGTTGAGGCGGGCCGCCGAAGTGTTGCCGAAATCGAGGATCAGCCGCGATCCGCCCGCATAGGGCTGCACATCGGCGATCGCCACCGCGACGCGCCCGAAATCGGTGTCGAGCAGTCCGTAGCCGGTATCGCGCGGCTTGAGCGTGACCGCCTTGTGGGCGGCCGCCGCCTGTTCGAGCTTGCCGATCCGATCCTCGATCGCCTTCAGGCGGTCGTCGGACTTCGAGTGGCAGGCGGCGAGCAGGGGAAGCAGCAACAACAGGCAGGTGGCCGGGCGGCGCATGTCGATCTCCTTGGAGGGCGTCCCGGCCCCTAACGCACACGAAACGAAAAGGAGCCATGGGGCGTAATGATCGGCTGCCCTCGCATAGGCGGGAGGGAACGGCGAGCCCGCCCGGGGCTATCGTCCAGATTGACTCAGGCCGGCCTTTTGCCTAAGCGCGCTCTCCAGTTAGCGGCTGCCGCAGGTTCGGCGGCCCTTTTGTTTTGGATTTGAGGCAAAGACGATGAAGCGCACTTTCCAGCCGAGCAACCTGGTCCGCAAGCGGCGCCACGGTTTCCGTTCGCGCAGCGCCACCCCCGGCGGCCGCAAGGTGCTGGCCGCTCGCCGCGCCCGCGGTCGCAAGAAGCTGTCGGCCTGAGCCCGACGGGCTATGCGGTGCTTCGGCGCCGCGCGGATTTTGTCGCGGCCAATGGCGGCAAGCGGGCGCCGATGCCGGGCTTCGTTCTGCTGGTCAGGCCGCGTGAGGATGGCGATCCGGTTATGCGCCTGGGCGTCACCGTCACAAAAAAGATCGGCAATGCGGTTATCCGCAATCGCATGAAACGCCGTTTCCGTGCGCTCGCGCGTGAGCTGCTGCCTGATTCGGGCGTCGCGGGGGCCGATCATGTCCTGATCGGCCGCGCCGGCGGGATCGAGCGCGACTTTGCCGCGCTGCGCGCTGAACTCCGCAAGGCGCTCGCCAAGGTCTCGGGATGATCGGCCGGGCGATTATTCTGCTGGCGAAGGCCTGGCAGAAGGGCCCTTCGCTGATCCTGCCGCCCACTTGCCGCTATATGCCGAGCTGTTCGGCCTATACGATCGAGGCCGTCTCGCGCTATGGCGCGCTCAAAGGCGGGTGGCTCGGGCTCCGCCGGATCTGCCGATGCCACCCATGGGGCGGATCCGGCTACGATCCGGTGCCCTGACCGCCCAAGGTTTTTCCGGGAGTTTTCGGTGGATAACCAGCGCAACATGATCCTCGCGATCGTCCTGTCGGCGATCGTCCTGTTCGGATGGACGGCGCTTAGCGAGCGGTTCTTTCCCGTCGCGAAACCTCCCGTGACGACGATCCAGGGCGGCAAGGAGAAAGTCCTTCCCCAGCCCGGCGCAGATCCCGCCGCCGACACGGCCGGCGCGATTCGCGCGCGCGCCGTGGTGCTGCGCGAAACGCCGCGCGTCGCGATCGACACCCCCAAGCTCGCCGGATCGATCAACCTCAAGGGCGCGCGGATCGACGATCTGGTGCTCAAGGCCTATCGGGAGACGGTCGCGAAGAACGCGCCGCCGATCCGGCTGCTGTCGCCGGGCGGCTCCCCCGACGCTTATTATGCCGGCTTCGGCTGGACGGGCGACGGTGTCGACGCGCCTGGACCCAACACGCTGTGGACCGCCGACGCCGCGGCGCTCACGCCCCAGCGGCCGGTCACGCTGAGCTGGACCAACCAGCGAGGCCAGCGCTTCGACACGGTGATCGCGGTCGATCCCGACTATATGTTCACGATCACGCAGAAAATCAGCAACACAGGGGTCGGCGCGATCGCAGCGCGGCCCTATGGGCTGGTCTCGCGCGCCGGCGTATCCAAGGATCCTTATAGCTGGACCAACCGCGTCGGCCCGATCGTCAAGCTGGCCGATCGCTCGGTCGATTTCATCAAGGCGCAGGACCTCGACGAGGCCGGCAGCGCGGGCAAGCGCTTCACCACCCAGCATGGCTGGCTCGGCTTCAGCGACAAATATTGGCTGACCGCGCTGATCCCCGATGCGAACGCCTCGATCGAAGCCGGGTTTCTGGCCTCGTCCGACAAGGTCTATCAGGCGGTGGAAACCGGCAAGCCGCTGGTGATCGCCCCTGGCAAGGCGGCGACGGTGACCCAGCATTTCTTCGCCGGCGCCAAGGAAGTGAAGCTGCTCGACAGCTATGAGGCGAAGCTCGGCATCGATCAGTTCAGCCGAGCGATCGACTGGGGCTGGTTCATGGTGATCGAGAAACCGATATTCTGGGTGCTCGATCAGGTGTTCAAGCTGGTCGGCAATTTCGGGGTGGCGATCATCATCCTGACCTTCATGGTGCGCGGGCTGATGTTCCCGATCGCGCAGAAGCAGTTCCGTTCGATGGCCGGCATGCGCCGCGTCCAGCCGAAGATGAAGGAGCTCCAGGAGCGCTACAAGGAAGACAAGCCGCGCCTCCAGCAGGAGATGCTCAAGCTCTATCAGGAGGAGAAGGTCAATCCGCTCGCCGGCTGCCTGCCGATCGTCGTCCAGATCCCGGTCTTCTATGCGCTATACAAGGTGCTGATGGTCACCATCGAGATGCGCCACCAGCCCTTCATCCTGTGGGTCCGCGATCTGTCCGCGCCCGATCCGCTGCACATCCTCAACCTGTTCGGGCTGCTCGATTTCACGCCGCCGGCCTTTCTCGGCATCGGTGTGCTGGCGCTGCTGCTGGGGGTCTCGATGTGGCTCCAGTTCCGGCTCAACCCGCAGCCGATGGAGCCGGCGCAACAGCAGGTCATGTCGCTGATGCCGTGGATCATGATGTTCATCATGGCCCCGTTCGCGGCCGGGCTGCTCGTCTACTGGATCACCTCGAACTTTCTCACCATCGCGCAGCAGGCCTGGCTCTACAGCCAGCATCCGGTGATGAAGGAGCCGGCGCCCGCGATCGCCGCGGCGAAGAAGAAGTGAACGGAGAACCGCCGGTCGAGGATCTGATCGAACCCGCGCGCAAATTGTTCGCCGGCCCGGTCGGCTTTCTCAAATCGGCGCCCGACCTCAAATTCCTCCCCGATCCGAATTGCCCCGAAATCGCGTTTGCGGGCCGGTCGAACGTCGGAAAGTCGTCGCTGCTCAACCGGCTAACCAACCGCAACGGCCTGGCCCGCACCTCGAACACGCCGGGGCGCACGCAGGAGCTCAACTTCTTCGACGTCGGAGCGCCCGAGGAAGGGGCGCTGCCGGTGCTGCGGCTGGTCGATATGCCGGGCTATGGGTTCGCCAAAGCGCCCAAGGACGTGGTGCGCAAATGGCGGCATCTCGTGAACGACTATCTGCGCGGGCGCGTCGTGTTGCGGCGCGCGCTGGTGCTGATCGACAGCCGCCACGGCGTCAAGGATGTCGACCGCGAGGTCATGACCATGCTCGACAAGGCCGCGGTAACCTATCATCTCGTCCTCACCAAAGCCGACAAGATCAAGGCGAGCGACCTTGCCGCTGTGACCACGGCGACCGCAGCCGAGGCACGCGCCCATGTCGCGGCGCATCCGAAGCTGCTGGTGACCTCGAGCGAGAAGGATTTCGGGATTGCCGAGCTGCGCGCGGCGATATTGGAGGCGGTGTCCTCCTAGGATCATAGGCGACGCCTTTTCTTTTTCGCTCGCTCGGCTAATGGCTCCGCATCCGGGACGCGAGGCTCGCCATGACGCTCAAGCTCTACATCGGCAACAAGGTCTATTCGAGCTGGTCGCTGCGCGGCTGGCTGGCTGTGAAACAATCGGGGCTCGCCTTTGCCGAGAAGCTTGTCCCGCTATACGACGAAAGCTGGGCGCAGCGCCGCGAAGCGCCCGAATTCGCGGCCTCCAACGGGAAGGTCCCGGTGCTTTGGGACGGCGACGCGGCGGTGTGGGAAAGCCTTGCGATCATCGACTATCTTGCGGACAAGGTCGGCCGGGATCGCTATTGGCCGGCGGATGCGGAGGCACGCGCGCTCGCGCGTTCGATGGCGTCCGAAATGCACGCGGGCTACACCGCGCTGCGCTCGCAGCACACGATGAACATGCGGCATGTCTATCCGCCCGAGCCGCTGACCGCCGAGGTGTCGGCTGACGTCCGGCGGATCACCTCGCTGTGGGATCAGGCGAAGCGCGGCTTCGGACAGGGCGGCGATTATCTGTTCGGCGCGTTCGGGGCGGTCGACATCATGTTCGCGCCAGTCGTCACCCGCTTCCGCACCTATTCGATCCCGCTGCCCTCGCTCGCCGCGGATTATTGCGATGCGGTCCGCGAGCATCCCTTCATGGTCGAATGGGCCAAGGGCGCTGCGGGCGAACATTGGGTGATCGACAAGTTTGAGCGCGCGGCCGAAAAGGCCTGAGGATCAGAAGTCCGAACCGTCCTTGCGGACCTGCCTGCCTTTGGCGGCGTCCAGGTGCATGTCGATATCGGGATAATGGCAGTCGGTCGCCGGAGGGCGGCCGATCGCCACGAACACGCAGTCGACGTCGCTTTCGTTGATCAGGCAATGGCCGTTGGCGTCGCCTTTCGGATAGGCGATACAGTCGCCCGGCCCGACGGGCGTCCGGCCGGAGTCGTCGACCAGCACGGCCTCGCCTGCGACCATCACCACGAATTCGTCTTCGCCCTCGTGCCAATGCCTCTGGCCGGACCAGGCGCCGGGTCTCAGCGTCACATGGCTGACACCGAAATCGGTCAGCCCGGTCGCCGGCGCGAGCCTGCGGTACCAGCGGCCCTCCACCTCGCGGGCATATTGGGCGGGGTAGCTGGTCGCGTTGGACGGGGGTATGGATTCGATATCGATCCTGGGCATCGGGCAGGCTCCGCTTTGCTTCGGCGTGCAGGGACGCTAGGCGGGCAGCATGTCCGAAGCAATCGACCCCGTAGCGCTGACCAAGCGCCTGATCGCCTGTCCCAGCATAACCCCGGCCGACGCCGGGGCGATGGCGGTGATCGCCGAGGCGCTCGCGGCGATCGGCTTCACCGTCCACCGCTTCGCGGCGGGCGAGGCTCCCGAGGGGCCGATCGAAAATCTGTTCGCGACGAGGGGGCAGGGCAGCCCTCATTTCGCCTTTGCCGGGCATAGCGATGTCGTCCCGCCGGGCGAAGGGTGGCAAGGCGATCCGTTCATCCCGGAAATACGGGGCGATCTGCTTTACGGTCGGGGCGCGGTCGACATGAAGGGGGCGATCGCCGCCTTCATCGCCGCCGCGGCGCGGCTCGACGACCAGCCTGGACGTTTGAGCCTGATCATCACGGGCGACGAGGAGGGGCCCGCGAAATATGGCACCGTCGCGCTGATCGACTGGATGGAGGAGCGCGCGATCCGGCCCGATCTCTGCCTCGTCGGCGAACCGACATCGACCCACCGGCTTGGCGACATGGTCAAGATCGGACGGCGCGGCTCGGTCAATATCTGGATCGAAAATGCCGGAACGCAGGGGCATGTGGCCTATCCGCACCTTGCCGACAATCCGGTCCCTGCGCTGGTGCGGGCGCTCGCGGCGCTGGACGCGCTCCGGCTCGACGAGGGCAATGCGTGGTTCCAGCCCTCGAACCTCGAGATCACCACGATCGATGTCGGCAATGGCGCGACCAACGTCGTCCCGGCGATCGCGAAGGCGCGCATCAATATTCGTTTCAACGATCACCACAGCGGTGCGGAGCTGGTCGAGCTGGTTCGCGCCACCGTCGCCCTCCATGCGCCGCGCGCCACCGTCACCCCGCTGATCTCGGGCGAAAGTTTCATCACCCCACCGGGTGAACTCTCGGCTTTGGTCGCGGCCGCGATCGAGCAGGTGACGGGCCTCACTCCCGAGCTTTCGACCACCGGCGGGACGTCCGACGCCCGCTTTCTGTCGCGGCTATGTCCGGTCGTCGAGTTCGGCTTGTGCAACGCGACGATGCACAAGCTCGACGAGGCGGTGGCCGTGGCGGACCTCCACGCGCTCGCCGACATCTACGAGGTGATCGCGCGCAGCGCGCTCCGCGGCTGACGGTTGCGCGCCGCGAGCGAGCCGCTATAGCTGCGCTGCACGCGGGCGTGGTGAAATTGGTAGACGCGCCGGACTCAAAATCCGGTTCCGCAAGGAGTGTCGGTTCGAGTCCGACCGCCCGCACCATCCGTAAGAATCCAACGGCGGCGGCTCTTCTGCCGCCCCGGCTAAACGAAAGTTCGACGCCCGCGGCGCTTTCGGCTTGCTTTGTCGACCCGATGGGTTAAACCGGAAAGGTCATTAGTCAGAATCCTCCAGCGAATAACCCGGCCTCACCGCCGGGTTATTCATTTTGGGGGATCGTCGGTCTTTTTCGTCTCCCTCGTCTCCGCTGAATCCCGATGCTAAGGCATTGATGATGGCCTTGTTTGTCTTCTGGCGGGATGGCGCGACGGATCGCGCGACGACCGCGCGGATCGATTCGCGGCTGCTCGGCGAAGCGCATATCGCCCCCGAAAAAACCTTTGCCGGAAGCGCCGATTCTCCGACGGGGTGGTGGCATTTCATGGCTTTCGCGACTCGCACCCATTTCTACGCGCCCGACGATCAGGTCTGGCAGCAGCCGGGCGAGGGCGCCTGTGTGATCCATGGCCTGGTCTGGCGGATCGTGGAGGGTCGGCCGCAACTGCTCGACGCGGCGGCGGTGGCGCGGCTGCTCGATGACCCCGAGGCGACCCTGCCCGCCGATGTCACCGGCGAATATGCGGTGGCGCGGTTGCATCCCGACGGGTCGCTCACCGCTTTTTCCGACGCGGCCGGGCTGCACCAGCTTTTCTACGCCTCCGGCGGCCGGCCGGTCGTCGCCAATCGTGCGGGGCTCGTTGCGACCTTGCTCGACGATTGGACGCCCGATGCCGCGGGGCTGCGCTGGCTGCCTGCGATCGGCTACCGGGTCGGCACCAACACCGCCTATCGGGCCGTCACCCAACTCGCTCAGAACCATATCCTCCTCTGCGGCGCGTCGGGCGCCGAATGCCGGCCGATGGGCCCGCCGCTGACGACGCTCGGGGCCGAGCGCGGTTATACGCCCGCGATGGATGCTCTGCTCGAGGAGGGGATCGCACAGGCCAAGGCGGCGATCTTGCTCGGCGTCGGCGAGGCAGGGCCGATCGATCTGCCGATCACCGGCGGCAAGGACAGCCGCGTGGTCCTGGCGCTATGCCTGTCAGCCGGGTTGCGCGACAGATTGCGGCTGTTCACCCGCGGCTATGCCGGCCATCCCGACGTGATCGCCGGTGCGGGCATCGCCGCCGCGCTCGGGTTGCCGCACCGCCGGGAGCCGCCGCATGGCAGCGACGAACCGGCGCATTGGAGCTGCGCCCGCTTTTTCGCGAAGCTGATGGCGCAGGTCTATCAGAGCGACGGCATGGTCGGCGGCTGGGATCTGATCCTCGGCGAAAGGATCGCGGCCGAGACGCTGATCAGCGGCCATATGGGCGAAGTGCTCAAGGCCTATTCGAAGAAGGCGCTGCCCGCGGGCGCGCTCGATCCGGTCGCGATGGTCGGGCTTCAGGCGCCGTTCGATCCGATGGGGCTGCTGCTGCCTGCCGCGCGCGCGGAACTCGCCGCCGAGCTGGCGGCGCAGATGGACCAGGGGCGCGAGCAAGGCGCGCTCGAAGCCGATCTGCCCGACCTCTTCTACTATCGCAACCGCATCCCCAACTGGCTCGGCGCGATCCGCGCGATCAAATCCTTCGAACGCCAGCCGGTGGTGCCGCTCGGTGTCCCCGCGCTGCTCCGCCTGGCCTCCCGCCTGACGCCCGAGGAGCGCAAGGTCGAGCTGCTCCACCATAAGATCATCCGGCGTTGTGCGCCCGAGCTGCTGCCGATCCCGTTCGCGCTGCAGAGATGGGACGTCCGGCTCGGCGCGGATGCGCCGCAGACCGATCCGATCATGCCGGCCACGGGCGCCCCGCCGGTGTTCGGCAACTGGCAGTTCTCGATCAATCATAATCCGGCGATCCGCGCCGCGCTCGCCGCCGAGGTCGAAGCGCGCGACGACCTCCGCCTCTGGCAAACGATCGACCGCGCGCTGCTGCTCGATCGGCTGCGGCATCGCCGGCTGGACTATTTCGATGGGATCAGCATGCTCGGGCTGGTGGTGGCGATGTTTCAGGAAAGCGCGATGATCCGCGTGGTCAAGATCGGCGCGGCGGAACGGGAGGCGACGATCCCCGGCCGGCCGATCGCGCCGCGCCGTGATTATGCGCGGCCGGCGGTCGACGGCTATCTCGATGCGATCCGCCCGACGCCCGACGCGCTGATCTTCGACGGCTGGGCACATGCCCGCGCCTGGCCCGCCGTCCAGGTCGCGGTCGAGGCGCGGCTGGGCGATGTCTCGCTCGCGATCGCGGTCGCCGATTTGGAGCGCCCCGACCTGATCGCCCATGGCATGGGTGACGGGCGGCACGGCTTCTCGCTCGCGGTTCCACGCGGGCTCATTCGCGACGCCGCCGGCGATGCGGCGCAGGTCGAACTCGTTATCGCTCCGTTCGACGGCGACGACGAGATCGCGCGCGCCACGGTCGCGCCATGAGCCGATCGATCCTCGTCATCGGGCAAAGCCACATCGCCGCGATCCGCGCCGCGGCCAAGACGCGCCGCGAAACCGATCCCGATCGTCTCCGCACGCGCACCATCCACACACTCGAACCCTGCTATGCGCCCGAGCTTGAAGGCGAGGGCGACGCGGCTGCTTTCGCGCCGCCGCTCGCCGAGGCGATTCGCGACCAGATCGCACGCCATGATCCGCTGGTCGCCTCGGCGAGCGGCGGCAACGTCCACAACGGCCTCGGCCTTGTCCGCCATCCGCGACCGTTCGACTTCCTGCTGTCGGGCGAGCAGGGGCCGCCGCTCGATCCTCAGGCCGAACCGCTCAGCGAAGCGCTGGTGCGCGCCGCGCTCGAGCAGGGAATGGAGCGCGACCGGCGTCGGCTGCGCGCGATCGGGCGCAGCGCGGGCGCGTTCGTCCAGCTCGAATCGCCGCCGCCGCTCGCCGACGACGTCCTTATCGCGGAGCGGGCCGACGCCTATTTCCACGGGCGCGGCATCGCTCATCTCGGGATCGCTCCGCGGGGCTTGCGCTACAAGATCTGGCGGCTCCATTCGCGGATCGTTGCGGACTATTGCGCCGAGCTTGGCGCGCGCTTCCTGCCCGCCCCGCGCGAGACCCAGGACCAGGACGGTTTCCTGTTGCCGCATTTCGCCGGTGACGCGACCCATGGCAACCGGGCCTATGGCGAAGCGGTGATCCGCGCATTGGAGGCGTCGTGATGCCCCATTCCCATCCCTATCGCGACCTCCCCGATCAGGCCTATTGGCGCCGCGCGGTCATGGGCAGGGGCGCGGCGATCGATCCGCTCGCGGGGGATTTTCTCCGGCTCGACCGTGACGACAAGGTCGCGACCGCGGGCAGCTGCTTCGCGCAGCACATCGCGCGCCACCTGAAGGGCAGCGGCTTCAATTTTCTGGTGACCGAACCTGCGCATCCGATCCTCCCCGCGGCGACTGCGGAACGCCATGGCTATGGCCAGTTCAGCGCGCGCTACGGCAATATCTACACCGCGCGGCAGTTGCTCCAGCTGTTCGACCGCGCTTATGGCGCCTTCGCGCCCGCCGAGGATATCTGGCCCGCTTCGAACGCGGGCAGGGTGGTCGATCCGTTCCGGCCGACCATCGAGCCCGGCGGCTTCGCCAGCGAGGCCGAGCTGCGCGCCGACCGGGCGCATCATCTCGCGCGGGTGCGCGCGATGTTCGAGACGCTCGACATCTTCGTCTTCACGCTCGGGCTGACCGAGGGCTGGGAATCGGCCGTCGACGGCGCGGTCTTCCCGCTCTGTCCGGGCGTGTCGGGCGGCCGGTTCGATCCCAATCGCCACCGTTTCCACAACTTCCGCACCGCCGAGGTCACCGCCGATCTCACCGGCTTCGTCGCCCGGCTGCGCGGCGTCAATCCAGCCGCGCGGATCATCCTCACGGTCTCCCCGGTGCCGCTCGCCGCGACCGCAAGCGGCCAGCACGTGCTCGCCGCGACGACCTATTCGAAATCGGTGCTGCGCGCCGCGGCGCAGGAGTTGGCCGAGGATCATGAGGGGGTTTTCTACTTCCCTTCCTATGAGATGATCATGGGCGCCCCCGCCGCCGCGCGCTTCTTCGCCGAGGATCTGCGCAACGTCACCGAGGAAGGGGTCGCGCATGTCATGTCGGTGTTCCTGCGCCATGCGGCCGGGATCGAGGGCCCGACGCCGACTGTGCCTCCCGCCGCGGAGCGCGACGCCACCATCGATGCCGCCAGGGAGTGGGTCGAAGTCATGTGCGACGAGGCGATGCTCGATGTGCAGGAAGAGGGCTGATCGAGGCGTGTTGGGGGGGGGAAGCAGTCGTTCAAATAGCGCCGAGAGCCGCCTTCAATTCGCTCAAAAGCGGTTCGTCCATGCCCACCAATGGGTGTTAACTGATGCCCGCAATTCGGTGCCGTATTCGTCCTTAGCGGCAGCGACGATTTGCCGTAGCCAATCTGCATGTGTCCAGCGAGGCCAATCAGAATATGCTGGCTCTTTCGGCGTTGGGCTGGTCAGGCAATGGCGGTGAGCGTCCCAGCCAATCTGCACCGTGGCGCGATAGATATGAACGAACGAGGTCGCTGACGGTCGGACGTAAACGCCACCGGCGGGATCAATTCCGACTTCCGCGATGCCCTCGCTCTGCATAGCATGTCGAGATGCCTCGATGTCTGCAAAGGATCGCTTCCTGCCATTCATGCGGAGTGTCTGAAATGGTGGAAAGCCGCCCTCGCCCGCGGGTGACAGCGAGCGTCCTAATGACGGAATGGCTGCGTAATTACCTGATCATTATCCAGGTCGGGGCGTGATCGCTGGCTTTCTCCAGTGCGCGTGCGGCCTTGTCGACCCCCGCGCCGTGGAGCCGGTCCGCGGCGGCCGGGCTCAGCATGAGATGGTCTATCCTGAAGCCTGCGTCGCGCTGCCAAGCCCCCGCCTGATAGTCCCAGAAGGTATAGACCGGACCATGGGGCAGGACGGTGCGCACCGCATCGGTCCAGCCCGCGTGGCAAAGCCGGCGAAAGGCAGAGCGGCTTTCGGGCTGGGTCAGCGCGTCGCTCGCCATCGCCCGCTCGGAAAAGACGTCGTCGGTCGACGGCGTGGGAATGACATTATAGTCCCCCGCCAGCACGACCGGCTTTTCGCTGGCCCAGAGCGTTGCGGCATGATCGAGCAGCCGATCGAACCAGGCCAGCTTATAGTCGAACTTGGGCCCAGGAACCGGATTGCCGTTCGGCAGATAGATCGAGCCCACGATCACGCCGCCGATCTCGCCCTCGATGTAGCGGCTATGGGTGGGATCGGGATCGTCGGGAAGCCCCTTGCGCCGCTCGATCGGCTGTACGCCCTTGGCGAGAATGGCTACGCCATTGAAGCCCTTCTGGCCGTGCCAGATGGCGCCATAGCCCGCCGCCTCGATATCGGCGACCGGGAAGGTCTCGTCCGACGTCTTGATCTCCTGGAGGCAGGCGACATCGGGCGAGGTCGTTTCGAGCCATTCGATAAGGCGCGGGAGACGGGCCTTGATTCCGTTGATGTTGAAGGTCGCGATCTTCATCGCGCCGGAATAGCTCGGGCGCGTGCCCGCGTCACCTGTTCAACGCCGGCTTATTCAGATCGAGAAGCTCGAGCCGCATCCGCAACCGGATGCCGCATTGGGATTGGTAACTCGAAAGGCCGCGCCGCCGAGCGATTCGACATAGTCGACCGCACCGCCGCGAACCAGATCGAGGCTCACGGGATCGACCACCAGCGCGACCCCGTCGCGGGTGGCGACGAGATCATCGTCGGCGGGAGCGTCGGCGAGCTCGAACTTATATTGGAAACCTGCACAGCCGCCGCCATCGATAGCCAGCCTCAGGATCGCGGGCTTGCCCGTCTTTTCCGCAATCGCGGCGACACGCGCCGCGGCGGACGGGGTAAGGTCGATATCGGGGGCAACGGTCATGCGAGGGAAGATAGGGATTGAAAGCGCCCCATACAATCGCCGGCGCGCTCCGGGCCTGGAATCAGTCCTCGGGACCGCCCAGTGCGACATCCGAACGCGGCTCGCTCGCGGCCATCAGATAATTGGCCGATTGGAGGAAAGGGATGGGATTGACCGCCCGGCCGTCGATCCGCACCTCATAGTGCAGATGGCTGCCCGTCGAACGGCCGGTCGATCCGACATAGCCGATCAGGTCGCCGCGCTTGATACGCTCGCCAGGATGCGCGGCGAGGCGCGACATATGGCCGTACCGCGTGGCGATCCCTTTGCCATGGTCGATCTCGACCATGTTGCCATAGCCGCCGAACCATTCGGCGCGATCCACGATCCCGTCGGCGGTCGCGTAGATCGGCGTGCCGGTGGGCGAAGCGAGGTCGATGCCGGCGTGCATCGCGGCCGAGCCGCGGAACGGGTCCGAACGGATGCCGAAGGCGCTGGTGAAGGTGAAGTTGGCGAGCGGCTGGATCGACGGGATCGAGATCACGCCGTTGCTGATCGCGTCGAGCTTCTTCCACGACTGGAACAGCGCCTGGAATTGCGCCGCAGCCTGAGCGCTCGGGGAAGGGGCGCCATCTTGCGCCAGAGCAGGCGCGGCAGCGATCGGAAGTAACAGTGCGGTCGCGATGATCCGGGTGCGGATGGAAGACGTCAATTTGGTGACATGGCGCAAGCCAGCAAGACCGAAATTGCACAGAAAATGCATGTTTTCCCCGCGACCGAAACACCCGACCGAAACACCCGGCCGGGCCCTGTTAGCCGCGATCAGGAATTGCCCCCCCTTCTGCGACCCGGGGGTTGTGAGAAAGATCACTCGGCGCGGCAACCCCGTCCATCATCTCTTTCGTTAGACCGGCCCGGCAGCGCGCTGAGTCGTTGAACGGCGGCTTAACGGCGCCTCGGAAATGCAGCCTCACTTGTGATTGCCAAGTTTGCACGCAATCGATTCGCTCGCGCTTGCACAAAAATGCGAACCATTCGACCCCGGCCGCAACATGACTTACTTCATCCTCGGCGATACGGCGCAGCACGCGCGCGGACGCCTGGTCTCCTGCTGCCTCAAAACGGCTTATCAATAAGGGGGTTACGTCCAACCCGCGGGCTTCGAGGACCATCGGTACGACCGCGAGGCGAGCCAGCGGGTCGGCCGCGGTCTGCTCCGCGGCCTCCCATAGCCCGTCATGCGCGGGGAGGTCGCCATAGCGTGCGCAATATGCACTCAGCCGCCTTTCGATCAGCGCGAAGTGCATCGCTTCCTCTGCCCCTACGGCGACCCAGCGATCGGCGAAGGCCCGAGGAAACTCTCCGCCGAAGCGCCCGACCAGATCGAA
>Ga0207711_10001225_pt1 | contig 24315 bp, 25 predicted proteins | sample KBSS34metaG_FD_184401 | JGI IMG/M metagenome (GOLD analysis project Ga0207711, IMG submission 184401) | Switchgrass rhizosphere microbial communities from Kellogg Biological Station, Michigan, USA - KBS S3-4 metaG (SPAdes) (version 2) | ecosystem: Host-associated > Plants > Roots > Rhizosphere...
AGCCCGCTTCGGCACGCTTGCCAGCGTATAGCAGGAATGCGAGCCCGGCGACGCCGAACAATGCCATCAGCGTGAACCCGCCGAGAGCGCTGATGTCGATCGCCGATTGCAGCAGCCACACAGGACCCACCGGGCGGGCGGGATCGCCGGGCGCGCGGAGCATGCGAAGTATCGCAGTGTCGAAACCGAAATTCTCACCCTCGAGTAGCTCGCCCGAAACGTGAACGCCGAGCCCGAGCAGCGAAACGACAAGTAGCGCGATCGCTGGCCACACCCAGGGAAGGCTGCGCACCACATCGCCCGCCCCTTTAACCAGATCTTGCGGCGCGTCCCGGTCGATAACGGTTACTCCCGCCCCTCGCCAAAGCCTCAGGAAAAATCCCGATGCCTCTTTTAGCGAGCTGTCCAGCGCGATGGGATAGCGCAAGATCATGGCGATCGATCCCATCCTGGCGCGGCACGAGCGAATATTGGCGGCAGTCGAGCACATCGAGGCACTGATCGCCGCGCGTCCGGTCAAGATCGACACGCTTGCCGAGCGACGCTGGGCGTTCACTCACGAAATGCTGATGCATTGCGCACGAATGAGCGACCTCTTCGCCGAATTGATGACCGATAGCCGCGCCGAGGCGACCGCGCGCGCGGCGCTGGCGAACGAGCGCACCAAGGCGTTCGTCGCCTATTTCCACGAGCATGTCGCGCGCTGGTACGGCTTCCCGTCGGCCGAGCACTGGACCGAATATCGCGACGCGGTCGCCAGGCTCGCCGAGCGCATCCGCGAGCTGGTCGAATGCGAGGCGCGCGAGATCCTACCCCTGCTCCCTGTCCGGCCGAGCGGCGCGGCGGCGCCTAACCTGCAGCAGAATTATGTCGAGGACGCCCTGCGCGTGCGGCGTCGGATCTTCGATCCTAACCGACGGCCGGTAGAATAGCCTCACACGCGCGCGTCACAGTTTCGTAACAGTAGAGTCTTCTGCGTTAACCATTACTGTCGCTGCGTCGTCACATCGCGATCCTAACTCGACACTGCTTCCTGGCAAGCAACAGAGGGGATTCGCCACATGCGCAAGCTCATTGGCGGCATCATTGCCGCCGCACTCGTTTCAACCGCCACCTCGGCCGTGGCCGGCCCGACGCTCCTGGCGATGGGCACGCTGTCGGGTAACAAGGACCTGTCTGGTCTCAGCTACAACCTCGAGAACGGCATGAGCGCCGCGGTGCTCGGCGGGCTGGGTTCGGGCCTGGCCTATGCCGGGGGAACCACCTATCTCGGCGTGCCGGATCGCGGGCCGAACGCGTTCGTGTACGACCCGCTGATCGACAACACCACCTCGTTCATCAGCCGCATCCAGACGCTCAACATGGCGCTGACTCCCAGCGCGGGCGCGCTGCCGTTCACGCTTACGCCGACGCTCACGGGAACGACGCTGCTCTACAGCCCGACGGCGTTGAACTACGGCACAGGCTCGGGCCTCGGCGTTGCCAACGGTGCCCCGCCGGTCAACACGGGCAGCAAATTCTATTTCAGTGGACGTTCGGACGATTATGGTTCGGGTAATTCGGGCAACCCGCTCGACGCGCGCTTCGACCCCGAAGCGATCCGCATTTCGAACGACGGCAAGTCGGTGTTCATTTCCGACGAATATGGTCCCTTCATCCGCCAGTTCGATCGCCAGACCGGCGCGCTGATCAAGACGTTCACGCTGCCCAGCAAATACTATGCGCCGACCAAATATCCCACCGGCGACGTCAATCCCGGTGCGGGGGTGACCACCGGCGAAATCCCCGGCAACACCATCGGACGCACCGCCAACAAGGGCATGGAAGGCCTCGCGATCACCCCAGACGGCAAGACGCTGTTCGGCATCGTCCAGGCCGCGCTCCTGCAGGACAAGAGCAAGTTCGTCCGCATCGTCAAGATCGACATCGCGACGGGCAACGTGATCGGCGAATATGGCTACAACATCACCACCGGTTCGGGCGTGAGCGACGTCGTCGCGATCGATGCGAACCACCTGCTGATCGACGAGCGTGACGGCAAGGGGCTGGGCGACGGTTCGGCCGCGGCGGTCAAGCAGTTCTTCGTGATCGACCTGACTGGTGCGACCGACGTTAGCAACCTCACCGGAACCGCCGCGAAGAATGCCGCGGTCGCGAAACGGGCGTCGCCGTTCCTCGATCTCGTCTCGGCGTTGACCGCAGCTGGCGTACCTGCGGACCAGATCCCGGCCAAGATCGAAGGCATCACTTTCGGCCAGGACGTCAACGTCAACGGCACGGTGACGCACACCTTGTTCGTCGCCGACGACAACGACTTCTCGCCCGATGTCGCCGGTCCGAACCATTTCTATGTGTTCGGCTTCACCGACCGCGACCTGCCGGGCTTCGTCGCGCAGTCGATCGCCGCCGTCCCCGAGCCGGGTACCTGGGCGATGATGCTCGCCGGCTTCGCCGCCGTCGGCACTGCGCTTCGCCGGCGCGGCAAGCCGCGGACGGGACTTGTCCTGAATTGAGCTGCCCCCCTTAGCTCGCCTAAAGCGCCGCCACTCCACCGAGTGGCGGCGTCTTCGTTGCACATGCTGTACGACGCCGTCGTTCGGATGTTCTCGCGAAGCGCACCCCTTGGGGATGCGCAGGGGGAGGATCAGGAATTGGATGTCGGCCAGATACTCGCGCAGCACGTCCGTATCCTCAGCGACGTAGAAGCGCTGGAAGAAGTCGCGTCGGCGCCCCGCCCGCGGCATGTCGAAGACCTGGCCAACCGACGCTGGGCTTTTACGCGCGACCTGTTGCTCCACTGCTCGCGCATGGAAAGCCAGATATTGTCACCGATGTCGGTCGACGCGCGCCCGATCGCCGCCCAGCGTGCGAAGGCGGCAAGCGTCGCCACCGCGGATTTCGTCGCGCTTTTCCGTGCCCACGCCGAACGTTGGCAGGGCTTCACACCGCCCGAACAGTGGATCGACTATCGCGCTGCGACCCAGCGCTTGTCGGCGGCGATGCGCGCATTGATCGAGCGCGAGGCAGGCGAGATCGTGCCATTGCTGCCCGTCCAACCGAGCGGCGCGCCTGCGCCGGTATCGAAAGACCGTTATGCCAGCGATTCCTGGCATATCCGCGGCCTGATCTTTGGCGACGACCAGCGGGCGTACGAATAGGTTCGAAGCCACACGCTCAGCGCGGCACGGCTTGCTCGAATGACATCGACGGCGTCCCCGCCTGCTCGGCCGCCTTTTTGCGCGCCTCGAGAAACTGGATGAGCCGGACCAGCGCCGATACCATCTGGCTGCGATAGCTCGCCTCCTTCGGCGTCAGTTCGATCGCCTTCTGCCATGCCGCGATCGTCGTACGGACGTCACCGGCGCGCAGCGCGGCCACGCCGAGGAAGAACGGCGGGCCGGGGTGTTGCGGCGCGAGCGCCATCGCGCGATCGAACGCGAAGCGCGCCGCCGGCGAAACGATGTTGCCATCTTTCTCGGCGGTCTTGAGACCCAGCCCGGTCCATAGGGCAGCGTCCTGCGGATATTTGCGCACCGCCAGGAGCATGACGGTCGCGGCATAGTCGGGGCTACCGGCACGCGTCAGCGCGTCGGCGGTCTTGAACTGAGCGTCATCCTCGTTGAAGCGGCCGAATAGCGCCTCGCGCAACGGCGTGAACTCAAGATCGAGCTCGCCCGCCTGGACGGCCGCCGGATCACCGAGCACCGGATGCCCGTCGTACCCGGGATGCCCCTGCCAGGCATAGCCCGCCGCGCCGATCGCCGCGGCAGCCGCGACGAGACTCCAGTGCCTGCGCGGCAGCTTGAGCAGCCACAGCAGCACGCCCGCCGCAAGTGCGAACAGCAGCAAGGACAGCCAGCCGTTCATGCCGCTTTCCGCCTCCGTTTGAAGCTGCGCCGGGCCAGCCAGATACCCGCGCCGAGCAGCACCAGCGGCGCGATCCACAAGGGTGCGGTCGCGGCGTCGAACGGCGGGTCATAGGTGACATAGTCGCCGTAGCGCTGGATCAGCCACGCGCGGATCTGCTTCGGCGTCTCGCCCCTGGCGATGCGTTCACGCACCAGTGCGCGCATGTCACCGGCGAGTTCGGCATCGCTGTCCGCGATCGACTGCCCCTGGCAGACGAGGCAGCGCAGCTCGGCCATCAGCGCCTTGGCCGCAGCCTCCTGCTTGGGATCGGGCAGCTGGACATAAGCGTAATGCGCCGGCGGCAGGTTGGAATCCGCCAGCGCGGCCACGGGCGCCAGAAGCAGCGCCGTGATGAGCAACATGCCCTTCATCGCGCCCGCGCCAGTGCGGCGAGCAACGCTTCGACATCGTCGTCGTGGATGTCGCCGATATGCTGGCCGACGATCTTGCCATGGCCGTCGACCACGAAGGTCTCGGGCACGCCCGACGAGCCGAGCGCGAGCTGGACGGCGCTTTTGGTATCCGATCCCATGCGAAGATAGGGATCGCCGTTGCGCGTGAGGAACGTCTGGGCGTCTTCGGGCGTGTCGCGGATCGCGATCGCATCGACTTCGACCCCGGCCTGGCGGAGCCGCATCAGCTGTGGCGCCTCGGCAATGCACGGCACGCACCAGCTGGCCATGACGTTGAGCAGCTTGGGCTTGCCGGTCGTGAAATCCCTCGACGAGAGGCCGGGCTTGCCCGGCACCAGTGCGGGAAGGTCGAACGCGGGCAAGGGCTGGCCGACCATTCGCGAGCGAATCAGCCGATCCTGGGGCTGGCGCAGCGCATAGATCGCGACCGCGGTCGCTGCGACGAACAACACGAGAGGCACCCATAGCAGCCAGCGTTTCATGCCAGCGCCTCCGCAGGTAGCTGGCGCTTGGCGACTCGCCGCTCGCGCCGCAATCGGCCGAGCAGCGACACCATGCCCCCGATCGCGATCATGCCGCCCCCGGCCCAAATCAAAGTGACGAACGGCTTCCACCAAAGCCGCAGCTGCCAGCGCCCAGCATCCTCGCGCCCCAGCACGGTGTAGAGCTGCCCGTTCCACAAGGTCTTGATCGCGCTTTCGTTAGTGACCTGCGGCGGCGCCGAGAAGAAGCGCTGCTGAGGTTTGAGCGTAAAGCTCGAGCCGCGCTCGGCGACGACCAGTTCGGCCTCGAGTGCCGACCAGTTGGCCCCCAGCGCGGGCGCGATCGACTTGAGCGTCACCTGGAACGGTCCGACGTCGGTCGAATCGCCGACGTGGAGTGCGACCAGCCGCTCGCGCGTGAACGCGGTGTCCGACGCCATGCCGGCGACCGCGACGGCAACGCCGACATGTGCGATCACCATGCCCCAGATGTACAGGGGCGTCCGCAGCAGGTTGCGCCCGACCAGCGGCATCACGCTTCCGACTGCCAACCCGGGGGCGAGCATCAGACCGAGCAACGGCATCAGCCCGATGCCGGGCGCGGCGATCAGCAGCACGAGCAGCGCCAGCGCACTCGCGCCCATCGGGACCAGCATCCGCCGGCCGAGCGTGCGCGCGCTATCGCGCCGCCAGCGAAGCAGCGGGCCTCCGGCAAGCGCGATCATCAGCACCAGCGCGATCGGTCCTGCGGTCTTGTTGAAGAACGGCGGGCCAATCGACAGTTGCACACCCATCGCTTGTGCGATCACCGGATAGATCGTCCCGATCAATACGATCCCGAGCACGACGCTAAGCAACAGATTGTTGAGCACCAGCCCCGCCTCGCGGCTGACCAGTTCGAACGTGGTACCCGCCGTCACGGTTCCTATCCGCGCGCCGAACAGCAGCAGCGCGCCGCCGATGTACAGCGCGAGCAGCCCGAGCAGGAACGTGCCGCGGGTCGGATCGACCGCGAATGCATGGACGCTGACCAACACGCCCGAACGCACCAGGAAGGTGCCGACCATCGACATCGAGAAAGCGACCACCGCGAGCATGATCGTCCAGGCGCGCAGGCCATCCCGCGTCGCGAGCACGGTCACCGAATGGAGCAGCGCGGTCGCAGCGAGCCACGGCATCAGCGAGGCATTCTCGGTCGGATCCCAGAACCACCATCCGCCCCAGCCGAGCTCATAATAGGCCCAATAGCTGCCGGCGGTGATGCCGATCGTGAGCAGGATCCAGGCACCCAGCGCCCAAGGCCGCATCGCGCGCGCGAACCGCGGACCGACCTCGCGTGTCACCAGTGCACCGACCGCGAAGCTGAACGCGACCGACAGCCCGACATAGCCGAGGTAAAGCGTCGGCGGATGGAAGGCGAGCCCGGGATCCTGCAGCAGCGGGTTGAGTCCGTTGCCGTCGGCCGGAGCCGGATTGATCCGAGTGAACGGGTTCGAGGCGAACGCCAGATAGGCGTAGAAACCGAGCGCGATCAGCGCCTGTGCGCCCAGCGTCGCGGTCAGCGTCTTGGCGTCGAGGCTGCGCTCGGCGAGCGCGACGAATGCCCCGGCGAGCCCAAGTACCATGACCCACAGCAGCATCGAGCCTTCATGGTTCCCCCAGGTGCCGGCAATCTTGTAGATCAGCGGCTTGAGCGAATGGCTGTTGTCGACCACCAGCAGCACCGACATGTCCGACGATACGAACACTGCGACCAGCGCGGCGAATGCGACGACGACCAGCACGCCTTGCACCACCGCCACCGGTCGCACCGCGCGCATCAGCTCACTCGCCGTCTCGCGCGCCGAGACGTGGACCACGCCTCTGGCCAGTTCGGCAGCCTCGGTGCGCATTGCGATCGCCACGCCGACCGCAGCGAGCACGAGCTGGAGCAGCGCGAACGCCGTCGCCAGCCACAGCGCGGCGAGCCCTGCCTCGGCCATCATTGCGCCGCGGTCTCGCTCTTCGGTCGCTTGCCCGGAGCGTCCGGCGGCATGTAGCGCTCGTCGTGCTTGGCGAGCAGGTTGCTCGCGACAAAGCTGCGGTCGCCCTGGAATTGCCCTTCCGCGACGACGCCGGACCCCTCACGAAACAGGTCGGGGGTGACACCGGTGAAGCGCACCGGCGTTTTCGCCACGCCATCGGTCACGACGAAATCGATGGTCACGCCGTCAGGCTGCTTGCGGATCGAACCCTTCTCGACCATCCCACCCAGCCGAACCGCCTTGCCGACGGGCGGCGATTGGGTGGCGACGTCGCTCGGCTTGTAATAAAAGGCGGCCTGATCCTTGAGTGCGGACATGGCAAGCAGCACCGCCGCGATCAGCGCGACAAGCGCGGCGCCGATCAGTGCGAGCCGCTGGTTCTTTGCCTTCACTTGTCCTTCCTCAGCGCGTCCGCAGCGGCTTCGGCCTTGCGCATCCCCTGCCACGCCCAAAGGGAGAGCCCCGCCGAGGCGGCGAAGGTGACCGCATAGGCGGCAACGACGAACGGCCAGACGTTCATGCCGCCATCCGCCGCAACCGCGCCTCGACCTTCGCCTGCGCGAGCAGCGCGCGCATCCGCATCAGCACCACGCCGGCGAAGAAGAAAGTGAAACCGAGCACGGTGAACGCGAGCGGCCAGATCATCGAACTGTCCATCGAGCTGCCGGTGACGCCAAAGGTCTGGCCCTGGTGGAGCGTGTTCCACCAATCGACCGAATAGCGGATGATCGGCAGCAGCGCGGTGCCGGCGATGCCGAACAGCGCCGGAATGCGCCCGTCGCCGCCGCGCTCGTCATCGGCACGGGCGAGCGCGATATAGGCGATGTAGACGAAGAACAGCAGCAGGGTACTGGTCATCCGCCCGTCCCACTCCCACCAGGTGCCCCAGGTCGGTCGGCCGTAGATCGAGCCGGTGAGCAGGCAAAGCGCAATGAACACCATGCCGACCGGGGCGATCGCACGCGCGGCGATCGCCGCGAGCGGGTGGCGCCACACCAGATAGAACAGGCTGGAGAGCGCAAGGCCGCTCCATCCGCCCATGCCGAGCCATGCCGAGGGCACATGGATATAGAGGATGCGCACCGAATCGCGTTGCAGATAGTCCGCCGGAATCTGCGTGAGCGCGCCCCAGCCACCGAATGCGATCAGCGCAACGCCCAGCCAGAAGCAGATGGGAGTCAGCGGCCGTGCGAGTTTGAGGAAACGCGTGGGATTGGCAAGCGCATGGATCACGATGGCCGGGCCATAAGGTAGTTTGCTGGGGGAATCCATGGGGAGCCACCGATCCCGGTGCCTCGCATTGGAGCGCGAGCAAATCCAACGAAGTTGACCAAGTTTACGGTTGCCATTCGAACCGCACCTCTGGGTCGGGGCAGCGAGAAGTCAACGCGCGTGTGCACGCCCGTGCTCTCAATCGCGAGGCGCCGGCGAGCGCCCTGACCGGACAAGCAAAGTTGGAAACTCCGCATTTTCGTTCACTATCTGTTCGAAAATGGTTTGCCTACCGCCGACAGTCCTACAAAACAACCGGCATCGAGCAGGAGAGTGCACCCCGCGCCTATGGGACCAGGGCTGGCGCCACGGAGAACCGGGCCGGCTTCCGGCGCCGCGGACTAGCGACCGATCAGCCGCTGCGCGATCCGGTCAGCGACATCGCTCGCAGGATCGCCCGTCGCGGCGCTCTCGTCCCACACCTGGGCGAGCCGATCGGGGATCCTCGCGACGCGCGCCTCGACTTCGGCGGCGTCGCCGAGCCCGAGATATTCGATGCAGACGTTGATGATTCCGCCGGCGTTGATGACGTAGTCCGGAGCGTAGAGGATGCCGCGCGCGTGCACTCGCGCGCCGTCCTCCGGCAGCGCCAGCTGGTTGTTCGCGCCACCGGCGATCACCTTCGCCGTGATCCTCGGGATCGATCCTTCGTTCAGGATCGCACCGAGCGCGTTGGGGCTGACGATGTCGACGTCGGCGAACAGGATCTCATCGGCGGCCAGGGTCTCGGCGCCGAGTTCTGCCGCGAGTGCCGCCGCCTTGTCCGCATGGACGTCGGCGATCAGCAGCTTCGCGCCGTCCGCCGCGAGCAGCCGCGCGAGCCCGCCGCCGACGCTGCCGGCGCCCTGAATCGCCACCCGCACGCCGGCCATCGAGTCGACCCCGAGCGCCCGCTTCGCCGCGGCCTTGACACCGAAATAGACGCCGCGCGCCGTCACCGGCCCGGGATCGCCGCCGGCCTGGCCTTCGCCCACCGGCAGGCCCGAGACATAGCGCGTGCGCGTCGCAATCGCCTGCATGCCGGCTTCACTGAGCCCGACATCCTCCGCAGTGATGTAACGCCCGCCGAGCGACTCGATCGCGTCGCCGAACGCGGCCAGCACGGCCTCGCTCGGGCGCGCGCCGGGCCGGTCGGCGAGGATCACGCCCTTGCCGCCGCCGATCGGCAGCCCGGCCATCGCGCTCTTGTAGCTCATCCCGCGCGACAGGCGCAGCGCATCGGTGATCGCCGCGCGCGCATCGGGATAGTGCCAGAAGCGTACGCCGCCCGACGACGGCCCCAGTGCCGTCGAATGCACCGCGATGATCGCGTGCATTCCCGACTTGGAGTCGCTGAACAGATGCACGCCTTCATGGGCGTCGAAATCGGGGAAGCCCCAGTCGGTGATCATGGGGTATGCCCCTGGACTAACGTGGGAATGGGGCGACCGACGGGACTTGAACCCGCAACCCCTGGTACCACAAACCAGTGCTCTAACCGGTTGAGCTACGGCCGCCGCGAAGGTGCGCGCCCTAGCCGAGCCACGGCGCCAGCGCAAGCGGGCTCGGAACTGGCGCGTGCGGTGTCGATTTGCAAGAAGGCGTCCATGCCACGCCCGCCTGCACAGTCGGTTTCGTCCGGTTTTCCCGCCGAACCAATCGTCGAACGAATCTGCGCGCGGCCGGGCGTCCAGCGGGTCCCCAGTCCGAAGCTCACGCTGTTCGTGCGCCGGGCGTTCCTTACTCCCGAGCATTGCGCCGAGCTGATGGCGCTGATCGACCTCCGACGCCGGCCATCGACAATCTCCGATTACAATGGCGACGCCGCCTTTCGTACCAGCGAGACCTGCGATCTCGCCGCCGACGAGCCGGCAGTGTTGCACGTCGATTCAATGATCACCGAATTCACCGGCCTCGACCTGGCGCATGGCGAGCCGGTGCAGGGCCAGCGCTATGCGGTCGGCCAGGAGTTCAAGGCGCATACCGACTATTTCGAGCCCACCGGCGTCGACTTCGAGAAATATTGCAGCGTCGCCGGCCAGCGCACCTGGACGGTGATGGTCTACCTCAACACACCCGAGGCGGGTGGTGCCACACGGTTCAAGGCTATCGACAAGATCGTCCAGCCCGAAGCCGGCAAGCTGCTCGCGTGGAGCAATCTGCGCGCCGACGGTACGCCCAATCCGTCGACGCTGCACCACGCGATGAAGGTGCGCGCGGGCTGCAAATATGTCATCACCAAATGGTTTCGCGAGCGTCCTTGGGGCTGGTGACACGCACTAAACGGGGGATCGTGATGGCGCATCTGTTCAAACTCGCAACCGCGCTTGGGGTTTTCGCGCTCGCCACGGCGACGCCGGCGTGCGCCGCCGACGAAGAAATCCAAGTCTACATGGACGAACTTAACCCGGCCGGCGTGTTCGGGCTCGACGTCCATGTCAACGACGTGCTGCGCGGAGATCGCACGCCCGCCTATTCCGGCGGCGAGACCAATCTCCACCGCTGGCGCGTCACCCCCGAATTCTCGCTCGGGCTGGGCCATGGCTTCGAACTCGGCGCCTATCTGCCGCTCGCGACGATTGCGCCCGATGGGGTGCTGCGCATCCAGGGCGTCAAGGGTCGGCTCAAATGGCTCGCCCCGCATAAAGACGAAGGCTTTTACTGGGGACTCAATTTCGAGATCGGCCGCGTCGGCCACCGGCTCGATCAAAATCCGTGGAACAGCGAGCTCAAGCTGATCGGCGGGTGGCGCCGGGGGAAATGGATCGCCGCGGTCAACGGCAATATCGACTTCACGGTGTCGGGCCCCGCGCCCGGGCCGGCGACTTTCGAACTGGCGAGCAAGCTCGGCTATGCGCTCACGCCGGCGCTGACGCTCGGCGTCGAGAGCTACAACGGGATGGGCGAGCTCAAGTCATGGGGCCATTTCTCGCAGAACGAACACGCCAGCTACCTCGTGCTCGACGCGAAGCTGGGGAAATGGGACGTCAACGCGGGAATCGGGAAAGGCTATGGCGCCAATGGCGACGACGTCGTGCTCAAGTTCGTGATTGGCGTGCCGATCTAGCGCGGCGTGCGCACCCCATCTTTGATCACGAGCACGACGTGGCGGAGCGCAGTGATTTCCGCCGCCGGATCGCCCTGGACCGCGACCAGATCGGCGCGCATGCCTGGCTTGATCGACCCACGATCCGCGAGCCCGAGCACTGCGGCGTTGCCGGAGGTGGCAATGCGCAACACCTCGAGGTGGGGGAGCCCCCATGCTGCCATCAGCTCTTCCTCGCGCGCATTGTCGCCGTGCGCGAACACGCCGGTGTCGCCTCCGCCGCACAAAGTAACACCGGCCTTGATCGCGGCCGCGAAGCTCGCTCTCTTCGCGGCGATCCCCGCCGGCTCAGGCGCTGCGCCGCTCCAACCGCCGTAACGCGTGATCGCCTCGGTCGCCGCGAGCGTCGGACAGAGAGCTGCCCCGCGCGCCTTGAGGAGCGCGAGCACTTCGGGTGTCGCGTCGTTGCCGTGCTCGATCGTGTCGGCGCCCGCCAGGATCGCGCGCCGCATGCCTTCGGGCGTGCTCGCATGCACCGCAACCTTGCGTCCCGCATCATGCGCCGCCGCCACGCCTGCCTCGAGCTCGGCAAGGCTGAACGTCGCGCGGCTCGGCTCGCCGGGACCCCAGCGATAATCGGCGTAGAATTTCACCCAGTCGGCGCCGTGCGCGATCTGGCTGCGCACGACGCGAACGATGTCACTTCCGCTCGCCTCCTCCGCTCCCTGCGGCACGTCGAACGCATAGCCCTTGGGGCCATAGGCACCGGTCGCGACGATCGCACGGTCGGCGATCAGCAGGTGCGGCCCAGGCACCACGCCCTGATCGATCGCGGCCTTGAGGCCGGCATCGGCGTCGCCCGCACCTTCGGTGCCAAGATCGCGCACGGTGGTGAACCCTGCCGCCAGTGTCGCCCGGGCCGCTGCAACCGCACGCGCAGTGCGCAACGCGAGCGGTTCCTTGACCACCTGATCGTTCCAGCTGGCCTCATTGTACGGATGGAGGAACAAATGGACGTGCGCGTCGATCAGCCCGGGCAGCAATGTCGTACCTGGCAACGCCAGCGTCTCGGCGCCCGCCGGCGCCTTTACCTCGGGTCCGACCGCGACGATCCGCTCGCCCGACACGAGCACCTTCCAGCCGGGATGCGGCGCGCCTTCGCCGGTGAACACGCGGTCGGGGACGAGGAGCAAACTGTGGTCGGCTGCGCGCACCAAACAGGCGGGGCCCAACAACGTGGACAGCGCTAGCAGCGCGGCGAATCGGTTCCAGGCTGACATGGCGACCAGCCAAGCCGAGCGCGCCGGCACGGGCAAGCGGATTCCCAGTCCAATCGGTCTGTCGCGCTTCGCCGGGCGGCTTCCGGCCGGCACGGGAACCGCTCTGCTTCCCGGGCGCTGATTCACCGAGAGGACCAGGCCCTGTTCAATGTCACAAAGCCGCGCGATCGCGCCGCAGCAGCCCTGGCCGCCGGGCTGGGCACGCTTGCGCTCGGCTATGTGCTGGCAATGGGATTCGCGCTTCCGCCTGGACTGCTCCCGGCAAGCAGCTTCCAGTTGATCCGCGTCGACTTGCCCCGCGCCGAGCAGCCCCGCCCCAAGCCCAAAGTCGCCGAACAGCGAAAACGCCAGGGCAAGGCGTCACCCCCGAATTTGCGCGCCGAGCCGACGCAAATCATCGCACCGCGCCCAGAGGTTCCGGTACCTGTCCCGCCACCGATTCCAGCCGCACCGATCGCCGGAACCGCGTTCGCCAATGCCGCGGGCAGCGCCGACGTGCCGGGGCCCGGCACGGGGGCGGGTGGCCAGGGGAACGGTCGTGGCAGCGGGAGCGGTGGAGAAGGCGAGGGATCGGGCGGCACACCCCCGCAATGGATCAAGGGGCGTATCAAGGATTCGGACTATCCGAAAACCGCCGGTGAGGCCGGCATCACCGGCACAGTCAGCGTGCGCTACACTGTCGAAGTCGACGGGCACGCAACCAACTGCCGCGTCACCGCGTCGAGCGGAAACGCGGAACTCGACGCGACCACTTGCCAGTTGATCGAGAAGCGCTTCCGATTCAAACCGTCGCGCGACGAAGACGGCATGCCGGTCCGCGCGACGATCGTAGAAAACCACAGCTGGGTCATCGACCGCGCTCCCGATTCGGCCGAATCGACCCGTCGCGACTAGGGCCTGCCCTAGCGGCAGCGCTTCTTGGCAGTGATCGTACGATCGATCGCCCGTCCGCCGAAAGCACCGCCCACGCCGCCTGCAGCAGCGCCGAGCAGGCCATGGCCAAGGATCGCAGGCCCCGCGACTGCGCCCACCACGGCGCCGGCGATCAAGCCGGTATGCCCCTTGGAATAGCGACAGCGCTTGTAGTGATGCACCGTGCGCGAATGCTTCGGTGCAGCTTCGACCGGCGCAAGCGGCAGCGTGGTCGTGACAGTGAGCGCCACGGCACCCAGCAAGAGAGATGCGACACGCATGTTCTGAACCTCGTTTCGAATGTCTGCCCCATCACAACCTGCCATGACTGACTTAGGTTGCAAAGATCATCGCGATATCGAAACAACGTGCGACTGGCGAGGCGGAGGCTATTGGCGCGGTCAGGATTGCACGCTCGGGTTCAGCGGTTTGATCGGACCGCCATCGCGGTGCCCGCGCCGGCGAGACAAGAGTTTGGGTGCCATCGTGACCAATGTCCGCATCAGCGAGCAGAACAGGATCACGATCCCGAGGATCATCGCGAGCACCCCGACGCGACCAAAATCGGACACCATGCCGTTCACCAAGAGATAGTGGACGATCGGCCAGAAGGTGAAGATTATCCCGACGAAGAAGAACAGCGACTGTCGCAACAGGAGCCCCAAACCATACAGTAATATCATGCATAGGGTTGCGACGATCGGCTCACTCAGCCAAGCGGCGGTTCCCATTTTTTCCTGGCCCGCGACAGGAAAGGCGACCGTGGCCAGCATCGGCCGAATCAACTCGAGAGCGGCGCATGCGATGGTCACGAGCGCAATGATCACGACGAGATCCGCCCAGCGCAGCGTCGAGCCGCCGGATTTCAGATAGCGCAGCATGCCGAATAGCTGTCGCCCCTCCGCACGGCACCACCCTATCATGCAAAAGCCCGTTGACCTGCAATTTCCTGCTTTGCACGCTCGACACATGGAAACCCAGGGCAAGTACCCGGAACAAGGTTACACCGATCGCGGGCAGCTGATGCGCCGGCTGATATTCGCCGCACAGTGGATTTGGTCAGTCTACGCCTTGTTGATCTATGCTGCGGCGATCAAGGGCCAACCGTCGATCGCGATGGGTGTTGCTTGCCTGGTCATCGGTAGTTTCTTGGCAACGATCGGGCACGAAGCCGGCCACGCCGTCGTCGCTGCGGCATGCGGTTGGCGCGTGTTGACCTTCGCCGTGCGGCCGTTCGCGCTTCAGTTCCAGCCCCCTCGTTTGGCATGGATGCCGCGGGGGCACGAATCCGGTATCGCCGGTTTCGTGGCTGCTATTCCGACGACCGCGGACCGAGCCACCTCGACGCGCTGGGCCTGCTATGTTGCCGCGGGGCCGAGCGCCAGCATGATCCTTGCAATAGTCGCGTTTGCCACGGCCTCACTAATATTGCCCCACTTCGACACGGAAACACTGCGCGTTAGCCATCTCGCCTTCGGCTTGGGCCTCCAGGCGCTTGCGCAATGCTGCTTTTCATTGCTGCCGGCGGCGCGCGCCGCGACCAAGACGGACGGCGCAAAGCTCTGGGCGCTGCAGAAGTCACGCACTCCGCCGTCAGCATTGGTCTGGTTGGCGACGGCGCGCCGGTACAAGCTGCGCCTGTGCCACGTGCCTGCTTGGATAGTCGCGCAGGCAAGAGAAAATGCGAGCGAGCCGATCCGTCATGACCTCGACGCGTTCGAAGTAGCGATGCTTCTGGACGCGCGCGACGGCGCAGCGGCGCGAGTCAAGCTTAGCTCCTATCTCGACCGGCACGGTACGAACGAATGGGCCGCGTATTGCGACGTCTTTCTTACGGCGATGATGGAAGGCGATGCCGAAGGCGCCGCGGCAAAATATTGGACGGGACCGAAAGTCCCGGAACTGGCTGCACTCTCGCACGCCGCGCAGGCGGCAATTGATGCCCGAGCCGGTCGACGGCGGGCCGCCCGCGCGCAACTAAAGGCGATGCACCGCGCGCTGCGGGCGGATTCCTCGCTTCGCGACCCCACGTACGCAGCCATAGCGAAAGATGTCGAGGCGCTACTCGCGCAATAGCGCACGACAAAGGCCCGCTGGCAGCGAACCAGCGGGCCCTTGGATATGGTGGGCGCGGCAAGGATTGAACTTGCGACCCCTGCGGTGTGAACACAGTGCTCTACCACTGAGCTACGCGCCCAAAGCTCTTTGGCTAAATGGGAAGCGGGCCTTTAGGCGGCGACGCGGCGGCTGTCCAGCCCCCCGTCACGCGCGCTGCCGCGCGTCGCCAGCTATCAGTTGACCGAGTCCTTCAGCCCCTTGCCCGCCTTGAATTTCGGCTGGGCAGAGGCCTTGATCGTCATCGGCTCGCCGGTCCGCGGATTGCGGCCGGTCGAAGCCTTGCGCTTCGAAACCGAGAAGGTGCCGAAACCGACGAGGCGAACCTCATCCCCCTTTTTCAACGCGCCTGAGATCGCGTCGAATACCGCCTCAACCGCCTTGCTGGCGTCGCCCTTGCTCAGCCCCGAGGTGTCGGCAACGGCGCCGATCAGCTCCTGTTTGTTCATGCGATAGGGTCCCCCTGCTTATTTGTGACACTTGCGAGTCGCGGCCGTGGCCGAAACAGCAGTTAGGACACCGGCGCACGCTCGGTGTCAAAGCCTTTTGATGGCGACGAAATGCTTTCGTCGCACCAGAACTGGCACATCCGGGTCCGGGGACCCGGAGGCACAGTCAATGATGCACGGCATCGCCTATCGGCGGCACGCCGGCGGGCGGCTGCGTCGCGAATTCGTCGGCGTCCGTCCAGTCGATTGGCGCGAGCGGCTCGGTGAGCGCGAGCCGCAGCACTTCGTCGACGTGACTGACTGGAATGATCTTGAGGCCCTCCTTGATGTTGGCCGGAATCTCCACCAGGTCCTTCTCGTTCTCGGCCGGAATCAGCACCGTCTCGATGCCCCCCCGGAGCGCGGCGAGCAGCTTTTCCTTCAACCCGCCGATCGGCAGCACGCGGCCACGCAGCGTGACCTCGCCGGTCATCGCGACATCCTTGCGTACCGGCACACCGGTCAGCGTCGAGACGATCGATGTCACCAGCCCGATACCGGCAGAGGGACCGTCCTTCGGCACCGCACCTTCGGGCAAGTGGACGTGGATGTCCTTGCGCCCGAACAGGCTCGGCTTGATGCCGAAGCTTGGCGAACGCGCCCTGATGAAGCTGAATGCGGCCTCAACCGATTCCTTCATCACGTCGCCGAGCTTGCCGGTGGTCTTGATCGCGCCCTTGCCGGGCACCGTCACGCTCTCGATCGTAAGCAGCTCGCCACCAACCTCGGTCCAGGCGAGCCCGGTGACCGCGCCGATCTGGTGCTCCTGCTCGCCCAGCCCGTGGCGAAATTTCCGCACGCCGGCATAGTCCGCGAGGTTCTCGGGCGTAATCGTCACGCTCTCGACCTTGCCTTCGAGGATCTTGCGCAGTCCCTTGCGCGCGAGCTTGGCGATCTCGCGTTCGAGCGTTCGGACCCCGGCCTCGCGCGTGTAATAGCGGATCAGGTCGCGCAGGCCTGGTTCGGTGAGCGTGAACTCGCCTTCCTTGAGGCCGTGCGCGTCGATCTGCTTGGCGATCAGATGGCCCTGCGCGATCTCGACCTTCTCGTCCTCGGTATAACCCTCGAGCCGGATGATCTCCATGCGATCGAGCAGCGGCTGCGGCAGGTTGAGCGAGTTCGCGGTGGTCACGAACATCACGTCCGAGAGGTCGATGTCGATCTCGAGATAATGGTCGTTGAACCGGTTGTTCTGTTCGGGGTCGAGCACTTCGAGCAGCGCCGATGCCGGATCGCCACGGAAATCCTGGCCGAGCTTGTCGATCTCGTCGAGCAGGAACAGCGGATTCGACGCACCGGCCTTGCGCAGGTTGGTGACGATCTTGCCCGGCAGCGAGCCGATGTACGTGCGGCGATGGCCACGGATCTCGGCCTCGTCGCGCACGCCGCCCAGCGACTGACGGATGAACTCGCGGCCAGTCGCCTTGGCGATGCTCTTGCCGAGCGACGTCTTGCCGACACCCGGCGGGCCGACGAGGCACAGGATCGGCCCCTTGAGCTTGTTGGTACGCGCCTGCACCGCGAGATATTCGACGATGCGGTCCTTGACCTTCTCAAGCCCGTAGTGATCGGCATCGAGGATCTTCTCCGCCTCGACCAGGTCCTTCTTGAGCTTCGACTTCTTGCCCCAGGGCAGACCGAGCAGCACGTCGAGATAGTTGCGCACCACCGTCGCTTCGGCCGACATCGGCGCCATCGTCTTGAGCTTCTTGAGCTCCGACTGCGCCTTGGTGCGCGCTTCCTTCGACAGCTTGAGCGTGGCGATCTTCTGGGTCAGTTCGGCGATTTCGTCGCCGTCGCCTTCCTCGCCTTCGTTGCCGAGCTCGCGCTGGATCGCCTTCAACTGTTCGTTGAGATAATATTCGCGCTGCGTCTTCTCCATCTGGCGCTTGACGCGGCTGCGGATCTTCTTCTCGACCTGGAGCACGCCGAGTTCGCCTTCCATGAAGGCGAAAACCATCTCGAGCCGGATCTGCGGATCCTTTTCGACGAGCAGCGCCTGCTTGTCGGAGACCTTGACCGCGATGTTGCCTGCCACTGCGTCGGCAAGTCGCGACGGATCGTCGAGTTCGGCGAGCTGGACCGCAGTCTCGGCTGGCAGCTTGCGGTTGAGCTTGGCGTAATTCTCGAACTGCTCGACCACCGATCGCATCAGCGCCTTCATCTCGGCGCTCTGCTCCTCGGCGGCACTCTCAGGCGCGGGGACCGGCGAGACGCGCGCAGTGAGAAAAGCGCCGCTTTCCTCGATCGACTCGAGCTGGCCGCGCTCCTTGCCCGCCACCAGCACGCGCACCGTGCCGTCGGGCAGTTTCAGGAGCTGGAGCACTTCGGCAGAAACGCCGGTATCGTAAAGATCTTCGCGACCGGGATCGTCCTCGGCAGGATCGAGCTGCGCGACCAGGAAAATCTCCTTGTCGCTGGCCATCGCCGCCTCGAGCGCCGCAACCGACTTGTCGCGACCGACAAACAGGGGCACGATCATATGGGGGAAGACGACAATATCGCGCAGCGGCAGAACGGGATAAGACTGTTTCATGGACACTCCGGACGAGCCCCGAGGGGACCCTCATTTCCCTTTATATGGGGCCAAGCGCACAAGCATCAATCACTTCGGCGCAGAGTTCGCGCGGCGAGCGGTGCTCGGCGCCATTTTGGCACTGCCGGTCGCGGCACATGCGCAGGCGGCCGACGATTCGATCGAGCGCGCGATCAAGGCGCTGGGCGGTCGCGAGCTGCTCGCACGCGTCAAGGCGCTGAGCTGGTCGGGAACCGCGCGAATTGCCGGCGGCGACCGCATGATCGACTTGACGCTGCGCAGCCACGTCGAGCCGTTCGCGAACGCGCGTACGGATAGCTGGCTGACCACCGATACCAGCACGATGCGCTCGATGCTGCTCACGCCGAACGGCGGCTTTGTGCAGCGTGGCGACGCCACCACCGCGCTGCCGCCGGCGCAGGCACTGCACGAGCGGCAGCAATATGCGATCTATGGCTATCTGCTGCTCGTGCAGCCGGGTGTGACGCTCACGCCGGACGCAGGCCGCATCACGGCGTCGCGCCCCGGCCTCCCGCCGATCCGCCTGACGATAGACACCGACGGAAAGATCGACGCTGCCGACTATGTCGTCGCCGCGCCCGACGGCAGCGGGACGATTGCCGAGCATGTTCGCTTCGACGGCAAGCTGAGCGACAAGGGCATCAACTGGTGGCAGCGGATGATCCTGCTGCAAAACGGCATGCCCTATATGACATTGACACTGGAGAGCTTTGCCGTGGAATTGGCATGACCCGCGGCCTGTTGGTCGCGGCGTTGATTTCGGCGGGACTGACGGCCGCAACGGCTGCGGCACAGGTCAAGCCGGGTGATCCGCCAATCTCTGCGCAGACGATGCTGTCGGGCGGCACGCGTCCGCCCGACCAAGCGAAACTGCGGCTCGAGCACGTCGACCTCGCCGTCGAAGTGTTGCCTGACCGTCAGGCGATCGCGGGGACCGCGACTCTGACGCTCCGGACCTCGGGCGCGTTGGATCGGCTGTTGATCGATCTCGACAAGAACCTGCCGGTCTCGGCAGTCGCCGTCGACGGACGCGCGCTCAGGCCCGAGCGCTGGAGCAATGCCGAAGGCCAGCTGGTGATCCGGCTTCCCCGGAGACTCCGCGCCGGCGCGCAAGTGACGACACGGATCGTCTATGGCGGCACGCCGCACGTCGCGGTGCGCGCGCCATGGGACGACGGCTTCGTCTGGTCGAAGACCGGCGACGGCCGTCCATGGATCGCGACCACCGCCGAAGGCTATGGCTGCGATCTCTTTTGGCCGTGCCTCGATTTCCCCGAAGGCGAACCGCAGCTGGTCGACCTGCACGTGACGGTGCCCGCCGGGCTCGCCGACATCTCGGGCGGCCGGCTAATCGGCAAGGAGACGCTGCCCGACGGCCGCGCGCGCTGGAACTGGCGGCAGAAAAGCCCCAATCCCTATTCGGTTGCCCTCAACATCGCTCCCTATGCGGAACTCGCTGCCGACTATCGCAGCCGTTTCGGCAACATCATCCCGCTACGCTTCTGGTATCTCCCGGCCAACAAGTCCAAGGCCGAGGGGCTGTTCACCGAATTCGCGCCAACGCTCGACTTTTTCGAGAGCCTGATCGGGCCCTTTCCCTTCGGCGACGAGAAAATGGCGATCGTCGAGACGCCGCATCTCGGGATGGAGCACCAGACCGCCAACGCCTATGGCAACAACTATAAGAAAGCGCCCGAAGGGTTCGACTGGCTGTTCCAGCATGAGCTCAGCCACGAATGGTTCGGCAACCAGCTGACCGTCGCCAATTGGGACGATTACTGGCTGCATGAAGGCTATGGCGAATATATGCAGCCGCTCTACGCGCAGTGGCGCGAAGGCGAGGCGCGCTACGCGGTCATGATGGAAGAGCAGCGCCAGAAGATCGATGCGCGGCTGCCGGTCGTGTCGGGCCGGCAACGCACCGAGGAACAGGTCTATGAGGCGGCCGACGGTGGGCCGGGCCAGGACATCTACTACAAGGGCAGCTGGGTGCTGCACACGTTGCGCTATGCGATCGGCGACCAGGCCTTCTTCGATGCCACGCGACTGATCGTCTATGGCCGCACCGATCCTCGTCCCGGCAATTTTGCACCGCGCTTCGGCTCGACGCGCGAATTCATCCGCGACGTCAACCAGGTTACCGGAAGCGATTACGGATGGTTCTTCGACGTCTATCTCTACCAGGCCGCGCTGCCCGACCTGCAATCCAGCCGCAGCGGCGACAGGCTGATGCTGCAGTGGAAAGTGCCCGGCGACAAGCCCTTCCCGCTGCCGGTCGAGATCGCCGTCGACGGCCGCATCCAGCGCATCGCAATGCCGAGCGGCAGGGCATCGGTCGCTGTGCCGGCGGGTGCGCATGTGGTACTCGATCCGATGGCGCGTATCCTGAAACGCTCGCAGGCGCTCGACGATGCGCGTGCCTGGCAAAAGGCGAACCCGCCGAAATAGGAGCCAAGGGAGCGATGCTTGCGCTGATCGATCCACAGCCGGTGGGATTGCCGGGCCTCTATACGATGCTCGCCGGCTTCATCGCATTTGTGGCGCTGCTCGGCCTCGCGCGGCGTCGCGACACACAGAGCGCACGACCCGAAAGCCAGACCAAGGCCCGCGCGTCTTGGATCGGCGTCGCGATCCAGATGATCGGCTTTGCCGTCGTCGGCCTGGGTCCGATCCGTGTGCTGACGGCGAACTCGGCGGCGACCTTCGGGCAGGCGGCGGGCGTGTTCGCACTGATGCTGTTTACGATCCTGATGTTCCTCGCCGCGTCGCGTGCGATGGGCAAGAACTGGGCGGTCGTCGCGCGTACGCGGTCGGATCACGATCTCGTGACGGACGGCCCCTTCGCGTACATCCGCAATCCGATCTACACCGGGTTGTTCGGCATGTTGCTTGCCATGGCCCTGGGATTTGGCCATTGGCGAGGGCTGATACTCGGCGTGCCGCTCTACTGGATCGGGACCGCGATCCGCGTGCGCGAGGAGGAAAAGTTGCTCCGCGCACAGTTCGGACAGGTCTATGACGCGTATGCAGCGCGTGTGAAGCGCTTCGTGCCGGGTCTGATCTAGGCGCTAGCGCGCCTAGGTCCGCAAAGTCTTGGTCAGGACATAGGCGAACGCGCTTTGCCAGATGGCATCGAGGGGAAGGTAGCTCCGCTCTCCCTCGATCGCGGACAGCGCGACTGCGCCGACGGCACCGAGCAGCAGAGACCCCAGGAGCATCGCAAGCCTTCTCCCGGGTCGGATCAGCCCGGCAAGGGCGCAGAGCATCAAGGACACAGCGCATCCGACGACTCCCGCGACAGCACCGGCAGCGGCCATCGAATTGGTCCAACCACCGGGCGTGAACGGAAAGCCCCGGTTCGTCATGGCAAGCGCGAACCCGGCACCCACCGCGAGACAATGCGCCAGCGGAAAGCCGAGCACGACGATCAATGCTCGAACGACGATGCGATCGTGCGGGCCGAACAAAAGCCAGGGCAGACCGAACAGCGGCGTCAACACGAACATCGCGACGATCGCCGGCCGAATGGGGGAATAGCGCAAGGTGATGGCGAACAGCGCCGTACCGGCGACAAGCAAGCCCAGCGTCCGCCACTCGCCGCGTGCCGGCATCAGCCTTCGAAGGCCCACGATCGTGCGCATGGTTTCGCTTCCCCCGGCCAACGTGATGTGGTGCCGCGATCCTGCGGTCAACGGGCCGCGGCGTGCGAATGCTTGCCCGTCGGCCCGTAACCAGCGACAATACGGTGGTAAAAGGGGCAATTAGGCAGCTGCTGCGCAGCAGCGGCGCCGTGGTGGCGGGACTGGCAGTGACCGTGCTGCTCTCGGTCGCGACCGATATGGCAATGCCGGTGCTTGACGTGTTCGGGCCCGATGGCATGCCGCGGAACAATGGCAGCTTCATCGTCGCAACGCTCTATCGGCTGGTCTACAGCATCGACGGATGCCGGATCGCAGCACGGCTCACGCCAGCGCATCCCATGCGCCACGCGATCGTGCTCAGCCTGAGGTCTGGAGCTCGCGACCATCGGACTGATTGTCGGAGCCGGGCACGGACCAGTCTGGTATCCCCTGGCATTGCTGGTCACTACGCTGCCCTGCGCCTGGCTCGGCGGTCGGCTCGCGCGGAGGAAAAACCGCTGAGGTATTTAGCGAAACTGAGCGCGACTTTGCTTCGACCGGCCAAAAGCAGCACAGCCTGTTGACCGTTCGCGCCGCGAATAGGACGGTCGACTCCGCCCCTCGCCTCGTAACCTTACGTATTCTCTCAACCGACGTGCGTTCCACAATGCCGCACCGAGTGCCTCTCCGATCACACATGCATTGCCCGCTGGAGGCTGCTCGATGATCGAAAAAGCCGTCGGCCGGCAGTGCCTAAATCATGGGGGTGTTTCGATGCGGAATTTGATAGTTGCTGCGCTCGCAGTGTTCGCATGCTCGGGCACGGCGAATGCGCAAGGCAGGGCTTCGGTCTCTGCTTCGGCTATCTGCAACACGGGGCAAGGGGCCAGCGGTCCCGCCTACGCCCATGTGCAAGACAGCACGGACACATCCAATCCCTATTGTCATCCACTCGGCGTTACCGTGGTGAACAGCCTCGCGGACGGACCGCAGGGCGTTCTGGGGGGCGATGGCTGGGGAACGGGCCAAGCCAGCGGAAGTTGGGATCATGGACTGATTTCGCCGATCAAATTCCTGTCCGACGCGGCCGAGACCACCGTAACCCTGCATGTCAGCGGCTCCGTGTGGGTGGAGGGCCAAAACAGTTACGATCCCGTCAGTGCCTGGGAAACGCTGTACGTTTGGATGTCGGGCGACCTGGGGGGGTTCCAGACCGGTCCGATACAGCTTTACACTTCATCGTCCGGTAGCGCATCGCAAGTTCTCGACCGCTATTATTCGTTCAAGTTCAGCGGACCGGAAGCCGATATCTCGCTTCGATTCTTCGGGTGGGGAAGCTTCCAGCGCTTCTTATCCGTCCCCGATCCTCAAATCGGGACGTCCGTTGCCGGCGGCGGGGGCGGCAGGCTGACCATCGACACTAGCGCCGGAAGCGTTATTGCCGACGGGCACTACTTCGGCGCGGTGCCTGAACCGGCGACATGGGCCGCGATGTTGCTCGGTTTCAGTCTGATCGGCACGGCCATGCGTTTCCGGACCAACCCGTCGACTATCGCCGTGCACATTGGGCTACGGCTTCCGACCGAGACGATGTAAAGCGCGCGTCCATAGAGCGCGGCGCAAGATTCAACGAACCAGTTCGGCCAACGCAATTCCCGCCGCGGACGCGACCACCGCCGCAAACAGGGGCGCCGATGCGCGCAGTCCCTTCCCCGAGCCGGCGACGGTCAAGGCGATGGCCGCTTTCACCAGTGTATTGACGAGGATCGGTACCGCAAGGACCATCCCAGCCGTCCACCCGTCGATCGTCGCTTCGGCCATGCCGCCAAGGGTCAGCACCGCCGCGTCGACATCGACGAGACCCGTCACCCCAAGAACTACGGCGATGCCGCGATCCCCGTAGTGCGCGATTGCCCAATGTGCGACGACCGAGAGCACGCCGACGAATCCCGCGAGAAGCAGAGCCGGTGCGAAGTCGAACGGATTGCCGAGTGCGACGTGTTGTTGGTTGCCGTCGTTCCGCCGTCGATACGCCCAGAGCGTCATCAGCGCGGCGACCAACAGGGCCGGCAGCATCGCTACGGCAAGCGACGTGGCGGCGCGTGGCGCAACCACCACCGCTACCAATTGCACGCGCACGAACATCACCAGCGAGGCCAGCGCAATACCCGCAAACAGCGCACCTTCCTCGCCGCCTGCACGCAGCTTCCGAGCATAG
>Ga0207711_10001228_pt1 | contig 24285 bp, 21 predicted proteins | sample KBSS34metaG_FD_184401 | JGI IMG/M metagenome (GOLD analysis project Ga0207711, IMG submission 184401) | Switchgrass rhizosphere microbial communities from Kellogg Biological Station, Michigan, USA - KBS S3-4 metaG (SPAdes) (version 2) | ecosystem: Host-associated > Plants > Roots > Rhizosphere...
CGCTCCACGATGCGCCGGACCTGGGTCAGGGATCGGGACCGATCGCCCAACAACGTGTGCGGCTCGACGTCGGCACCGGTCCGCGGCTCAACCAGGTGACCGTGACTGGGACCGATTACCGGCGCTCGGTCGATTTCTACCGGACGCTCGGGCTCAGGCAGATCGTCGACAATCCGCCCGACTATGCGCGGTTCGAAACTGCCGGCGGGGCGACCTTGTCCGTCCAGATCGATCCGGACGAACAGATCGTCGCGACGACCGCCGTCTATCTCGAGTGCGACGATCTCGACGAGCGCGTCGAGCAGCTGGCGCGAAGCGGCGTGCCGTTTGAGCACGGACCGAGGAACCAGCCGTGGATGTGGCGCGAAGCGCGGCTGCGCGACCCCGACGGCAACATCATCTTCCTCTACAAAGCGGGCGAAACGCGGCGCTTCCCGCCGTGGCGGGTGGAAGACTGATCAGCAGTCCTGCGAAGGTGCGAGTCCAGCTTTTCTGTTGATAGAACAATGAAGCGGTCTGGACCCCTGACTTCGCAAGGGTACACAAAGCGACTCGATGCCGCGGCGCTGTTCCTTCAAGCTCGAGTTCGATTACCCGCAGCCGCTCGCCGGCGTCGACGAAGCCGGGTGCGCGCCGCTGGCCGGCCCGGTTGTGGCTGCGGCATGCATTCTGGATCGCGACAAATTTCCGCGCGGCATCGATGATTCGAAGAACCTGCCGCTACAGAAGCGCGAGGCGCTCTACGCCAAGCTGACGAAGTGCGCGGCCTGGGGCGTCGGGATCGCGACGGTCGAGGAAATCGACAGCATCAACATCTATTGGGCTCGAATGCTGGCGATGACCCGGGCCGTCGAAGCGCTGGGGCTCGAGCCCGCCTGGGTGCTGGTCGACGGCAATGCCTGCCCGCGATGGCAGCGGCCGTCCAAGGCCATCGTCGACGGCGACGCGAAATGCCGCTCGATCGCGGCCGCGTCGATCATCGCCAAAGTGACGCGTGATCGGATGATGGTGGAATATGCCGGGGAATATCCAGGCTACGGCTGGGACCACAACCGCGGCTATCCCACGCCGGACCACCGCCGCGCGATCCACGACCTCGGCCTGACTCCGTTGCATCGCCGTAGCTTCGGCCTGGTCCGCGAGATCGAGGCCCGCAACGCCCAGCCCGAGCTCGTTTTCGAAGAAATCGGAACCAGCGAGTCCTTTGCGCCACACCCACCACCCATTGAGTCCGCTATTGCAGTGGAGACTCAACATCTTGTGGAGCGGCGCCCCTCGGCCGTCTAGTTGTAGGTTCTCGTTAACCCTTGTTCGCTTGACCGGGAGTCCAGGCTGACTCAATTTGCCCCGTTCAAAGGGGGCATTCACGCATGAACCTCGTGACCCGCATTGCGGATGGCCGGGTGGCGTTGCGGCCGGGGCCGATCGCGTCGGCCCGGATTCTGCCGTTCAATGTCATCATTCAAGGCGACTGCATCGCCGAGATGGCCGAATTGCCTGACCGAAGCGTCGACATGATCTTCGCCGATCCGCCGTACAATCTGCAGCTCGGCGGCGACCTGTTTCGTCCCGAGGGCACGCGGGTCGACGCGGTCAACGACGACTGGGACAAGTTCGACAGTCTTGCCACGTACGACGAGTTCACGCGCAACTGGCTTCGCGAGGCGCGCCGCATCCTGAAGGACGACGGCACGATCTGGGTGATCGGCAGCTATCACAACATTTTTCGCATCGGTGCGCTGCTTCAAGACGCGAAATTCTGGATTTTGAACGACATTGTCTGGCGCAAATCGAATCCTATGCCGAATTTTCGCGGCACGCGCTTCACCAACGCGCACGAGACCCTGATCTGGTGCGCCAAGGACGAAAAGGCGCGCTACACCTTCAATTACCGGACGATGAAGGTGCTGAACGAAGACCTTCAAATGCGCTCGGACTGGTTCCTGCCGATTTGTGCGGGCGGCGAGCGGGTCAAGGGCGCGAACGGCGCGAAGGCGCACCCGACCCAGAAGCCCGAGGCGTTGCTTTATCGAATCCTGCTGGCGTGCACCAAGCCCGGCGACGTGGTCCTCGACCCGTTCTTCGGGACCGGGACGACTGGCGCGGTAGCACGCCGCCTCGGGCGCCGTTGGATCGGGATCGAACGAGAAACCGCTTACGTCAAAGTTGCGCGCGAACGGATCGCCTCGACTCTTCCGCTCGACGAAAGTGCGATGCAAACCGTCCCCGATAAGCGCGAGCAGCCGCGCGTTGCGTTCGGTGCGCTGGTCGAGAACGGCCTAGTCCCGGCCGGCTCCCGGCTGACCGATGGCAAGCGCCGCTGGAATGCCAGCGTCCGCGCTGACGGCTCGATCGTCAGCGGCTCCAAGTCGGGTTCGATCCACCAGGTCGGCGCCGCTCTCCAGGGCGCGCCATCGTGCAACGGCTGGACCTTCTGGCACGTCGAGCAAGATGGAGGATTTCATCCGCTCGACGTCTTGCGGCAACAGCATCTCGCCGCGCTATAGCGCGGATCATGCGTACGCTCCTCAAGCCCACGGGCTTTGTCGATTCGCCGTTTGGGCATGACGGAAAAGTCGCGCGGCTCGCGGGCGGCCTTAACTGGTTCGCCAGCGTCGAGCTGATCCGCATCGAAGGCCGCAAGCGGGTCTCCGCCGACCTCGTGCCGGTCGAGGGCCTGGAGAGTCGCTTCGACGAGGACATGGCGCGGCAATGGGAGGCGCTCACCGCCCCGCGAGAGCCGCTGCAGCTCGGCGAGCGCACCGTCCGCCTCGATCAGCCTCAGGTGATGGGCATCGTCAACGCGACCCCCGATAGCTTCTCCGACGGCGGTCAATTCGTGGATGCGGCCAGCGCTGCCGCCGCCGGCGCCGACATGGCCGCCGAGGGCGCGGCGATCATCGATGTCGGCGGAGAATCGACGCGGCCCGGAGCAAAACCAGTGTGGGACGGCGATGAGATCGAGCGCATCGTTCCCGTGATCCGCCAGCTCGCCGTCGGCGGGGCGGCGGTTTCGGCGGACACGCGCAAGCCTGACGTCATGGCCGCAGTGCTTGAAGCCGGGGCGCGGATGATCAACGACGTCTCCGCGCTCACCTATGACGATCGCTCGACAGGAGTCATTGCGGCCGCGGGAATCCCCACCGTTCTGATGCACCACAAGGGCGCGCCCGAGACGATGCAGGAAGATCCGCGCTACGAAGACGTGTTGGTCGAGGTCTATCTGTGGCTCGAGGAGCGGGTTGCCGCGGCGGAAGCGGCGGGAATCGCGCGCAAGAAAATCCTGGTCGATCCCGGATTTGGTTTCGGCAAAAGCGTCGCCCACAATCTCGAGCTGATGAACGGCCTGGCGCTGTTTCATTCGCTCGGCTGCCCGATCGTGGTCGGCGCCAGCCGCAAGCGTACGATCGGCGCCCTGTCGGGCGAGGCTCCGGCGGACCGGCGGCTGGGCGGAAGCCTGGCTTTCGCGCTCAAAGCCGTGGACCAGGGGGCGCAGATCGTCCGCGTCCACGATGTGTTCGAGACGGTTCAGGCGCTGCGCGTGTGGCGCGGTCTCAAGGACCAGGCGCTAACGCCGCGGGTCTAGGCGGCAGTGTCGATCCCGAGATCGCCGAGCTTGCGGTAGAGCGTCGAGCGGCCGATCCCGAGGCGCCGCGCGACTTCCGTCATGCGGCCCCGATAATGGCCGATCGCTAGGCGGATGATGTCCGCCTCGATCTCCTCGAGCGGACGGAGATGGCCTTCGCTGGTGTAGAGCGTGACCCCAGGCGCGCCGGCAATCGCTTCCTGGCTGCGGGTGTGGCTGAGCGTCGGCGAGAAGTCGGTGCGCCGGCCGGAGAAGCGAGACTGGATCGCGATATGCGGAAAATGCTCGGCGGTCAGCGATCCGCCCTCGCAATGTAGCCCTGCGCGGAACAGCACGCCGGCGAGCTGGCGAACGTTGCCCGGCCAGCCGTAACGCATCAGCAAGGCAAGCGCGTCATTGCCGATCGACAATGTCCGCATGCCGGTCTGGTCCGCGAGCCGGTTGAGCAGGTGTCGGGCGAGCGGCGGAATGTCGCCGCTCCGCTCGCGCAGCGGCGGCAGGGTGACGGTCGTCGCGCCGATCCTTTCGGCGAGGCCGGCATTGAAATCTTCCGGGAGCGGGCGGCTCGTGGTGGCGATGACCCGAACGTCGATCGAATAGCTGCCGTTCAGGCCGACCGGGCGGACCTCGCCAGTCGCGAGAACGCGGTCGAGCATTTCCTGCGTTTCAGCCGGCAGCGCCGCGACATCGTCGAGCAGCAGCGTTCCGCCGTCGGCCTGGACCAGGCGCCCCGTCTTGGCGGCAAAGGCACCTGGGAACGCGCCTTTCTCATGCCCGAACAATTCGCTGTCGATGATGTTGGCGGGAATGGCTTTGCAGTCGAGCACGAGGAGCGGCGCCTTGGCGCGTAGGCTCGCGGCGTGAATTGCCCGGGCGAGCGTTTCCTTGCCCGTTCCCGGCTCGCCGATGATTAGGATCGGCAGGCGATTGCGGGCGCCCTTCGCGGCCACGGCGAGCGCGGCGCGAAATTCCGGCGCGGCTCCGACGAGCTGCTCAAGCGACAGCTCGGGCGCGAGCTTCTCCGAGACTGGCGCGAGTTCGCCACCGGCCCGGCGCCGGTCGGCATTGGCCGAGAGTGCTTCCGTCAGTCGCTCCGCCGCGACTGGACGGACCAGGAAGTCGGATGCGCCGGCTTGCATCGCCTCGACCGCGTCGGCGACGCTGTTGCCGTTGGACAGTACGATCACCGGAAGCGTTGGGCGAACCTCGCGCAGAGCCGCAACCAGGCTGGGTCCGGCATCGCTGCTCCAGGCACCGAGGAGCGCCGCCTGGACCTCGCGGCCGTGTGAGCCTTGAAGGTGCGCGGTCGCGGCGTTCACGTCGTTGGCTCCGACTACGCTCCACCCGGCGCGCGACGCGATAGCCGAGACGAGTCGGCGCTCGTCGACGTCCGTGTCGAGCAGGAGTAGCGAGCGGATTGCTTGTTCACGCATAGCTTGGCCCTTTGGGCCAGCGTAGCCAAGCAGGGGTAAAGGTCGGCTTAAGAAGGTGCGGCAGGGGGCTTGGGCGTCGCGCCGCGGCTTGTTATGGACGCGCATCACAGGCGCGAAGGGAAGTTTCATGGCTGAAGAGGAGCCGCTGCTGGTTAGCCCTCCCACGCAGGACGTCGCGATGCATGTCCGCGACTACACGCGCTTCACTAAGCTGTTGAAATGGGGGGCGATCACCTGCCTGATCATCGCCTTCATCGTTCTCATGATCCTGAAATAGCCTGACTCATCGCATGAAGATCGCGGTCCTGAAGGAGACGGCGGACGAGACCCGCTGCGCCGCAATCCCCGAGACCGTGAAGAAATTCATCGGGCTTGGCGCCGAAGTCGCTGTCGAAAGCGGTGCAGGCGTCGGCGCGTCGATTCGCGATCTCGAGTTCGAGGCTGCAGGGGCCAAGCTCGGCAGTCGCGCCGATGTCCTGAAGGGGGCCGGCGCGATCCTTTGTGTCAACGGGCCCGACGCGGCAGATTTGAAAGGAGCGGAGACAGGCACGCTGCTGATTGGCGGGCTCGATCCTGCAGGCCGCCGCGAGGCGATCGACGGTTACGCCAAGGCTGGGCTCGATGCGCTGGCGATGGAGTGGATGCCGCGCATCACACGCGCACAATCAATGGACATCCTGTCGTCGCAATCGAACCTTGCCGGCTATAAGGCCGTGGTCGACGCGGCGAATGCCTATGGCCGCGCCTTTCCGATGATGATGACTGCCGCAGGCACCGTCAGTCCGGCCAAGGTGTTCGTGATGGGCGTCGGCGTGGCAGGACTGCAGGCGATCGCGACCGCGCGGCGGCTCGGCGCGCAGGTTAGCGCGACCGACGTCCGCTCGGCGACGAAAGAGCAGATCCAGTCGTTGGGCGCAAAGCCGATCTTCGTCGAGAATGTGGCCGGCATCGAAGGCGAAGGCGCTGGCGGCTACGCGACGGAGATGTCGGCGGAATATCAGAAGGCGCAGGCCGAGCTGGTCTCGGGCCATATCGCCAAGCAGGACATCGTCATCACCACCGCGCTTATTCCCGGCAAGCCGGCGCCGCGGCTGATCAGCGACGCGCAGCTCGCGACCATGCGGCCCGGAAGCGTGATCGTCGACATGGCGGCGGCGGCCGGCGGCAACGTCGAAGGGACGGTCGCCGGGCAAACGGTCGAGAAGCATGGCGTGGCGATCATTGGGGCTGCGAACCTCGCGCGGAGCCTTGCCGCGGATGCATCGGCGCTATTCGCCCGCAACGTCTTCAATTTCCTGTCGGCCTTCTGGGACAAGGAGCAGGGCAAGCCCGTGCTCCCGGACGACGATGAGCTGGTCAAGGGCATCCGCCTGACCCACGGCGGCAAGGTGGTGCACGAGCGGCTCGTCGCCTGATTGGGGTGGCCGAGACTTCCGACATTCTCGTCATCGGCGGCGGCGTCGCCGGCCTTTCTGCCGCGGCGGTATTGTCGGAGAACGCGCGCGTCACGGTGCTGGAAGCGGAAGAGCAGATCGGCTTCCACGCGTCGGGACGCAGTGCAACCCTGTTGCATTATGCGCTCGGCGATCGGCTGGTGCGCGCGTTGACGCTCGCCAGCCGTCCGTTCTTCGACGACCCGCCTGAGGAGTTTGGCGGCGCTCTGGCCTTCCCGATGCCGGTCCTGGTTCATGCCCGTGCCGAAGAGCGCGCGGCGCTTGACGTGCTTGCCGACGACATCGCGCCATTCGCTAAGCTCGAGCGGCTCGATGCCGCCGGCCTGGCGTACTGGTGCCCGGTTCTCCGTACCGGAACAGGGGCCAGCGAGCATGGCCTGGTCGATGCGCATGGACTCAAGCTTGATGGCCACGCGCTGCTGCAGGGCTATGCCCGGCGCCTCCAACACCACGGCGGCGACGTTCGCACCGGTGCGCGGGTCGCTGCGATCGAGCGCGACGGGAAGGACTGGGCGGTCGCCACGGAGCGGGGCGACTGCTTCCTTTCGCCGATCATTGTCAACGCCGCGGGCGCCTGGGCCGATGCGATCGCGAGGCTGGCGGGAGTGGCGCCCATCGAGCTGGTTCCGAAACGCCGAACCATCATCGTTTTCGATGCACCTGCCGGGCTCGACCTCCAACGGCTGCCTTTCGCCAAGACGGTCGGCGACGAACTCTATTTTGGGCGCGAAGGCGGGCGTGTCTTTGCCTCGCCGATGGACGAAGTCCCGACCGATCCCAGCGACGCCCAGGCTGAGGAATATGAAATGGCCTTGGCCGCGTTCCGAGTCGAGGAGCAGACGACGATGACCGTGGGTCGCATCGCGCACCGCTGGGCCGGCCTACGCACGTTCACGCCAGACAGGCGGCCGGCTGTCGGATTCGCGCCCGATGTCGAGGGGTTCTTTTGGCTCGCCGGGCAGGGTGGGTTCGGTCTGCAGACGTCCCCGGTCATGGCACGCATCGCAGCCTCGCTGATCGCCGGCGCGGCATGGCCGCTCGCCGAAGTGTTGCAAGCCGAATTAAGCCCCGATCGCTTCCTCCGGTAGCCGGCACAGGTCGACCCAGCGCTCTCCGACCAGGTCGAACAGGCGATCGGTCGCAACCTCGACCGAAGTATTGAGCGATCCCCCGGCCGGATAGACCATGTCGAACGCCTGGAGCGAGACGTCGAGATAGATTGGTAGCGGTCGCGCCAGTCCAAAGGGACAGACGCCGCCGACGGGATGGCCGGTGACTTCAAACGTCTCTTCGGCGCCGAGCATTCGTGGCCGTGCGCCGAGCGCGTCCTTACACTTGCGGTTGTCGAGGCGCGCATCTCCGCGCGCGACCAGCAGAAAGAGATGCTCGCCAGCCCGGACCGCGAGCGTCTTTGCGATGCGCCCCGGCTCGACGCCCAAAGCCTTGGCGGCGGTATCGACCGTCGCTGTGCTCGCCTCGACCTCGATATAGCGGAGGTCGGGCGCTCTTTGGGCTAGCCAGTCTCGGACGGATTCGGCGCTCATTCGTTAAGATTCTGCAGCTCAGGGCGAATCGCGCGAATCGGTCGGATATTGGTCGCTTGGCGAAGCATGAGCCTCGCCTAGCTGCGCAATCGCCTTGATTCCAGCGCGGCGAGAGGGTCCGTTTACAGTAGACGCGCAAAAGCGCCCACCAAATGGCAGGCGCTTTCTAACGCTTTGAATTTACGACCCGAAACACCGGGTCGAGGTGGCTGTTAGCCGTTGCTGCCGGCCGAATCCCAGCCGTGACCCATGAGCCAGCTAATCAGCCCACGTCCCGCTTTGGTCTTCTTCATTTGTCGTCCCCTAGTTCAAAAAGAGATTCGGCAGATGGGGAGGACATTAACCTTAATCGATATGGTTAGCAAATGATTTACCAAGAAACGCGCTCGCGCTTGGTAACGCGAGCCGCACTACTTGGTTTGACTTGACGGGATCAGTCTTGGCGTGGTCGACGGCTTAAGCGGCGCTGCGCTTGCGGTCCGTTGCTATCCGTTTCGCCAGGCTCTCAAGGCTCATCGGCCGACCGACCGCGAAGCCTTGGGCGATGTCGCAACCCATCTCGATCAACAGTTCGAGGATCTCGCGCTGTTCAACGCCCTCGGCAACCACCTTGCGGTCGAGCGAGTGCGCAAGCCCGATGGTCGATTGAACCATCAGACGGTCGCTCCGATTATCGACCATGCCCTTAACGAAGCTCTGGTCGATCTTGATCTCGTTGGCGGGAATTTTCTTGAGATATTCGAGCGTTGACAGGCCGGTTCCATAGTCATCGATCGAAATACGCACGCCCAGGTCACGCAAACGCGCGATCATGTCCACGCCTTCGCCGTTTCCGGTCAGGGCCGCGGTCTCCGTCAGCTCCAGGGTCAGCCGATCGGGCGCAAGACCGTGGCGGGCAAGCAAGGCCGACAAGCGCAGGGTGAATCCCTTGTCGGTGAGCAGCCGCGCGGAAAGGTTTACGGCGATGCCGAAGTCGATTCCGCGCTTGTTGATCTGGGCCGCCGCGCCGACCGCCCGCTCGAGCACGAAATCGGTCAGTTTACCGATCCGGTTGTGCTGCTCCGCGGCGGCCACGAACTCCGTCGCGGCGATCGGTCCCTTTTCCGGGTGCGTCCAGCGGGCGAGCGCCTCGGCGCCGACGATGCGATTGGTCGCAAGCTCGAGCTTGGGCTGGTAGGCGACCCACACCTGGCCCTCATCGATGGCGCTGTCGAGCTGACTGAGCATGGACAGTTTCCACGAAGCATCTTCGAGCGTGTCCGGATCATGGTACTTCCATTTGAGCCCGTCGTGTGCCGCTTCTTCGGCAGCGACCAGGGCGCTTGCCAGGCGGTTGTCGAGCGACCGCCCGCTGCCTAGCTCCACTCCGAAGGCGATGGTGAGATCGAGTGGCGCTCCGGCGATCCGTGCCGGGTTGCGGAATAGCGAATAGAGTGCGTCGAGATGGTTGGCGAACGGTGAAGTGGGCTGCTCGAACCAGGCAAAGATCCCGCTGTCGCCCTGGTAGAGCGTACGTTGGGGCGCCCCGACCGTCAGCCGCGAAACGATCTGCTCGACCAATTGCCGCTCGCTGTTCTCGGGAAGCGTTGCGGCGATCTCCTCATAATTGAGAATACGGGCGGCGATCAGCGCCTGCTTGCGCCCGTCGCTGTTCGCTCGAAGCGCGTTGAGGTTGGGAAGGTTTGAGACCGGATTGACCAGGCCGCGAACGCGGAAGCGGCGCCAGGCCAGAGCCATTGTCACAGTCAGTACGACGAACAGCGCCGGGGTGATGTCGAGAAAGATCAGGCGAGTTTCGAGGAATATCGGCACGACCAGCAAGCCGAGCGTGGGCGCTCCGAGCGCGGCATACCGGGCCGCGAGCCGTTTGCGCGTCGCTGCGAATGCAGTAGTCCCAAGTGCGAACAAGAAGGGAATGAACCAGCCGAGGTCGAGCGGCCGGCCATGCTTTAGCGTCTCCGCCCCGATCGCATGCACGAAGACTCCTCCAGCGCGGCCGTAGCCAGGGACGAAGTAGCGGTCCCCGATGACATCGGAGTCGGTACCGATCAGCACATCCTTGCCTGCGAGCAGTTCGGGTCGGACGCGGCCGCTCAGAACAGCGCCCGCCGAGATGGTTGGTATCGACGTCAGTTCGATCGAATAGTCGACCGGAAACTCGCTACCTTCGGCGCCTGCCCGGTTGGCCAATGCCGTCGCGAAGGATGGCACAAGCTGGTTTCTAATGGTCACCGCGTAGGGGATGCGCCACACTGCGTTCTGATAATTATACTCGACGCTGAGCGAGGCCTGCCTGGCGTATTTCGTGAACTCCGGAAGAGGCTGCGCTTCGAGCTTCTTGCCTTCCGACGGTCCCACCTTGAAACGGGACGCCAACGTCACCGATCCCGCGCGTTTCAACGCCCGGGCAAAGGCCCGATCATTTGCGGAATCCGACGGGTACGAGAAATTGATGTCGAAGAAGATGCGCTTCGCGCCCGCAGCGCTCAAACGATCGACCAGTTCGCCGTGATAGCGCCGTGGCCAGGGCCAGTTGCCGTACTTCCTAAGCGACGGGTCGTCGATCTTCACGACCACGATGTCGCCGCTGGCGCGATGCATGTGCAGGCCGTTGCGTGCCACGCGCAGGCAATCCTCGAAGAATTCGCCAGCCCCAATGATCCCAAAGATCAGGCCCGCGACCGCAGTCCATAGAAGCAGCTTCCACGGCTTCTGTTCGGGCTTCTGGGCGATGCGCTTCGACACTTGCGCGCTTTCCTTCCCCACGTGCGGTCTCACGCATGTGCGCGTGGAAAGGTTATTAAATCGCTAACCGCGTTCCAATTAACGAGCGCTGCCACTCGACAGTTTTGCCCCAAGCCGCCAGAAACGCCGGGCTTCAGCACCGGAGGGGCAATGGACTTCATTTCGATTCTGTCGATCTTCGTGCTCGCCTGCTTCGTCGGCTACTACGTCGTCTGGTCGGTGACCCCGGCGTTGCACACCCCGCTGATGAGCGTCACCAACGCCATTTCCTCGGTGATCGTGGTCGGCGCGCTGATCGCCGCTGCCGCGGGTGGAAGCCCGAGCTCGAAATGGCTCGGCCTGATCGCGGTCACGCTGGCCAGTGTGAACATCTTCGGCGGCTTCGCGGTCACGGCGCGAATGCTCTCGATGTACAAGAAGCGGGAGCGCAAGGATGGTTGAGGCGGCGCACGCGCAGCCGGCCTGGGTGCTGCTCGCTTATCTGGTAGCCGGAATTTGCTTCATCCTCGCGCTGCGCGGCCTGTCCAATCCGGAGAGCAGCCGGCGCGGCAACTACACCGGCATGGCTGGCATGGCGATTGCCGTCGCCACTACGCTCGCGATCCACGAAATCGCGTCACTGCCCGAAATCGTCGGAGCGATGGTTGTTGGCGGCGGCATCGGGCTCGTCACGGCGCGCAAGATCCAGATGACTGCGATGCCGCAGCTGGTCGCGGCATTTCACAGCCTGGTCGGCATGGCTGCGGTGCTGGTCGGGGCGGCCGCCTATCTCAATCCCGAAGCGTTCGGGATCGCGGTGCGCATCACGCCAATCGCCAGCCCGTCGATCATCAGCATCCTGCCGGTCAGCCGGGTGGAGATGGGTCTGGGCGTCGCCATCGGCGCGATCACCTTTTCGGGCTCGGTGATCGCCTTCCTGAAGCTCAACGGCAACATGTCGGGCAAGCCGATCCTGTTGCCGCTGCGGCATGTCATTAACCTCGGCACCTTGCTCGGCATCCTCGTCCTGATTGCGTATTTCACGCAGAACCAGGCCCCCTGGGTGTTCTTCACCGTCACCGCCTTGAGCTTCGCGATCGGCTTCCTGCTGATCATCCCGATCGGTGGCGCCGACATGCCGGTCGTCATCTCGATGCTCAACAGCTACTCGGGGTGGGCCGCGGCGGCGATGGGATTCACGCTTCACAACAGCGCGATGATCATCACCGGGGCGCTGGTCGGCAGCTCGGGCGCGATCCTCAGCTACATCATGTGCCGGGCAATGAACCGCAGCTTCATTTCGGTGATTGCCGGCGGCTTTGGCGCGGTCGCTAGCTCTGGCGACGCAGCCGCTATCGACCGCCCCTACAAGCGCGGCTCGGCCGAGGACGCCGCCTTCCTGATGAGCCAGGCCGACCAGGTGATCATCGTCCCCGGCTACGGCATGGCGGTCAGCCAGGCGCAGCATGCGCTGAAGGAAATGGCCGACCGGCTGAAGGGCGAGGGCGTCCGCGTCAAATATGCGATCCATCCGGTGGCTGGACGAATGCCGGGGCACATGAACGTGCTGCTGGCCGAGGCCAACGTGCCCTATGACGAAGTGTTCGAGCTCGAGGACATCAACAGCGAGTTCGCGCAGACCGACGTCGCCTTCGTCATCGGCGCCAACGACGTCACCAATCCGGCCGCGAAAACCGACAAGAGCTCGCCGATCTACGGAATGCCGGTGCTCGACGTGGAGAAAGCGCGCACGGTGCTGTTCGTGAAGCGGTCGATGGGCGGCGTCGGCTATGCCGGCGTCGACAACGAGCTCTTCTACCGCGACAACACGATGATGTTGCTCGCCGACGCCAAGAAGATGGTCGAGGAGATTGTGAAGAGTCTGGGCTAGCGCCGGGGCAGGTGGATGTCGGCGATCATGCAGCGCACGCTTCCGCCGCCGACCGCCTCGATCGTGGGGATCGGAACGTCGACCAGCTCTCCGAACCCTTCGAGCGCGCGCCGCTGATCGGGACGAAGGGCCTGAAGCGCGGCCGACGATAGAGCGATCACCGGATCCCCGTCACGGTTCATCAGCTCGATGACGTTGCAGGCGAAACGAGCCATCTGGTCATAATCGACGTCGATCAGCATCCGGCCGCTGGATTCGATCTCGGCTAGCAGCGCCGCGCGGGCGCCTGGAGTCACCGCGTCCACGCAGAGGACGGCAAAGTTCGTGCCGAGGCTCATCAGTACGTTGGTATGGTAGATGGGACGGCCGGACCGGTCAGTCGCTTCGAACACCATGGTCGAGTAATCGAGCTGCTCGTCGAAGTCGGCGATCGCATCGCGGTCGGTACGCGGGCTGAGGCTGGCGTAGGCCTGGCGCCGCGGCCGGTCGAGGATCAGGCTGCCGGTCCCCTCGAGGTATCGTTCCTGGCGTTCGTGCGCACTCAGATCGACGATCCGCCGGACCTCGAATCCGGAGGCGGTGACCAGCGCCCTGATGCCGTCGAGGTTCCGCTCCAGCCGCCGCGCTTCGGTGGCCATGGGATAGACGACGATCGTGCCATCGCGATGGAAGGACAGCCAATTGTTCGGGAAGATCGCGTCCGGCTTCGCCGGGACAGGTTCGTCGTCGAGGACGAGAGTGTTGATCCGAGCCCGGCTCAGGCGCTTGGCGAGTGCTTCGAATTCGTTCAGCGCCGTGGCCTGAACATCGCCATCCGCGGCGCTGGCGAATGCATTGGAGGCCGCGGCTTCGGCATGGAATCCGAAGCTTGCGGGCCGCACCAGCAGCACGGCGTTGCTCGTCTGTCCCCCTCTGGTCATGGGCTTGCTTTTCGGCTGGCAAGCCGCGTGATGGCAAGTGTCCGCAACCGCTTGGCGCAATTCGATTCATTTCTAGTAAACTCAGGCGTTTACGCCTTGCCGAAGTCTCGAAGTCGGCGGACAAGATGCGCAGGCCGATTCTGTCGGCAGGTGAAAATCGATCGGGGGAAGGGGACAAGGTGCGAAAGCTCGGCATCGTCGGGGGCATGAGCTGGTCGTCGACCGCGCTCTATTACGACCACATCAATCGCGCGGTGGCTCAGCGCCTTGGCGGGCTTCACAGCGCCTTTTTGTCGCTCGAAAGCGTCGACTTCGCGCAGATCGCCGCCATGGAGTCTTCGGGCGATTGGGACGGTATCACGAAGACCGTGCTGGATGCCGGCGGCCGGCTCCAGGCGAGCGGCGCTGAGGGCCTGATCATTGCCTGCAACACGGCCCACAAGGCCTACGACGCGGTCGCGGCGAAGTTGCGCGTCCCCATATTGCATATCGGCGACGCAGCGGCGGACCTGCTGGTTGCCGACAGGCGTACGCGCGTCGCGCTGCTTGGATCGCGCTTCACCATGACTGAGCCCTTCCTCCGCGCCCGCTTTGAATCGCGCGGGATCACGCTGGCTCCGATCGCGCCGGCATGGATGGAGGAGGTCGACCGGATCATCTTCCAAGAGCTCGCCGCGGGTCGCGTCGTGCGCGACAGCCAGCGTAAGCTCAAGACGCTGATCACCGAGCTCGCCAAGCAGAAGGTGCAGGCGGTGGTGCTTGGCTGCACCGAGCTGGTGCTGGCGGTCGACGTTCGGGCGAACGTGCTCCCGGTCTATGACACCACTGCTATCCACGCCCGCGCGGCGGTCGACTGGATGTTGGGCGACGAGGAAGAGGCGCGGGCGGCCGCCTGACGCTGGATTGATTTGACGCGGCCATCCCCTTAGCTTTCTCGCTGGGGAAGGGGCGCAGATGAAAGCTTATCCGTTCGTTCTGGCGTTTGCCTTGTCGTGGGCGGGCGCGTCAGGCGCACAAGTCGCCGCGCAGGCCGATCGTCATCCGGCAGGATCGCCGGGCCACGACCATCACCACATGGGCATGATCCATTCTGATCGCCTCGGCACTATCGCATTTCCCAACAGCGGGGCGCGACTAGCCCAGGCCGATTTCCTCGAAGGTGTGAAGCTTCTTCACAATTTTGGCTATGAAGAGGCGATCGAAGCCTTCCAGCGTGCCGAGAAGGCCGACCCGGGCTTCGCGCTTGCCTATTGGGGCGAGGCGATGGCTCACAATTACACCTTGTGGTCGGAGCAGCATGTCGATGCCGCCAGGGCCGCGCTTGCAAGGCTTGCGCCGACCCCCGCAGAGCGAGGCGCCAAGGCGAAGACGCATCGTGAGCGCCTGTATCTCGGAGCGGTCGAGGCCCTGTACGGCACCGGCAGCAAGGCCGAACGCGACGCCGCTTACGCAGCGAAGATGGACGAGCTCGCCAAGACCTATCCGAACGACGTCGAGGCGCAGGTGTTTGACGCGCTGGCGATCATGGGGCTTACCAACGGCATTCGGAACGTGCGCAATTACATGCGCGCGGCCGCTAAGCTCGAGAAACTGTTTCCTGCGCACCGGAGCCATCCGGGCGTTGTCCATTACCTGATTCATGCATACGACGATCCGGCGCATGCGAAGCTAGGGCTCAGAATGGCGCGCCTCTACGACAAGCTCGCACCGGATTCACCGCACGCGCAACACATGACCAGCCACATCTTCCTGGCGCTCGGTATGTGGCCGGAGGTCGAGCGGGCAAACATCAACGCGCGGCGTGCACTCGAGAAGAGGATGGGTCCAGACCACGGCTTCGCCTGCGGCCACGGCGGCATTTGGCTGGTCTACGCCCGGCTTGAGCAAGGTCTGTCCGCAGACGCTCAGATCGCCGAATGCCGTGGAGCTGCCGAGGCGGGCCTGAAGGATCCGTCCAAGCTAACGCCGGTCGGCTTTTCGGAGGGAGCGATCGCCAGCCACGCCGATATGGTAGTTCGGCGCTGGGTTGAGGCCGGCGCCCCCATCGAGGCGATTGCGCTCCCTTCCGGGAAGATGAATTTTGCTCGTTTCACTTATGCTTACGGGCAGGTTCTTGCCGCGCGCCATGATCCGGACGCAAGTCGCGCGGCGCTGGAGGAAATGACGGCGGCTTTCAACGTCCTTCGCAGCGACTATCGCAAGGAATTCCCGGACGATGACCAGACCATGCCGTGGCTTGAGCTGGCATATGAGCAGGCCAAGGCTGTTGCCGCCCTCGCCGAGGGGGGCACGAAGCCGGATCTTGCGCGGTTGCGGGCGTTGGCCGAGCGCGAAGCGGCGCTTCCGGCGGTTTTCGGGCCGCCACCGTTGCAGAAGCCTGGCTGGGAACTGCTGGGCGATGAGTTGTTCGCCGCTGGCGACAGGGCAGGTGCCGCCGCGGCTTATCGGCAGTCGCTAAAGCTTCAGCCGGGCCGCCGCCTATCGCTGGCGGGATTGAAAAAGGCGACGTCCTGACCTCTCGCAAGGTCGGTGGTTAACCCTTAAGTCGATGGTGTGAGCAAGGCCGACCGTCCCGACCATCCGCGAGCCGCCGATCGCTTCAACGAGGACCAGGCGTCCTATGCCGTGCGCGGCGACGGTCAGCCCGACCTGGAAAAAGGCGTCGCGGCGATTCGAGAGGTGTGGAAAACGCTGCCCGCGCGGCCGGGCGTATACCGGATGCAAGACGCGCGCGGCGACGTACTCTACGTTGGCAAGGCGCGAACGCTCAAATCGCGGGTGACCAGCTACACGCAGGTCGCGCGGTTGCCGAAACGGTTGCAGCGGATGGTCTCGCAGACGCGGTCGATGACCATCGTCACGACGCGGACCGAAGCCGAGGCGCTGCCTCTCGAGGCCCAGCTGATCAAGCGGTTTCGGCCGCCTTACAATGTGCTCTTGCGGGACGACAAAAGCTTCCCCTTCATCCTCTTGCGGGAGGACCACGCGTTCCCACGCATCCAGAAACATCGCGGCGCGCGGCGGATTAAAGGCCAATATTACGGGCCGTTCGCGAGCGCGGGATCGGTTACTCGAACGCTTAATGCGCTTCAGAAGCTATTCTTGTTAAGAAGCTGTTCCGACAGTTTTTTCGAAAACAGAAGCCGGCCGTGCCTGCTTTATCAGATCAAGCGCTGTTCGGCGCCCTGCGTCGGCCGCATCGGCGGCGAGGAATATGGCGAGCTGGTCGCGGACGCGAAGGCATTTCTCGCCGGCAAGTCGACCAACGTCCAAGGCCGGCTGAGCAAGCTGATGGCCGAAGCGGCGGAACGGCGCGATTATGAGCTTGCCGCCGTCTATCGCGACCGCTTGCGCGCCCTGACCTACATCCAGGGCAGCCAGACTGTCCATGCCGAAGGGCTCGGCGACGCCGACGTGTTCGCGCTGGCGTGCAAAGCGGGGTCGGTTTCGATCCAGGCCTTCTTCATCCGTGGTGGACAGAATTGGGGGCACCGGGCTTTCTTTCCAGCGCACACCAATGATGTCCCGGAAGCAGAGGTTTTATCGAGCTTTCTTGTCCAGTTCTACGAGGACTTGCCGCCACCGCGGCGGATCCTTGTAGACCGTGACATGGCGGACTGCGCGCTGTTGGAAGAAGCTTTGTCGGCGCGGGCGGAACGCAAAGTCGTGATTGAAATTCCGAAACGCGGGGCTCGGCGCAAGCTGATCGATCAGGCACGCAGGAACGCCGAGGAAGCGCTCGACCGTCGCATGGCGGAAACCACCACCCAGGGCAGAATTCTGCGCGAACTCGCCGACACCTTCGAACTGGCAGACGTGCCCAAGCGGATAGAGGTGTATGACAACAGCCACATCATGGGCACCAATGCCACTGGCGCGATGATCGTCGCGGGACCGGAAGGCTTCCGCAAGAACAGCTATCGCAAGTTCAACATCAAGCGGCCGGGAACGCGGCCAGGCGACGATTTCGCGATGATGCGCGAGGTGCTCGAGCGGCGCTTTGCCCGCCTGGAGAAGGAGGATCCTGATCGCGCGAGCGGTGAATGGCCCGATCTTCTGCTGATCGACGGTGGCAAGGGCCAGCTGTCTGCGGTTTGCGAGGTGATGGAGGAGATGGGCGTTCACGACGTACCAGTGGTCGGCGTTGCCAAGGGGCCGCACCACGGACGGGAAGGGCGTGAGGTATTCCATCTCCCCGGCGGTCGGGAAATCACGCTACCGACCAACTCTGCTTTGTTGTTTTATCTCCAGCGCTTGCGCGACGAGGCTCACAGGTTCGCGATCGGCACGCACCGTGCGAAACGGGCGAAAAGCCTCACGACCTCGACGCTCGACGAGGTTCCGGGCATCGGACCCAATCGCAAGCGGGCGCTGCTGATGCATTTCGGGACCGCGCGCGCGGTCAAAGGGGCGGCGCTCGACGACCTCGAGAAGGCGCCAGGGATCAGCCAGGCGATGGCGCGCCAGCTCTACGACTATTTCCACCCGCGGGGATGAATCGGCTCCAGACCAAGGCGATCGTCTGCGCGCTGCGCGGCCATGGCGAACATGGCGCTGTGGTGCGGCTCATGACGCCCGGCGACGGTCTGCAGGCCGCTTACGTCCGGGGGGCGCGGGGCCGACGCATGCGACCGGTCCTGATGGCCGGCAACCTGGTCCAGGCATCGCTCTCCTCGCGCACCGACACGCAACTGCCCCAAGCGAGCGTTGAGCTGCTCCACAGCCGCGGCCCCATTCTGTCCGAGCCGCTCCCGGCGGTGGCGATCGAATGGGTCACCGTGCTGAGCGCGGCGGCGCTGCCCGAGGGCCAGGCCTATCCGCGCGTCTATCAGGCGCTGGAGGGGTTGCTCGACGCGATCGAGGCGGCGCCATCGGCCGCAGGCTGGGGCGCTGCGCTGGTGCGTTATGAGCTATTGCTGCTCGCCGAGCTGGGGTTCGGCCTCGATCTCGATCGTTGCGCGGTTTCGGGCTCCAACGACGATCTCGTTGCGGTCAGCCCGAAATCGGGGCGGGCCGTGAGCGCGGCGGAGGCCGAGCCTTACGCCGGCAAGCTCTTGCCGCTTCCCGCCTTCGTCTGCGGTGGCGGTGCGGCGACATGGCAGGAAATCGCCCAAGGGCTCGATCTGACCGGCCATTTCCTCGCCCGCGACCTGCTGACCGACCGCTCGACACCGATTCTCGAGGCGCGGTCGCGGCTGGTCGATCGGCTGCGCCGAGCGGGCGGGCTTACATAGTTGTTTGGCGGCCACCGCTCGCCTAGGTGAAGGGCATGTCTGCCGATACGCTCGCCATGCTGTTTCCAAACGTCGCCGTCACGCGCGGGATCGCGGTGCGCGTTGCGGTCAGCTATCTTGCCGAGCAGTCGGATCCGACGGCCGAGCGCTGGTTCTGGTCGTATCACGTGCGGATCGAGAACGGGTCTGAGCGCGCGGTGCAGTTGCTGTCGCGCCGGTGGACGATCGTCGACGGCCGCGGGACGGTTCATGAGGTGGTGGGCGAAGGCGTGGTCGGCGAAATGCCGCTGATCGCACCTGGCGGAAGCTTCGACTATGTTTCGGGTTGCCCGCTCGATACGGCTTCGGGAGCGATGAGCGGTAATTACCGTATGGTCGATGAGGACGGGACCGCGTTCGACATCGACATCCCGCGTTTCCAGCTTCTCAGCGCCTGACGGGTGGCGGCGGCACCACGTCCCATCGTCATCGCCGCGAACAGTTCGTGGAACATCGTGAACTTTCGCGCCGGGTTGATCCGGTCGCTGCGCGGCGCGGGGTACCGGCCGGTCGTCATCGCTCCCGAAGATCCGGCGCGCGAGCGCCGGATGGCTCAACTCGGTGTCGAACGGCTGGTGCTTCCCATCGACCGTTCGGGTCTCAATCTGGTCGCGGATCTTCGATTATTGCTCGGTTACCGCCGTATCCTACAGGAGGTTAGGCCGGTTGCCTTCCTGGGATTCACGATCAAGCCGAACATTTATGGCTCGCTCGCCGCAGCGTCGCTCGGCATCCCGGCCATCCCTAACGTCAGCGGCCTGGGAACGGCGTTCATCCGCCGCAGTCCGTTGCGGCTGTTTGTGTCTCAGCTCTACCGGCGGGCATTCCGGAAGGCGCCGGTCGTATTCTTCCAAAATCCCGACGACAGCAGGCTGTTCGTCGACCGAGGGATCGTGCGTGCCGACCGGACTCGAATCCTGCCGGGTTCTGGAATCGATCTCGAATATTTTGCCCCGGCGCCTCAGCCTGGCGGTCTGCTCACGTTTCTCCTGGTCTCGCGCCTGCTCGGAGACAAGGGCGTGCGCGAATATGTCGATGCGGCGCGCCAGATGCGCCACACGCTTGCAGCCCGGTTTCAACTGGTTGGACCGCTTGACCGGGGCAATCGCAGCGGCATCCGCGAGGACGAGTTAAGTCGCTGGGTCGAGGAGGGCACGATTGAATATCTCGGGGCGACCGATGACGTTCGTCCCTTCATCGCCGCGGCCAGCGCGGTTGTGCTGCCGTCTTATCGCGAAGGCCTGCCGCGCTCGCTCCTCGAAGGCGCGGCAATGGCGCGGCCGTTGATTGCGACCGACGTTCCCGGATGTCGCGAGGTGGTCGAAGACGGCGTGAACGGCTATCTGTGCGCCGTCCGGGATGCGGGGTCTCTGGGACGGGCAATGAGAAGGTTTGCCGACCTTTCGGCGGTCGAGCAGGAACGTTTGGGAGCGGCATCGCGGCGAAAGGCCGAGGAGCGATTTGGCGAAGATGTCGTTATTCGTGCCTATCTAGAGGAACTGACCAAGCTCGAAACGTCACCACGCTAAGGATCTCATGTTCAATTTTTCGCCTCGTAGCTCGGGACCAGCCGGCATGGCTGGCCGGCGCGCCTATGTGATCGGCGACATCCACGGCCGGCTCGACCTCCTCGACACGCTTCTGGAGAAGATCCACGCGGAGCTCGAAGACCGTCCCGCGCGCAAGACCTTGCTGGTGTTCGTCGGCGATCTGATCGATCGTGGTCCAAGTTCGGCGCAGGTGATCGAGCGGCTTCGCACCTATCGCCGCCATGGCGTACGGCCCGTGTTCATCCTCGGCAACCACGAGGAAGTTCTGCTGCGCATTCTGGGCGGGGATGCGGATTTGATCACTAAATGGCGCTGGTTCGGCGGTACCCAGTGCCTCGAGAGCTATGGGGTCGATGTTGAGCAACTCGCTTCATTGGACCCTGATGCTCAGCTCGCGATAGTGCGCAGAGCTATTCCCGGCTCCCATGTCGAGTTCCTGGAGAGCTTCGTCGATACCTGCCGCTTCGGTGACTATCTGTTCGTCCATGCGGGCATCCGCCCGGGAATCGCGGTCGAGGAACAACTGCAGTCCGACCTGCGCTGGATCCGCGAACCCTTCCTGTTCGACGACGCGGACCATGGGTTCGTTGTGGTCCACGGCCACACGATCAGCGATCAGGTCGAGGAACGTCCGAACCGCATTGGCATTGATACGGGCGCCTACCGGAGTGGTGTGTTGACGGCGCTGGCGATCGAGGAGAGGGGTCGCTGGTATGTCGACACGCGCGAGATGGCGGACGCAGATCCCGCGCCAACGGATTGATTTGGTCCAATTTGGTGCTAACCGGCGATCGCTTCGGTTCTTGGCGCTACCGGGGGAGCGCGCGCTTTTGTGAGGAACGACCGTGTTCGCTGCTTTTCCCCCTGCCCGAACTGCTGTTGCGGCAGCGTGCGTCCTGATCCTGTCCGTGCTTAGCGCATGCGCGGATACGCGCGGCGGACCGATCCCCTACGATCGCGCGCTCGCTGCTCCGGATGAGCCTTCGGTCCAGTCACTCGGCGAGGGCTACAAGATCGCGCCGATGGACCAGCTGACGATAAAGGTGTTCAATTCCAAGGATTTGAGCGACGATTATGACGTAGATCTCGCCGGTCATATCTCCTTGCCGCTGATCGGCGAGGTGCCGGCTGCGAACATGACGACCGCCCAGCTCGACGATGTGCTGACCCAGAAGCTTGGCGAGAAATATTTCGAGCATCCGGATGTCAGCGTTGGCGTGAAGAGATCCGTCGGCCGGCTCGTGACCGTCGACGGCGCGGTCAAGGAAGCCGGATCGTTCCCGGCGCTTGGCCATCTATCGCTGATGCAGACCATCGCCTTGGCCAAAGGCACTTCGGAAGACGCCAACCCCCATCGTGTCGCGGTTTTTCGGACCATCGGCGGCACCCGCCAGGCCGCGGCCTTCGACCTTGTTGCGATCCGTCGCGGGCAAGCTCAAGACCCCGCCATCTATGCCGGCGATATCGTCGTGGTCGATGGCTCGTCGATCAAGGCGCTCCAGAAGCAGTTCTTCCAGAGCATCCCATTGCTGGCGATCTTTGGGCCGATCTGATGGTTGTTGCGGGCAAATTGCAGCGAGGCGCAGACCGGTGAACACCAACATCGCCCTGCCAAGCGAGGGTCCATGGCACGTGGGCGCCTACGATCCCGACGCCGCGTCGCGGCTCGGGCCAGGCCAGCGGTCCTATTCCGCGACCCACATGCTGGATTTCGCGACGGTCGTCCGGATAATCACCCATTGGCGGTGGCTCGTCCTCGGCGCGGTTGCCCTGGGACTCGCGAGCGCGATCCTCGTCACCCTGCTGACCACCCCGATCTATCGCGCGTGGGTCACCCTTGAAGCGAACCCGCCGACGGTCTCGGTGAGCGACGAGCAATCGCGCGAACGCGAGGCGACGAACATCAATCCGTACGACTTTGTCGCCACCCAGGTCGGTCTGGTGTCGAGCAAAAGTGTCGCGCAGCGCACGGCGCAGGAGCTCAACCTGGCAAACAATCCGGACGTCGTGTCGCAATCGCTGGACGCTTCCAAGCGTCTCCGTGCCGCAACCGCGGCGGTCCAGCGCGGGCTAAAGGTGATTGCGCCAGAAGACGGCCAGCTAATCAAGTTCAGCTATGATTCGCCATCGCCGCAGCTGGCGGCGCTGATCGCCAATGGCGTGGCCGACAGCTTCATCAATACGGCGTTGCAAAGGCGTTACGAGGCGTCGGCCTACGCGCGCAACTTTCTGCAACGGCAGATTACGAAGACACGGAATGACCTTGAGCGATCCGAGCGGTCGCTCACCGCCTATGCCCAACAGCAGGGCATTATCTCGACGATGGTCGGGCCGGATGGCAAGCCAACCGGGGGAGATGCCGGTTCATTGCAGGGTGAATCGCTGATCTCACTCAACAAGGCGCTCGCCGAGGCAACCGCGCGCCGGGTCGCGGCAGAAGGCGCCTATCGCCAGTCGCTGACGACCGGGCCGACGTCCGACGTGACAGCAAGCACGCAGCCGCTTCGGCAGCAGCGCGCGACGCTGGAGGCCGACTATCAACAGAAGCGGCAATTCATGAAGCCCGACCATCCGGAAATGCTGAGTCTGCGGGCGCAGATCGACGAGCTCGGCAAGCAGATCGCCGGCGAATCCGCGCAGATGTCGTCTGGTCGAAACAACACGCTACTGGCCGAATATCGCGGGGCGCTGTCGGCTGAACGGGCGCTTGAGGCCCGGGTTGGCGAGCTCAAGGGTGCGGTGCTCAATCTTCGCGGCCGGAGCATCCAGTATAATATCCTGCAGCGCGAGGTCGACACCAACCGCAGCCTTTATGACGCGCTTCTTCAGCGCTTCAAGGAGATCGGGGTCGCGGGCGGAGTGGGTATGGCGCCTGTCTCGATTGTCGACCGTGCCGACCCGCCGACTTTGCCTTACCGGCCGAACCTGCTGATGAACCTGATCGCAGGCTTCGGTCTCGGCCTGCTCGCCGGAATTGCAGGGGCGATCGGCCTGGAATTCCTGAACGACACGATCAAGACCCGGGAGGACGTCCGCAAGAAGCTGGCGTTGCCGTGCCTCGGTGCGGTGCCCAAGACATCCGCCAAGGATGCGTTCATCGACGATCTTAAGAATCCAACGTCGATGGTTTCCGAAGCCTATTCTGCAATCGTCGCAGCGCTACGGTTCAGCACTGAATCCGGAATGCCGAAGGTCCTGGTGGTAACCAGTACGCGTTCGGGCGAAGGCAAATCGTCGACTGCGCTGGCACTCGCTCAGAACTTCGCCCGACGCGAGAAGTCCGTCCTGCTGATCGACTCCGATCTTCGCAAGCCGGCGTTCAAGACCACGGACGACAAGGTCGGCTTGAGCAAGCTGCTGACTACGGATGATCCCGTCGCCAGCCATGTCGTTGAGACACAGCATCCGAATTTGTGGCTGCTGCCGAGCGGACCGGTGCCGCCAAATCCGGCGGATCTCCTTTCAACGGGTCGTATACGCAAGATCGTCGCCGAAGCTTCTGAGCGCTTCGGCATCGTGATCATTGACGGCCCGCCAACGCTCGGCTTGGCCGATTCCCCGCTGCTTGCATCAGCTGCCGGCAACCTGCTGTTTGTCATCGAGAGCGGGAAGACGCGGACCCGGGCGGCGATCGAGGCCCTCAATCGGCTCGAAGCGACAGGCACGCACGTTCTTGGCGTAACTTTGACCAAGTCGAGCGCCGCCGCGGGAACTTACGGCTATGGCTCGTACGGCTACGGTTATGGGTACGGCTATGGTTATGGGAAGGTCGGCACCAAGCGGACCGAGATCCTCATGATTCCGAAGAGCGACGAAAGCTGACAGTCGGTCGGGGGGTAGGCCGTTGACCACTGGGCGGCGCGCATTAGCTGTCGTGATTGCGTTGCTGCTCGCTGCGCAGGTCATCCGC
>Ga0207711_10001233_pt1 | contig 24260 bp, 35 predicted proteins | sample KBSS34metaG_FD_184401 | JGI IMG/M metagenome (GOLD analysis project Ga0207711, IMG submission 184401) | Switchgrass rhizosphere microbial communities from Kellogg Biological Station, Michigan, USA - KBS S3-4 metaG (SPAdes) (version 2) | ecosystem: Host-associated > Plants > Roots > Rhizosphere...
CTCCCCGCCACGCCCCCGGACTACTTCTCGGGGCTAGCGCGCAGCTCCCTCAACTCGGTCGGGGACTACCTCGCCGGGGGCCACCTCAAGCCTGACACGCCAACGGAGAGGAACCTCTACAGCGCGGGCCACGGGGTCGGTGACGCCGCCAGCATGATGGTCCCGGCCGCAGGGGTGGCGCGCATTGCCAGGGGCGCCAGGGGCGCCCTGGGGGAGACGGGTGGCGCGCGGCAGGCCCTGGTCGAGGGCGGCGACATGGCGACCTCCGTCCAGCCCGGCAGCATGACCGGCAGCGTGGCGACCAACCTCTCCGCCAATCCCTTCATGCAGCTCACCTCCGGGGCGGCGGGCGGCAGCGCGGAGCAGGCCACCGGCAGCAAGTGGGGCGGGCTGGCCGGAGCGGCGGCGGTCCCCCTGGGGGCGGGCGTGTTCCGGGGCCTCGTCTCACCCGGCCTGTCGCAGCTCAACCCGGAGCAGGCCCGCCTGCGTGACCTCCTGCTGGCGGAGGGCGTGCCCATCTCACCGGGGCACCAGTCCGGTAGCAAGCCGATGCAGGCGGTCGAGAGCGTGCTGGAGAACCTCCCGTTCACCGGAGGCCCGGCGGCGGCCGACAAGGAGGCGGCGCGCATCGCCTTCAACAAGGCGGCCCTGGCGCGGGCGGGGGAGCACAACGCGGACTACGCCACGCCCGGCATCGCGGGCGACGCCGCCAACAGGGGCGTGGTGCAGCAGGCGCTCGACCGGTCCGGGACGAGGATGCAGGAGATATACGGCCGAAACGACCTGAACCTTGACCCGGCGACGATGCAGCCGATTGCCGAGAGCCTCGCCACCGCGAGGCGCACGATGTCGGACGAGGCCTTCGGTGTGGTGCAGAGAAAATACAATGACTTCGTGGATAAGATACTGAACCAGCCCAGCGGCGGCACCTACGTGCCGGGGCCAGCCTACAAGCAGCTCGACAGCGACCTCTCGCGGATGATCCGGACCGGCACCGACCCGGCAGTGAAGGACACACTGCTGGAGATGCGGAACGCCTTGCGCGACGGGTTCGGCCGCAACATCGCCAACGCGGAGGAGGGCGCCGCCCTGGCGGAGGCCCGCCGTCAATACGCTAGCGGAAAGGTCATCGAGGGGGCCATGAACAAGGGCACCCCCTACACCCTGGCCGGGAACATCCCGCCGTCCGGGCTGATCGAGCAACTGAAGAAGGGCACCGGCAATTTCGTCGCCAAGGGCGCGGGCGACCTCCGCGACCTCGCGGCGGCGGGCAAGACCTTCCTGACCGAAACGATCCCCAACAGCGGCACGGCGCAGCGTCTCTTCTGGCAGTCACTCCTGACCGGCGGCGCGATAGGCGGCGGCCTCGCGCACGACCCCCTCACTGCCGCGATCTCGACCGGCGCCAGCCTCGTCCTCCCCACCGCCGCGCAGGCCCTCATGCGCTCCGACGCGGGCAAGCGTTACCTGACCAACCAAGCCGCCCGGAACATGCCCGGCCAGCCCACGGCGGGCATGTGGGGCGCGACCCAGACGGACCAGCTACCGGGCCTCTTCGACCCGTCGCCCCAGCCCCCGAAACGTCGTTACGACTTCGACGTGACGCCGACCCGGTAGGCCTACTTGACGTAGCGCGGCCCCCGGCGGCCCTTGGCCGACAGGGGGAAGCGTTCCGCCCAGACGGGGAGCTGGCACATGACGTCGAGCATCTCGGGCACCGACCCGTGCCCGACCGGCGGCTCGCAGATGATCTCGTCGTGGACCAAGGCGATGGGCCTGTAGCCTGCGTCCTCAAGCCGCAGCGTGCCGTGGACCATGAGGTCGCGGCAGAGGCCCTGCACGGCGTTCTCCGTCAGCCTGCCCCCGTAGGTGTGCCCGCGTTCCCACTTCTTCGACTTCGGGTTCACTTGCATGTAGGTGACCATCTTGCCGCCAAACTTGCCCGGCTCCAGCAGGGGCTGATTGTACCAGAGGTATCGGCCACTCGGCAGCTTCATGCGGAGCCACTGCCCGTCCTTGAGGAACGCGACCTTCGCCCCCAGGCCGGTGTGGACCGAGATCACCACGCCCGGCCGCCCCACGGCCTCGACCGCCCCGTCCTGCAGCGCGAACCACAGCTTCGGGATGCGCGGGAAGGTGTCGCGGTAGACCGTCACCGCGCGCTGCGCGTCCTCCGGCGACAGCAGCACGCCGCCCATCGCGAGGACCGTCTCGCGGAACTTCCACCACCCCATCTGGTAACCGGCGCCGAGCACGAGCGTCTTGCCCACGTGCCGCTGCCAGCTATCGGGGGCGACGTCCGCCGCCCTCATGCCGAAGACCCTGGCGGCCATCTCCTCGTATATCTTGCGACGTTCCATGAACGCATCGAGGAGGTCGGTCTGGCCCGACAGCCACGCGACCCCGCAGGCCTCGACGGAGCTGTAGTCCCCGGAGGCGATCTCAAACCCCGGCCGGGCTATGATGCTCCCCCGCAACATCTTGGAGATCACGTCGAGGGGCGGGCCGACCAGGGCGTTGACCAGCTCGCCGCCGCCCGCCATCACGTTGCGGACCCCTTCCCAATCCGCAACGACGTCGCGGGGGAAGTTTTGGATTTGCACGCCGTGGCTGATGTAGCGCCCGGTGTTGGCGCCGTGGTAGCCCAGCATGCCCCGGACCACGCCCTCCGCGTCGGCGCGCTCCGCGATGGCGTCCAGCTTCCGCACGCTGATCTTCCCCGCCTCCAGGCGGACGTTCAGGACGTCGCGCTCGTGCTCCCCCACACGGGGGTCGGCCAGGAGGCGGATCACGTCCCGGCGGCGCATGTCGGGGAGGCTCTCCTCCTCCGGCTCCTCGTCCTCCTCCGCCTCGACCACCTCTTCGGTGACGAGGTCGCTGTCGCGCTGCAGCTCCGGCGGCTGCGACAGGTCCACCCCCTGGGCCAGGAGGTATCGTTTCAAATCCTTGATGCGGGAGGCCTGCTTGACGCGCCCCTCCGTCAGCTCCGACATCACGCAATCCAGCACCACCCGCGTCTCCTCCGCGATGACCTTGGCGGCGCGGACGAAGTCCAGATCGAAGCAGACGCCTCTGTCGTTCATCACCTCCGTCTGCTCCCAGGCTTCCTTCTCCCCCGGCGGGAAGGCGCGGAGGCTGCCGTCCAGGGCGCGCTCGACCTTCACATCGATGCTGCAATAGTCGGAGAGCTGCAGCATGCGCTCCTCGTCCTCCCACCAGACCGGCGTCCCGTCCACCAGCGTGGAGCGGGGGCGGCACATGCGGAGCATGAGGCTGTAGCCTTTCTGGTCCTTCTTCACGTCCAGGCCGATGGCGATGGCGGCGTCGTTCAGCGACCCCGGCAGGGCCTGGACCCTGGCGCGGGCCATCGTGCAGTCCCACCGCCAGACCGGCACCTCCGGCCAGCCATGCCGGGGCGCCAGGATGTCCCGGAGTATGATCCGCTCGAAAGCGGCGTTGTGGGCGACGATGCGGAACTTGTGGTCCTCCAGCGCCGCCCGGAACCGATCCGGCAGGCGCTGGCCCGGCCGCCACTCGACAGGCGGCTCGCCCCCGATGGCGAGGCGGGCGAGCGTCACCGAAGTGTCCGGGTGGGCGGCGTAGACGTAGACCCCCGCCCGGCGCAGATCGACCGTAGACCTTGTTTCGCAGTCCCAATAAAGCGTCGGCTGCACCGGGCGGGGCATGGTCAGAACGCCACTCTGTAGACATGGGCCAGACGGCCGGAGCGGGTCCGGCGCTTTTCGGCTGTCGGCTCCACCCACCCGCCTAGCTCCAGTTCACGCAGGCGGGCACTCGCCGTCTGGTGGCGGAGGTCGAGTGTCACCTCGATCTCATCGCATGTCCTACCCGCCGGGCTGTGTCTCACCTCCCTGTAGATGCTCCGCCGCAGGCGGCCCAGCACGTCGTCGTTGATGCTGTCGGCGGCGTCCTCGCTGGTATCGGACCCCGCAACAAAGCCCGGACGGGTAGGATACATGGCTCAGAACTCCTCCGACATCTCTTCGGCAACGACGTCGAAGTCCTGGGTGGGCGAGGTCCGCCCGAAGACGGCGTCGTGCTTCAGCAACTGGATGTTGCTAAGGCCCAACGAGATGCCGATCCCCATGCGGGTGTAGATGAACGGCCGCACGCTGACCTTCGCCCACCGCCCGCCGTAAATCTCTTTCGGGTCCGTCACCTTCTCCAGCATCCCGTTCACGATGCCGGGCATCTCGGCGGACGTGCAGGAGAAAAAGTGCCAGCCCGGTTCGTAGCCCGCATAGTTGGGCTTCTCTTCCGCCCGGCGAACGACCGCATCCGGCTTGCGGGCAGTGGACGGCCACTTGGCTTTGTCCTTGCCCCAGGCCTGGGTGCAGAGGTCTTCGCAGGACGCCAGGATGGCGGCCACGTCCTTGCTGCCGGGCGGCAGCAGCAGCGACATCCGGTAGCGCGGCCCATCCGGCGTCTCTTCCGGGGGCAGGATGTTCGGCCACGAGATGCGGCCGGGGCCGACCACGAGGCGGGGGACTTCAGGCTTCTTCGTTCCAGACATGGACTTATATTCCTTCGGGTTCAACGGTGAAGTCGGAGTGCGGCGCCGAAAGGGCCGGGCGCCGGTCGGCCTCCGGCACCAGCGTGGTGCCTGGATCGGACATGGTCACGAGCTGGGACCACGTATCGGGTAGCGGCAGCTTGTAAGTCTTGAGGGCCTTCTCCGCCTGGGCGGGGCTGATCAGCTTGGACGCGAACCGCTCCCCGTCAGTGAGGCCCACGGCGAGCAGGGCGGTCCCGGCCTTCTCCTCGTCCGCCCAGATGCGGCGGCCCCGCTTGTTGACGATCTTCCAGCCGGGGACAGCCTGCCCCTTCTCGGCCAGGGCGTGGGCGTGCGCGCGGATCGAGGCCAGCCACGTCTCCACGATGTCCGCGCGCGTCAGCAAAGTCCCCAGCTCCTCCGGCGAGAGTGACAGCGGGTCAGGCGGGTCCGCGAAGTCCGCCCTGGCCGCCTCCAGGGCCTGGGCGCGCAGGGCCGGGCATTCTCCGGCGGCCCGACAGAATGTGCAATGGTCGCCGGCGACCAGCTTGGCGTCGGGGGCGGTCGCCGCCCTGGCGATCTGCAGCATGTCGCCCGCCAGCTCGATCATCTCCCCCACCCCGACCGTCGCCCGCTGCGGCGGCCCCAGGCGGGGCTGGACCACCACCAGCTCGATCACCTTGATCTCCACCCCCTGGGGGACCGACTGCATGGCCCCCAGGGCATACCCCCCGAGCTGGAAGTTAACGCGGCCATCGGGGCGGCGCACCGGCACCGCGTGGCCCCCTCCCGTCTTGAGGTCCACCACGTAGAGTACCGGAGGGGCGACGATGACGGCATCGACGGTCCCCCGGAACAAATCGTGAATGTCTCGCATCCAGAATTGATGCTCGATCCGCAGGACGCCGCCCAGGCGGGCGTGGGCCTCCCGGACCTCGTCCACGTAGGGCTGCAGGAGGTCGCACCCGTCGATGTCGTCGGGAATGTGGTCGGTCGGGTCGGTGTTGGCGATGAGGCACTCGGCCGCCACCGCGTGGAGGTCCGTCCCTCGCTTCGCGTAGGAGCTGGGGCGGTCCGGCCGCCCCGCCTCCGCCGCCATGCTGCCGGGGCACATGAACCGCCGTTCAAGGACGCTCATGCCCAGGGGCGAGTGCCCGGCGGGGATCACGTCACCCACCGAAGACCTCAATCGCAGACTGAGCTGCGGCCAGGATGGCGGGCCACTTATCCACAGGGCACTGCAGCAGCTTCGGTGCGCCGCCGACCTCCTCAAGGAGCTGGATCACGGTCTGGTTGCGGCCCGGCGCCTTGTTGGCGAGGACCACCAGCACGGCCCGCAGCTCCTCCTCCGAAGGGGTTACCGGGGGCGTATACGGCGGAGTTTCGACCAGGGGAGCCTCTAACTCCGCCGTGCCGTGGACGCCGTTAGGCTTGGCCGCCACGGGGGCCATTTTAGAGGCCCTGGGCGCCCTCTTCACGGGGGCCGGGCGATCACTCCGGGCCTCCTCCACAGGCGCCTGTGGGGCCTCCTGCGGGGCCGCCTGGGGCACGTTCGTCAAGGGGGGCAGCTCGTCCTCCGACAGCGGCAGCTCCTCCTGGCCGGGGTGCTCGATCCGCTCGCCCAGCAGGCCCGAGAGGGCGTCGGCGGCGATGCCGGGGAAGGAGGACAGGTCCGCCGCCCCCTCGTCGTCCGCGTGGCGGAGGAACCACGCCAGCAAGCGGGGCGTGACCTTCAGATTGACCATCATCTGGACGGCCACCTTGTTCTCGGGTTCGTCACTCATCACGAAGTCCTTTCGATAATGTCATGGATTATCTCACGCTTGCGGGCGAGCACGTCGGCCACCCTGGCGTCCACCGACCGGGCGACAGCCAGCAGGGAGACGTTCACGCCCCGGAGCTGCCCCGCGCGGTGGAGGCGGGCGACCGCCTGATCCAGCGCGGCGGGCGTCCACGGGAGGTCGAGCATCACGCACCGGGAGGCGTGCTGCAGATTGAGGCCGAAGCCGCCAACCGTGGTGTTGCAGATCAGCACACGCGGCCCGCCGTCCTCCTGAAAGTCCGCCAGGGCGGTGGCGCGCTGGACCGGCGTCGTGTCCCCGATGAGGAGGCGCGACCCGTAGGGCGCCAGGGCGGTGGCGACGTGCTTGAGGGCGTCAATGTGCGAGCCGAAGACGACGACCCGGTCGAGGCCCCCCAGCAGCTCCGCGCGGATGACCTCCACCGCCGCCGGGGCCTTGGCCAGGGCAGTCACCCGGCGGGTGGACGCCAGGGGGAGCATCATCGCCTGGAGCCGCTGCCACGCCGCCTCGTCCCCGTCCTCGATGGCGGCCAGGACGATGTCGATCTCCGCGAGCTGCTCCGGCGTCATGGTCGCGTTCATCGCCGCCCGGTCCTCGTCCGATATCTCCACCGGCAGGCGGGACATGACGACGGGCGGGAGGCTGGTGATGTCGCGCAGCTTCAGCCTGGAGGAGCACTGGCGGAGAATGTTCCCCAGCTCCGGGAGGTTCTTCCCGCCCACCACCACGGGTCCGAATATCTTCATCTTCACCACGCAGAACCGGTCCATGAAGGTGGCCACGGAGGTGACCCCCTCCGGCAGGAGGTCCGGGCGGAGGCGGCTGAGATGCGTCCACAGCTCGTCCGGGGTGTTCAACACCGGGGTGCCGGTCGCGATCCAGACCCGGTCGGCCCGCCTGAAAAGGGCACCCTTGCTGTCCATCCTGGCGCCGTAGACGGCGCGGGTCCGGACGGTGCCGCTGTGCGCCAGGGCGTGGCCCTCGTCGCAGACCATGCTGGCCCACCGCAGGGCGAAGAGCTGGCGCCAGATCGGCACCGCGCGCATCAGGTCGTAGGAGACAATGACAACATCGGCGGAGGGCCAGATGTTGTCCTTTCCTGTGCGGACCACCTGAACCAGGGCGCCCGGCCGGAACCGCGTCACCTCCTGCTCCGCCTGGGCGACCAGCATGCCCAGCGTCACCCAGAGCTGCCGCCCGGCGGGGCCAGCTCCGCCCGCCGTCTCGCCCGCCTTGATGAGGGCCGCCGTCTTGCCGGTGCCCATGTCCCACAGCAGCAGCCTGTGACCGGCCAGGAGGTCAGCCTGGACCGCCTCCTGATGCGCCCAGAGCGCGGGGGCGGTCACCACAGGTTCTCCTTCCCGACCCGCGCCACGATGCTGGACGGCACCACGCCGGGGGCCAGGAGGCCCTCTACTGTTTCACGTGAAACAAGCACCTTCCGGCCCAGCCGGAGGTGGGGGAATTTACCGGTGCGGCACCATTCGTAGAGCGTGCGCTTCGGAATACCCAGCATCTCGGCGGCGCGGGCCACCGATATCATGGGTTTTTGGCGGGCGGGCGGCATGTTCTCTCCTGACGGGGTTGATCCGTCCTGTGCAAGATGGGGCACCCCCGCACCGAGGCCCAATCACATAACCGTGATTGCACTGGACGGACCTTGCACCACGGGCGCCACAGTCCTATCTCTGGCTCTCGTTGAACCGCTGGCCCCGAAAGGCACCACACCATGACCAATGAGCACCGCCTGAAGCTGGAGCTGTCCATCATCCGCCGCATCGTGAAGGACGCCCTCGCCCTGGGCTACACCGTGTCGGTGTGCGACGGCGAGGAGTGGACCGTGAAGCGGTCCACCAAGCTGGGCCAGATCATCGCGGCGGTCCGCACCACCGACGAGGACTACCTCGCGTTCCGCACCGCTGACGGCACCTACGTCGGCAAGGTATTCCTCGTTTACGGCAACGAGCCTTACGAGGTGATCAACGACTACAGCGCCAACGAGGCGACGGAGGCCCTCCTGAAGGGCGCCAACGCCCTGGCCGCCAAGGTCGAGGAGCGTTGCTAATGACCTCCCCCGACCCGCGCGGCCCGCTGCGCCGCATCGTCAGCGTCGAGCGCAAGACCGACGCCGACTACGTCACCTGTGATTGTGGGCACACGGCCCGCAAGGTCCACGCCGACTGGAGCTGCGCCACCGAGACGCGCTGCTTCCAGTGCAGGGAGGCCTGAGATGCCCCGCAACCGCCCCCTCTCCAAGACCCAGCTCCAGCTCCTGGCGGAGCTGGACACCTCCCGCCTGGGGCGCCTGATGGTCGAGCAGGCCTGGGGCAAAGGCCCCGATGGCGGGAAGGTCAGCTTCGGCCGCCGCCGCGTCCACGCCGCCCGCGATCTGGAGCTGATGGGCCTGCTGGAGCGCATCGGCCGGGACAAGAGCATGGAGGCCCAGGGCAACGGCAATAACATTCATTACACTCTCATCTCATACCGCCGCCCGGCGGCGAAGGAGGCCTGACATGGCAAACCGTTTGATCCACGACGTCGTGGCGCTGGAGCGTTTCGAGGTGACCACCTTCGCGGAGCTGCGCGACGTGCTGGTCCGCATGCAGGCCTTGGGCCTGGACGACGCCCACCTCGATGGCCCCCACAGCGTGACGCTGCTGGAGGAGACGCTGTCGGACGGCTCCCAGGTCTGCGAGCTGCTGATCCGCCCGGTGGTGCGTTACTGATGCGTATCGTTGTTTACATGGGCGGCGCCTGGAAGCTGTCCGCCCGCGCAATGGCCAAGCTGAAGAAGCAGATCGCGGCCGGGGAGGGATACCAGCTCGACGTCCTGGGCACTTACCTGGGCGAGGTCTGCTACCCCGCCGATCTGGAGGATGAGTGATGAGCCAGTCCATTGCGGCTGTGGTCGCCATCCTGTGCGGCGGCTGCTTCGCCGCCTGGGTGCTCACGATCTACGACCAAGTCCGGGAGGACGAGGCCCGCACCAAGCGAGAGCTGGAATACTTCTACCGCAACACACAGGAGGACGAATGAACCCCCGCGCCACGCTGCTCTGCAATCAGGCCGACATCGCCTGGGCCTTGGAGGTCCACGCGACGACGCTGAAAGGCCCCTACGGCCTCGCCATGCTCTACGGCAACGAGGACGCCCCGGAACGCATCGACTTCTGGAACGAAGAGATGCCCAAGCACGACACACCCCCGGCTGCCATCTGGCACCCGACACAGAAGGAAGACTGACATGGCCCTGAAGATCACGAAGGCGGAACGGACCGCCCTGGCTGACATCATCAAGACTATCGACAGCGAACGCGACAACGCCAACGACGCCCGCCGCGCCTTGGCCGACCGCATCTCGGAGGTCCGCGACGAGCTGGAGCAGCTCCTTGCAGAGGCGAACCAAGCCATCGCGGACTACAACGGCAGCCTGCAGGAGTTCACGGCGTGGCGGGACGAGGTCGCCCAGCGCCTCAACGACGAGGTGGGCGAGCGGTCCGAGAAGTGGCACGAGAGCGACAAGGCGTCGGAGGTCGCGGACTGGATCAGCACGCTGGAGAGCATCGAGCCGGAGGAGGTCGAGGAGCTGGACGAGATCGACCTCCCGGACGTCAGCGAGGAGATCGAGGAAGGCGACTTCGTTACCGAAGTGAGCGATCTGGCCGACGCGCCGGAGACAGTGTGATGCGGACGAGCGGCGGCGGGCGGTTCACGCCCGGCTCCTGGGGCTGCGCGTGCGGCAGCCTGCTCCCCCGCCGGGAGCTGGCCGACGCCAGGGGCATCTTCTGCGCCTACGTCTGCGACGAGTGCGAGGCGGAGAAGCGGAGCCGCTACCGGCCCGACATCTTCACCGACCCGGACTACCCGGCCGACGAACCCATCGAGGCGGAGGACTAGCTGGGGTGCGCGGGGTGCATAGGTGGTCCCCTTGCACCCCAGGGGCCACAGCACTATCTATGGTTCTCGTTGAACCGCTGCCCAGGAGAACCCGATGACCCGCACCCCCGACAGCATCCGCCAGTCCAACCTCCTCGACGCCGCCAATGAGCGCGCCATGCACCGCACCCAGGTGGACATCTTCCACCAGAACGACGACGGGAGCTGGACCCTGCGCTCCTTCGGTGACGAGAAGACCGCCGTGTGGGCGGAGGGGGTCGCCGCCCGGCGCGGGGTAGTCACCCGCCGCGCCTGAAAATAAATCGGCCGGGGCCTCTTGCACCCCGGCCACCACACCCCCATCTCTTGATCTCGTTGAACCGCTGGCCCCGAAAGGCACCCCTCCGATGACCATCAACACCGACCTCCTCAACGCCAAGCTGATCCGCAGCGCGGCCCACGCCGTCGTCATGTATGCCTACGACAACGCGGAGAAGGGCTACCTCTGGTCGGCTGGCACCGACATGCAGGACGCCTCCAAGCTCTACCTGTCGCTTCACGACCACGAGCAGGCCGCCCGCTACGAGCGCGTTGCCCAGATCATGTTCAAGCAGGCCGAAGAGCGCGATGCGGCGGAGGCCCTCCTCCGCGCCACCACGGCCGCCGAGCAGGCCGAGAACAGCGCGGGCTGGACCTTCGGCACCCCCCTCGTGATGGAGGGCTGAGAGATGGCCGCCACCACACTCATCGCCCGCCGCGCCTCCGGCCGGGACGTTCCGATCTGGAACGTCTTTGCCTGCGGCTCCAGCATCGGCAGCCTGACGAACCTCCCCCGCGAGCGGGCGTGGTGCCTCACGGCGCGCTACTGCGGCCGCCTGCTCGACTTCCGCGCCGCCAGCCGCGAGGCGGTCCTCCTGGCCCTGCGTTGCGCGGTGGACGCCATCGACCACGCGATGGATCAGGACGAGGCGGACGGGTGGGTCGAGGACGAGGACGGCGACCTCGCCGCCCAGCGGGCGGCGGAGCGCCGGGCGGAGGACTACGCCATGCGCCGCGAACACGAGGAGCCGTGGTTTTAATCGCCCGGCACCCCTTGCACCCCGAGGGCCACAGCCCCATCTGTGGCTCTCGCCATTGAACCGTCAGCCCCGAAAGGCTCCCGACATGACCCAGCTCCCCGCCCTCCGGATCACCCTGTCCACCCAGTGGAACACCGGCCGCCTCTACGCCCGCGACGGGCAGCGCATCGGCGCCGCCCTGGTGCAGGACGACAAGGGCACGCGCATCCTGTTCCGCGACTACAGCCGCATGATCAATGGCGAGATCGCCGTCACCGGCCCGGTGCCCGGCACCCAGGGCGAGCTGAAGGCGGCGACGATGGCCGCCTACGACCGGACCGGCGGCTACCGCATGTCGTGCGATGCCGACCGCCTCCGGTGGGTGGACTGATCATGGGCAAGCTGACCTTCGACCTCACTGAGGTCGAGACATACACCCAGGTGATCGCGGAGCTGGTGCGCCAGGGCATCGTCTTTGAGGCCCGCTCCGATGGTTACTTCTTCGTTATCACTCTTGATGGAGGCTGCTGACATGACCCGCATCATCTTCCGCCCGGTGACCAACACCCAGCGCAGCGCCGTCGCCCGCTTCGGGACCGACTGGCAGCTCGCCCACTGGTCCAAGCTGGGCCACCCGGTGACGGTCCGGGGCGTCCCCTCCGTCTTCATCCACCCGGTGGGCCAGCAGTGGGAGGCCCGGTGGGTCAGTGCCGCCCTGGTCGAGCTGGCGGAGCCGCTCCCGGTGGACCCGCCCACCGACGACGAGATGGACGCCTGGGCCGCCCAGGCGGAGAGCGCCCCCGCAGAGGCCGACTGGCTGGCCATAGAGGCCCTCCGGCGCGAGCGGGCAGCCCACGTCGCCCGCGAGCTGGAAGGGGTCCAGGCGAGCGCCTGTGACCGCGCCCAGGCCGCCTGGGAGGAGGGGGGCCGCGCCGCCCGCCTGCTGGCGGAGGCGGAGCCGGAGTGGCGCCAGGGCAGCCTCGATCTGGAGGGCTGCTTCCCGGACTACACCAGCTCCTACTGCCGCTGCTGCGACCGTAACGAGCTGGAATGCGACTGCCCCGGCGGCTTCCGCTACTAGCATGACTGGGGCGCACGGGGTGCATAGGTGGTCCCCTTGCACTCCGCCAGCCACAGGGCCATCTCTGGCTCTCGATTAACCCGCTGACCCAGGAGGCCCCGATGGCCCGCATTTACGCCCCCGCCGAGATCGAGAACCCCATCGCCTACAGCAACGCGATTGACGCCCGCATCAAGGCGAACGCCTACAAGACCCGCGCCGCCAAGTGGCAGGCCGCGACCCCCGACCACGTCGAGCTGACTGACGCGATGCGGACCCACCGCTCCGCGTTCGTGGGCAAGATGTACGACAGCCTCGTGGAGTGGGGCAGCCTGACCTCCGGCCAGGAGGCGGCCGTCCGCCGCATCGTCAACGAGGACGCGGCGAAGAAGGCCGAGCGCATCGCCGCCCGCGCCGCCGCCGACGCCGCGTCGGTCCACGTCGGCACGGTCGGCGAGCGCCTGACCCTGGCCCTGACAATCTCCTTCGCGACCTCGTTTGAGACGCAGTTCGGCACCATGCACGTGGTCGGCATGAAGGACGCCCAGGGCAACATCTTTATCTACAAGGGCAACAAATTCCTGGGCGAGCGCGGCGCCCCCCTGGAGGGCAAGGCGACCGTGAAGGAGCACGGGGTCCGCGAGGGCGTGAACCAGACCATCCTGGCGAGGCCGACCTTGGCCCGCCCGGCGGCCCTGGTGGCGGCCGAGAAGGCGGCGGAGGAGGCCCGCGTGGCCGCCATCCTGGCCGCCGACGCGGTGGCCCGCGAGGCCTACCTCGACCTGGGCCGCGATGGCCGCATGCCGACCGACGAGGAGATGGAGGCCGAGCAGCTCCGCCGCCTTGCGGTCCGCGCCGCCATCTACGGGGAGGGCTAAGACATGGCCGTCACCTCCCCCTGCCGCTACGCCATGCGCGAGATCGAGCACGACGGCGCGGTGGTCGGCTACGCCGTCCACCAGAGCTGGACCGAAGACGGCCGCCTCGTGGACCGCGTGGCCAAGGTGTTCTCCGCCGAGACGGCGGGCGTCTACACCGCGTGGAGCTGCGCCAAGAGCATGGTGGAGGCCCTCAATGGCTAACCACACCACCTACGTCAGGGACACGGGCTGGAAGGCCCCCCTGACGGCCCAGGGCCTCGCCCGCCGTCAGGGCTGGAACGACGCCCTCGACGGGGCGCCGCCCGACCGGAGGCTGATGGATCACGCGGACAAGCACGTCGCGATGTCCTACGAGCGCGGGCGCCTGTTCGCTCTCAACGTGATCGCCTCCGGACAGAAGCCTCTGCGCTGGAGGACGACGTCCTCGACGCCCTCGACACTCGGCAACCAGCTCGCCAGGGCGAACGCCCTGGTGGGCCGCGCCACCCCCGCGATCTAACCCAACCAACAGGAGGCCCCGATGGCCCAAGACCCCCACACCCACCCCTGGCAGCTCTTCGTCGTGTTCAAGGACGGCGACAAGACGAAGGACGTCGCGCTGCGGTTCCGGACCGGCTCCGCCGCCGAAGAGGCCCTGGCCCTGCTGCAGGAGGTCGAGCCGGTGCTCTGCCTCCACCTCCTCGATGAGAAGGGCCAGGAGTGGATGCACTGGGACCGCGACCCGAAAGAGGAGGGCCTGTGAGATGGCCGCCTACATCATAATGACCGCGTCGGCCACGATGCCCGCGTCGGTGAAGGCCCGCTACCGGCGGGTGGCGGTCTGCCTCGTGGCGGACCCCGAGAACCCGCCCAAGATGATCAGCCGCCGGGCGCGGGGCATGATCGAGGTCACCCAGACCTGGGAGCGGCTGAACGTCGGCAAGTGCGTTCGTTCCGCCTACGTGCGCGCCCTGCAGCGGGCGGAGGTGGTCTGCAACGAGATGAACGACTACCGCGCCAAGCTGCTGGCGGGGGCGGCGTCGTGAAGCGCCTCTACCTGTCGCGGCAGCAGAAGGCCCTCCTGACCCGCAGCGTCCCCGGCATCTGCATCCGGGGGACGTGGCTGTGGGTGCTGGACGGGGAGCCGGTGACGGCCGCGATTAACGGCGCCCTCAAGAAGGGGTGGATCGAGGCGGACTACTACACCGGGGGCCACGCGGCCACCCGGCCCACCGCCGCCGGGCGCTTCGCCATCCACCTCGACGCGGCGCAGCACGAGCAAGGCACACTCAACTCCGCCCTGGCGCTGGCCAGGGCGAAGGAACTGGCAGAGAAGGAGAAGACAGCGTGAGCTACATCAACCGGGTCACTGTCAACAAGGCGCAACGGTCGCCTGGGCACTGGCAGATCAAGACCAACATAGCAACGATTGACGACCGGTCGGGGCGGCGCCTCGCCCGCCTGCAGCACTACAAGACGTTCCTGGGGACGGAGGCCCAGGCGGAGATGGAGCGATACCGCACACTCTGGGAGGCGCGCGGCAAGCCGGAGGCCAGCTCCGCCCCCGTGCCAGACGGGGACGAGACGGTCGGGAGCTACGCCGCCCGGTGGCTCCTGGCGCGGGAGGCGGACCGGAAGGAGATCGAGGCCGCCGAGACGGAGCGCGCCCGGCGCAACCGGGTATACCTCTACGTGGTCCCCGCCTGGGGCCACCTCCAGCTCTCGACGCTCCGGCGGGGCGAGATACTGGGCGGCGCCCAGTGGCTGGGGAGCCAGCTCTCCACCCGGACCGGCGAGAAGCTGACGCCGACCACGGTGAAGCACGCCCTGCTCACGCTCCAGGCCGTGGTGGAGGCCGCCGCCGAGCGCGGTGGCGCCAGCCTCCTGGCTTGCGACTTCGACGGCGTGAAGCGGACGCTCCTTGCCCAGACGTGGTGATCGGAGCAGCCTGTAGCCTGGGAAAACAAAGGCCCCCCGGTGTGAGCCGGGGGGCCTGACCCGGTTGGCGCCGGGGTATCACGCAAGGAGCATTGCGCTGTGTCTGAGCATACAAGGGACGGGACTGGTGTCCATGCCAGTGACAAGGGCGTGAAAGACGCGCCACAGGAGCCTCAAGGCGGCCCGCCCAGGCCCCTGGTGGAGGAGTGGACCCAAGGGACCAACCTCACGCCGGAACACCCCCTGGGGCGCCTGATGGGCCAGGAGAGGTGGTGTGTGTGGCGGTGGGTGAGGAAAGGCTCCGGCAAGTGGACGAAGAAGCCGGAGCGGCCCGCGCCGGAGGGCCAGGGGTGGGGTCTGGCGACCAACAAGCCGGGCGAGGGACGGAGCTACGAGGCGGCCCGCGCGGCCGTGCTGCGGGGTGACGCGGACGGGGTGGGGTGGCTGCTGCTGGGGGAGCCGGAGCTGGTGTGGCTCGACCTCGACAAGTGCCGCGACGTGAAGACGGGAGTGTTGGACCCGTGGGCCACCGCCGTGCTGCAGCGGATCGGCAAGTGCTACATGGAGCTGACCCCCTCCGGCACAGGCGTGCGCGCGGTCGGCAAGGCGGAGGACATCCCCCACGAGGGCCAGACCAGGGTGGACATCCGCCGGGTGCTGGCGGGCGCTGGCCCATACCAGATCGCGGAGTGGGGCGGCGTGCGCGAGGCACGCGAGGGCGCGGCCATCGAGGTATTCCATAATTGTGCGCGGTTCGTAACGGTCACCGGGGCGTGGTCGCAGCTCACCATGCCCGGCGGCACGCGGCGGCCCACACCAGGGAAGGCGGGGCTATGAGCGAGGACGCGGAGCGCACGCTCGACGCGGAGCTGGGGGCCTTCGCCCTGGAGCTGCAGGGCATGGCCGCCGCCCAGAGGGGCGGGAGGGTTGGCGCCAACGGGGCCGCGCCGGGAGGGGGAGTGGAGCAGGCGCCCATCGAGGACGTGGTCGCGGCCCTGGCAGTGATCCCCAACGGGGACGGGTGGGACGACGGGTGCGGGTGGGACGATTGGAACACAATCGGAATGGCTGCCTGGCACGCTACCGGCGGGAGCGCGGACGGGTATGAAGCGTGGTCGGCCTGGAGTGGACGGTGCGCCGACAAGCACGACGAGCTGGCGTGCCAGGAGCGGTGGACGCACTGGGGCCGCTCGCCGCCCGCGCGGGTGGGGATCGGCAAGCTGGCGATCCTCGCCAAGCGAGCGACCAGGGGGGCATGGCGCCAGCCATCGGCGGCGCCGGAGAAGGAGTTCGACCGTGACGAAGAGGCAATGGAAGGTGATGCTGGCGGAGTACCTCGTGCCCGCCGCCCTGGTGGCGCTGGCCGCAGCGGCGGCAGCCTGGGTGCTGACGTAGGGGAGGGGGACGGCGAGGAGCTGTCGGCCTTCATGAGACTGGCGGCGCGGGTGGTCTACGTGAAGGGCCTGCACCGGTTCTTCGACGTGGTGGACCGGACGATGATGGACGAGGCGAGGCTGTGTGTGGAGGCAGGGAGAATGGGCGTGGAGGGGTTCGCGGTGAAGGGGAAGAACGGGGTCGTGGCGCAGCTCGTGGGCCACCCAGGAGGCGTTTTAAGGCACGCCCAGGGGGTGACGATGCGGCCGGGTCAAGGCCTACTGGTGCAGGAGGAGGAGGGCGTGTGCGTCAATCTGTGGCGCCCTACGGAGCTGGTCCCGAAGGGGGGCAGGGGGGACGCGAGCGCGATCCCGTGGGAGGCCCACGCCGCCCGCCTGATACCCAACGAGAAGGACAGGCGGCGGGTGCTCGACCGCATGGCGTTCGCGCTCCAATACCCCGGCGTCAAGATCAACAGCGCCCTGGTCCTGCTGGGCGGGCAGGGCACGGGGAAGGACACGTTCCTCGACCCGTTCTGGGCCGCCGTGGGGCGACATAACCTGTCGGTCGTGCCTGGGTTACAGGTCGGCGGGGACTTCAACGAATACATGCAGTCCGCGTGGCTGCTGATCTCCGAGATGCCGTCCTTCAGGAAGCGGTCGTCGTATGAAGAGATCAAGGCGGTCCTGACCACGCCGCCCGACAAGCTGCGGATCAACACCAAGGGCGTGTCGGCCTACCAGATACCCAATGTGCTCAACGTCATTGTCACCACGAACCACGAGGACGCCATCGCCCTGGCGGACGACGACCGGCGCTTCGACGTGGTCGAGACAGCCAAGGCGGGCGACGACGAGCACTTCGCGGAGCTGTATGCGTGGCTGGACCACGGCGGGCGCGAGGCCGTGATGGGGTGGCTGCTGGCGCGGGACGTGGCGGGGTTCAACCCGAAGGCGGCGCCGCCCATGAGCCGGGCCAAGGCCGTCATGACCAGGGAGGCGGAGCCTGCCGCGATGGGCTGGGCCAGGGGCCTGTGGGGGCCTGACGGACCCATGTCGGGGCGCGTGCTGGTCACGCTGGACGAGCTGGTGGAGCTGGCACGACGGGGCTACTGGGGTGCAGGCGACATGGCTCGCGGGCACCGTTTGATCGCGCAGCTCCAGAAGGCGCTGGTCGCGGACACGTGGCGGACGACCGGCGTGCAGATACTGGAGGCGGACGGGAGGCCGCGAGTGTGGGCGCGGGAGGCGGTCGAGCTGTATGCCCAGATGGAGCCGAAGCTGCTGCGGACTAAGCTGGAGGAGGACCGAAAGCGTAGCGCGGGCAGTGAGTTCTGAGCTAGTCGGTGCGTTGCGTGCAAGGACACGGGGCTGCACAGCACACAGGGGCTGCACAGGGGTCGCACAAGAGCTGTGCGGCCTTTTGCGTATTTGGACCAGTGGGTTGCAGGCGTTCCGCACAATGCACACCAGTAGTTGGGGTATACACGGAAAATCAATACGATATACGCTATTACGTATACGTTATATATGTATAGACGCGCGGAAAATAGGTGTGTGCAATGTGTGAGTGTGCAGATGACCCGGCGGAGCTGGGGCGCAAGGCGGAGCGTGAGCGGGCCAGGATCGAGCGGGCGGCGAAGCGGCAGCAGCGTGAGGCGAGCCGGGCGGAGAGCGGGTGGACGGTGCTTGGGATCGACCCTGGCAAGGGCGGAGCGGTCGCGCTGATCCGGTGCTGGTGGGGGAGGGACAGGCCGCAGCTCGACGCCGTGGGCGAGGCGGTGGACAGCCGCCGGGTGCGGCAGCTCGTCCCGGAGGCGGACCTCGTCGTGGTGGAGGGCCAGCAGGCCAGCCCGCAGATGGGCGTGGTCGGGGCCTTCAGTTTGGGGAGGGCCACAGGGAGGCTTCAGGAGGCCGTGGAGGCGGGGCTGAGGGGGAGGGCGGTCGAGGTATGGCCAGCGAGGTGGAGGGCGTCCTACGGGCTGCGTGGCGGCCCTGCGGGCAAGGCGGAGGGGGTGGGTCTGGTCGAGCGGCTGCTGGGGACCGACGCGGTGCATCGGCACGACGAGGCGGACGCGGTGCTGCTCGCGTGGTGGGGCTGGCGTCATGTTTTGCTTGCGGACGCCAGTCTCACGCAGCAAGGTGCCGTTTCATGTGGTGAAACTAGGAGCTAGAAGGTAGTGGGTGCGCTGCGTAGTCCGAGACGGGAACACTTCTGCCTGCTCATCGCCCAGGGCAATCTGGCCACGCCTGCGGCCAGGAAGGCCGGGTTCAAATACCCGGATAAGGTGGCGTCCCAGATGATGCGGCAGCCTGCGGTCAAGGCCCGGATCGCGGAGATGTCCGAGCGGGTGGACATTGAAAAGGCGAAGGAAATTGTCCGGGTGAACGCGCCGACCAGGGAGTGGGTGCTCAAGGAGCTGGTGGATCAGGTGGAGCACGCCAAGCTGGCCAGCGACAGGGGCGCCACGCTCAAGGGGCTGGAGCTGGTGGGCAAGGAGATCGGGATGTTTGTCCAACGCTCAATGGCAATCGAAAGTCCGCTGGCGAGGCTATCGGCCGACAAGCTGCTCGCGCTCCTCGCCCTCGTTGACGAAGCGGTAGGATCGGAGCAGGTAACGATACCGAAGGGCAACGTGACCGCCGCGCCGCTGACCATCGAACACCAGCCTGTGTCGAGTGTGGGGTCTAGTGTGGGGACCGAGGAGGCAGGGGGTGCAGATGGCCAATGATATCAAGGGGTTGCATCGTGCGCGTGGCGTCCACCACGAACGCCAACCCATCTCGTTGCGATGGGCGATACAACCTGGGGTTGCGTTATACAACCCTGGGTTGCATAGGCCAGGACGTGACGCTGACGGATCGTTCCGGCCCCCCGGCAGGGGGGTGCCGGGGGCGGGATGCGTGAACGCAGTCCCATCCACCCAAACTCCACTCTCCCACCGTAATAAACAGAAAGCCAAATTTTGGCGCGGCCCTGTGGGGGCTGTTTCGCAATGGTAACGGTAGTCGACCAGCTCCGCTCCGACCCTGTCGCGCTCAAGGCGTTGCGCCAGGAGACGAAGCGGCTCCTCTCCGAGCGCACCATCGAGCTGTATACGCCCTACCCCAAGCAGGAGGCCTTCCACGCCCACGGCGCCCTGATGCGCGAACGGTTGCTGATGGCGGCTAACCAAGTGGGAAAGACGTATTGTGCGGGTGCGGAATGTTCATACCACCTCACTGGTGAATATCCGGTCTGGTGGCAAGGGAAGCGTTTCAGCGATCCGGTCGCCGGGTGGGCCATCGGCGTCTCCTCAGAGCTGACCCGTGATAGCTGCCAGCGTATATTGTTCGGCCGCGCCAGCTCGCCCGGCACGGGGCTGGTCCCCCGCCGCCTCATCAAGGGGTCCACCTCCGCCAGGGGCGTCAGCGAGGCCCTCGACACCGTTTCGGTGCAGCACGCCTCCGGCGGTGTCAGCACCATCGGGTTCAAGTCCTATCAGCAGGACCGGGAAAAACTCCAGGCCGAGACGCTCCATTTCGTTTGGATGGACGAAGAGCCACCTTATGACATCTACAGTGAAGCGGTAACGCGCACGAACGCAACGAACGGCATCATCCTTCTGACGTTTACCCCGCTTGAAGGCATGTCGGACGTGGTCCGCCTGTTCTACCCCAAGCCGACCACCCCGGACCGCGCCCTGGTGCAGATGACGCTGGAGGACGCCGCACACTTCTCGGAAGAGCAACGAAACCGCGTCAAGGCGTTCTACAAGCCGCACGAACGTGAGGCCCGGACAAGGGGCATCCCGCAATTAGGCTCCGGCAAGGTGTTCGCGGTCCCCGAGAGCGCATACACGATCGATGCCTTTTCGATACCACGTCATTGGCCGAAGATCATAGGCATAGACTTAGGGTTCGACCACCCTTTCGGTGCCGTCATGCTCGCACATGACCGCGAGGCGGACGTGGTCTACATCACCCAGGCCTTCTCCGTCGCCCAGAACACCGTCGCCCAGCACTGCCAGATACTGCGCGGCTGGGGCCACGGCATACCCGTGGCGTGGCCCCACGACGCGGCCTCCCACGACCGCACCTCCGGCGACCCGATGGCCGAGATTTACCGCCGGAACGGGTTGCAGATGCTTTTCGAGCACGCGACCTTCCCGGAGGGCGGGTATGGGCTGGAGGCGAGCATCGCGGACATGATCGACCGCCTGGAAAGCGGCAGGCTGAAGATATTCAACCACCTCACCGACTGCCTTGACGAGATCAGGAACTACCACAGGAAGGAGGGCCGCCCGGTGAAGCAGCACGACGACATCGTCTCGGCCATCCGTTACGCCCTCATGATGCTGCGCTACGCCCGGCTGCCGCCCAGCTCCCGCTCCGGCCCCATCAAGCGGGGCCTCCGCGTCGTTTGAGCCGAAACCTGTTCACACAGGTAGCTGTGTGGGCAAGTTTCACGCTTTGTTCCCCTTCCCAGGCGGGACACGCACTGAGTGCGTGTCCGACTTTCGCCATTTGCCCCTCTTGACAGCCTCCCGGCACGCGAAAACAAGGGCTTCCCAAGACCACCTCCGGTTGTGTAGAACGCCCCGTGTCAACTAGGGGTGGATTGTCTCATGGCGCGATCCCCGCGCTCTAAAAGCTCCCGCTCCGACCCGCTCGATGACGAGGAAATCCTCGCGATTGTGCGCGCCTACCGCGAGGACGCCGCCAATTATGCCGATGACACGCTAGGCCCGGACCGGGAGCGGTCATTCGCTTATTACGAGGGCGCGGTCCTCAACGACGACGGCACGCCCGAGCATCTGGAGCCGGGCCGCTCATCCACGGTTGTGCGCGAGGTCGCGGACATCATCCACACCATGCTGCCGGGGATCATCCGCGTCTTCGCGGGCGGCGACAAGGTCGTGGACTACGAGCCAAATTCCGCCGAAGACATCCCCCAGGCCGAGCAGGCCACCGAATACATACAATACCTCCTCAACGCGGACGGGAATAACTGGTTCGCGACACTATACGACAGCGTCCACGACGCCCTCCTCAAGAAGATCGGCGTCATAAAGTGGGCGTTTGAGGAGACGCACAAGGTCGAGGAGTTCGACTATACTGGGATCACGATGCTGCAATTCATGCAGCTCGCCTCCGATCCCGAGATCGAGATACTCTCCCAGGAGCACACCGCAGAGGACACTGCCGTCCTGGCCCCACCCGGCGGGGACAGCTCCGGTGCCACGCCCCCTGCCCCCCTCCCTGGAGGTGGTCCCGCTCCACCCCCTCCGGGCGGCGGACCCCCCGCGCCTCCCGCTCTTCCCGCTGGTATCAATTCACCCGCGATGGGTGGCTCGATGGGACAACCAGGGCCGGGTGCTCAGGGACCGAATGGCGCGGGGGGAATGCCCCCAGGGATGCCCCCTGGCGGACCGCCCCCACCAGAGGGCCTGGAGGCGTCTCCAGCGCCCCCAGGCGGGCCACCGGGCATGGAGCCACCACCTCCGCCCGGCGGGCCTCCTGGCGCCCCTGGAGGGCCGCCTGCGCCCCCTTCGCCGGGCGCGGTGGGCGGCCCTCCGGGCGGGCCTCTCCCCCCTGGCGGACCGCCCGGCCTGTTCTCTCCGGGCGCCCCCATGCCCCTCACCGACTGCCGGGTCCGCCGCACCCGCCAGAGGCGAATTCTCAAAGTGATGGCGGTCCCGCCAGAGGAATTCCTGATCTCGCGCGAGGCCAGGGACGTCCTGACCGCGCGCTACGTGGCGCACCGGACCACGCCGACCGTCTCGGAGCTGATCGAGCGCGGGTATGACCGCGAGCTGGTGGAGGAGCACGCCAGCCCCGACGCGGAGGCCCGCAACGAGGTCCGCTCCAGCGAGGCGCGGCAGCGCAACAAGGGCCTCCGTGACGGCGACCCGGACGGCGGCCCCGACATCTCCACGTGGCGCGTGCCCCACACCGAAGCGTGGGTCCGCCTGGACGCTGACGGCGACGGGGTGGCGGAGCTGCACCGCATCTGCACCGTGGGCCACGACAGCCCCGAGATCGCGTCGGACGAGATCGACGCCGAGGCGCCCTTCGCCGTCCTCAATGCGATCCGATTGCCCCACGCCGCTGTCGGCTACGCGATAGCGGACCAGACGATTGACTTGCAGGACATCAAGACATCAGTCCTGCGCTCGATCCTCGACAGCCTCGCCCAGGCGATATTCCCCCGGACGGCGGTGGTCGAGAACGCGGTCACGATGGACGACGTGCTCAACAACGAGGTCGGCGCGATCATCCGGATGCAGGCGCCCGGCATGGTCCAGCCGCTTGCGGAACCATTTATCGGCGGCCCCGCTCTACAGGTTATGCAATATCTGGACGAGATGCGGGCGCAACGGACCGGCATCTCCCGCCAATCGCAAGGCCTGGACGCGAACGTCCTGCAGAGCACGACGAAGTCCGCAGTCTCCGCCAGCGTCGAGGCCCAGCAGGACCGCGTCGAGCTGATCGCGCGGACGTTCGCGGAACTGGGGATCAAGGACGTCTTCAAGGGCCTCCTCCGTTACGTTATCCGCCATCAGGACAAGGCGCGCGTGGTCCGCCTCCGCAACCAGTGGGTGTCGGTCGATCCGCGCTTCTGGGACGCGGAGATGGACGTCAGCGTGAACGTCGGCCTGGGGCGCGGGACCGACGAGACGCGCATGGCGTTCCTGGCGACTATCGGCCAGAAGCAAGAGCAAGTCCTGCAGATGTTCGGACCCGGCAACGCCTTAGTGTCCATCGGGCAACTCCGCGAAACCTACGCCGAGATGCTCCGGATCATGGGGTTCAAAAACCCCGACCGGTTCTTCAAGGTGGTCACGCCGGAGCAGGAACAGATGCTCCAGCAGCAGATGGCCCAGAATAAACCGCCCGACCCCAACCAGATGCTCGCGGACGTCGAGAAGGAGAAGACCAAGGCCAAGACGCAAGTGGACATGGCCCAGCAGCAGCTCGACCTCGCCAAGGCCAAAAACGACGACGACTTCAGGCGGGACCAGCTCGACGCGGACGTCCTGCTGCGGGCGGCCGAGATACAGGCCAAGTATGGCACCCAGGTCGATGTCGCATCGATCAAGGCGGCCCTGGACACCGACCGCGACATCCTGGCCCAGCAGCACGAGGCCCAGATGCAGCAGCTCAAGCAGCAGGGCCAGATGCAGAGCCAGGACGCCGACCTCCGGGGCCGCCTCCAGCAGGCCGCGATGGGCCACGTGGCGGGCGCCGCCATGAAGAACGCCGACATGCAGAACCAGGGCGACATCGCCACCCAGCGCGCCAACACCCAGGTCCGCACCGGCCTGATCCGGGAGGCCCTCCGGGCGCCCCCGATGGGCACCCCGCCCGGCGCGAAGCCTAACGGCGCGGGCGGCCCCGCCCTGCCCCCGATGGACCCAGGAGGCCCGGAATGAGCGGCACCACCGGCACCGTCCTCGACCCCCGCATCGCGGAGCTGCTGAAGTCCTACAGTCAGCAGTCGGCGGAGGACCGCCAGAACGGCTACGCCCGGTTCATGGGCGGCGCCTTCGCCCCCGACGCGGGCGCCCCGCCAGTGGCCCCAGGGACGCCCTACACCGGCCCTCAACCCATGTTCGCGGGCGCCTACAACACGCTCTCCCCGGCCAATTTCGCCGCCCACAACGCCAGCCTGCAGGCGCCCGACCCCAACTGGGTCGCGCCCCAGCAACAGCAGCTCCCCGGCCTGATGGACAGCGATGCGGAGGCAAGGAAGCTGTTTGATCCCGACCGCCTCAGAGGCGCCTGGAGCGGGGGCGAGG
>Ga0207711_10001236_pt1 | contig 24217 bp, 18 predicted proteins | sample KBSS34metaG_FD_184401 | JGI IMG/M metagenome (GOLD analysis project Ga0207711, IMG submission 184401) | Switchgrass rhizosphere microbial communities from Kellogg Biological Station, Michigan, USA - KBS S3-4 metaG (SPAdes) (version 2) | ecosystem: Host-associated > Plants > Roots > Rhizosphere...
CACGTTTCCCCGATCCGTCATCGAGACTAACCGGCGCCGGATAACCCTTCTGAGCCAACGTTCCCAGCTCAATCACGACCTCGTTCTGCGACGTTTTCTTCTTCGGCTTCGCGGCGATCTTCTTTTCTACCGACGGGCTCGGCGATGGCGACGCAGTAGCCTTCGGCGTAAGTGACATCGCGTTCAGCGCGTCGAGCGCTTGCTGCCGCTGTTCGGCCGAAAGATCTTCGAGCCTCGCGCCGTGCGTCTCGAGCACGCGCCGCAGATTCTCTTCCGTGTTTGTATCCTGCCCGTAGACGTCTTTGTAGATGTGCAGTTTTCCGTCTTCGAGCACAATCGTCTCGTAACGAAGCTCAACCGGAATCACCTGGCCCAACTTCACCGTCTTCGTTTGCGTCTTGTCTTCCAGATACTGCGCCACCTCTTTCTCAGAAACTTCCTTGTTTCCGGCGCGCATCAGCAGCGTCGCGAAATCCTTGACCTGCGCATTCGTCAAACCAACACACCCATGCGACGCAAACTTCCCGATCTTCGCCGGCGACTTCCCGCCGTGAATCAGCGACGGCAAACCGATCGGTATCTTGATCGGTCCAAGGGGGTTGTCCTTGCTGCCAGGCTCGATCGTCTCCCCCGGCGTCGCGTTTTTCATCTTCGCGACCCACGGCGAATCCGGCGGTGTCCACGACGGATTGAAAATCACCGTCTGCGCTTTGCGCAGGCCGAATGGCAACGGAAACTCCGGATAACCGATACCCACTTTGTACGTCTTCACGAGCGAGCCATTCTGAAAGAGATCCATGCGAAACGCCGGGATGTTGACCACGACGCGCGTGTCGGTCGGCACGGCGTTCGGGCCGCGCAACATCTCGGGTCCATTGTTTCCCGCGCCTTCAGCAGCCGGATCACCCTTGGCCCAATACTCATTTGCCATCGACGCGACCTGTGTTGCTTTCTCGTCGCCGAGGATGGACCGCAGTTTTTCCGCCGCGCGTGTGGGCGCGTCAGTGTCGTTGCCGTCTGTTTCTTCCGCGTTGATTTCGCGGAGATGATTGATCTCAGATAGCGAGGCGCGTTTGAGCGACTCGATCTGCTCGTCGGAAACTTTCGCCTTGTCTTTGAGCTCGCGCACGAACGCGTTTTCAGCCAGCAGTGCATCGAGCAGTGGCAGCGTTATTTTCACTGCCGTCTGAGTCGAGCCGGGTGACGCGCTTGGCGATGGCGAAGCGGACGGTGTCGTCTGCGTGACCGCCGGCGAGTTGGAGTTGTTTGGCTGCGTGGTGCAGGCAGTCGCGACCGTCAACGTAGCGATAAGACTGAAGAGCAAAATGCGCGGCAGCAAGCTCATAGTTTGGGTTCTCTCCTTCGTGATCATCTGTGGGAGAATGATTAGTGCTCACGGATTAGACGAGCAACGAGCGTTCCCTCAGCGGGGCGCGTCTTTTCCCACGAGAGGTGGCTGTGGGCGCGGTTTTCTGCATCATTAGCGAACGGAATTAGTAGCGGGTGAACAAAGATCGTGCGTGCGAGGATTGCGGCTTATTCGCCGCGGAGCAGCGGGTACGGATTGATGTTTGAGCCTTCCCAGTAACGCTTTGGGTCCGAGACCGCGGCGATCGAGAAGTGCAGGTGGTAGTTGCCGGGGCCGGCGTTTCCGGTGTCTCCGACGTAGGCGATGACCTCGCCCTGGCGCACCTGTTTACCTTCAGTTAGACCATCAGCGTAGCGCGCGAGATGCGCGTAGTAGAAGATCAGTTTTTGGTTCGCACTGAGTTGGTAGATCGTGGTGCCGCCGCGTTCGCTTTGCCAGAGTTTTTGGATTTGCCCGTCAGCAGCGGCCAATACGGGTGTTTCGGCCGGGGCCATGATGTCGATCGCATCGTGCGTTCGGCCTTCAGAGCGGCTCGCGGTAAACGTGTCGATCAGTTGGTCTGGTCTTACGCCCGCGACGGGAATGATCAGTGGCGTTATGTGAGTGACCGGTTGGGCCACTGGTGCCACTGGTTCTGAGACCGCAGGAGCCGCAACTGTTTCGACCGGAGGGGGAATTACTTCGGTTGTTGAAGGGGATGAAACACGGCCCGTTCCCAGCCACATCATGGCCACGAACGCCAATAATAAAACCAAAAACAACACTTGCAACCGGTTCATCACCGGTTACATAGACAACTAACGTTCCAGACCGAGCGGCAGAAGCGGCCGCGGGGCGGTTCCGCCGAAAAACCAACTGGCGCCGACGCGAAGTCGATGATGCCAAGTGGGCAGGCGCGAGGTGTAAAGCGCGAAGCGTGCCTGCCGCGCGAGCGCGCCGCCGAATGCTTTTCCGCCGGTGAGGACTGCGGCGCGTTCCGTACCAAGACTGATCGCCTCGCCGATCTCCTCAAAATGTTTTGAGTGGAGTTCTTTGTTTTCGAGGAAAGCCTTCACGTTGCGGCCGGCGAGAGTCGCTTGTTGAAACGCGAGTTGCGCCGTGCCGTGCAGCGTCGGATCGGCGTCGGGATAAAACGCGATGTCGCCGAGCGCGAACACGTTGTCGCGTTGCGAGAGTTGCAAGGTTGGTTGGACCATCAGCAAACCGCGCTTGTTTTTTTCAGCGTCGAGGCGTTCGATCAGCGGGTTCATGCGAACGCCGCCGAGCCAGACAACGGCCGACGTTTTGATTTGTTCCTGGTTGCCTTCGTGTTCGAACGTGACGCCGTCGCGGGCGACGTTAACCACGCGCGTGAGCGTGTGCACTTCGACGTGCGACTCGAGCAAGGCTTCTTCGACGAGCTCGCGGATCTGTTGGCCCATGCCGGGCACGACGCGATCGCCCATTTCGAGTAACATGACGCGCGGCTCGCCGTGCAGCGCACGTCGTTTGAACGCATCGACGAGCAGATCTGACATCTTGGTCGAGAGCTCGCAGCCGCTGGCGCCGGCGCCGACGAGCGCAAACGTGAGCTCGCGTCGCACGTCCTGCGGCGGCATCTCGGGTGGAATGCGATCGAGCGCATCGACCATCAGGTGGCGCAGGGTGTCGGCGTGTTCGATCTTGCGGAAGGGCAGGGCAAACTCTTCGGCGCCGGGTACGTTCGCGTAGTTTGTAACGCCGCCGGCGGCGAGAACGAGAACGTCGTAGTTCAGCGGTTCGCGGTTTTCGAGCTCGACGGTCTGCGCGTTGAAATCGACGTTCGTGACGCGGGCGACGACCAGATTTACGTTGTTGTCGAGCAGTTCGTCGTAGCGCGGGCCGATGTGCCAGGCCTCGACTTCGCCGCTGAAATACTCGTAAAGCATGGGCGTGAAGACGAAGTGGTCATCGTCGGTGACCAGGGTCACGTCCGCGGAACCTGCGAGTTCGAGGGCGGTGAAGAGTCCTCCGAACCCCCCACCCACAATCACGACCTTTTTTTGCGCCATGCGGGGATAGTACGCCGAAGGCGTTGACTAATTCCAGCCCAGCAACGCCGAAGGCGTTGACTAATTCCAGCCCAGCAACGCCGAAGGCGTTACCTAATTCCAGCCCCACAACGCCGAAGGCGTTAACTACTTCCAGCCCCGCAACGCCGAAGGCGTTAACTAATTCCAGCCCGGCAACGCCGAAGGCGTTAGCTAATTCCAGCCCAGGGTTGGCACAACCCTGGGTACAAAGCAAAACAGAGGAGAGCAACGCTGAAAGCGTTGTCTAGTGCGCCTTAGCCAACGCTTTCAGCGTTATAAAACGGTAGTCTTGTCTGAACCCAGGGTTGTCGCAGACTCCAACCCTGGGCTGGAATTAGTTAACGCCTTCGGCGTTTCCCGTTAGCGTTACCCTGGGCTGGAATTAGATAACGCCTTCGGCGTTTCCCGTTAGCATTACCCTGGGCTGGAATTAGTTAACGCCTTCGGCGTTACCCGTTAGCGTTACGCTGGCGTAACGGGTTAGCGGCTCGCACACGCCCGCTTCTGAAGCTGAACTGGACACTCCAACCCTCGCATGTTAAATTGAACGCCGCTTTTTAAGTTTAGCGGTTGCCGCGTTTTAGCGGAGTTGACTGCGGTCTGGGAGGGCCATTACAGCAAGTGGCGTTAGCAAAAGAAACGAAAGAACAGATTGTGTCTGACTTCCGTACCCACGAGGCCGACACGGGTTCGCCTCAGGTACAAGTTGCACTACTCAGTAAGAGAATTAACGAACTAACCGAGCATTTCAAGACCCACAAAAAGGACAATCATTCGCGACGCGGCCTGCTGAAAATGGTCTCACAGCGACGAAGTCTGCTGGATTACCTGAAGCGTACAGACATTGAACGCTATCATGAGGTAGTGAATCGCCTGGGTCTGCGCCGGTAGCAGCTTCGCAAACAGCTAAAGCGAGAGAGATCTTCGAGTCTCTTTTTACCAAGCCCACGTCTATCGAAGAGCTTGTGGCAGTGCCGAACGTGACGGCGATTGACTGGAAACAAGCAGACGTTACGGCCCCGGCTTACGAGCATTCAGGCGGCATGAGCTTCACGGTTCGAGAGGCTCGTGCCGCCTTTGTAGTTTTGCCACCGCTTCACGTTGGCGGCAGTCAAACAGATTTACCAAGCATCAGTGCTTGCCCCAAAAACAGCGAGCGGATGAGACGCCCGCGACCTGAAGGTAAGCTTCAGGTGTGAATGTCCGAAGGAGACAAAACAAGATGCCAGAAAAGAAATATCTCAAAGAATCAATCAAACTAGGCGACAAGGAGTTGAGCGTTGAAACCGGCCGGGTTGCCAAACAAGCTGACGGGTCATGTGTGGTCCGTTATGGCGACACGATGTTGCTGGTTGCTGCCGTTGGTGCTCCTACCCCGCGTGAAGGTATTGATTTCTTTCCACTGACAGTTGAATATCGCGAATCCAACTACGCCGCCGGACGTATTCCCGGCAACTACTTCCGGCGCGAAGGCCGTCCTAATGAAAAGGAAGTCCTGACCAGCCGCTTGATCGACCGGCCCTGCCGCCCACTCTTCGCCGACGGCTATCGAAACGAAACCCAGGTTATCGCGAGCGTCATCTCCGCCGACGAGGAAAACAACCCCGACGTGATCGCGATCACCGGAGCGTCGTGCGCACTTTACCTCTCAGACATTCCGTTTCTGAACCCGATTGCCGGCGTTCGCATCGGATTGATCGAAGGCCGTTACATCGTGAACCCGACTTACGACGAAGTGCGCGAGTCGCGTTTGAATCTCGTCGTCGCGGGAACCGAAGAAGCGATCGTGATGGTTGAGGCGGGCGCCACCGACATCTCGGAAGAGATCATGGTCGAGGCCCTGATGTTGGCCCACAAAGAGATCAACCGGCTGTGCCGCTGGCAGAAAGAGCTCTACAAAGCCCTCGAGATTCAGAAACGCGAAGTCACTCCCGTCGTGCACGACGAAGAGATCACGCGTGAAATTACCGAGAAGTACAGCGACCCGCTTCGCGCCGCGCTCGATACTTCGGCCCAGGAAAAACGCGCCAGCTACGCCGCGGTAGACGCGCTGAAGAAAGAAGCGATCGATTCGTACCCGGAAGATCAACCGGAAAAACGGCAGATGGCGAAGCTGGTCTTCGACCATTTGAAAGAAAACATCTTCCGCGACGATATTCTGAACAAACGCCGCCGCCCGGATGGCCGCCGGTTCTCCGAGATCAGACCGATCACGGCGGAAGTCGGTTGGCTGCCGCGCGTTCACGGCTCGGCGCTTTTCACGCGCGGTGAAACGCAAGCGCTCGTTTCCACCACGTTGGGAACAAAAGAGGACGAGCAGTTCGTCGACGACCTGGAAAAAGGCGAAGTCAAACGCCGCTTCCTGCTGCACTACAACTTCCCGCAGTATTCAGTCGGCGAAGTCGGCCGCTTCGGTTCGTCGAGCAGACGCGAGATCGGCCACGGCGCGTTGGCGCGTCGCGCGCTCGAAACCGTGCTGCCCGATGACGCTGATTTCCCGTACACGCTTCGCGTCGTTTCAGAAATCACGGAATCGAACGGTTCGTCGTCGATGGCTACCGTTTGCGGCGGCACACTCTCGCTGATGGATGCGGGCGTTCCGCTCAAAGCGCCGGTTGCCGGTGTTGCGATGGGACTCGTGATGGAAGGAAACAAGTACGCGATCCTGACCGACATCGCGGGCGCCGAAGATCACTACGGCGACATGGACTTCAAAGTCGCCGGCACGCGCAACGGCATCACGGCGTTGCAGATGGACATCAAGATCGCCGGCATCAACGCGCAGATCATGGCCGAAGCGCTCGAACAAGCGAAGAAAGGCCGTCTCTACATCCTGGGCGTGATGGAGAAGACGCTCGCCGAACCACGCGAGGAGATCTCTTCGTTTGCGCCGCGCATCATCCAGATCAAGATCAACCCCGACAAGATCCGCGACGTCATCGGACCAGGCGGCAAAATCATTCGCTCACTCGTCGAGGAGACGGGAGCGAAGATCGACGTCTCTGACGACGGTACGATTTCGATCGCGACTGCCAGTGGCGAAGCTGCGGACGCGGCTGTCAATCGCATTCGTGGTCTGACGGCCGAAGCCGAGGTGGGCCAAACGTATCTCGGCACCGTCTCGCGCATCGTTGACTTCGGTGCGTTCGTCGAGATCTTTCCCGGCACTGATGGTCTGTTGCACATTTCCGAGATCGCGGATCGCCGCGTGAAAGACGTGCGCGACGAGTTGAAGGAAGGACAGCAGATCCTGGTGAAGTGCATCGGCCGCGAAGGAAACAAGATCAAGCTCTCGCGCAAGGCGGTGTTGCGTGACGAGAATCGCAAAGCCGAAGCCGCGAGTCCGAGCGAAGCCGAGTAATTGGCCCAGACTGTTGGTCCCTTAGTGGTCCATTCCGTCCAGTTTTTAGAAGCAGTTTCTGAAAGCTGGACGGATTTTGCTGTCTAAGTCCAGAAAATGGCCAGTTTCAGGGCATTCCCTCACGGCCCTGCGTTTGCAGCAATAACGGCACCTCGGAGTGTCATACAGTGCGGGCGTAAGCAGTATCTACGCGAAACCAGCCGTGCCTCTTTTATACCCCTTCGAGATGTTCCTACTTATCCAGGCGGTTCAGCACAGGCGAAGAAAACAGGATTGAAGCGCTGGAGTCTGCGGGTCATTAGCACTCTTCTTTGTATTGAAACAGTATGAACTTATCCCCTTTTAAAACCGTGAGGAGATCTCCCCGACGCCATCGCGCCGTATGCGCGGTTATCGCGTTCGCTTTAGTCACGTCGTTTTTCACCGCGAGCTCCGTCCACGCTGATTCAGTGCGCATTAACAACGTGGTCCAGACGCTGAGCAGTAATCAAGGTCCAGCGGATCTGAAGCTCGGCGCGATTACCACGACGCAGGACCCGGGCTCGAAAACTCCCAAGACTTCCACCACGACAAACGGAACAGTTGAGTCGCCCGTTGTGGCCGGCGCTGCGAAACCCGATGGAGCCGGCGTGCAAGTGGTTCAGGACCCGCAACAAATCGGAGTTGAAGTAATCGAAGAGGCGGAAGTTGAAGGCACGATTTGCGATTGCGGCGAGCTGCTGCTCCCCGGCGGCGCGTTTCCGAAATGGCCGTTACTCTTTTTAACCGCGGTGCCCCTCGTTTTCATCCACGATTGTGAAACGTGCGATACGCCTCCGGAAGCAAACCCGACGCCGACGCCGACACCGAATCCCACACCAACACCGACTCCCGAACCGGCGTCGCTGCTGTTGCTGGGCACCGGATTGCTGGCTACGGGAGCAGGCCTGAGACGACGGAGGAACAGAAAATCGTGTTAACACGCAGATTCATCCTCAAAGATTTCAAGTTCGTTTCCGCCGCACTGCTGGCGTTGTTGTTTGTCTGCGTCTGTTCGTCGCCGTCTGTGTTTGCGAAGACCAAGAGAGCCAGGTTCGGCACGATGAAGATCATGACCACGCCCGGCGGGCTGCTGCTCACGATCGATGGAAAGGCACACGGCGAGACGTTGACTGAGTATCGCTCATTCGATCTCGAGCCCGGCGTGCATAACGTGGTCGTTAAACTTCCGAACGGCAGTTTGTGGACTCGCGAGATCGAAGTACCGGCCGGACGCATCAAGTGCGTCGTGGTGAATTACCGGCCACTGCCGGCGCCGCCGAAGTCTCCGTGTCCGTTCCCGGTTAACGTTTCGGCGCCGAAGTCTGTCGGCGAAGGCGAGATCATTACTTACGCGGCAGACGTTTCGTACGCCGGCACCGCGGGTCTGAAATACAACTGGACCATCAGTCCCTCGTCGGCGCACATCATGAGTGGCGCTGGTTCCCCAACGATTACAGTTGATTCCACCGGCTTCGGCGGTCAACGCATCATCGCGACGTTGTCTGTCGACGACGGCTCAGCCGATCCGATGTGCATGCAGACTGCGCAGGCAGTTTCCGTAGTTGCGGCCATGGAGAAGAAGATCCTCGTGGCGCGCGAGTTTGACGAGTGCGACAACTGCACGTTCGACGATCAAAAAGCGCGTCTCGATAACCTGGCAGTTGAGCTGCAAAACGATCCCGCGACGATCGGTTACGTGATCGCGTACGGCGGCCGCACGAGCCCGATCGGACAGATCGACCGGCTCATGACGCGCGCTCGCGATTACCTGACGAACGAACGCGGTATCGATGGTTCGCGCATCGTGATCGTTAACGGCGGCTTCCGCGAGAGCGACAGTGTTGAGCTTTGGATCGTTCCGCGCGGCGCAACCCCACCGCGTGCTACACCGACGGTTCAGGCCGGCGAAGTGAAGTCGAACGCACCGGCGCGTCGTCGTCGCGGTTGAAACTCAACCAAACCCGAGTACAATGGGGTCTCGCACGAGAGACCCCTTCCCCTTTTTAGCCCCTGCATTTAAGCCCCCTGAAATTGGCCCATAACAAGGAGGAACCGTCATGGCCGAAGAAGGTGGCGGAGGTGGCAGTGCGGGCATCGTCGCGATACTGGTGATTTTTGTGATCATCGTGCTGGCAGCGCTATTCGTTTTTAGAGGGCGTTTATTTGGAGGCGGCGGAACACAGAAAATCGACGTGAATATTTCAACCCCGAGCAAGTAGCAAAGCTCGCGTAATTTGGCCACAGGTTACACGGATGACAATCGGTGTAATCTGTGGCTATATACTGTCCGCAATGCCTGCACCTAACATCGACACTATCGTTTCCCTCGCCAAGCGGCGGGGCTTTGTCTTTCCGTCCTCAGAGATTTATGGCGGGCTGGGGAGCGCGTGGGACTATGGTCCGCTCGGCGTCGAGCTATGCAACAACGTCAAGCAATCATGGTGGCACTGGCTGGTTTATGACCGCGACGACATCGAAGGCGTCGACTCGTCGATCATTCTCAACCGGCTGGTGTGGAAGTATTCGGGTCACGAAGCGACGTTTCATGACCCGCTCGTCGATTGTCGCGAGTGCAAGTTCAGAATGCGCGCCGACAAGATCGAGGGGAAATGTACTAACTGCGGCTCCGCGAATCTTACCGAACCGCGTTTTTTCAACATGATGTTTCGCACGACGATTGGCGCCGCGGCAGAAGAAGACGATCCGGCCGCGCTTGCGTACCTGCGTCCGGAAACTGCGCAAGGGATCTTCATCAATTTTTTGAACGTGCAAACGACAATGCGGCGCAAGATACCGTTTGGGATTGCGCAAGTCGGTAAGTCGTTTCGCAACGAGATCACGCCGGGCAATTTCATCCTGCGCACGCGCGAGTTTGAGCAGATGGAGATGGAGTATTTCGTCAAGCCGGACGCGGAGCATCTGAAACTCGTCGACGAGTGGGTTGAGGCGTATCTCGAGTGGTTCAAAGGCTTGGGGATCAGTGGCGATAACCTGCAATTAAAAGAGGTGCCCGCGGTCGAGCTCGCGCACTATTCGAAGCGGACTGTCGATATCATGTACCGCTATTTTCCTGAACGCGCGGAAGAAGAGCGGCAGTGGGAAGAGTTGATGGGGATTGCCTACCGCACGGATTTTGATTTGCGCGCGCATTCGAGCAAGGTGACTGACGCGGAGGGGCAGCGCATGAACCCGGATGCGACTGACGACCTTTCATACTTCGACGAAGCAACGAAGCAGCGTTTTTATCCGCACGTGATCGAGCCCGCGGCGGGCGTGAATCGCACGGTGCTGGCGGTGTTGATGGATGCTTACTCGGAGAAGACTAACGATAAAGGCGAGACGAGAGTGATTCTGAAGCTGAGTCCGCAGCTTGCTCCGATCAAAGCCGCGATTCTACCGCTGGCGAAGAACAAACCTGAGATCGTCGGCATGGCGAAAGCGATCAAGCGTTCGTTGCAGCCGGTGCTGCGCGCGGTTTACGACGACACGGGTGGAATCGGAAAGCTGTATGCGCGGCAGGATGAGATTGGGACGCCGATGTGCGTGACGGTGGACCATCAATCGTTGGAAGACGAGGCCGTGACCGTGCGCGATCGCGACACGTGGGAACAGGAGCGAGTGAAGGTTACGGAGCTGGCGGAGTATTTGCAGCGCCGCCTGAAAGCAGCGGCGCCGTTGCAACCGATTGCCGGGAGTTCGGCTTTGGAGATTTAGGTTTATGCCTGTCGTTAAGAAAAGAAACGAGCAAACTGAGACTCGTCTGTTACTTGAATCCGAAGATCCGGTCGAGCTGCCTCCCGCGGAGATCGACGACAACGCGGTGCTGGTTCAGTTTGAGAAGTTCAAGCCTTACACTCCTGAGTTACTCGAGACGCTTCGCGCCGGGACGGTCGCGGAACCTGTGCCGGTGATGATCGACGGTTCGACGTTCGCCGTGCACGGGCCGACGCGTACGTTTTGGGTCAAGCTCTGGCATGCCGCCGGTACCGAGCTCACACGGATCGATCGCGCCCAGGTAATTAGCTGCTTGCCTTCCACCCGCGGCGTTCAGGTTCTGATTGAAAATGCAGAAGAGTCTTGATCTGGCGCGGGCGGTTCGCGACGCCGGTGGTCGCGCGCTGCTCGTCGGCGGCTGTGTGCGTGATGCGTTGATGGGCGTGCAGCCGAAAGATTGGGATCTGGAAGTTTATGGAGTCGCGCCCGAGCGGCTGCGAGAGATCCTGGACCAGTTTGGGCCGGTCAACGTCGTCGGCGAAGCGTTCACCGTTTACAAGCTCGGTGCGGATCTCGATGTTTCGATCCCGCGGCGCGAGCGAAAATCGGGACGCGGTCATCGCGGGTTTGTGATCGAAGGCGATCCGGCGATGAGTATTACCGACGCAGCCCGCCGGCGCGATTTCACGATCAACGCGATTCTCCAGGATCCACTCACCGGCGAAATCATCGATCCGTTTGCGGGGCAGCGCGATATCGATCAGGGCGTGCTGCGCGCGGTTTCAGCCGAGACTTTTCCCGAAGACAGTCTGCGCGTTTTGCGGGCGGCGCAGTTTGCCGCGCGGTTCGAGTTTCGTGTCGAGCCGGAAACGGTCGAGCTTTGTCGCAGCATCGATCTGACGGATTTGCCGGCGGAGAGAATCTGGGGTGAGTTGGAGAAGCTGTTGCTGCGCGCGCGGCAGCCGTCGATAGGACTCGGCTGGCTGCATGCGTTGGGTGTGTTGGAAAAACTGTTTCCGGAGATCAATGCATTGATCGGCGTGCCGCAGGATCCCGAGTGGCATCCCGAAGGCGACGTGTTTGTGCATACGCGACTAACGGTTGATCGGGCGCGGGAATCGATCGACGAGCTTTCTTATGCGCGCCAGGTCACGGTGATGCTGGCGGCGTTGGCCCACGATTTCGGCAAACCGGCGACGACGGAGTTCATCGAGGGACGTCTGCGTTCGCGCGGACACGAAGCGGCGGGCGTGTCGCCCGCGGAGTCGTTTTTGAATCGTATCAACGTTCACACGATCGACGGTTACGACGTGCGCGGGCAGGCGATCTCTCTCGTTCGCGAGCACTTGAAACCGGGCGAGTTTTTCAAGAAACGCGACGAGGTTGGGGAAGGAGCGTTTCGTCGTTTGGCGCGGCGTTGTGAGCCTGACTTGTTGTATCGCGTGGCGAAAGCTGATTCGTTGGGACGCAACGCGCCGTGGGTGCCGCAGGAAAAGTGGTACGGATCGGAAGCGCAGGAGTGGTTTATTCAACGCGCGCGAGAATTGGATGTAGCGCAACGCGCGCCGGATCCGTTGCTGCTCGGCCGTCACCTGCTGGCGTTGGGAGTCGGGCCCGGGCCGCGCGTCGGCGACATCACGCGCGCAGTTTACGAGATGCAGTTGGATGGACGCGTGCGCACTGTCGAGCAAGCGATCGAAGCGGCAAAGAAGCTAATCAGCGATTCGTAACGTCTGTGTGTATTTGTGGCTGTTGCTGCGTGAGGCAATGGATCGTGCCCATGCCCCAAACGAGCGGTTCGCAATTGATCGGGATTACCTGTCGATCGGGAAAGACGCGTTGGAGTGTTTCGTGCGCGCGCGCATCGTTGGCGTGGCCAAACACGGGCAGGACTACGACGTTGTTGGCGATGTAGAAGTTTGCGTAACTCGCGGGTAAACGATCGAGGTTGCGCACGCCGGTGCTTTCGCCGCCCACGACGCCGGGCATCGGCAGCGTGACGATTTCGAACGGACGATCGTTCACGTCGGTCATGTGTTTGAGTCGCGCGAGATTGTCCTGCAAGAGTTCGTAGTTAGCGTCTTGCGGATCGTCTTCCACCGCGCAGACGATCACGTTGGGCGCCACGAAGCGAGCGATATCGTCGATGTGGCCGTCAGTGTCGTCGCCCACGATTCCTTCACCAAGCCACAACACCTTCACGACTCCGAGATAATTCTTCAGATACGTTTCGATCTCTGCGCGGTTGAGGTATGGGTTGCGGTTCGGATTCAGCAGGCACTGTTCGGTAGTCAAGACGCAGCCATTGCCGTCGACCTCGATCGAGCCGCCTTCCATGACGATGCCGGGCGCGAAGCGCGGAAGTTGCAGGAGCGGCTCGAGTAGTTGCGGTATCCGATCGTCCTGTTTCAATGCTTCATACTTGTTGCCCCAGGCGTTGAAGATCCAGTCGTTGAAAGCGCCGGCGCCGTTGCTGGAGATCAGGAAGTTTGGACCGTAGTCGCGAATCCACGAATCGACTGTGGGGAAGTGATGAAAACGCACGTTTTGCGCCCCGGGAAACTTGCAGCGACGCCGCACGGTTTGCGCGCTCGTCTCATCATCCACGAGCACGTTGACGGTTTCGTGCGGCGCAAGCGCGGCGATGATCTCGAGATAGATCTCCTCTACCCGTTCGACGCGGTCAGGCCATGTTTCGGGATCTTTGGGCCAGGTCAGCCACGTGCCACTGTGTGGATGCCATTCCGCGGGCATGTAAAAGCCGAGTTCAGCCGGAGTTTTTTGCTCTGGTGCGGGCATGGACCTTCAGGAGCTGGCGGCCTTGAGCCGGAAATATCGATAGATGCCGATGAAACTGATCAGCACCCAGAAGACTTCCATCAGGAGGGCGGAAAGGTTGAAATCGACGAGTAGCGACACGACGATGAAACTCGCGCCGAGCGCGTTCAGCAGGGAATAAGCGAGATCGTCGCTGCGCAGCCTGTTCAGTTGCAGCAACAGGTAGGTGATCATCAGCACGACGACGCCGACGTTGCCGACGAAATCCAGCAGCCCGTAGTTCATGCCTGATCACCGAATCTGAACCGCAGCCCGTCGTAAGCATCGATGCGCCGGTCGCGCAGGAAGGGCCAGTTTTGCCGCGTCTCTTCAATACGCGAGAGATCGCATTCGACGACCAGCACTTCCTCCTGATCGGCAGAGGCTTTCGCGATGATGCGGCCGAATGGATCAGCAACGAACGACTGGCCCCAGAAGGTCAGCTTGCCCTCGGGTCCGACGCGATTGACGACCACGACGTAAACGCCGTTCGCGATTGCGTGCGCGCGCTGAATCGTTTCCCAGGCTGAATGCTGGGCCTCGTTGACTTCGGGGTTCTCGTCCGGCAACCAGCCGATCGCGGTCGGGTAAAAGAGAAACTGCGCGCCGCCGAGCGCCGTCAGCCGCGCTGCTTCGGGAAACCACTGGTCCCAGCAGACGAGCGCGCCGAGTTTGCCGTATGCCGTGTCGTGAGATTTGAAGCCGAGATCCCCGGGAGTGAAATAAAACTTCTCGTAATAGAGGGGATCGTCAGGGATGTGCATCTTGCGATACTTGCCGGCGATTTTGCCTGACGTATCGATCAGCACGGCGGTGTTGTGATAGACGCCGGCCGCGCGCTTTTCAAAGAGCGACGCTACGATCACGATTTCTCTCTGTTTTGCCACCTTGCTTAACGCTTCCGTGGATGGACCAGGGATGGTTTCGGCAAGTTTAAAGAGCTCGATGTCTTCCGTTTGGCAGAAATACTGGGAGCGAAAAAGCTCCTGGAGACAGACGATCTGGGCGCCGCGTTTGGCCGCGTCGTTGATGCCGGCGATTGCTTTTTTGAGGTTGGTTTTCGGCTCCGGCTCGCACGTCATCTGCACCAATCCCACTGTTGTTACATTACTTGCGCGGCTCTTTTTCGGCATGGGGCGAGTATAACAAAGCGAGGCCGTTTGGACATTGCAGTTTCGACTTGAGTAAGATGTCCGGTCATTTTCAGCACCTTAATGAAAAGAGTAGGCAGATGATCGATTTTGAGTTGACTGAGGATCATAAAGCACTGGTGCAAACCGTGCGGGAGTTTGCGCAGAAGGAAGTCGCGCCACACATCAAGGAATGGGATGAAAAGCAGACTTTTCAGCCTTCGGTTTTGCAGAAGATGGCGGAGCTCAACCTGCTTGGGGTTTGTATCCCGGAGGAATACGGCGGGGCCGGTTTTGATTACATTTCGCTGGGGTTGGTTTGCGAGGAGTTGGAAGCGGTTGACACGTTCATGCGCGTAATCATGTCGGTGCACACGGGGTTGAATTCGTTGACGCTCTACACCTGGGGCACTGAAGAGCAGAAGCAGAAATACCTGGTGCCGCAGGCGAAGGGTGAAAAGATCGCCACCTATGGTTTGACGGAACCGGGCGCCGGTTCTGACGTGGTGGGCGCGCGTTCGACCGCGCGTCGCGAGGGAAACGAGTGGGTGTTGAACGGCGAAAAGATGTGGATCAGCCTCGCGGACCTCGCCGACAATTTCCTTTTCTTCTGCTGGACGGATGAAGAGAAGCGCCGCAACCGGGATCACACGGGCATGTCGTGTTTTATCGTCGAGCGGAGCATGAAGGGATTTTCTTCGGGCACGATTCACGGGAAGCTCGGCATCCGCGCCGGGAATACGGGTTATTTTTCGTTGCAGGACGTGCGCGTGCCGCAGGAGAACATGGTTGGTGAAGAGGGCGAGGGTTTTAAGATCGCGATGTTCGCGCTCGAGCAGGGGCGTTACACGGTAGCGTCGGGGGCGACCGGAGTGATTCGCGCTTCGCGTGACGCGTCGGTGGCGTATGCCAACACGCGCGAGACGTTTGGCACGAAGATTGGGAACCATCAGCTAGTGAAGCAGAAGATCGCCGAGATGGAAGCTGACTACCAGATGAGTCACCTGCTTTGGCTGCGGGCCGGTTATTTGAAAAATACCGGCCAGCCAAACGCGAAGGCCACGAGTCTCGCCAAGTGGCAAGCCACAACGCGGAGTGAGAAGGCGGCATCGATGGCAATTGAAGTTCATGGCGCTAATGGTTATTCGAACGATTATCCGGTTGAGCGTTACCTGCGTAATTGCAAGGCCGCGATCATCTACGAAGGAACGCGTGACATTCATACCTTGATGCAGGCGGACTGGGCCCTCGGCCTGAAGCATGAGAAATCCGCGCGCTGCACGCTGCCCGTCTGGAAAAAATAATCACGCTTAGCGAACGCCTTCGGCGTTCCATCGTTTTTTGCCTCGTGTTCCCAGGGTTGAAGCAACCCTGGGCTGCAATTAGTCAACGCCGTTGGCGTTATATAGCAGTTTCAGAATTCCACCAACGCAGTTGGTGGTGATTTTACACCGACCTACTGCACGAGGAAGACGTCCCAGGCCCAGCGGGCGACTTTTGCCGAAGGGGTGTCTTTGATTTTTGCGCGGTACTTGAACTGGTTGCCGAATTCGTCGGCGCGGTTTGATTGTTTGAAGTCCAGCTCGAACGCGCTGACGTTCAACGCCGGGAGCGTGTGTAGCTCCTCCGGCTCGGACACGCCGTTGTGATTCGCGTCCTGCCACAAACGCAGACTGCCAAAGACCGCGTCACGCTGGTCCAGCAGGCCATCCCCGTTCCCACCGTTCGCCGCCTTGTCAAACTCCGCGAGGGCCAGGAAACCGTTCTTGTTACTCGCCGGCGGCTGCGGCGTGAAGTCTCCAAAGAGTTCGGCGCCGTTATCAATGACGCCGTTGCCGTTGCGATCGAGCGCCAGCCACGCGTCGTCCGTACCCGCACTGGTCCAACCCAGTTTTTCAGCGACGCCATCACTGTTCAGGTCAAACGCGACGCCGTTAACCGCCGCCGTCAGGTTGATCCCGTCGCCATTGATATCGACGACGATCGGAGAGCCGACGCAGCCACTGCAACCGCCGCAAGTACACGCGCTGAGGTCTACGTCACCGCCATACCGCAGACACCGGCTGGCAAAGGCGAGGCTACACGTTTGACTCGTCGAGGGACAGCACAGGCCCGTACCATTCGGTACTGTGCCGAGCGGACAAAGACCACTAATACTCACCGTGCAGGTGCTGCCCGCACTCGCCAGATTGCAGGTGAAGTGTTCGCCGTTGACGTCGCGCCACAGATTGCCGCCCGTCACGTTAGTAGCGATAGAGGCCACAAATACGCTCAGCGAGACGTTTGCGCTCGAGCCGCAACTCGTTCCCAGCAAACACGACGAGAACGCCACGCCCGTGGCCGCCGCACACGAGATGGCCGTGCCCGCTGGTCCGGTGCGGCTCTCGACTTTCAAATCCTTGGTGGCGATGTGCGAGAAGAAAAACGAGAAGTTGTCGAGCGTGCCCTGATCGAAAGCCGCGAAGTTGCGGACACTCACGTTACAACGCTGAGAGCCGTCCAACAGGCGGCTACAGGTGCCGGTGAACTCCGCGGAGCCGATATGCTCGCCGGAAGCGTGCTCGGCAATATCCGAGCTGAACCAGAAGGGAAGCGGCGTTGATACGGCGTACACCACGTCAGACGAATCAACTGTGATTGAGTCAGTCGTTGAGTCCGTCTCGACGGATGGCATCGTCTCGTCGAGCGAGGAGGATTCATCAACAGACGCCGCTAGTGACGTGTCCAGTGCTGACGCCTCAATTGATGACGCCTCAACCAAGCCCGACTCGCGCGCTGACGTCTCGCGTCGTGTTATACCCCTATACGGCGGACGTTTCTCTTCCCAAACGCGGTTCAGCCCGTTCACGACGCCGTCCCAAAACTCCGGCGCAACGTCCTCGCCCGCCCGCGGCGCGTGAAAAAGCGCGATCGCCCGGTAAGTCCGCGCTTTACCTTCCAGCCGCACCGTGACCTGGTACGACGTGTAGCTCGCAATGTCGTAATAACGCGCAGGCTCGAAGTTGAACACATCGCCCACAGTCCATTGCGGATCGAACACCGGCGCATACTGACCGCGCGCCCAACTCGCCACAAACATACTCTCCTCCGGTCCCTGATCCATCGAATGACTGCCATGCATCAACGACACGATCTCACCCGTCGGAAGCGTCACCAGCTCCGCACAACGGCGCCCGACGATCTCCGGCACGTCACCCGAGCGAAAGTCAGTCAGCTCGAATGCCAGGTTCGCTTCCGGTCGCAAGGCTCGCTGAAACGGTTCATTGTCAAAAATCTGAGCGGCGGCGTTGTAAGTCTCCAGCTTGCGATACGTATCCCGGATTAGTTTCTCCTGCGCCGTAGCCGCGCGCACCTGCGCCACGGCAGACAGACAAGACACACAGATGAGGAAAAGAAGACAGTTGATTATTTTCATGAGGATCTCCTACCTGGTTAATTCACGTTCGATGAGGTTTTGAAAATCCGTGAAGCTGAGCGCGCCTTTCACGACCCGCCCGTTGATCAAAAAACTCGGCGTGCTGTCGATGCGATAACGCCGCGCAACTTCTATATCTTTCACGATTGCCAAGCGAGGCCGCTCAGACGCGAGACAACTCCGAAACTTCTCGCGCCCCAGCCCGAGCCGCGCGGCGATCTCGTCAAACACGCCGGCCGACAAGTTGCGCGAAGCAAACAGCTCGTCATGAAACTGCCAGAAACGATCCTGCTCGCCCGCGCAGTACGCCGCGCGCGCTGCCGGCAACGAATTCCGATGACCCTCTGACGGCAGGTGCTTGAAGACGAGCCGCACGTCGTCGCCATAACGCTCGACGACCTGCTTCAACGTCTCCTGCACCTGCTGACAGAACGGGCACTCGAAATCAGAAAACTCGACGATCGTCACGGATGGTTTCGCTGCCCCACGCACAGGCGAACCACCGTCGTCCAACCCCGGCCCAAGAGCCGGCGCAACGAGATTCACCGTCACCGCAAACTTCCGCTTCAGCGTTTCGAGCCCCGCGCGGTAATGCTTCATCCGGGCCTGGTTTTCCAGGTCGAGACGCAGCCGTTCGCGCGCTTCATCCGGACTCATCGACGCGAAGAACGATACGTTCTGCGCATACGCCTCTTCGACCTGCGCTCGTGAAACCGTGATCTCGCCTTGCGTTAACCGCCGGCGCAATTCGTCCGCAGAGACACCCTGCGCTCGTGCCTCAGTCTCCAGAATCTTCGTGGTGATCAAATTGTCGAGCGCGACTTTTCTGATCGCATAAAGCTGCTGTTGCAAAGGCAAGACGGTTGGACCAACGGCTTCGTCAACCTGCCGCAACGTGATCTCCGCGCCGTTAACTGTTGCGACCACCGTTTCCGGCGTTTGCGCGAACGTCGTGAGGCGTAACAGCAGGACAAGAAACACAACTCTCCCCGGTGAGGATAAAAATCTCATCAATAATTTTCTCCGTTATGAAATTTCTTGAGGGGGTTGGCGAGAGTGACTTTAGGTGGATCGCTGTTGTGAGTCAATAGAAAATGCTTTACGAAAATGGCTAATGCTTTACGAAAATGGCTGAATGCTTGCGATAGGCCGTTGGCGTCAGGCCATAACGCCGCTTGAAGTACTGAACGAAGTGGCTCATGGACGTCAAACCCGATTCGCTCAATACCTCTTTGATCGTCATAAACGTCGTTCGCAACAACACCTCCGCTCGCTCCAGCCGCCGCTCTCGTAAATACTCTGTCACCGTCACGCCCGTCTCCTCTTTAAACAGATGACGAAAACGCGACGCAGACAAATTCACCCCGGCCGCGAGCCGCGCAGTGTCCCACGCGCGGGAAACGTCAGCCTCGATCTGTTCGATAACCAGTTTGACTCTTCGATCCATAGTGAGGACTTGAAACGAAGCTGAGGAGGGCGAGCGAGATTACCACAAACCTCTCGCCCTCTGTTAGTATGAACGCGAATTCTTCACGCATAATTGAACTAAATCACTGCATGATCAGGAGAAACTGAAACGAATGGGCGACGACCTAAGAACAGAGCGCGAGCTGTCCCTGGATTTCTTGCGCGTGTGCGAAGCGGCGGCGATTTCGGCGGCGCGGACGATGGGCCAGGGCGATCGCAAGTATTCCGATCAGGTGGCAGTCGAGGCCATGCGCGAAGTGATGGATACCGTGCCGATGCGCGGCCGAGTGGTGATTGGCGAAGGCGAACGCGATGAAGCGCCGATGCTTTATATCGGCGAGGAAGTCGGCGGCGGTTTCGGCGTCGGCGAGGAGATTGCGGAGTCGTGCCCCGAGATCGATATCGCGGTCGATCCGCTCGAAGGCACGAACCTCTGCGCGCTCGGCGCCAATAACGCGATCGCGGTGCTCGCCGCAGCGGAACGCGGCGGACTGCTCAACGCGCCTGACATCTACATGGACAAGATCGTCGTTGGTCCGTCGTCGCGCGGCGTAGTGGATATCGACGCGCCGGTCAAAGACAATCTCAAGAACATCGCGCGCCGCCTCGGACGCGATATTGAAGACTTGACCGTCATCGTGCTCGATCGCAAGCGTCACAAAAAACTGATCGACGACGTGCGGGCCGCGGGCGCGCGTATTCGTTTGATTTCCGACGGCGACCTTTCGGCCGGAATTTCCGCCGCTGTTGCCGGCACAAACATCCATGCGTTGATGGGTATCGGCGGCGCGCCGGAAGGCGTGATCACGGCAGCGGCGATGAAGTGTTTGAACGGCGAGATTCAAGCGCGCCTCGTATTCGATCCCGAGCGTCTGGGCGTCGATCGCGACAAGGTGCCGCCGCGCGACGAAGTGCTGGATCGTTTGGCGTCGATGGGCATCAAGGATCCAAACAAGGTCTACGACACGGACGATCTCGCGCCCGGGAAGAAGATCATCTTCGCGGCGACTGGCGTGACAGACGGTGCTTTGTTGAAAGGCGTACGCTTCTTCGGCTCCGGCAAGCGCACTCATTCGGTGGTGATGACGACCGAGTCGCGGCACATTCGCTTCGTCGATACGCTGCACATCGAGGGCGGGCCGGATACGGTTATTCGATTTTAGCCACGGATAGACACGGAAAGACACGAACGCGACGATGTTTTCGGAAGCTCGCTACGTGCCGCAAGTAGTGAAGACGCGGCGGCCGCTGGTCTTTTGGGCCATCAGCGCGACCTTCGTAACGTTGCTGGTATCGCTGATCATCGTAGCGCCCTTGGCCGAGGCCGTCGGGCAGATGGATTTGGCGGACGGGATCTATCGCGCGTTCGCGCCGTTTTGTCACCAACTTCCTGAACGCTCCTACTTTATTGACGAACACAAGTTCGCGGTCTGTTCGCGTTGCACCGGAATCTATTTCGGTTTTGCGTTCACGCTGCTCCTGTACCCGCTCGTTCGCTCGCTCCGAAACGCCGCGTTTCCCGCGCGCTACTGGCTACTCTTAGCCACGCTTCCGCTCGCCATCGATTTCAGCCTGACCTTCTTCGGCATTTGGGAAAACACGCACACGTCGCGTCTGTTAACCGGTGTGTTACTCGGCGGCACGGCCGTGTTCTACGTGATGCCGGGAATCATCGATCTGAGCTTTAAAACCCGGCGCAGAACACCCGCGACCGAACCCCCACGCGCCACCTTCACGCTCGTTTCACCGGAGAGTATCGCCTCCGCCCCGAGCGACTACCGCCCCAAAAACGTGCAAAAGGTTTAGCAAAGCCGTCTCTTTTGTGGTCTGGCCACACAGTGAGCTACAATCTGGCGCTTTATTATGTTGCAAGCTCCGGCACCAACTCCCTGGCCCAGTCCCATCGGTCTCCCACCGCAGGATCTCTTTGAACGTTACTTCCACGACGGCGTTTACAAGACCTGGGGAAACATCAGTCCACTCTATCAACTCGACGCTTTCGACTGGACCATCCTGATCGTTTATTTCACGATTCTCGCCACGCTCGCGATCTACGGTTCGTATCGCATCAAGCAGGTGATCGACTTCTGGCGTTATCGCAAGTTTGTGCCCGAGCCCGCCGGCAAGTTTGCCGAAGCGGAGCTACCGCACATCACCGTTCAGTTGCCGCTCTTTAACGAGCTCTACGTCGTCGATCGATTGCTCAAAGCCGTCACGGCGATCGACTACCCGCGCGAGAAACTGGAAATTCAGGTGCTCGACGACTCAACTGACGAAACGGTGAAGGTCGCGGAAGCTGTCGTCCAGAAGTACGCCGCGCAGGGCTTCGACATTCAGTACATTCATCGCTCGGATCGCACCGGCTTCAAAGCGGGCGCGCTCGAGAACGGAATCAAGTGTGCGAAAGGCGAACTGTTTGCCATTTTCGACGCCGACTTCGTTCCCAAACCGGATTGCCTGCGCAAGCTCGTCGATTTCTTCACCGATCCAATCGTTGGTTGCGCGCAGATGCGCTGGTCGCACATCAACGGCCGTTACAACCTCCTGACGCGTTTGCAAACGATCATGCTCGACGGTCATTTCGTCGTCGAACAGACCACTCGCAATCGCACCGGCGGCTTTTTCAACTTTAACGGCACCGCCGGCATCTGGCGTCGCCGGGCGATCGAGATGAGCGGCGGTTGGCAGCACGACACGCTGACGGAAGACACGGATCTCAGTTTTCGCGCGCAGTTGATGGGCTGGAAGTTTGTTTACCTGCTCGACGAAGAAGCGCCGGCGGAGATTCCGGTCGAGATCAACGCGTTCAAGGCGCAACAACGCCGCTGGGCCAAGGGCGTGATGCAGGTTGGCCTGAAACTTTATCCGCGCATCTGGCTCGCGCCGCTGCCGTTGCGCGTGAAGCTCGAGATGTTTTTCCGTTTGACGGGAAACATCAGTTATCCGCTGATGATCGTGGCGAGCTTTTTACAGTTTCCGCTTTTGCTCGTGCGCTACAACCAGCCGTTTTATCACTTGATGGTGCTGGATCTGCCACTGCTGTTTTTCTCGTCGATCTCGGTCGTCCTGTTCTATGGCTCCGCGGTCTGGTATCTCGACAAAAAGCGCACGCCGCGCTTGCTCCACCTGCCGCTCGTGATGGGACTCGGCATCGGACTCGCCTTTTCAAACGCGCGCGCCGTGCTCGAAGCGTTGATGGGCGTGAAGTCGGAGTTTGTACGCACGCCGAAATACCGGGTCGAAGAGACGACTGACGCGACGTGGAAACGGAAGAAGTACAAACGCAAGCGCGGCTTGTTGCCATTGCTGGAGCTGGCGTTTGCGGTCTACTTCCTGCTCGCGATCACCTACTCCGCGCGCCTGCACATGTGGGGCACGATTCCGTTTCTGCTGTTATTTTTCTTCGGCTTTGGCTACATGGGTGTGATGAGTATTTTGCAAACCGCCAACGGTAAGCGCCTCGCTGCGCTCTGGCGTCCACTGAAGACTTAAGCCTCGTTCAACAACCAAAAGATTCGCTTTCAAGAAAGAAGGGAAGACATGTTTAGAATCCCCCTGCTGCTCCTCTTTATTCTGTCGATCTCTGTCGCCACCCTCGCCCAGTCGCAGGCCAACACCGGCAACATCGAAGGTCGCATCACCGATCCGAACGACGCGTCTGTTCCAAACGTGACTGTGACCGCGACTAATCTCGCGACCGGTCTAACCAAGAGTGCGCAAAGCAATGATGAAGGCGTCTATCGCATCGTCTTTCTTGCGCCCGGCACGTACAAAGTCGAAACGAATGGCGTACAGGGTTTTGTGCCCGCGAGTTTTACGAACGTCGTCGTGACGGTCGGCGGCCAGACGCCGCTCGATATTCAACTGGCGGTGGGAAACACGACCGTGACGATGGTCGACGTCGCCGCGGATGGACTGGTCGTGGAGACGACGCGCACTTCGATCTCCTCGGTCGTCAACGAACGGGCGATCGACAACCTTCCGGTCAACGGCCGCAACTTTCTCGACTTCGCCACGCTCACGCCGAGCGTCGTGCGCGATCCAACGCGCGCCGGAGACCTCGCGGTGGGCGGTCAGAAAGGCACCTTGAACAGTCTGCAAGTAGACGGCGCGGACAACAACAACACGTTCTTTGGACAGTCGTTCGGCCGCACCGGAACGCGCCCGCCGTACCAGTTTTCGGAAGAATCGGTGCAGGAGTTTCAGGTCAATCAGAACGGCTTTTCGGCCGAGTTTGGCCGAGCTGGCGGGGCGGTGATCAACGTCGTCACGAAGTCAGGGACAAACGATTGGCACGGCAGCGCGTTTGAGTTCTTCCGTGACGAAGCGCTGAACTCCAACACGCCGATCCTGACGGCGCGCAACGCGAAGCGCCCGAAGTCGCAGATCAATCAGTTTGGCGCGACGATCGGTGGCCCAATCAAGAAGGACCGCGCGTTCTTCTTCTTTGCCTACGACGGTCAACGCTCGAATATCCCGAACGTCGTCGATCCGCCAAACTTTTTCGCGCAGCCGGCCAATATTCAAAACCTGCTCGCGCCGTTTTTGGCGACTTACCAGATCGGCCGCGACCAGGACGTTTTCATGGCCAAGACCGATATCAGTCTGAACAGCTCAAACCAGCTCGTACTTCGTTTCAATCAACAGAACTTCACCGGCAACAACAACGAAAACGGCGGCCCGTTGAGTGTTGAAGAACATTCCGGCAACAGCGACACCGGCCCCTGCCAGCCTGCGCGAGTCCAGGGCTTTCACCAGTGCCGGCATATCGTACACGCCTCCCCGGCTTACGGCCACGAAGTAAGAATCCTTTTTCATCAGTTCAAACTGCCGCGGACCCATCATCTTGTGGCTTTGCGGTGTGTGCGGCGC
>Ga0207711_10001237_pt1 | contig 24210 bp, 18 predicted proteins | sample KBSS34metaG_FD_184401 | JGI IMG/M metagenome (GOLD analysis project Ga0207711, IMG submission 184401) | Switchgrass rhizosphere microbial communities from Kellogg Biological Station, Michigan, USA - KBS S3-4 metaG (SPAdes) (version 2) | ecosystem: Host-associated > Plants > Roots > Rhizosphere...
ACGATCTGCACACCTGTGGGGTCGAATTGCTTCAGGATCGTTGCCGCGGTTTCGAGTTCCTTGGCGGAGATCGGATGAGTCCATGACGACAATGGCAGGATGCAGTCGCGGTCGGCAGCAGCGGGAACCTGTCCCTCGGCGGACGCCGATGGCGGGGTGTTCTCGCCGAGGCCGAGATATTCCCTTCGGCCGGCGGATGGAGGCACGCTTCGCAGCTGCGCGAAGGACCGCGGACTGACCGCAGTACTGATATCGCGGTCTCGCCCGAGCCATTGGATGCCGCGGAAGTCATAGGCGGCTTCGTCGCTTGCCGAGGCTCGCTTCTGATAAGCGTCGACCGATGCCTGATCCATGACCAGCAGGTTGATCGGAAGACGCAGCATCGCACCGTCGGGCTCGAAGATCAGGTGCTTGACGACAGGCAAGCTCGACGCGAACTGGCCGAAGAGCTCTTCGTACAGTTGGTGAGACAGCCCCACGTCGAAGGGATACGTCGTGCGCTGGCCGCCTTCGACCTTCGAAATCGTGTCGCGAAGCGCATCGACCTGCTCGCCAATCTGTTTGGATGTGACTTTGAGCTTCACCGCATGCGCCGCGGATGGCGTCACAAGCATGGCGTAGACGTGATCGCCAACGATGGTCATGCGGTAATAGGCTTCGCCGTCCTTCAGGATCTTCTGAAGGTCGGGCAGCGGAATGGTGTCGCTCGAAACCGCTCGGAAGCGCGGGAAGCTCGAAAGCGCTGCCTGGGTGGTCAGCTGCTCCTTTTGCGAGGAGTCGAGGGTCGCACGAAGAACGCGGGCGCGCACCATTTCCTGCGGGCTCGGCTTGGCTAGATCCTGCAGCCTGGCAAGCTCAATGCGCGCGCGCTCGGCCTGCCTGGTGAGGGTGACCGACTGGCGGAATAACCTGGATGCTTCGTCAGTACCTCCGGTCAGTTCACGCGCGAGAACTGCCTGCGTCTGCGCGAGCCCCGGCCTGATCATCAGCTGCGTCGCCGCGAAAATTTCCGCATCGGCCTTGGGGTCGTCGCCTTTCTTCAGGAGCAGGTCAACATAAGGCCGCAGCACATTCGCGAAGCTCGGCGGAAGGTTGCTGGTATCGGGCTGCGAGTGGACGATGTCGCTGAACATGGCTTCCGCCGTTTGCAGCTGTCCGGAGCGTGCGAGATAGCCTGCCAGCCGCGCCTTGGAATTGAGCAGCACGGCGGTGCCGGGGTAGTTGACCTCGAGGAGGTTGACGGCGTCGCGGTACAATTTGTCCGCTTCCGCCTTGTCGCCGGCTTCTTCGGCGATGGCTCCGAGGTCGCCGAAAATCTGCGCCCGCATCCACAGAATCGAGGCGACCTTGCCGCCGCGAACGGCCTGAAGCTTGGCGTCGGCAGCGTGCAGTGCTTCTTGCGCGCCGGCTCGATTCCCGGTGAGCCGAAGTGAAGTGCCGCGCAGTTGCATCGCCTGCCCATCGAGGATTTGGATTTTCTCGGCGGGAAGCAATTCGTCGGTCGCCGCGCCCAGTTGTTGGCCGAACTTGGAATCTGCGTTGAGCCGCATGGCCATGGAAGAATCGATTTCCAGCTTTCCGGTGCCGGTGTCGTCGCTGACGAGTGATGCCTTCGGAAGAGGCTTGTCGAGCTCTTCCAGCGCAGCCTTGGGATCGACCTGATTCAAGTCATGGATGGCGCGGTAGTTGCGCAAGCGACGTGCAACGACCGGGTCGTTTCCAACCAACTGGGCGGCGCGGGAAAACAATGAGTCCGCTTCCGCAAAGCGGCCGAGGTTTGACTTCTGAAGTGCTTCATTGACCAGCGCCTCGGCACGATTGAGTGAAGTGTCGGCAGCACTGCTGCTCGCGGCTGCAAAGAATTCGGCCGCTTCGGCGTAACTGCCGGCATTATTGCGACGATAGGCCTCTTCCAAGGCCTTGTCCGGAGCCAGGGTTCCCGCCTGGACTCGAGCGAAGGCCGCCGGATCGCCCAGCCCGGTTGTGGCAATCGAAATTTCGCCTTTCGCCGGTTGGTCCTCGACCAAGCTCTTCAGACCCAGCTGGAGAGCGCTGTCATAACCGCCGAGGCCGTGGGCCGCGTACACCATATTGCCTTTGCGAAGCTCGTAGGCGCGATAGATTACGTCCGCCTCCCTGAGCTTGCAGTCGATCACATCCACGGCCCCGATGCCCGGAATGTTGCCGCGATGCGGGTTATCGCATTTGGCGCGAGCATCCCTGTCGGCGGCGATCCGCGCGGCTGCATCCCGAGTGTCGCGCACCTTGTAGAGCTTGCCGACGGCCAGAGCGGCATCGCGGCAGGTGATGGCATAGCCCGCGTCGAACATGCCGGTCAGTGCCTTGTCCGTGGTGAGGCTTTGGGCAGAGCAAAAACTCGTCCCCGAATTGCCGATGCGCCAGCTGTCGCGCACGCTGAGCGGCGTCGCTGCCCAGGTTGAGTTGGCGCCCGCCACCGCGACGGCCGCTGCTACAATCGCAATCGAAATCCTGCCCATCGGATCCTCCGATCAGTCGTTGGTTCCAGGGGTGTCGCTGGTGACCCCGAGACCGCCGCTGGTGACGGGTTGCTCGAAGTCGCTTTTCATCTGCACCGGCCCTGCGTTGATGAGGCCAAGAGCCGAATCGACGCCGGAATCGTCTCCTTCGCCATTCTTGTCGCCTTCTTTGTCGGCCTGTTTCTGCTGCTGTTCCTGTTGCTCCTGCTGCTGATCGATCGGATCGGGAGCGATGATTTGGCTTGGGCCAGTGACCTGCTGGATCGGCCCGAGGACCGTCTCCGAACCCTGAATCGCGGCCGGAGGCGTCGGGGGCGGCGGCGAAGGCGGTGGCGGCGAAGGCGGTGGCGACGGCGGTGGAGCTGGCGGAGGCGGTGGCGGCGCCGGGGGAGGCGACGGTGGCGGCGAAGGCGGTGGCGATGGCGGCGGCGCCGGAGGCGGCGACGGAGGCGGCGAAGGCGGGGGTGATGGCGGCGGCGCGGGTGGCGGCGAAGGCGGCGGCGACGGCGGAGGTGATGGCGGCGGCGAAGGCGGCGGCGAAGGTGGCGGCGAAGGCGGCGGGACGCTGCCAATCGCTGCGCCATTGATCGTCGATCCGTTGGTAAACGGTCCCAACGTGCGAGTTGCGCCCGCGAAGGCAGTGCCGGTGACGCTTGTGCCGTCCGCATTTACCTGTCGACCGTAAATGGTGACCGCGACGCCGTTCGCTCCGGCATTCTCGATGAACAGTCCGCGGTTGCCGGGCGTGATGCCGCCCATATCATTCGCGGTGCCGCTGTTCTGGACGAAGAAGGTGCTTCCGGGAATGGCAGTAATTCCGTTGGCGCCGACAAATCCAAGCGGGTTCGAAACGCCCCCATTGGTGGCAAGCGCCGTATCGCGGCCCGCGAAATTGGGATTGGACTCAAGCTGGGTGAGGATCGACTGGCTCGCGATCCACAAATTGGGCGCGTTAAGGAGCAGGTTGCCACCCAGTTTTCCTGCTGCGTCCGTCATGAGCAGGCTGCCGGTGTCGGTATTGACCTCTACGGCGTTGCCGGCGTCGAAAGTAAGGTTGTCGGACGTGCCGGCATCGGTCCAGCGAATGTCGCCCAGGATCTTGATCGATCCATTACTGGTTCCAACGAGGATGTGGCTGATCCCACCGCCCGGAGTCTGGCTCCCGTCGATGTGGACGTCACCAATGATGATGTCCGGTGTCGGTGCGTCGCTAACGGAGAAGGCGTTAAGGCTGATGCTCTTGGTTTGAATATCGCCGTCTTCGTTCAGCACGTAGGATCCAGGAGTCGGCGTCAGCCCTGCTCCGATGAACATCGGATTGTCGTTCATCGAATTGAGCGCAATGAACTGAGTGAATCCGGCTACCCCCAGGGACGCCCCATCTCCGACGTTCAAATCGGCTGACGACACGAAAATGGTCGATGCCTTGATGATGTCGAAGAAGGTCGCAGTTCCCGTCGCGCTGAAGAATGCAGTGCCGTTGGGGTCGGTCACCGTCGCGCCCTCAACCGTCAGGTTGCCGTCCGCGAAAAGGGTCAGCGACTTTCCTGCCGTCACGTTGGTCGCGGTGAGATTGCCGTCGGCGACCAGCTGGAGATCACCCGGGATATCGATGTCGCTGACGTCGGCGTCTCCCGCGAACTCACCAAACACGCTGTTGACGTTCAATTCCGCGTTGCTGTCGACGTCCGGCGCGAAAAACGTAAATGTTCCGATTGTGATCGTGCCGAGGCCATTGTCGTCCGACAGAGAGAGAAGCCCTTCGGAAAAGAGGTCGAGGTCTCCCGGAACGTTGATTTTGCCGCCATGGTCGGCGCTGACCTCTATCGTATTGCCCGACGAGAGAAACATATCGCCCGTTGAGCTCAGCGTATGTCCGTTGTCAGCCAGCAGCTTGATGTCTCCGATGCCGTCAACCAGATCGTCGAACAATGTTATGTCACCGCCGGTGAATGAGACGTCGCCCCCCGTTGCGCCGACGAGGATCGAGCCGTCTGCAACTCCGAACACTTCCGACGTAAAGGTCGCGCCACTAGGCGCCCCGATGTTGATGTTGCCAGTTCCTGGCGACCCGCCAACCTCGCCAAGGCCGTTGAATCCGAATCCTGCCGACAAAAAAATCTCGCCATTAACGACGGCAGCGTTTTGAGCTGCCGGGGCAAAGCCAATCGACCCGCCCAGCAGCATGGTGAGTGCGTTGTTCTTGGGGACGGCGACCATGTAAATGGTGTGATTGTCCGATAAGCCGACATTGGCCGGTCCGCCCGTCGTACCCGTGTGAACTATTCCGTTCCCGTCCGACGTGCCTTGATTGAGCGGAACCTCGATGTCGAAGAAGCCTTGGTTCAGCGACATGTTGACGGCATCGGCTGCGGCATAACCCGCAGATCCCTTGACCTGGACGTTTCCGCCTTGCTCGATACGAGGACCTACGAGCGCGACATAGCTGTTGCGCGCGTTGATTTGTGCACCGCTAGTGACCTGGATGCTGCCGGAGCTGGGTTGAGTCTTCGAGAATGAAGCGGTGAATCCGCTGGCGCTCGTCGAGAACCCGTTGGGGAGGTCGATCGAGCTGAGAAGCAGTCCGCCAACGTCGATGACGGCTCCGGATCCAACCAGGATTCCGCCGGGACTGTAGAACCAGATATTGCCGCCAGTACTATTGTCCGAAAGCTTGCTCAGGATGGTTCCGTTGAGCTCGATCTTGCGCGTTGGGTCGTTCGGGACGACTCGGTTCAGAACGGTGAAGTCGGATAGACCCGCGGCACCCTTGTAGGTGGCGGAGCTTCCGCCTGGCAGGAAATTGATGTTGCCGACTTCCTGATTGTCGGTTGGCGTCCAGTTGATGGTCGCCGTGGAACTGCCGACCGTTACTGTCTCGGATCCGGGCGTGGAGCGATCGTAGGTGATCGTTCCGGCGGCGGTCGTCGGACTACCCTGGAATGCTTGTGCTCTGGCGCGCTGCGGCGCCAGCGCTGCGGCCGCGATCGCGAGGGTCGCGCAGGAGATCAGGAGTTTTTGCCTCTTGAGGCGATACGCAGGGTACACAACGGTCAACATCAATATCTCCATGGCCACAATCGGGTTGTGAGGGAGATCAGGATGCGCGGATCGGGCTTATCGTTGAGCAGTCCGATATGAGTAAGCGGAACTGCTAATCCCGCATCGAGCGTGAAGCGATCCCAATTAACCCGGGCACCAGCGCCTACCGAGTTCAGGTGCTGCTTGCCCTGCACGATCAGGGCACCATCGTGGTTGCGAACCATCGCATGGTCCCAGAAGGCATAGCCCTCGACCGCCGGCTTTTTCGCGCTCAAGGGAGTGCGGCTGCCGTAACGGATTTCGGCCTGTGTTCCGAAACCCTTGTCACCCAGGAGGGCGCCTGGGTCGTATCCCCGTCCGACGGTATAGTTACCCGCGGAAAACTCCTCGAAGCTGAGCAGCGGCTTTCCTGTAACCTGGGCTCGCGCGCCGAGTGCCAGGGTCAGCTTCGGGACCGGCCTATATTCGCCGTAGGCGGTCAATCGAAGAAGGGTGGCATCGGACTGCCCGTTGAGCCGGCTTGGCGGGACCTCGTCGCCATTGAGGCAATCGATTCCGGCAGGGCCGCAATCGTCGCTTGCGCCCAGTCCGTGGATGCCCTGCCTGAGTTCCAACAGCGCATTCACGTGCCAAGGCGGTTCCGACGAGGAAAAGCCGGTGCGGGACCAGTTCGTCGCAATCGCGTCAAAGCCAAGCCGCATGAACAGCACTCGAAGCCTGTCGCGGCTCAGAAGTATATGATCGAGATCGACGTCCTGGTTGATGATGTCCATGCCGACCGAACCGCGCAAAGTCGCGGATTCCCGACGAACGAAGGGATAGGCGAGCTCGACCGTTCCGAGGAGGGTCTTGGACAAGACGTGGGCATCGGGAATGGATGGCCGTGCCCAGGCATAGGTGAACGCTCCGGCGAGGCTAAGCCCCTGGGAACCCAAGCGCATGTCATGCGCGAGCTGGAGCGTCTGCTGCTCCTTGAAATCCGAGGTGCTGTAGACGGAAAGGGACGTATGATCCCCAAGGCCTGTCAGGCCGAACAACTGACCCCGAAGCAGGCCGCCCCAGCGGCCGAGCTCCTTGGAGCCGCCGTTCTGGACGATGAAATCGGCATAAGCCGGAAGTCGCTGAACGGTGACGTCGCCAATCACATCGCCCGGGGCAGTGCCAGCCGGCCGGAGCGTCAGGCGCACGGTGTAACCGGGCAGGTCGCTTGCAAGCAGTAGGTACCGTTCGGCTTCGTACCGGTTGAACAGAGGCCGTTTGGTGAGCTGGCTAAGATAGCCGGCCAGCACTGACTCCGCGCCGGTCGCTTCGCCACGAACGCGGACCTGCGTCAAATGCGCCATCAGCACCTGGAATCGGACAATGCCGCCGTCGATGCGCTGCTCGGGAACCTGGACCGCGGCGATGTATCCCGCATCGCGCAGCATGGTGGCCGCCCGATCCCGGATTTCGCACACTGTCGATATGGGAACGTCTTGTCCCATGTAGGACTGGTAGGCTGAGACCAGGTCGGCACGGGTTAGACCCTGGAGCCCGTCGAACTCCGCGCCGCGAAGAACGAAATGGATCGATTTGAATTCCGGACCCTCAAGAGCGCAGGGCGCACGCTCGATCCCGCCAGTGACTTCGAGCCGACTTCCCTGAGGACGAGGCTGGGTGACCGGACGCGTCACTTCCTCGCGGGTCGGACGTACCACCGGCCGAGACTGGGAGGCCACCGCCGATGGGATGCTGGCAAGGATCGAGGAGGCGGCCGCGACCACGGCGAAGCGTCGCCCCACCCCGATTTTCATCAATCTCCGACCGTTATTAGGGTTCACCGGGGTGCCCCTTTCCCCGTCCAAGATGATCCGAGTCGCTCAAAGAATGTCCGGAATTAGAGCAATTTACCCAGCATTCATCAACTAATTTTAAACCAAGATTATATTCTCAGGGTTTCAACCGATGTGCCGATGCGGGATTTCGGCTGGACGGAACCGATGCCTTTCTGCAGGGCTTTTGCCCGCGTGAGGATGCCTGACGATCTGCTGGAGCTAGCCTGGGCGGGCCGGGCCCCCACGACCCTTGGCTGCATCGCGTAGGCGATCCTTGGCCGACACTCTGCCGCCTCCTCCGCCGGCAATTATCATCACCGGTACTGCCTTGCCGGAAGCAAGGTCGAACCAGGTCTACGCAACGGAATTGATCGGTGCTCGGCGGATCCGCCAGGCGCCAAGCCATGAGCTCGATCAAATCCTCAAGGATGTACCGGGCGTGCAGCTGTTTCGGCGTTCGGACTCACGCAGTGGCCACCCGACCAGCCAAGGCGTGACCCTCCGGGCGCTGGGCGGAAATGCATCGAGCCGCGCGCTCCTTATGCTGGACGGAGTGCCCCAAAGCGATCCGTTCGGTGGCTGGGTCAATTGGCCAGCCTACGACGCTGCAAGCCTGTCGGGAATCCGTGTCGTGAGGGGCGGCGGAAGCGTCGCGAACGGACCCGGCGCCTTGGCCGGCACCATCGAGATGACGAGCCGGGCGGACACAGGCGCTGTGGCCGAAGTCGATGCGGGTAGCAGGGGGTCTCTGGAAGCCCTGGGCCGTGTCGGATTACCTGCCGCCGGAGGGGTGCTGAGCCTCGGGGCGCGAGGAGCCCGAAGTGACGGCTTTGTGCCAATAACGGCCGAAACGCGCGGACCTGCCGACGAAAGCGCACCCTATCGGCAATGGAGCGCCCGCACTCGTTTCGTTGCGCCGGTGAGCAGCGATGTCGAAATGCAAACCAGCCTGTCCGGCTTTCACGACTGGCGCACGAGAGGCACGGATTTCAGCAGCGACCGGACCAACGGCGCGGATGCTTCCATGCGACTGGTAGGCCGCGGATCGTGGCAGTGGAGCGCACTCGGCTATTGGCAGTGGCGTAATCTAAGGAGCAGCACGGCCGGATTGAGCGCTGGTCGTGTCACCGCGACACCTGTGCTGCTGCAGGATTCCGTCCCGTCGCACGGACTTGGCGGTAGCGTCGAACTAAGGCCTCCAATGTCGAACGACATCGAGCTTCGGTTCGGCGCGGATGCCCGCCGAACAACCGGCGAAACGCGCGAGCTCGCCAATTTTGTCGTCGGAAATCCGACCCGGCGACGCCGCGCCGGCGGCGAAACCTGGACGAACGGCGCCTTCACGGAAGTGTCGGCCGTGATCGGCGCCACCACAATCAGCGGCGGCGCACGGATTGATCATTGGCAAATCAGCGACGGGCATTTGTTCGAGCAGACAATCGCGACTGGAGCAGTGCTCCGCGATGAACATTATGCAAGGCGAAGCGGCTGGCTTCCGACGGCCCGCGCCGGAGTGCGCGTCCCGTTGGCAAGCTCTCTCGGCCTTCGATCCGCCGCTTATCTTGGCTGGCGAATGCCCACCCTCAATGAGCTGTTCCGGCCGTTTCGTGCCGGCCTCGATGCAACGGCGTCGAATCCGGAGCTCGATCCCGAACGGCTCAAGGGCGCCGAAACCGGCCTCGAATTCTCGAAATGGGGCCTTCAAGTCTCGGTCACCGGTTTCGTCAATAGCCTGTCTGAGGCGATCGCGAATGTGACCCTGGGCCAGGGTCCCGGGAATTTTCCCCAGGTCGGCTTCGTCGCTTCGGGAGGCCTCTTCCGCCAGCGCCAGAATGTCGACGCCGTGCGCGTTCGCGGCATCGAGGCATCGGCAGTCTGGACCAGGGGGCCATGGACCTTGAGCGCGGGTGCAAGCTTCACCCACGCCCAATTGGAGGCGAGCGGGTCGGCTGCGTTCCTGGACGGGCTGCGGCCGGCGCAAACCCCCAAGGTCGCGGCCAGCATGTCCGCCAGCTGGGAACGTGACCGGAAGGGCGCCCAGCTCGTTCTCCGAAGGATTGGACCGCAGTTCGAAGATGATCTCAACACCCGAGTGCTAAAGGGAGCGACGACCCTGGATGCCTTCCTATCCTGGCCGCTCGGTCGCCGCTTCCAGGTCGTGGCCAGGGGCGAGAACCTGACCAACACACTGGTCATGGCGGGCATCGGGGGGGACGGATCGGTCGAGCGCGCCACGCCGCGTACGCTCTGGATCGGTCTCAGGCTGCGTTAAGCTGCCTTGTGCGACCTTGATTGCCTTAACTTTTAAGCAGTTAATCCGTGTGATTGTAATGAGTTTGTCACTGAATAGCCCGTGCAGATCGGCGTATCGGACTAGTTACAGGAGCTTGGGCTGGTGATCGCGCAAATTCTGTGTCGAATCCTTGGACACCGTCGCTCGGGTCGGCACATCCACGTCGAAAAGGGTAGTTGGCGAAGCCGCTGCAAGCGTTGCGGCACAGAGCTCGTGCGCGTAGCTCCATCGGATTGGCAAGAGCCCAAGGAGGCTGCCTGATCTGTCGGACGAAGTGCGTTCGCACGGCAGTTCCCTAATCTCGATCAGCATTATGAACCGCGGGCCCACGATAGCGTTGCCCGGCTGCCATCAATTGGGAGAAAGCAAATGGCAGCATCAAAGAGCGGCGGATCAAAACGGGGCTTCGCGGCGATGGATCCCGCGAAGCAACGCGAGATCGCCAGCAAAGGTGGAAAAGCGAGCCACGGCGGAGGGCGCAAGCCAAGCTCTCACCGCTAACGAACTCTGGCCCTGACCTCTAACATCTGTTGACGTTGCATTAGCGCCGGGTGCCGCCAAAGCGCCTGGCGCTTTCTTTTGCCCCATTCCGGGCCCGCAACGCCTGCGCTAGGGTCGGCGTTGTTCAACCGTGGCCTATCGGACCGACATAAACAATCGCGATCGAAGCGGGGCGATCGGCGCGGTTATCGCCGTTCATGCGGCGCTGCTTTTCGCCCTGCTGCATATGTCGGGGAAGATCGATCTCACTGATACACAAACCGCGCTTCGGATTTTCGACCTGAGCAATGTTCCGCCAGTTCCTCCTCCGCCCCCGCCTCAACAGCGTCAACAGCCCAAGCCCAAGGAACGAGAGGGCGGATCGGCCCCCAGGAACATTAGGAGCGAAGCGACGCCGGTCGTCGTTCCCAAGCCAAGGATCGTGACTCCGCCGGTACAGGAGATCGCTGCCGCCGAGACACCCCGGTCCGGCGCTGCCCCTATACAGGGTTCGTCCGACGTTCGTGGCCCCGGTACGGGTGCCGGCGGCTTCGGCAATGGGACTGGGAGCGGCGCGGGCGGCAACGGCCCAGGGGGAGGCGGAGACAATGGCGTCGCCGAAGCGCCGCATCTCATCAGCCCCGTTTTGACCGGCCGGGACTTCCCTTACGACATGCTGAGCGAATGGCCGCCGCGCGCGACGATATTCATGAGACTGCGCGTCGACCCTAGAGGCTATGTCAGCGAGTGTACCGTCGATCGCGGCAGCGGAGTGCCGTCCGTCGACGCAGCGATTTGCAACCTCGTCCATGACCGTCTGAGATTCCGGCCCGCGCTCAATCGAAGCGGACAAGCGGTTGCAGGATGGTTCGGATACGCGCAACCAGCGCCGCGTTAGGCCAAAAAGGGAATCAAATGATCGAAGCGGAATGGTGGGAGTACGACTCCCTTGACGAGCTTGCCGACGCGGTTGCAGGCGACGTCGGGTTCATCGTCGAAAGCGCGGTCGATGCGCGCGGCTCCTCCCTCATCGCCTTGCCCGGCGGGTCGACGGGGCCCGCCGTCTTCCCGAGGCTCGCCACCCAGAAGCTTCCGTGGAAAAAGGTGACCATCATCCCGACGGACGACCGTCTAGTCGCGATGGACGATGACCGAAGCAATGTCCGCTCCATTGCCAGGGCATTTCTTCCGTCAGGGGCGCGAGTTGTTCCGATTGCGACCGATATTCCCGACTACAAGCTTGCCGGGAATTCGGCGGACGCACGGCTGCAGGACTTCCCTTGGCCGCCAGACCTTGTCTGGCTTGGGATGGGCAAGGATGGCCACACCGCCTCGATCTTTACGGGACCGGATCTTCAGGATGCCCTGGATGCGCCCAAAGCGAGGCGCGCCGTCGGTGTCATGCCGGATCCTATGCCTGCAGATGCCCCGGTTGCTCGCGTAACCCTTACACGCGCGTCAATCCTGTCGGCGCGAACGCTCCTCATCACGATTACCGGAGATGAGAAGCGGGAAGTGCTGGAGCGGGCCATTGCCGACGGGCAAAGCTCCAAATTGCCGATCGGCCGGGTCCTGGCTGAGGCCGAGCAGCCGATCGATATCCACTGGGCGCCCTAGCGCGCGGCTTAGGGACTCATCCTGATGCCCCGCCGGCCGGTAACGGCATAGCTCCGAGGGTCGAAAGGATGACTCGATGACCAAGCTGCTGAAGCCAGTGCTGTTGATCGCCGCCCTCGGCTGCCTGTCGCAGGTAGCTCAGGCGCAAATGTCGGCGCCGTCGATCACATCCGGCCTGCCGAACGTCAGTTCGATGACCGCCGGCAATGCAGCTGGCGTCCTCCAATATTGCATGAAGAACAAGCTCGTCAGCAGCAGCAGCGCGGGAGCCGTCCTGGACGGCCTTGGCAAAAAGCCCGACCTTACCAAGTCAGCCGACTATGCGACGGGTCAGTCGGGCAAGATCCTCACAGGATCTGGGAAAGGCACGTCAATCGCCGGAATGCAGCCCTATCTCAAATCACAGACCTGCAACATGGTGCTCAAGCAGGCCAAGCACTTCCTCTAGTGCGCTAAACCTCCGCTAGCCGGCGACCAGCAGTTTCCTTCAGGAAGAGAAGCGACACGACCACCGAAATTCCGGTGAAGATGACGGCGTACCAAAGCCCTTCGTAGATATTCCCTGTAATCGCCACGAGAGCGAAGCTTGTGACTGGGAGGAACCCACCGACCCAGCCGGTGCCGACATGGTAGGGGAAGGACATGGCCGTGTAGCGGACGCGCGTCGGAAACATTTCGACCAGCGCCGCTGCCTGCGGTCCGTACAGGGCCGTAGACGCAACGACGAAGGCGAGCAGGATGATGATCAGCAGGGTCATGTTGGCCTGCTTCGGGTCGGCCTGCTTGGGGTAGCCTGCCGCCTGCAGTTCCGAGCTCATCGCTTCTGCAGTCCGGCCCTTCAGGGCCTTGAGTTCGGAGCCGCTCAGCTTTTCGCCACCGCTAATTGCCACGCGCTCGGTGCCCACCACCAGATAGGTGCGTCCATCCGACGAGCGCCGTGTCGAAAAGTTGATGCCCTTGGTCACCAACATGCTCTTCGCGATGTCACACGCGGTGTCGTACTTGGCGGTGCCGACAGGATCGAATTGAACCGAGCAGGTGGCGGGGTTGGTCTCGACGAAAATCGGCGTCGAATGCTGAGCCTCGACGAGACGGGGATTGGCGGCGGCCGCGATCCAGTGTGAGGCGGGGAAGTAGAGGAAAAGCGCGAGAAGCATCCCGCCCACCATTACGGGCTTCCGGCCGATCCGATCGCTGAGCCAGCCGAAGTAGACGTAGAGCGGCGCGCTGACGACGGTCATGACGATCAGCAACAGGTCCTTGGTCTGGCCGGGAAGGCCGAGCGACCTTTCCAGGAACACCTGCAGGTAGAAAAAGGTGAAGTACCAGACAGCGCCCTGGGCACACATGATGCCGAAGAAGGCTGTGAGCACGCGCTTCAAACTCTTTCGGTTGCCGAACGCCTCCTTGAGCGGAGCATGAGCAATGTCGCCTTCTTCGCGGAGGCGCTGGAATTCAGGGCTTTCCGCGAGCTTGGCCCGCATCCAAACCGAGATGGCAAGCAATAAAGCCGACATCAGGAAGGGGATTCGCCAGCCCCAGGCCGCGAATGCTTCCTCGCCGATCGATGTTCGAGTGGCGACGATCACCAGCAGAGCGGCAAGAAGGCCGAACGAGGCCGATGACTGGATCCACCCCGTTGAAGCTCCGCGCTTGTCCCGATGCGCGTGCTCGGCGACGTAGATGGCAGCGCCGCCATATTCGCCGCCTAGTGCAATGCCTTGCAGGATGCGCAACAGGATGAGTAGCCACGGCCCGAGGACCCCTGATTGGGCGTAAGTGGGAAGAAGGCCGATGAGGAACGTCGCCGCGCCCATGAGGCTGACGGTGATGAGGAAAGCGCCCTTGCGTCCCAGGCGATCGCCGACAACGCCGAAGATAAGCGCTCCGAGTGGCCGGAAGGCGAAGCCCGCGGCGAACAGCGCCAGCGCTGCGAGTAGGGCGGGCGTCGGATCGAGACCCGCGAAAAACACCTTGGAAATGACGGGCGCCAAGCTGCCGAAGATGAAAAAATCATACCATTCGAACGCCGTCCCTGCCGAGGAGGCGATGATGACCCGCGCCATCGGCCACGGCTTGTGCTGATGTTCCTCGGCCATCGTCGCCATTCGTCACTCCCCCTATAACCTAGGGATAGCAAAGCGGCGCTCTCAGTCCAGCTTCCGAATGGTGCCGTCGACGCGCCCGAAGTGCAGTCCGAACTTTGTGGCCTCGACATGATTTGAAAGAGTTCGGCCGTCCGGCTGCAACTTCATCGTCTGGACGATGTTGATGCCGCCTTTCATCGTATAGCGAACCGTAGCCGTGTTGCCGCTCACGACGATGTCGACCGGTCCGGTTGCATCGCTGAGCGATCCCGTGAAATGGCCTGGCGCGATCTGGCGCATGACCCACTTGCGCTGGCGCACCGGCTTGGTGCCTTCGTGCACCGTGTCGATCAGCACGAAGTCGCCCTTGTCACCGGTCCCGCCGACACTGTCGACTAGCAGCGGTGTCGAGCCCTTGAAGGCAACCTTGAGGACATTGTCCGCATGCGAACGCCCGGTGAAAAATGCCGTCATGTCGAGTTTGCCGGGATCGGCGGCCGCGCTGGTTGCAAAGGCCAGAGCACAGGATGCCAGGAACGCAACCCTCATTGGCGCCCGGCCACCAGAGCGTCGACGATTGTCGGATCTGCGAGGGTCGAAGTGTCGCCGAACCCCTCGTTCGCGCCTTCTGCAATCTTTCTCAGGATCCGTCGCATGATCTTTCCCGATCGCGTCTTGGGTAGTGCAGGAGTGAAGTGGATCTTCTCGGGCGCGGCAAGTGCTCCAATGTCGTGGCGCACCTCCTGGTTCAGCTCCTTGCGAAGTTCGTCGCTGCCGTCTTCCCCCGCGTTGAGCGTCACGAAGGCGTAGATGGCCTGGCCCTTGATGTCGTGGGGGAAGCCGACGACCGCAGCTTCCGCTACCTTCGGATGCGATACGAGCGAGCTCTCGACCTCGGCGGTCCCGATCCGGTGACCCGAAACGTTGATCACGTCGTCGACCCGGCCGGTAATCCAGTAATAGCCATCCTCGTCGCGCCGGCAGCCGTCCCCGGTGAAATAGAGGCCGGGATAGGCCTTGAAATAGGTTTCGAAGAAGCGACCATGATCGTTCCAGACCGTGCGCATCTGGCCCGGCCAGGAAGCGGAGATGCACAGGTTCCCGCTCGCGGCCCCCTCAAGAACGTGGTGGTCGGCATCGACCAGGAGCGGCTTTATTCCGGGCAGCGGCCGGCTCGCCGACCCTGGCTTCATCGGAGTCGCTCCGGGGAACGGCGATATGAGGATCCCGCCTGTTTCCGTCTGCCACCATGTGTCGACCACCGGGCAGCGCGCGTCGCCGACGACGCGCCAATACCATTCCCAGGCTTCCGGATTGATCGGCTCGCCGACCGTTCCGAGAAGTCGGATCGTCGAGCGGCTGTAGCGCTTTACCGGCTCGTCACCTTCGCGCATCAGCGCCCGTATAGCCGTCGGCGCAGTGTAGAAAATCGTGACTCCCAGCCGGTCGACAGTCTCCCAGAATCTCCCAAAGTCGGGGTAGTTGGGGACTCCATCGAACATGACGCTGGTCGCCCGCATCGCAAGCGGGCCATAGACGACATAAGTGTGGCCCGTGATCCAGCCGATGTCGGCGGTGCACCAGAAAATGTCGTCCTCGCGGTAATCGAACACCCAGTCGAAGGTCGCCGCCGCCCAAGTCGCATAACCGCCGGTGGTGTGCACGACCCCCTTGGGTTTTCCGGTTGAGCCCGACGTGTAGAGAATGAACAGCGGGTCCTCCGCCTTCATGATTTCCGGCTCGCAATCGGTCTCGAGGCTGTCACGCAGGTCCGTATAACGGATGTCGCGGCCATCCTTCATGGGGACGTCCGCACCGGTGCGCGTGACGACAATGACTGTCGGAACGTCGCGTTGTTCAAGCGCCGTATCGACGTTGCGCTTCAAGGGAATGCGCTTGCCGCCACGAACGCCTTCATCGGCAGTGATCACCGCACAGGCGTCGCAGTCCGCGATCCGGCCGGCGAGGCTCTCTGGCGAGAAACCGCCGAAGACCACCGAGTGAATGGCGCCGATGCGCGCGCAGGCGAGCATTGCCGCAGCTGCTTCCGGGATCATCGGCATGTAGATCATCACGCGATCGCCGCGCTTGATCCGCCGCTGCTTCAGGAGGTTCGCGAGCCGGCAGGTTTCTTCGTAGAGCTCGCGGTACGTGAGGCTATGACCATGGCCCGGCTCGTCCGCTTCGAAGATCAGCGCGATCCGGTCCCGGTGATCGGCAAGATGCCGGTCAAGGCAATTGACGGAGAGGTTCAGCTCCCCGTCGGCGAACCATTCGATGTGAAAATCATCTTCGCGGAATGAACAGTCGCCCGCTTTGGATGGGAATTTGTGCCAGGCCAGCCGCTGCGCCTGATCGAGCCAGAAGCGATCTGGATCGGCCTGTTCGGACCGATTGAGCTCCTCGAGCTCGCTCGGGCCGATGCGAGCGTGGAAATTGTCAGGGACCGGATGGACCGCTTCGCTCACAGACCTTTGCTCATGTCGATCACGAAGCGATAACGCACATCGTTCCTTAGAAGTCGCTCGTAAGCTTCGTTCACCTGGTTCATCTGGATGAATTCCACATCCGGATAGATTTGCTTGGCGGCGCAGAAGTCGAGCATTTCCTGCGTTTCGGGAATTCCTCCGATTGCTGAGCCGCCGACCGCGCGGTTCCACCAGATCAGGTTCACGCCCACGAACCCGGGCATCGGCGTCAGTGCACCGACGATGACCATTCGCCCCGAACGCCCGAGCAGCTGCAGATAGCCGTCGATCTCATGGCTTACGGGTACGGTGTTGAGGATGAAGTCGAACTTCGTCGCAGCCGCGCGCATTTGCTCTGCATCGGTCGAAATGATGACGTCGTGCGCGCCGAGCTCGCGGGCGTCCTGGCCCTTGCTCGGCGTTGTGGTGATCATCGTGACGTTAGCGCCCATCGCGGCGCCCAGCTTCACGCCCATGTGGCCGAGCCCACCGAGGCCGACCACCGCCATCCTGGTGCCCGGTCCGACGCCATATTGGCGAAGCGGAGAGTAGGTCGTGATGCCTGCGCAAAGAAGCGGCGCCACACGGCTTACGTCCATTCCCTCGGGCACCTTCAGCACGAAATGGTCGCGAACGACGACATGGTCGGTGTAACCGCCCTTCGAAATCGTGCCGTCGTGATAGTCGGCGCTGTTGTAGGTCTGCACGCAGCCCTTGCGGCAAAAGACCTCCCAGCCTTCCAGGCACTGGTCGCATTCCATGCAACTGTCGACCATGCATCCGACGGCGACCGTGTCGCCGACGCAATGCCGCGTGACCTTGTCGCCGATCGCAGTCACGACGCCGACGATCTCATGGCCTGGAATCACGGGATAGCGCGTTCCGCCCCAGTCGTTTCGCGCGGTGTGCAGGTCGGAGTGGCAGATGCCCGCGAAGGTGATCTTGATGGCAACATCGTCGGGCCGCAACGCCCGGCGCTCGAACTCCATCGGGCGAAGAGGCTGGTCCGCCGCGTCGGTGCCCCAGCCCTTGGCAATCGTTGGCCCGCCCGCGTTTTCCGAAGTCGTCGTTGGATTTGGATCAGCGGTCGTGGCCATGAATGCCTCCTATCGTGCTCGTTCCAGTACGCGTCTGGCCTGCATCAGGTGCGGGCGATCCACCATTTTTCCTCCCACGGACAGCACTCCTGCGTCGGGATGTGCCTCGAACGCGGCGACGATTTCCCCGGCGTGGCGAACCTCCTCCGCAGACGGCGTGAAGGCGGCGTTGATGATCGGCACCTGTGCCGGGTGGATGGCAAGCTTGCCGGTGAAGCCTTCACGTCTGGCGGCCTCGGATTCGCGTTTGAGGCCTTCCTCGTCCCGAAAGTCGGCGAACACGCCGTCGACAGGTTGTGCGCCGGCAGCGACCGCGCCGGCGAGGCAGAGCGAACGCGCCATCCTGTAGGTAAAGCTAAGGCCGCCGTCGGCGTCATATTTGGAGGAAGCGCCAAGCGCTGCAGACAGGTCCTCCGCGCCCCAGCTCATCGCTGCCAGTGTCGAATTCGGGTCACGGTAGGAAAGCAGGCCGAACAGGCTTGCGGCTGTCTCCGTGACGATCGCGTGAATCGGAATATTTCCGGTTCGATGAGAGAGCTCGATGATGTCCGCCCCGCTCTCCGACTTCGGCAGGACGATGCCGCGCACGTCGGCAAGGCCAATCAGCTCCAGATCGTCGCGAATGAATTCGCTCGCCAGCGGATTGATGCGGATCCACCATTCAGGGCCGCCTGAGCGTTTGGGCAAGTTCTTGAGAACGTCGCGGGCTGTTGGCTTTAGTGCCGGAGCGACGCTGTCTTCGAGATCGAAGATGATCGCATCCGCATCGCTATCGAGCGCCTTGCCAATCTTCCGCTCGCTGTCGGCGGGAACGAACAGCCAGGAGCGCGGCTCCGAGGTCATTGCGGCCGTTTCTGAAGAAGCGCGGTTCGCGTGCATTCGCACACCAGCTCATCGCGCTGGTTGAAGCTGCGGTGCGCCCAGGTGACGATTCCGGCGTTGGGGCGAGACTTGCTTTCGCGGACCGCGATGCACTCGCTCTCGCTGCGCAAGGTATCGCCGACGAAGACCGGATTCGGAAAGATCATTTTGTCGTAGCCGAGGTTGGCTACGAGCGTGCCGAGCGTAGTGTCCGCGACGCTGACGCCGATCATCAGTCCGAAGGTGAAGACGGAATTGACGATCGGCTGCTTGAACTCGGATTTCGCCGCCAGCTCCTTGTCCAGGTGCATCGGCTGCGGATTGTGAGTGAGCGTGGAGATCAGGAGATTGTCGGTCTCGGTGACTGTACGCGTGATCGAGTGCGACACACGGTCGCCAACCTGCCACTCGTCGAAGTAACGCCCCGCCATGACTGCTCCCTAAGCAGGCAATAACAGCTCCGCAACGGCCTCGGTGATCGCGTCTCCGTCGAGGCGGTACGTCGCGTAGAGGTCGGCGAGGCTGCCGGTCTGGCCGAACTTCTCGACACCCAGCGGCGCAACGCGCTGCCCCAGCACTCCGCCGAGCCAGGACAGTGACGCGGGCGCGGCGTCGGCCAAAGTCACGAGGCCGGCATTTGGCGCGAGCCTTGATAGCAATTCTTCGACGTGGCTCGAATGGCGTTGACCCTGCCAGCGTCCCGCCTGCGCAGCGGTCCAACCGCGATGGAGCAAATCGGGAGAGGTAACGGCCAAGAGGCCAAGCCCCGGCACGTCTTCCTTGAGGATGTCCCAGGCGGCGATCGCCTCGGGCATTACCGCGCCCATGCCAACGATCGCGGCTTCCGCATTCTGTCCCGGCTCGCGCAGCCAGTAGCCGCCCTTCAGCGAGGCATCGCGCCAGCTATCATCGCCGCGCTCTTCCTGTCGGATGTTTCGGGTCGAGAGCCGGAGGTAGGTGCTTTCGCCAGCTGGGTCGTCGATCAGCCGGAAGGCCTCTTCCATCATCGCTGCGAGCTCATCGGCAAAGGCGGGCTCGTAATGGCGAAGGCCGGGCTGGCCCAGCGCGATCAGCGGGGGGTTGATCGACTGGTGTGCTCCGCCTTCGGGCCCAAGCGTGATGCCGCTCGGAGTCGCGACGAGCAGGAAGCGCGCGTCCTGATAGCAGGCGTAGTTAAGGCTATCGAGGCCGCGGGCAATGAACGGATCGTAGAGCGTGCCGATCGGGAAAAGGCGAGTCCCGAACAAGTCTCCCGACAGGCCGGCTGCCGCGAGCATCAGGAAGAGGTTGCTCTCCGCGATCCCTAGCTCGATGTGCTGCCCATTGTTGTTTGCGCTCCACTTTTGCGCAGAGGCAATCTTTGCCTTGGCGAAGACGTCGGGCATTTCGCTTCGGCGGAAGAGGCCGCGCTGGTTCACCCAGGCGCCGAGATTGGTCGAAACGGTAACGTCGGGCGAGGTGGTGACGATCTTGTCCGCAAGATCGCCGCCGGCCTTGCTGAGGTCGAGCAGGATGCGGCCAAACGCGGCCTGCGTCGATTGCTCGTCGCCGGCCGGAGCGGGGATAGTGGGGATACGGACCGTGCTGAAGTTCCGGGCCCGCTTGTCGCGCGTGATGCGGGCGCGTTCCACCAGAGCCTCGACCCCGGTCCGCGCATTGTCGCCGACGCCTTCGAGCGGCTCCCACTCCTGGCCCTCGCGCACATTCATCGCTTCGCGCAGGGCGGCCGTCTGCGTTGGGTTCATCAGGCCCGCGTGGTTGTCCTTGTGGCCGGCGAACGGGAGGCCGAACCCCTTGATCGTCCATGCGATGAACAAGGTAGGGACGTCGTCCTGCGCTTCGTCGAACGCTTCGACCAATGTTTCCATGCAATGGCCGCCGAGGTCGGTGAACAGGCCCGCGAGTGCCGCGTCGTCATATTCCTTGAGGAACACCGACGCCTTTTTCCCAAGTTCGGCCTCGATCCTCCCGCGCCAGGCGGCGCCGCCCTGGTAGTGAAGCGCCGACAGCACGGCGTTCGAAAGCTGCTCGAACCAGTCTTTGAGCGCCTTGTGCTTGCCAAGAGCCGCTTGCAGCTTCTTGCCGTAGCGCAGCTCGACGATTCGCCAGCCGCAACTTCGGAAAATCTCGTCGAACCGCTCGAACATCCGATCGGCGCTGGTCGCGTCGAGGCTCTGGCGATTGTAGTCGATGATCCACCACAGGTTGCGGACGTCGTGCTTCGCGCCCTCGATGATCGCCTCGTAGATATTGCCCTCGTCGAGCTCGGCGTCGCCGATCAAAGCGACGAAACGGCCGCGATCCTCCTCCTTGAGCCAGCCATGGGCGCTGAGATAATCCTGGACCAAGCTGGCGAAGAGCGTGATTGCGACGCCAAGCCCGACCGAACCGGTCGAGAAGTCGACCGGAATCTTGTCCTTGGTCCGGCTCGGATAGGATTGGGCGCCGCCCAGCGCGCGGAAATTCTCCAGCGCCTCGAGCGACTGTGAGCCGAGCAGATAATGGATGGCGTGGAGCAGGGGGCCGGCATGCGGCTTGACCGCGACCCGGTCGTTCGGGCCGAGTGCGTGGAAATAGAGCGCCGCCATGATGGCGCTCATCGAGGCGCAACTCGCCTGATGGCCGCCTACCTTCAGCCCATCTGCGCTTTCACGGATGTGATTGGCATGGTGGATGGTCCAGGCCGACAACCAGCGCAGCCGCTCGTCGAGGATCTTCAGCGCTTCGATGTCGGTGGTGACGGGTTTCAGCATTGTGCCGCCCTAGCGGCTCGCAGCCGCTGCGAAAACTAGGCGGCCTGCGCCTTGTCGTGCTCGCCGTCGAACTTTCTCTGCGCTTCGTGGATCGCTTCGACATTTTCGAGCGCCCAGGTCGCCAGTTCGCAAATCGGTTTCTGCAGCGATTGGCCGAGCTCGGTCAGCTCGTAATCGACGCGCGGCGGGATCGTCGGGGTAACCGTACGATTGACGAGGCCGTCGCGCTCCAGATTGCGCAGGGTCAAGGTCAGCATGCGCTGCGACACGCTTGGGATTTCGCGCCTCAGCTCATTGAAGCGCTTTGGTCCATCGCCAAGCGTCTGCACGACAAGCACGGTCCATTTGTCGCCGATCCTGGCAAGCAGGGTACTGATGGTCCGGCAGACTGGATTGGTCGGATCTTTCATCGGTTACCTCACTGTTCCCGCGTCACAAATTTGTTCTCGACCCACAAAAAAGTGCGTTCTTGCGAGCGATTCGCTGGTGGTTATTTAGGGTGCCTCGGTAACAAATCCATACTTAGGAGGCAATAGTGACCATCCTGCATCTCGACGCCAGCATCAATGGTGACAACAGCGCCAGCCGCCAGCTTACGAGCGCCCTCGTCGATCAGCTCAAGGGCTCCCGCTGGGGCGAAAAAATCGTCTATCGGGACCTTGCGGCAAATCCCTTGCCGCACCTCACGCTCGATCAGTTCGCCGACACTACGGTTCTCGATGAGTTCCTCGACGCGGATACGATCGTGATCGGCGCTCCGATGTACAATTTCGGCATTCCTTCACAGTTAAAGGCCTGGGTCGATCGAATCGCGATTGCCGGAAAGACGTTCCACTACACGGAGAACGGCCCGGAAGGCCTGGCCGGCGGCCGCCGCGTGATTATCGCCCTGGCGCGTGGTGGATTCTACGGCGAGGGCGCGCCTGCTGCAGGGTTCGAGTTCGTTGAGCGTTACCTGAGGGCCGCGTTCAACTTCATCGGCATCGAACCGGAATTTGTCGTCGCTGAAGGTCTCGCGATCAGCCCCGAACAGCGCGAGCAGTCGATCAGCCAAGCCTTGGGCGAAACGCTCCGTCTGGCAGCCTGACGAGTTGGCGGCGGTCTGCGGAAACGTGCCCCTGTGATTCCGCTCCCCGTCAACCGGGGCCCCGGCGCGATTGTCCCCCTCCCTCCACGCGCCGGGGCTCTTTTCATGTTGCGCAACGGCCATTGGAGCGTTGTTCCTGTGAAAGGAGCAACCCGTGGCCGAACTCAGCGAAAAGCAGCGCGATCATGTCGACAGCGACAAGTTCGCATTCCCGAAAGAGCGCAAGGAACCGATCCACGACGCGGCGCACGTTCGCAATGCGATCGCGCGGTTCAACCAGGTTCAAGACGTCAGTGACGATGAACGTGACGCGGCGTGGGGACGGATCAAGCGCGCTGCCAAGAAGCACGGCGTCGAGATGGAAGAAGGCAGCTGGCGCGAGCTGAAGGCGAAGAAGTAGCGTCACTCGCGTTAACTTGACTCGCTTCAAGGCCGGGCGCAGCTAACCGCGTCCATTGGGCGCTGGCCGGCGCACCTCCCGTTGCGTCGGCGCAGGCCGATGAAGGGGGTGTGATGCGCGCATTTGCAATTGCCGCTGGCGGGCTCGTCTTGCTGCTGTCAGCCGTTCCTGCCGTCGCTGGGCCGGCAGAGGATGCGACCGCCGCCGTCACGACGGTTCTCGACAAGTTCAACGGTGGAGACACCAAGGCTTTCCTCGCCGCACATCAGGCGGACGCGGTGATTGTCGACGAGTTCGGGCGGCACCTCTGGACCGGCCCGGGCTCGGCGCAGCATTGGCTGGACGATTACGCAAAGGACGCCAATGAACGCGGAATCAGCGGCGGCCGCGTCGACTATGGACAGCCCCTGCAGGCGAACAGCGATGGCACCACCGCTTACGTCGTCCTGCCAGCTACCTACAGGTTCGTCATGAAAGGCGCGAAGATGTCCGGTGCCGGAAGCATGGCCTTCGTCATGAAGAAGCATGGGAAAGACTGGAAGATCGCTAGCTGGACCTATTCCGGCGCCGCGTGGACTGCGGAGAAGTGATGCCAAGGAGGCGGATATGAGCCGGAAGTATATCGATTGCCGCGACTACCCGAGCGAATCCGGGTGCACAGTCGCGATTTCTGCCGACAACGAGGATGAGCTGGTGGAAGCGGCGGCGCAGCATGCAGTACGAGTTCACGGCCACCAGGACGGGCCGGAGCTTCGCGCGATGCTTCGGGACGGCGTGAAGAGCGGAGCGCCGGCCTAAGCAGACAGCAGCCGGATCGGGTTTTCGATGTAGCCCTTGAGGGTCTGCATGAAACTCGCCGCGTCCCAGCCGTCGACGACCCGGTGATCGCAGGAAAGCGACAGGTTCATCCGCTTGCGAACCTCGATCTCGTCGTCGATCGGAACAAGCTTCTCCTCGATCTTGTTGACGGCGACGATGGCCACCTGCGGCGGGTTCACCACCGGCGTTGAGGTGATGCCGCCCATTGGGCCGAGGCTCGAAACGGTGAAAGTGGCGCCCGACAGCTCCTCGCGCGTTGCCTTGCCGGATCTGGCTGCGTCAGACAGCCGCAGGATCTCGGCGGCGAGATCCCAGACCGAACGCGACTGCGCGTCGCGAATGGTCGCGACCATGAGTCCGTTCGGAGTCTGTGTTGCCACGCCCATCTGAACCGGCCCGTGGCGTGTCACGATCATAGCGTCATCGTCGAAGGTCGCATTGAGCATCGGCCATTCGGCGAGTCCGCGGGACAGGGCCGTGATCAGGAACGGCAGGAGCGTCAACTTGGGATTGGAGCCGCGGTCGCGATTCATCATCTGCCGCGTTTCCTCGAGCGCGGTGACGTCATATTCCTCGACCAGGGTGAAATGCTGAATGCGCCGGTTGGCCTCGGCCATGTTCTCGGCGATCTTGCGCCGAAGGCCAACGACCTTGATCGTTTCGTCGGCACGCGTCGCAGCGCCGCCGCGGGCAGAGACGCTGCCTCCGTTATAGAGCAGATAAGCGTCGAGGTCGGCGTGGCGGATGCGATCGCCTGAAGTCTTCACTTGCGCGAGGTCGATTCCGAGGTCGCGGGCACGGGCACGAACGGCTGGTGACGCCAGCACATGATCCCTCGCAGGCTCCTTTTCGGCGACTTCCGGTTCGACGCGCGGAGCAGGCGTGGGCTTTGGG